>AFSR01004388.1_pt1 | contig 12552 bp, 10 predicted proteins | sample 296848 | NCBI WGS metagenome assembly AFSR01 (sample SAMN02954305, study PRJNA68063) | hot springs metagenome | biome: terrestrial; feature: Mushroom and Octopus hot springs; material: microbial mat core samples; isolation source: Yellowstone National Park Mushroom and Octopus hot springs ...
AATCCGTGCGGAACCAGGGTCGCGGAAGTCTTGCGCTGGCGGCACCCAAGTGAACGCCAGTACCGTCAGGGCAAGCATTCCGACCCCCGCAAGCCAAAGCGCGAGTCGCATAGTGATGGAATTGTACCCGATTCCCGCGCGCGGGCTGTGTAGACAATCCCTCTCCCACACAGCGTAGGAGAGAGAGACGCTACACAGACGCTTCGCCCAAGCTCGGCTCGCCGACCACGACCACGGCAAAGCGGTCAGGCTGCAGGTGCTGCGCCGCCGCTGCTTGCGCCTGCTGCGCCGTCAGCGACGCCAGCATGTCAGGGTATCGCTGCCAGTAGTCCAGCGGTAACCCGTAGATGACCGCCTGCTTATACAAGTCCGCCACCCCGCCCAGCGTGACGCGCCCCAGCATGTGGCGTCCAATCATGTAGTTCTGCGTCGCCTGCAGTTCGTCGGCGGGGATGGGGTCGTTAATCAGCCGCTCCACTTCGGCGCGGATTTGGCGGATGGCGTCGTGGGTGTTCTCGGTGGCGGTCTGCGCTTCGGCGACGAACGCCCCGACGCGCAGGTAGTAGTCCAAGTGCGCGCCGACGCTGTAGGCGTAGCCGTACTGCTCGCGCACGGTCAGAAACAGGCGCGAACTCGCGCCTGACCCCAGCACGCTGACGGCGAGTTGCAACGCGAGGCTGTCGGGCGCATTGCGCGGCGGGCACAGCGCGCCCAGCATCAGATGGCTCTGCACCGAGTTGGGGCGCGGCACGAGCAGCCAGCCCGTCTCGGCAGGTTGCATCGGCGGCGCAGGCACAGGCTCGGTTCCCGTCGCGCCCTGCCATTCTGCCAGCGCATCGCTAAGCACCGCCAGCAGCGCGTCGGGGTCAAAGTCGCCCACCACCAGCAGCGTCGCTTCGGCGGGGCGGTAGCGCGCCGCGTGGAACGCCTGCAGTTCGTCCGTGCCCCAGCGTTGCAGGGCGTCCTCGTCGGGCGCGAGGCGGGCATACGGGTGCGCCCCAAACAGCGCGACGCGGAACCGCTCCTCCGCCAGAAAGCCAGGCTGCGACCGTTGCAGGCGCAGTCGTTGCAGCGTGTTCGCGCGGTCAATCTCCACCTCGTCGGGCGGGAAGGTCGGGTGCAGCAGCACATCGGCGATCAGGCGCGTCATCGGCTCAAGGTATGCCGACAGGCAGCGTGCGCTGAGGGTCGCCGTCTCGGTGTTCGCGCTGACGCCGATGCTGCCGCCGTAGCGGTCGGCTTCGTCGGCGATTTCGAAGCTGGTGCGGGTCGGCGTGCCCGCACTCATTAGCCGCGCGGTCGCCGACGCTAGCCCCACCCAATCGGGGTCGTCGTAGGCGCGCCCTGCAAACGGCAGCACCAGCCGAAACTCCACCACAGGGGCGCGCCTGTCGGGCAGGGTCAGCACGCGCAGTCCGTTGGGCAGCGTGTGCGCATCGGGTATCGGCAGATGCGACGGGCGCATCGGTAGGTCGGGCGGGGGCGTTGCACGATTCATGCGGCGCCTCCTTGTGCTGCGCCTGCCTGAATGTGCATCACCGTGCGGTTGCGCGGGGTGTGCAGGTACTGTTGCACGGCGCGTTGCACATCGTCGGGCGTGATTGCCATCAACCGCTCCAGCGCGCGATTGACCCCGTCGGGGTCGCCCTCGAACGCCGCGAAGTACGCCAGCCCCAACGCGCGTCCCAATGGGCTTTGCATGCCGTAATACAGGTTATCGCTCCAGCGTTGCGCCAGCAGTTGCGCCCGCACGCGCTCCAGTTCGCGCTCAGGCACGCCCTGCTCCGCGAGTTTGGCAATCTCCTCGTACAGCACGGTTTCCACCTGCGCGGGGTCTACATGGGGGTGGTGCAGCGTGAACAGGCGGAACAGGCTGGGCGCGGGGCGCGCCTCTGCCCCCCCAGAGACGCTCACGGCGATCTGCTCCTGCTTCACCAGCCGCTGATACAACCGTGAGGCGCGCCCGTCGGTCAGCAGGTCGCCCGCGATTTGCAGGGCGTCGTTCTCCAGCGTGCCGCGCGGCGGAATCTTCCAAGTGACGGCGACGGCGGGCACTTGCGCCAGCGGGTCTACAAACACCTCGCGCCGTTCCTCGCGGTCAGGCTCCGACACATCCACAGGCGGCGGAGGCGACTGCGGCGGGATGTCGGCGAAGTAGCGTTCAATCCACGCACGCGCCTCGTCGGGGTCATAGTCGCCCGCCACGACCAGAATCGCGTTGTTCGGCGCGTAGTAGGTGCGGAAAAACGCCTGCACATCCTCCAGCGTCGCGTTGTCTAAGTCCTCCATCGAGCCGATGATCGAGTGCTGGTTCGCGAAGTTGTCGTAGGCGATTTCGCGCAGGCGTTCCATCGCGCGGGCGTAGGGCTGGTTGTCCACCGACAGCCGCCGCTCCTCTTTGACCACCGCGCGCTGGTTGTCTAAGTTCTCCTGCGACACCTGTAGCGAACGCATGCGGTCAGACTCCAGCCACAGTCCCAGCGGCAACTTGGACGCGGGCAGCAACTCGAAGTAGGCGGTCAGGTCATACGAGGTGAAGCCGTTCAGCACGCCCCCGTTGGATTCGACATACTTGAAGTGCATCTCGCGCGGCACATTCTCGGAGCCTTGAAACATCATGTGTTCGAACAGGTGCGCGAAGCCTGTCTTGCCGCGCGGTTCGTTCACCGAGCCGACCTTGTACAGCACCAGCACAGCGACGGTCGGCGCGACGCGATGCGGCGAGAGAATCACTTGCAAACCGTTCGGCAGGGTGTAGGTCTCGTATTCGATGCGCGTCGTCGGGATTGGGTTCATGAAGCACAGTATACCCAGAAGCGGTACACTGTTGGTATGCGCTATCGCGTGGTTGGTTCGCCGCAGCCGTTGCCGACGCCTGTGGAAGACCCGCTGCACAAGGCGGCGTTCAGCTATCGCGTGCAGGGCGTCATCGAGGAGCCGACGCCGACAACGGTATTCGAGGTTTACGCGCAGCGGCAGACGCTGTATCCTTATGCCGAGCGCGCCTGTCGGCTACTGCTGGCGTGCTACGACCTCGCGCGTACCCGCTTGGGCTTAGACCACGCCCTGCGCTATGACCGCCTGCTGCGCGTGTTTCTGATGACCGAGGGCAAGGCGGGCGCGGAGCAGCAGCAGAACCTGATGTACCTGTACGACCTCAGCGAGCGCGTGCCCCCGCAGGCGTGGGTTCGCGAACTCACGCACGAGTACGGGCACTGGATTCTCCCGCCGATTAACTCCTACGAGGAGCCCGAGCCGTGGGCGAACGGCGACTTGGGCGAGCGGTGGTTTACTTATCACTTAATTTTCCCCCCTCCTTAAGGTTCCCCCCACTGCGTGAGGGGAACCACGACCTTGCTTTTCCTATGCATCGGGGTAAGCAGGTCATCGGACGGTTCCCCTTGCGAAGCAGGGGGAACCTTACGGATCTTGCACACGATTCCGAGTTCCTGATGGGCGCGTCGCTGAGCGCGTTGGAGGCGTACCTGCGCCGTGCGGTGGAGCCGCTGGTGGAGCGCATGGCGCGGGAGGGGCTGCACCCGCAGCGGTGGCGGTCGCGTCGGCGCGCGGGCTACGAGGAGTACCTCGCGCTTGCGCTGTATGTGGATCGCGTGTACGGCAGCGCGCGGCTGGGGCGGGCGATGCTGTGCGCGGGCGGGGTGGAGCCTGACGATTTTTTGCGCGGTGTGCGCGAGAGCCTCACGGAGCCTGAGCGACTGCAGGTGCAACTGCCGTTTGCCAACGGCTACCTATTCCTGCCTGGCGGCGCGGCGCGCTGGCGGATTGTCGAGCCGCGCGGGGCGACCCTCACACCCGACCCCAAGCGCCCCGAATGGGCACGGTGTAGTACAACCGCTGCCACTTTACGAAGACTCTAACACGCGCAACGCCCCCAGCCCTTGTATCTGGTCAGTCGCGTGGTACAATTGCTGGTGGGAGACCGAGCGAATGAGAGTTCACATGCAGACGGCTCCGAAAGAAGGCGCGCTGTTCGAGAGCGAGGACGAGCTACTGGTGGGCAGTGAGTACCATCGGGGCGGGGTGTCGATCTATCACGGCGACGCGATGTGTTTCTACACTCAGTGGGGCGCGCCAGTCGCAATCATCTCTGATGGCGCGTATGGACTGGGACTGTTTCCAGGCGATCCGCCTACCGCCGACTTGTTGCCTGCGTGGTACGAGCCCCACATCCGCGCGTGGTCGGCGTATGCCACACCGCAAACGACCTTGTGGTTCTGGAATACTGAACTCGGCTGGGCAACGGTGCATCCCCTACTCCAACAGCACGGCTGGCGTTATGTGAATTGCCACATCTGGGACAAGGGGTTGGCACATATCGCAGGCAACTCGAACACGCAGGTGGTGCGCAAGTTCCCTGTGGTAACGGAAGTCTGCGTGCAGTATGTACGCGAGGTGCGAATCGATACGATGAGTCTCCAAGAGTGGTTGCGCAGTGAATGGGAGCGAACAGGGCTGCCGCTCGCGATGGCGAACGAGGCATGCGGCGTGCGAAACGCCGCGACACGCAAATACCTTACGCGCGATCACTTGTGGTACTTTCCCCCGCCTGAGGTGTTCGAGCGGATGGTAGAATACGCCAATACATACGGTCGTCCTGAAGGACGCCCCTACTTCTCGCTGAATGGCGTTCACCCTGCAACTCGTGAAGAGTGGGCGCGAATGCGTCCCAAGTTTTACTGCAAGGTCGGCATCACGAATGTGTGGCGCGTCCCGCCGCTCAACGGACGCGAACGGGTGCGTGTCGGTACAAAAAGTCTCCATCCCAACCAGAAGCCTATTGACTTGATGCGCCTCATCATCGAAGCCTCCACAGATGTGGGCGATCTCGTGTGGGAGCCGTTCGGCGGGTTGTGTACGGGCGCGCTTGCCGCCTTTCAACTCAAGCGTCGGTGCGTGAGCGCAGAGGTGAACCACGAGTTTTTCGAACTGGCAGCACGGAGACTGCACGATGCGCCCGCCCCATCGCGTTAGCCCCCCAAGCAACTGGCGATACCGAAAGGTGTGGGAGGCTGTGCGAAACCGAGCGCTGCCAGAGTTGCCCCTACACTTCCGTAGCACAATTCAGATTGGCGGTATCCACGCAACGGAAATCTATACCTTTGGTGCGAGTTTTCGTGTACCGCGACAACGAGCGCGTGTGCGCCTGCTGATTTGTTGGTGATCGTATCGTGGAGCGCTTTCTTTCGCCGTTGCTGGCGCGCCAATCGTTCTCGAGCCGTACACCGAGTCGGCGCGCTATGTGGCGGAATACCGAAACTACTGGTGGCAAGCGGTACGACAGACAGCAGACGACACTTCTATTCGCTCACCAGAGGGCGCGAAACCGTATCCCGAAGGCAGAGAACGCATCGCAGATACGCCTGCGTATGACCCAGGACGGAACTTTGGGCGGATTGCACGAATAGGCATTATGGACGCCTACATCCAAAAATGCTTAGACGCTCCTCTGTTGGGTATTCCTGTTCGGGAGTGGCGCGAGTTTTTCAAGAAAGCAGGCAGGACGCGCTAATCGTCGTCGATTATGACGCCTGCCCGACTCCTACAGCGCTTGGTCGGAATGCACGCTTAGTTCCACGGCGTCGGCACGCGGTTGGGGTCTTCAATCCGCCGCGCTTCGACCTTGACGCCCTGCTCGCTCAACTCGCGCACATGGCTCTCCGCCTTGCGGCGCGGCAGGTTCGTCAACAGCACCATCGGCGCCGACTCCAGCAACTTTTTGACATCGGGGCGGTTCAAGTCCAGAAACCGCTCCAGCGCCAGGATTGCCTGCTCCTCCTTGAGGCGATCCACGCCCAGCAGCACGAGTTCGTAGGGGGTCGGGTCGTCTTGGGGCAGCGGCATGCCTGCGGGCACGCGCCCTGTGGCGCGAATGGGGAACTCCCGCTGGCATTGCTCGCAAATCGCTGCCGCCGCCTTGACCGACACCTGCTCCATTGAGCCACAGTGCGGGCACTTGACCGCAATCACCTCCAGCACGCGCCCGTTCTCGATGGGCACGCGCCGCTGGCAGTGTTCGCAGGTGAAGTCCATCTGCGGCGGGGCAATCAGCACCGTCGCCTTGCGACAAAACGGGCACTCCACAGGGTGCGCGGGAACCTTCGTGGTCTTGTAGTACGACCAGGCGGCGTAGCCCCACGCGCCCAGCCACACCAGACCGAACCCCCACGAAAACGAGTAGAACATCCCGCCGTACCGCCAGAACAGGAAGGTCAGCCCCAGCGCGACCAGTCCCACGATGCCGTAGATCACCGCCTGCGTGTATTCCTTCTCGATGGCGTCGGAACGCTTGATGGGTTCGTCCACACTCTCGCCTCCTGTCTATTTATACGCACGAAATGCAGGCGATTCCTGCCACCCGCGCGCGAAAAAGTCGCCCAATCCGACTATTCCAGCAACTTCGGGTCGTACAACAGCCTACCGCAGCTTTCGCAAGTAATCAGCGCGTCTTCGGTTTCGAGCCGTTTGAGCGTGTAGGGGGTCAGCAGGGTATGGCACACGGAGCATGCCTTCTGTTCCACGACGGCGACGGCAATTCCGCCCAGTCGCTCGCGTAGCGTCTGGTAGCGTTGTCGCACATCAGGGTCAATCTGCTGGGCGAGTTTCTCGCGCTCTTGCTCGTTGAAGGCGATTTCCGCCTCCAGTGCGGCTCGACGCTGGCGATACTCTTCCACATGCGCTTCGTAGAGTCGCTCAAGCTGCTGGAGGTCTTTCTCCGACGCATCGATGTCCTGCTTCAAGGTCTCCAGCATCTCCCACATGCGCAGCATTTGGACATCGAGTTCCTCGCGGGTCTGCTTCGCTTGTTCGATTTCCTGTTGCATCAGTTGCAGTTCGCGCGGGTTGGTGATGCGTCCCGAGTAGAGGTCGGCTTCGGCGCGGCGGATGCGTTCGTCGAACTCTTGGAGGCGTCGTTCCTGCTCGGTGGCGATGGCATAGCTCTCTTTGTAGCGCGCCTTGATGTCCTCCATGCGCTGGCGGCTCTGCTCCAGCTTGGCGCGGATACGCTCGCCCGAGTCGAGCTGCTTCAGCTCTTGGCGCAGGCGATCAATGTAGGAATCGATCGCCTGCAGGTCGCGCAAGAGGCTCATCTGTCGGTGCATCGCTTCACCCCAGCAGATAGGAACGCGCTTTTTTGGTGATGGGCTTGCCGATGTCTTCCTCTTTGAGGTGCCACACGGGCGAGCCGCGATGCAGTTCGAAGCACGGGTACGCGCTCAGTATCGAGGCGGTCTGCTCGCGGCGCGTGCGGCGGATGATATTCAGCTCGTTGTGCAGGGTCAGGAAGTCCGCCCCGCGCGGGTGGTCGCGCATCAGCTCAATCAGCAGGTGGTAGGTGGACATCGCGTCCGCCTGCGCCTGTAGGTTCAGCAGCCGCTCATAGCGCGATGGCGAAATCGCCAGCAGCGGGTCAACCTCGCCCGTGTAGCGCAGGTGGTAGGTATCGGGCTGGTCGGTGCGCTCCAGCATAAAGATCGCGCCCGAAATCGGGTCTAACGCAGCGAACTTGTCGAACAGCCCGTAGATTAGGCGCGTCTCGTGGTTGAGCCACACCTCGTAGGTCTGCCCGTCCTCGTCGATAAAGGTCAGCTGCTGCAAGTACGGCTCGTCGGGCAGAAAGCCCAGCGGAATCTGGCACAGCGGGATGGTGCCCAAGTCCTTGTGCGGCTGGCGCAGAACGATGCGCACCTTGTCTGGAACCTGCTCGGGGTAGGCGGGCGTCTCCTCGTCCAGCACATCTTGGGCGCGGGCATCCAGCACCTCATCGCGCAGCGAGCGCGGATAGCCTTCGGGGTCAATCAGCACATCGTAGGGGTCGCCGTCCTCGTTGCGGATGTCGGGCAGGTCGGGGAACTCGAACACCGACGGCACGGTGCGCACATATTCGGGCACATCCTCGTCGCGTCCGAAGCGGTCGAAGCCGAACCACACCAGCCGTCCGTCGCTCCAGAGGGCGTTCACCAGCGTATCGAGGTCTTCGCGGAAGGTGCGGCTCTTGGGCGTGACTTCGAAGAGTTCCTCCAGCAGCGTGGAGGCGCGGGCGATGCCTTCGGTCTTGAGCAGGTTCGCGACGATGTGTTCCACCTCGTCCTCGCGCAGTTCCAGCGGCTGGGTCTCTTCGGCGGGCATGTCGTGCAGCCATTCCTGCACCTGCGCTTTGGCGCGTTCCAGCCACTGCTCGGCGACCGCACGGGGGTACCACTGCCCGTCGCTGCCCCAGACCCATTCGCCCGAGTGCTGAATCGCCTCGAACAGCGCGACGCCGTCGTAGGGGTAGACCCAGCGCGGGTCGGGGTCTAAGGTGAAGTACCAGCCGAGAAAGCCCACCATTCGGTTGGGCACAGGCTCGCCGAGTTTCTCAACGAACGCGGCGGCGGTCTCAGGGCGCGTCCAGTCCATCTCTTTGCCCAGTTCCACATACCGCTCCACTTCGTCCCATTTGAGGTCGTTGTAGAACAGGGCGTCGTGGACGGCGCGTTCGCGCTCGTCGGGGCGTTCCCACTCGTAGGGGATGGGTTCGATCCAGTCGGGGATGAACAGCCACTCGCGCAGCCCGACCTCGCCGTCGCGCGTAATAAACAGCGTCTCGGAGTGTCGGGCAAGGCGTGGCAGGATGGTCTCGAAATACTCGAAGGTGCGGCGCAGGTGTGCGCCCAGCTCGATGGCTAACGCTGTGCGGGGCACGGGCGCGCCCACCGCGCGAATGATGCGCTCCGCATACGCCAGCACAGGCGTATGTTTGTGCGCCTTGCGGTACAGCGGCTGCCAGCGGCGCTCCTCTTGGAAAAACTTGTCGGGCATGTTCAGCAGCAAGGCGCGCAACTCGCCTGACGATAGCCCTAAGTGCGCTACTCGCTCGCGAATCTCGTTGGCGCGCAGGGGCATCGGCTCGCCCTGCATAAACGCGCGCAGCACCTCCCGCGCGAGATAGTCCAGTTCCAGCCGTGTCGTGGTCTCTGTTGCTCCCATAGAGTTATCCCGCGCATAGTATACCCGACGGCGCGCCGCCAGAACGCTTCACCGCTCGAAGTGCAACTCCACGATGCGCCACTTCCTGCCATCAGACCGAAGCTTGAGTTCCATCGTGCCCGCGCGTGTCGCGCCCCGAAAGTGAACCTGCACGGTTGCAATGTGCCCGATGACATTCCACTGCCCCAATTCCCAGCCTTGTGGCGCGCCGATGGCAGCGACAAACTCCCGCCAGCGACGCCGCAACTTGCTCTCTGTGAGAGTCGCTCGCGCGCTCGGCTCAATCATCTGGATCAGGCTACCGAAGTCGTTCCCCTGCAGGAAGCCCGCGACGCGAGTCGCCACTGCGGAGAGTTCACGATAGTTCTGCAGCATAATCGCCGTGCGCTGCTGACGAAACCTGATGCCGAGAAGCATAGTCAAAACCAGTAGCGCGGCAATGCCGACAACTCTGAGATTGATATTCATCTTCTAACGCCCCCGAGTACCTCAACAGCCGCTGGTCTGCTTCATAGCGCATTCGCTTCACAAGTATACCGCACAGGGCAGCAAACGCTCTCGGAGCGATGGCGTAATCGGGTATACTTCCGTAGGTGATGGCGATGCAGACTACTGCTGCGACACAACCCGAAATCATCTACCCTGAAACGGACGGCGAACCGATGGCACAAAACACCAAACAAGCCGAAGTGATGATGACCCTCAAAGAAAACCTCGACGCCCTCTTCGCCGACCGCGACGATGTGTTCGTCGCGATTGACCACTTCTGGTACCCCGTTCAAAGGACACCCCGAAATCCGCCAAGCGCCCGATGTGATGGTCGTGCTGGGACGCCCCAAAGGGCACAGCGGTTCGTACAAGCAGTGGGAAGAGGACAACATCCCGCCGCAGGTGGTGTTTGAGGTCGTTTCGCCTGGAAACACGCAGGAGGAGTGGGACGCGAAGTTGAAGTTTTATGAGCAGTATGGGGTGTTGGAGTATTACATTTATGACCCTGACACGAGTGTGTGGCGTGGGTATGTGCGGGAGGGCGGGAAGTTGGCGGTGATTGAGGCGATGGAAGGGTGGGTCAGTCCGTTGTTGGGTATTCGGTTTGGGCGTGGTTCTGGGACGGATCCTGGGGTGTATGCGCCGAGTGGGGAGCGTTTTGTGGGGTATGTGGCGGTGCGTCGTGCGTTGGAGGCGGCGGTGGCGCGGGAGTTGGAGGCGCGTCGGCGGGAAGAGGCGGCGCGTCAGCGGGCAGAGCAGCTTGCCCAGAAACTGCGGGAGTTGGGCATTGAACCTGATGAGGTGTAGCCCACACCATTGAAAGCAATTCCCCTCTCCCGTTCGCAGGAGATGCGGGAGAGGGGATCCCCTGCTTACTTCTCGAACTCCACCTTGACGGTCTTGGGCTTCGCCGACTCGGCTTTGGGCAGGCGCACCTCCAGCACGCCGTTGCGGTAGACGGCTTTCACGCGGTTCTCGTCAATCGCGGCGGGCAGTGTGTAGGCGACGCTGAACTTGCCGTAGCCGCCCATGCGACTGACATAGTGCGCCTGCACATTTTCGCCCTCAATCAACGCCTTGCGCTCGCCCGTCACCGTCAGCGTGCCGTTGGACAGCTCCACATGCAAGTCCTTCTCCGACACGCCCGGCGCAGTGATGAACACCACAAACTCATCGGGCGTCTCGTAGACATCGAGCGCAGGCGTGAACTCGAACTCCGTCGGCGTCGCCAGCGGGGTCGGTCGCCAATCGAAGAACCGACCAAACAGCTCGTCCATCTCGCGTCGGAACTGCTCCATCTCACGGAACGGATTCCAGCGTGCAACCACATTCTCAGGCTCTCTGCGTACCAGTCCTCGCATCGTTCATCCCTCCTATATGAGTGTTATTTTGGAAGGTCTCTTGAGTGCCTTCCACTCAGGTTTACGATTCGGCGCGTCGAAAAGTTCCCGCCCGTTTCGGGAATTCGCCCCGATGTGCCATAATATTCGCGGAGGCACGACGATGAGCCAGAAGACGATGACGGAACGCAAACAGCGCTTTGAGTCGCTGTCGGGTATCGAAATCAAGCGTTTCTACACCCCGCAGGATATTGCGCACTTGGACTACGCGCACGACTTGGGCAATCCGGGCGAGTATCCGTTCACGCGCGGGCTGTACGAGACGGGCTACCGCACGAAGTTGTGGACGGTGCGCCAGTTTTCGGGCTTCGCGACACCCGAAGAGACGAACCAACGCTACAAGTACCTCATCGAGCAGGGGCAGACGGGGCTTTCGGTGGCGTTCGATTTGCCGACGCTGATGGGCGTTGACCCCGACGACCCCGAAGCGGAGGGCGAGGTCGGCAAGTGCGGCGTGAGCGTTGCCTCGCTGGAAGACATGGAGATTCTGTTCGACGGCATCGACCTCGCCAGCATCACGACTTCGATGACCATCAACGCGCCCGCGATAATGATTTGGGGGATGTACCTCGCGGTCGCCGAGAAGCGCGGCGTCCCGCTGGAGCAACTATCGGGCACGATTCAGAACGACATCCTCAAGGAGTTCATCGCCCAGAAAGAGTGGGTCTACCCGCCTGAACCGCACATGAAGCTCATCGTGGACACGATTGAGTTCGCGACGCACTATGTCCCCAAGTGGCACCCGATCAGCGTCAGCGGGTATCACATTCGCGAGGCGGGCGCGACCGCCGTGCAGGAGTTAGCGTTCACCCTCGCGGACGGGCTGGAGTATGTGCGCTGGTGCTTAGACCGCGGGCTGCACATCGACGACTTCGCGCCGAAGTTTTCGTTCTTCTTCAACGCGCACATCGACTTTTTCGAGGAGATTGGCAAGTACCGCGCGGCGCGGCGGATTTGGGCGCGCGAGATGCGCGAGACCTTCGGCGCGAAGAACCCGCGCTCGTGGTGGATGCGCTTCCACACGCAGACGGCGGGCGTCTCGCTCACGATGCAGCAGCCGTATGTGAACCTCATCCGCTCCACGATTGAGGCGTTGGCGGCGGTGCTGGGCGGCACGCAATCGCTCCATGTCAACTCGTTCGACGAGGCGTGGGCGCTGCCGACCGAAGAGGCGGTGCTGCTGTCGCTGCGCACGCAGCAGGTGATTGCGCACGAATCGGGCGTGACCAACACCGTTGACCCGCTCGGCGGCGCGTACTTCGTAGAATGGATGACCGACCAGATGGAGGCGGGCGCACGCGACTACTTCCGCCGTATCGACGAAGAAGGCGGCGTCATCCCCGCCATCAAGAGCGGCTTCTTCCAGCAGGAAATCGCCGACGCCGCCTATCGGTTCCAGCAGCGCGTGGAAGAGCGCGACTTCGTCTGGGTCGGCGTCAACGAGTACCAGATGACCGAAGAGCCAATCCCGTTCCGCATCCTGAAAATCGAACACGAGGCGCACGAGAAGCAGGTCAAGCGACTGGCAGACCTGCGCCGTCGGCGGGACAATCGCGCGGTGGCGCAAGCGCTCAAAGACCTCGTCGCCGCCGCGCGCCGCGAGGAGAACCTGATGGCGCCCATCCTGAACGCCATCAAGGCTTACGCGACGCTCGGCGAGATGGTCAACGCGCTC
>AFSR01000593.1_pt1 | contig 12542 bp, 5 predicted proteins | sample 296848 | NCBI WGS metagenome assembly AFSR01 (sample SAMN02954305, study PRJNA68063) | hot springs metagenome | biome: terrestrial; feature: Mushroom and Octopus hot springs; material: microbial mat core samples; isolation source: Yellowstone National Park Mushroom and Octopus hot springs ...
CCTGATGCTCACGTTCACCGATGGCCCATGTCATCCGGTCGCGCGAACCGACCGGCGGGATCGCATGGATGTTGAGCAGCGTGATCGTCTTGCCCGGAGTGTCGATCTCGACCGCCTGCGGCGCGCCGATCCAGTGGTCACCAGGCAGGCGTGCGGCGAGCGGGCGGAGCGGAAAGCGACTGATAATCCCCATGCCGGTGACGCCCCACTGCGGATCGAGGAACTGGTAGGGGTAATCGTTCTTCAGATCGCGCTCGAGTGCGGCAGCAATCGAGGGGTTGAGTTCCTGGAGGGCGACGATGTCGGGGCGCGCGTCGCGGATCGCAGCAACGACCCGATCCGGGCGCTCATTGCCGCCGTTGATGTTGAAGGTCATGACCCTGAAAGGCGCGCCTTGAGGGCTGAGACCGTAATGTGTGCCGGGGAGCCGAAACCAGGGGTCGATCAGCAGTGGTGCGCTGATGACGAACAGGGGGATGCTGAGGGCGACGGCGAACCAACGACGGGCGATGATCGCCGGCAGAATGAGCAGCGGAAGCGGCATGAGCAGGTACGGCGTGACGGCGTTCAGGAGGAACAGCCACCACCAGCGATCACCGAAGAGTGTCCTCGTGATCAGCCAGACGACAAGAAAGAGAAGGTAGACGATGACCGTAGCAAACAGGAGATTGAGCAGGATGTGGCGCGTTCGATGTGAGGGTGGTTGCAGTGTGTCCACGAAAGCGATCCTTTCATCGTTGGTTTTGCGATGCATCCACACTGAATCTAACGCCGCTGGTTGGTGACCAGTTCCAATATTGGGCGTCTGGTGTTATTGCAATTCTCAGATACATTGTCCCGTCCAGGCCTGCCGTGTCGCGCGAGGCGCCTGCTTCCAGCAAAGTGTAGACCGAAATGTATTTCGGTCATCGCGTGGGGCGCGCCATTTCCAGGAGTGTTCAGCCTCGTCCAATAGATTCAACCTTTGTGAGAACCGCTGTGGAAAATACGAAGGCGGTTTCGGGCGTAAGCAATTACACTTTTTGCATGCATGAATGCCCTCTTTGCCTTGTTAGTGCGTTATATCTCAAAAAAGGTGTTGACTTTTTTCATGCGTATGGTAGAATAGCGCCGATTGAGGGGTAACAATGCGAACATGTTCTCCCAACCACCGCGGGCACAGGCACAACACCCGCTGCTCAGCAGGAAGGAATACCCATGGCGGAGCCAGAAACTCTTCTGCAGCTAGGGATCGATGCGGCGCGCGAAGGGAACCGTGAGGAAGCGCGCAATTTGTTCAGTTTGCTGACGCGCCAGGAGCCGGACAATGTCCAGGCGTGGCTCTGGCTTGCCGGCGTCGCCGAAGGACCGGAACAGCGCCGTGCTGCCCTTGAACGGGTGATCGAACTCGATCCGAACAACGAGATGGCGATCAAGGGGCTACAGGCGATGGGCGTGCCGCTGCCGAAACGCGGCAACGAACGCGCGCCCGCCGCGCCGCCGCCAACTCCCGCTCCTGCCGCGCCGCCAGCGCCGGAAGCCCCGGCAAAGCCTGCGGCAGCAATGAGCGATGAAGAGCAGTTCGCCGCAGAACTCGATGCTGCGTTCGAGGATTACGATGCGCTGCCGCGCGCCGCGCCGCCGCCACGCGCCGAACAACCGCCTGAAGAAGCCGGCAAACTGCCGCCGATGCCGCCGCGCGCCTCGCCTGTCCCGCCGCGTGCTGCGTCATCTTCACCACGGGCTTCCGCCACCCGCGCTCATGATGATGAGGAAGAAGAGCCGCCGCGTCGGGGTCCCAGTCCACTGCTCTGGGTTCTGCTGGGCATCATTGCGCTGGTGCTGATCGTGTTCCTTGTGATTCAACTCTTCTTCCCGCCAGGTGCGCCCGCGCCTGTGTCGCCGACACAGGTCGTCGAACAACCAACTGAGCCGGTCACAGCGCCGACTCCTGCGTTCGAGGCGACGCCGACTGCTGCTGAGGCGACGCCGCAACCCGGCGATGCAACGCCGGAACCAACGCCGGGTGAGCAACCGACTGCCGCGCCGCCTGCGGATCAACCAACGCCTGTTCCGGCGCCGGTCACTCCTCCAGAACAGGCGCAACCGGCGCCGGTTCCGATTGGGACGGTTCTCCAGGCGGATGGCTGGAACTATACGTACCCGAACCAGTTGTATGCCCTGCCGCTCGGTCCGCGTGTCGGCGACTTTACCGCCGAGAAGGGCGCGTTCCTGCATGTGCTGGTGTTCGTTGCCAACAATAGCGGAACAGCCCAACCGTTGCCACGCGATTTCTTCGTCCTCAAGGATGCCCAGGGGCGGGTGTACCAGGCGCGACCGGAGGTGTCGAGTGCGGCGGTGCGCCCCGGCGTGAATGCGGACGTCGGGCACGAAACGGCTATTCCGGCAAATGGGTTGACAACCAGCGTTCTACCTGGTATTCGATGTCGCTCCCGACGCGACCGACCTGATGCTGTTCGCGCGGAACAAGCCGGATCAGGGCTTTCTGGTGATCGGTGCGGTGCGCTAAAGTCCCCCCCGTTCTATGACCAATGCTCAACGCAATCCGCTCTCCGCAGCCGCAGTGCGCTCATTGTTGACCACGGCAGCACGTTTGCGTCAACAAGGCGACATCCGGCGTGCGCGGGTTCTTCTGCGCGCGCTGGTTGCGCAGCGCCCCGACGATCCGCGGGTGTGGCGCGCGCTTGCTGATGTCGCAGAGAGTGAGGAAGAACGACGCGCAGCACTGCGCCGCGTGGTTCTGCTGGTGCGCGCATCGAGCGCGCCTCCGCCTGCAGGATCGTCGCCATCCCCCGCTGCTCCGCCCGCGATGCCTCCCCCAATCACGCCGTTCCCGCCACCCGACGCTTCGGACCCATCGTCTGGTTCGCTGCTATCATCCGCTGCTGCTCCTCACACGCAGTCAGCGGTTGCGCTGCCTCCCCTGCCACCTGCCGCCGCTGCGCCGTCGCGTGCTGCATCTCAATCTGTTCCTTCCGCTCCGGTTGATCAGACGCCAACGGTGCGACCGGAACGGACAGTTCCACCTTTTCCCAGGCAGTATACCTGGATCGGAGTGGCCATAACCGGCGCAGCGCTGCTGATCGTTGCAGGGTTGCTGGCGAATGTGCGCTTTCCGGCCACGAATGTTCGCCCTGAACCGACCCCGCCGCTGGCGACGCTGGAACCGACCGGTGATGCGGCATCGGCTGCGCCATCGCCCGACGTTCCGCCTCCCTCACCCATTGCCGCTGCTGCAACGCCGGTTGCGCCGTCCCCGGCAACGGTGGCGCCGACTGGCGCACCTGTCACACCAATCGTTCCCTCCCTGCCAGCATCGACACTGGCGCCGACTTTTCCGCCACCGCCAGCATCGACACTGGCGCCAACTCTTCCGCCACTGCCAACATCGACACCGGTACCAACCCTTCCGCCAGGAACCGTTATCCTGCGCGATGTCTGGACCCTCACCCTGCTGCGACCAGACCATGCCGTTGTGCTGAATGGTCCGATCGGGTCGCGCCAGCCGAATGGGCGTTTCATCCTGGCGCTGGTTGCGGTCGGGAACGGCGGTGCAACCGAAGCGGTCGCACCGGAGACGCTGTTCGCCCTGGTTGACCATCGCGGCAACCGTTATCTGCCCGAACCAGCGCTCTCGACACTCTACCTCGAAACGTTCGGACGCGGCGTCTACGGCGATTTCAGTCTCGGTGAAGCGATCCCCGCCAGAATCGGACAGGTGAGCGTTCCGGTGATCTTCGAGGTGCCGGTTGATGCACGCGGTTTGTCGTTGCACCTGGGAGACTCGGTTGCAGGATGGCCCGTTCAGGGTCTACCGTAACCGACGTTCCACATCCGGAGATACACATCGTTGTCAATCGTTGGACGTTCGCCCGAAGAATGTCTATAATGCTCACGGGTTGTGCAGAACGCCAGTGATGCACAACGCAAATGTTCAAGGGTTGTGCAGAATCTGGTAACGCACAACGCACCATTCTGATGGCTGGTGAGTAATTACTCCGGTATAGCCCGCGCAGGCGGGCTTCGCCCTGGCTAGCCGAGGGCGTATGGTCTTTGAAGAAATAATCCGCCATAGCCCGCGCAGGCGGGCTTCGCCCTGGATAGCCGAGGGCGTATGGTTGAGAAAAATCCGCCATAGCCCGCGAGGCGGGCTTCGCCTCGCATGAGGGTTATGGTCTTTGAAGAAATAATCCGCCATAGCCCGCGCAGGCGGGCTTTGCCCTGGTTAGCCGAGGGCTTCAGCCCCACGGCTAGCGCGGTATAGCGGAATAAATTCTCAATCTCCATCAGCCCGACGGCAAGAGGCGTATACCGGATTAAATGCTCAATCTCCATCAGCCCGACGGCACGAGGTGCATAGCGGATTAAATGCTCAATCTTCATAAGAATAACGATGCAGTACGCAACGGAGTTGATTGAACGATTCTATAATGAATGCGCGCGGCGTGCCAATGCAGCCCGCACGATAACGCTTCGACAGGCATAATGTCGCATGAACTCAACCTCCGCCCCGTCCACTGCCAATAACTCGCCTGCGCCGGTTGCGCATCGCCTCTTCTGGTCTCCCTGGGGCTGGCTGGCAATGATTCTGCTGATCGGCGCATTCTTCCGCTCGATGGCGCTGACAACCTGGGACGGCACGTCATACCTCCATCCTGATGAACGCTTCATTGTCTTCACCGCCTACAATCTCCAGGTACCGCGCAGTTTCAGCGATTACCTGCGCAGCAGTTGCGTGGTCGATGGTCGAATCCCGGCAGCGCGCAGCACAACGGATGGCGCCGGCAACCCGCTGCCGTTGAACCAGCAGGAGCCGACCCGCGACAGTGGATGCAACACCCTCAACCCGCGAAATTACAACTGGTCGCGGTTCTTCGTGTACGGCACCCTGCCAACCACCGTCACGCGCCTGGCGGTGGAACTCCAGGCGAACCTGGAGGGTCGCCCCGACCGGATTTCACCGGAAATGGTCCGTGACACCGGGCGCACGCTGTCGATGCTGTACGACCTGGGAACGATCCTGATGGTCTTCCTGATCGGGCGGCGATTGTTCGATCAGCGCGCTGGACTGCTTGCGGCGCTGCTGTATGCAACGGCAGCGTTTCCGATTCAGTTGTCGCATTTCTTTACGGTCGATGCAGCAACGGTTTTCTTCACTACCCTCTCGATCTACTGGGCGGTGCGGCTCGCGCAGGACGGCGGCGCGGGCAGCGCAATCGCCGCTGGCGTCAGTATCGGTGCGGCAATGGCGTGTCGCGTCACCATGGCAACCCTTGGTCTGGCGGTGGTGGTTGGTGCGCTGGCGCGCCTGGCGGAAGAAACCAGACGTCAGTATACGGACGCTGAACCGCCGGGCATCCTGGCGCGCATCCTGATGGTGCCTGCGAGCCTCCTGTTTGCCGTCGCCTGGCGCGTTGCGCTTGCCGGTGTCGTGACCGTGATCGCGTTTCGCGTGTTGCAACCCGATGCCTTCACCGGTCCGTCGTTGTTCGACGTGCGTCCAGAACCGCGCTTTCTCGACAATATCTCGTCGGTCGGACGGCTGATCAGCGGCGAGGCGGACTTTCCACCATCGCAACAGTGGGCGCAGCGCACCCCGTTTCTCTTCTCATTGCAAAACATGGTTCTGTGGGGGATGGGGTTGCCGCTCGGCATCGCGGCGTGGGTCGCGTGGGGAGTTGCCGGATGGCGCATCCTGCGCCGCGATGATATGCGCCTGCTTGTGCCGTGGACGTGGATCGCCTTCTATTTTGCCTGGCAGGGCGGTCAGTTCGTGATGACCATGCGCTACTATGCGCTGCTCTATGGTCTGCTGATCGTCCTGGCAGCCGGCGGGTTGCTGGCGTTGTGGGATCGTGCGCGGCAACCGGGCGCATTGCGCTGGCGACGGATCGCCTGGCGCGCGCCGCTGATCGTCGTGGTGACCGGAACGGCGCTATGGGCGTTCGCATTCACCCGCATCTACACGGAACCTCATTCGCGCATTCAGGCGTCACGCTGGATCTACCAGAACATTCCCCCTGGCGCAGTGATCACCTTCGAACGCTGGGACGATCCATTGCCGCTGCCGATCGATGGGCAGAATCCCGGACAGTACATCGGCATCCCTACCGAACCGTATGGCGAGGATGAGCCGCTCAAGTACTATGGGTATGTCGCCAGCGACGGTTCGGCGGTCGAGGGATTGCTGGATCAACTGGATCGCGCCGATTACCTGATCTTCAGCAGCAATCGGGTGTACGACTCGGCGACGCGCCTGCCAGCGCGCTACCCGGCGTTGACCCGTTACTACTACCATCTGTTCGAGGGTGATCTGGGCTTTGAACTGGTTGCCGATATCCACTCGTTCCCCAAACTGTTCGGCATCGAAATACCGACGCCAATTCTGGCGGAGGAAGCCTTCAGCGTCTACGATCACCCGCGCATTCTGATCTTCCGCAAAACATCCGACTACTCGCGTGCTAGAGCGGAACAGTTAATCGTCGGCGACGTGGCGTGGGGCGAAGTCTTCAAAATGACGACGCTGCGGGTCAACAAGGCGCCGACGGCGCTGCGCCTGACTGATGAGCAGTGGCCCCTCTACCGGGCGGCAGGCGACTGGGCGCGGATGTTCAATCCGGCAGATGTGGCGAATGCGGTTCCCTGGCTCTTCTGGTTGCTGGCGCTCGAAGCGCTCGGTCTGTCCTGTTTTGCGCTGCTGTTCCGCGCGCTGCCGGCGCTGCCGGATCGGGGGTATGCGCTGTCGAAAATCCTGGGATTGCTGATTGTGTCATACGTTGCGTGGCTGCTGGCATCCGTCGGTCCGGCTGGTCTCCACGGTACGCTGCGCTCGCCGCTGGTTCCCTTCGGTAAAACCAGCGTCTTCATATGCGCCATTTTGCTGGTTGGCGCGGGCGTGCTGGCGATGCGCTGGAACCGCGCGGCGCTCGGCGCCTTCTGGCGGCAACGGCGCGCTGCGATCCTGACAGCCGAAGGGATCTTCCTCGTCTTCTTCTTCGGGTTCCTGATCCTGCGGGCGCTGAACCCGGACCTGTGGCATCCGGCGCGCGGCGGCGAGAAACCGATGGATCTGGCGTTCCTTACCGCTATTGTCAAAAGCCCGGCTTTCCCGCCCTACGATCCGTGGTTTGCCGGCGGGTACCTGAACTACTACTACTTCGGCTTCGTGCTGGTGGCGACGCTTATCCATCTGACCGGCATCGTTCCGACGACGGCGTACAATCTTGCTGTGCCGACATTCGCAGCGCTGACGGCGCTTGGCGCATGGGGTGCAGCGTACAATCTGATGGCGCTGCGAACCAGGAAAGGTGCGCATCCCCCGGATGACGCTCCGGCGTCGGGCGCCTTCTGGCGGCGCGTGTTCGCCGCTGCATCTGCGCGTTCTGCAACCTGGCGACGGTATGAGCGGCGGGCGCTTGTCGCTGGGGTTGCAGCAGCGATCTTTGCGACGCTGATGGGCAATCTGGCGCAGGCAGTCTGGTTCCTGCCCGGTACCGGCAACCCGCAAGACCCTGGACTGCCGGAGGCGTGCCGCGCGTTGACCAGTTATGCTGCGCAGCAGGAGTGTCGCGGACGGGCGGAATGGGCGTTCTGGGACGCCACCCGGCTGGTGGCAATGAGGCTGGGGGACGGGACGATCAATGAGTTCCCTTTCTTTACCTTCCTGTTCGCCGACCTGCACGCGCATATGATTGCGCTGCCGCTCATCCTGGCAGCGCTGAACCTGATCGTGGCGATAGCGCGCCTCCGAGGCGGGCAGGCGCAGACGATCCGTTCGTCGATTTCGCTGGCGCTGCTGGCGGCGCTGGCTCCACTGGCGCTGGTCATTGGCGCGCTCTATGCGACCAACACCTGGGATTATCCGACCGCAGCGGGATTGGGGGCGCTGGGGCTGGCGGCGTATGCCTGGACGCGCTACCGGCGCGGTTTGCCGCTGAACCAGGCGGTGCTGCTGTGGATCGGGTCATCGGTTGTGCTGGTGGCGCTGACGCGCCTCCTCTTCTTGCCGTTCATCCAGAAGTTCGCTACCGACTACGCGGGCTTCGAACTGTGGAACGGATCGCGCACACCCACGTCTGAGTTTTTGCAGATCCACGGTCTCTGGCTCTTCCTGGCGATGAGCGGCGCGTTGCTCCTGGCGCACCGCACCGGACGCCTCAGCACACGATGGGCGGCAGCCGTCGGCGGCGGGGTGATCGTTGTGGCGCTCCTGCTGGCGCTGCTGGAGATTCCGGCGCTGCCGCTCCAGGGATTGTTGCTGGCGGGCGGCAGCTTCCTGTTCGTCGATCTGATCCGGCGCGGTGTTGTTGTCGCGCCACGCGCTGCCACAGCCCCGCCCGAACCGGTCGGACCGGTACAACTGATGCTTCCCGGCATTGCCGATGATCCACTGTCACAGCGACGGGATGCAACGCCGCCTGGGATCGGTGCGACAACCCTGCTCATGCTGGTCTGGGGTCTCGCCGCGCTGGGTATCACGCTGCTGATCGAAATTGTAGTGGCGAAGGGCGACATTGGCCGGATGAACACTGTGTTCAAGTTCGGCATGCAGGTCTGGTTGATCTTCGCGGTGGTGAGTGGCGTTGCGCTGACCTGGATATGGTCGGTGACTGCCAGACTGCGCGCAGGCGCACTGCGTTCGGTCTGGCGCGGCATCGCCGCACTGCTGATCGCCGCTGCCCTGGTCTATCCGCTCACTGCCACGCCAGCCCGCCTCGCCGACCGCTACGATTCGACGATTGGACCGACCCTTGACGGCATGGCGTTTATGCGCTCGCCACGCAGTGGTTGGGCGGAGAATGACCGCACCTTCACCTTCGCCGAAGACGCGGACGCTATCGCCTGGTTGCGCGCCAATGTCAGCGGCACGCCAATCGTGCTGGAGGCGCATCTGGAAGCGTACCGCTGGGGTGGACGTATATCGGTCTACACCGGGCTGCCAACGTTGCTCGGCTGGCCCTGGCACATGACCCAGCAGCGCAGCGTCGCCGATGTCGGTCCGGTGCGCGATGCACGCCAGGCGCTGATCCGCGACCTCTACAACGATCCGAATGCCCGCGAAGCGCTCCGGTTGCTGCGTCTCTATGGCGTTGAGTATGTTGTCGTCGGGCAACTTGAACGCGCCCTCTACGATCCGGCAGGGCTGGCGAAGTTCGATGCGCTTGCCGCTGCCGGTCAGATCGAGACGGTCTTCACCACAGGCGCAACGCGCATCTACCGTGTGCCGCCAGCAGACCATCCGCCCGCCGTGCTCACCACCTCGCTGCCGGTGCGCGCGCCGGCGCCAGTTCCGCGCAAAGACCTGATGCTGCCGATACGGGTTGGCGATCTTCCGCCGGTGGACATGCACGGCTGGAATCGGCTGGCGGAGAATCCGGGCATTGCCGTGGCGCTCTGGTTGCTGGTATGGTACGCACTGGCGCTGATCGGGCTGCCGCTGGCAGCGCTGGTCTTCAGCGCGCGCGCACTGGACGGCGGATGGCTCTGGGCGCGCATGATCGGATTGATCGCGTTCGGCTACGCAATCTGGTTGCCGGTCAGCGCGCGCCTGTGGCAGTACGATGTGTGGGGCATGATTGCCGGTCTGATGCTGACCCTGGCGCTCAGCGCGGCGGCGCTGGTTGCGCATGGCAGACGGCGTATCGCTGCCGATGGTGAAACGGCGCATCACGCAACGCTGGCGTTTGAATTGCACCAGGGCTTCCTGGCGCTGCGCGCGATGCTGCGCGAACGCTGGCGCTGGATCGTCGGCGGCGAGGCGCTGTTCCTGGCGGCGTTTGCGTTCCTGTTGACGCTGCGCTGGTTGAACCCTGATCTGTGGCAACCGATCTGGGGCGGTGAAAAACCGTTCGAGTTCGGCTTCCTCAACGCCCTGATCCGCACCCCCGTGCTGCCGCCGTACAACCCGTTCTTCAGTGATGGCATCATCAACTACTACTACTACGGCTTCTTCCTGATGTCGATCCCGGTGCGCCTGACCGGCATCCCGCCGTCGGTCGCCTACAATCTGATCGTGCCCACGCTGTTCGCGCTGATGCTGTCTGCCGTGTTTGCGCTGATTGTTCGCATTCGCGGTTCATGGCAGTGGGGAGTGGTTGGCGCGCTCCTGGTCGGCGTGGTCGGGAATCTGGCTGCCGTCTTCCCGGCGAACTGGGCGCGCGGTCTCGCACCGGTCTTCGATGCGCTGAACGAAGGTCTTGCCGGTTTCGGCGAACGCCTCGGCGACTGGTTCGTCGGTCCGACGCGGGTGATTCCATCGACCATCAACGAGTTTCCGTACTTCAGTTTTCTCTTTGCCGACCTGCATCCCCACACGATTGCGCTGCCGCTGACGGTGCTGATGATTGCGCTGGTCTTCGAGGCGTTCGTCGCGCGCCCGACCGGGTGGACGGATCGTGCGGCGCGCTGGGGGGTGACGGCGTTGACGCTCGGCGCACTGGCGGTCACCAACTCGTGGGACTTCCCAACCTATGGATTGCTGCTGGGTGGTGCGTTGCTGGGGCGCGCCTGGCGCACGACGCGGCGCATCGACCGGCATCTGGCGATGAGTCTGATCGGTGCGGCGCTTGGCGGCGCGGCGCTCGGCGGCGCAGCACTGGCGCTCTATCTGCCCTTCTTCCAGAACTTTCAGGCAATGGTCGGCGGCGTGGGTCTGGTGCGCGATGCCACGCATCTGAGCGACTACCTGCTGCTGTACGGCGTTTTTCTGACGCCGCTGATCGTGGCGCTGTTCGGCGCAGCGTGGCGCACGCTCCGTATTGTCGGGCGTCGAACGTACCGTTTCAATCTCTCGACCGCCAGCACATCGCCGGAAGCGACCGGTTTTGTGGCAGGCATATCGGGGATGCCCGGCGCAGGGCGTGTGTCGCTGGCGCTCCTGGCAATTGTCGTGGCGCTGACCGGCGCGCTGGCGATGCTGCCGAACCTCTTGCTGGCGCTCAATCTCGACGGTGCTGCAACGCTCCTTCAGACCCCGTCAGAAGCCCTTGCGCCGTTCACATTGCGCATCTGGCTCGCAACCCTGCTGACCATTACGGTGGGAATGCTGCTGGTGCGCAGTCTGCGCCCGGAAACCTGGTTTGCGTTCTGGACGACCGGTGTGGCGCTGATCGTCACACTGATCTGCGAAATCATCTATGTGCGCGACCATCTTGACGGCGGCGAGTGGTACCGCATGAACACGGTCTTCAAGTTCGGTCTGCAGGCATGGGTCTTGCTGGCGATTGCAACGACCCTCCTCCTGCCGCCGCTGCTGCGGTCTCTCTGGCGGCGCAGCGCTGTCGTGCAGACGACCGGGCTTGCTGTGCTGATCGTCCTCTTCGCGCTGGCGTCCGTCTACCCGCTGGTCGGTACGGTAAGTCGCACGGCGTACCGCTTCCCCGGCAATACGACCGGTCCAACGCTCGATGGGCTGGCATTTATGGAACGCGAGTCGTTCCCGCTTCCTGCGTATCTGCAACCGTCCGGCGCACCGCCGACGACGATTGTGCTGCGCTACGACTACGAGGCGATCCGCTGGCTCGAACAGAACATCCGCGGAACGCCGGTCGTGTTGCAATCGAGCCTTGAGTTCTACCGCGCCTATGGGGTGCGTATCGCTGCCAACACCGGCTTCCCCACGATTGTCAGTCCGTTGCACGAGAGCGAACAGCGCAATCCGCAGGACGTTTACCGGCGCGACCTGGACGTTACGCAGATCTACCGCACGACCGACACCCGGGAGGCGCTGCGCCTGCTCTCACGCTACCGTGTCGGATATGTGTATGTCGGTCCGATCGAACGCGCCGTTTATGGCGAGGCAGGGTTGTTCAAGTTTCAGCAGATGACCGGCTCGTTCCTGGACGTGGTGTTCCGCAACGATCAGGTGACGATTTATAAGGTGAACGACACGGTTCACACCCTGCCCATGCTTCCGCCGCTCGACCGACCGGCGCCGGCGCCGGTTGCGCCGCTGCCTCTGCCAGACGATGATACCGGCGAACCAGAACCGGTTGCGCCTGTGGCGCCGCCAGACAATGACCTGCGGAATCCTGCCGTGATCGAGGCGCTGGAGCGGCAGCATCAGGAAAATCCCGGCAATGCCGGTCCGGCATATGCGCTCGCAGAGCGGTACCGGGCGCTGGGGCGGTTTGAAGAGGCGGTAGAGGTGCTCCGACCCGCAGCGCGCGCAAACCCGAACGATGTCGCGCTGCATCATCTGTTTGGTGATATTCTGATCGATGCAGGGCGATTCGACGAAGCCATTGAAGCATATCGCGCCGCTGTTCGCGCCAGTCCCGTCGCTGGCAATTACAATAAACTTGGCGTCGGGTTGCTAACGATTGGCCGACCGGGAGATGCCGAGCAGGCATTTTTGCAGGCAATCCAGATCGATCCAAAGCTCCCTGAGCCGTACTTCCGTCTGGGAACACTCTACGAGCAACTCGGCGAGGAGCGCCAGGCAATCGAACGGTACCGCGCGTATCTCGATCTGGCGCCTGACGGCTATCTTGCGCCCCTGGCGCGCGAGGCGCTGGAGCGGCTTGGAGCGTCACGGTGAGCCG
>AFSR01006978.1_pt1 | contig 12510 bp, 17 predicted proteins | sample 296848 | NCBI WGS metagenome assembly AFSR01 (sample SAMN02954305, study PRJNA68063) | hot springs metagenome | biome: terrestrial; feature: Mushroom and Octopus hot springs; material: microbial mat core samples; isolation source: Yellowstone National Park Mushroom and Octopus hot springs ...
GGGAGAGGGGGACAAAGGGGGTGAGGGCAACACGGCGCGCCTGCCTCAGCGATTCTGTGCCGAACCGATGTACCCTTACCAGCTTGCTTGGTGGGGATACTATACCGAATTCAGGGCAGTCACAGCGTTTATTGGCACTTCGCCGCCGTTGTCAGGGGTACACTTATGCCATGCGCGGGCTGTGTGTGGCGTTACTCATCGGCGTATGGCTGCTGCAGGGGCAGCAACCGCCGCAGGGCGGGCAGGAGATACGCTTCGGCAGGGTGACCATCCGCTACGATGTGCTGGTCTCCACGCGCCGTTTCAAGAGCGACGCCTACGATGTGGAGGTGCGCGGCAAGCGCGGGTCGCCCGTGCGCGTCGAGTCGCCCGACCAGTATTTCACGCTGACCTGTGCGCAGTTGAAAGCGACGCTGGGGACGGACGCGCGCGGGCGCGGCGCATTGCGCACAGCGGAAGCCACAGGGCAGGTGGAGTTCGTCTATGACCGCCCGCAGCCGCTGAGCAAACTCAACGGCACGGCGCGACGCGCCCTCTACGACGACCAGAAGCGCACCATCACACTGGAAGGCGATGTGTCGCTGGACGGCGAGGACGAGTTCTACCGTATCCGCTGGCGCGACAACGAGCGCATCGTGGTCTACCTCGAGGAAGACCTGCAGCGCGTGGAAGCCAAGTCCAAAGAGCGCGACGGCGTCCCCATCGGCTCGATGACCATCGAACCGAAGCAGCGATAGCGCTCACTCGGCGCGCAGCGCGTCGTTCATCTTGCCCGACCGATAGCCCTCCAAGTCCAGCGCGACATACAGGTAGCCCAGCGACTTCATGTGCGCCACGATTGCAGGCGCGTGCTGCAGCACCCGTTCGAAGTCGCGCGGCTCCACCTCGATGCGTACAATCGTGTCGTGGTGGCGCACGCGCACCTGACGGAAGCCCAACTCACGCAGGAACCGCTCGGCGCGGTCTACTTTCTGCAGCAGCTCGCGCGTAATCACTGTACCGTAGGGGAATCGGCTGGAGAGGCACGCAAACGACGGCTTGTCCCAGATGGGCAGTCCCAGATGCCGTGCCAGCGCGCGGATGTCGGCTTTGGTGAAGCCCGCTTCCAGCAGCGGGGCGCGCACGCCATGCTCTTGCGCGGCGCGCATGCCGGGGCGGTAGTCGCCGAGGTCGTCTGCGTGTGCGCCGTCGGCAATCCACGCGATGCCCTCCTCGTCGGCGACGCGGCGCAGCACGCCGTACAGCTCCGTCTTGCAGTGGTAGCAGCGGTCGGGGCGGTTCACGCGGAACAGCGGGTTGTGCAGCTCGTGGGTGGGCACGATGCGCACGCGCACGCCAATCTGCTGCGCCAGTTGCAACGCCTCGTCGATTTCGCCTTCGGGGAACGCCTCCGACTTGCCGATGACCGCGAGGCACCGCTCGCCCAGCGTGTCGTGGGCAACTTTGACCAGCAGCGTGCTGTCCACCCCGCCCGATAGCCCGATGACCACCGCGCCCATCTCGCGCAGAATCGCTTGCAGCCGCGCGTACTTCGCCTGCAGGTCGGGCGTCATAGCGGAATCTCCCCCATCTGCGTCGCCTCCATGCGGATGAGTCGCCAGTCGTCGTAGCGGATAATCAGCCACTTGCGCTGCGGGTACTTGCGGAACTCGAACTCCACGACGCCGAAGTCCTGCGAGTTTGTGCCGCTGGGGTTGTTCGGGTCGCGCCAAGTGATTCGGATAGGCGTGCGCACGAGGATGCGCCCTGCGAAAATCTCCATCTGCAGCTCGCCCAGCTCGGCGCGCGGGTCTTGCGCGTTGCGGAAAAACTGCCCCAGTTGGTAGCGCAGTCGCTGCTTGTCCATCCCGCTCCAGCTGAACTCGTCGGCAAGGAACTGCAGCATGCCGTCGATATCTTCGTTCTCGAATGCCCGCTTGCCCTCGGCGAACATCTGCTCGATGCGCGTGCGGGGGTCAACCTCTTTGGGCGTAGCAAGCGAGATGAAGACGCGCACGCCGATCAGCAGCAGCGCGGCGACGCCCAGTCCCAGCGCGAGTTTCGTGCGCGGTTGCATGGTTCACCATCCCAGCGGATGCCACACGGTTTTGAACTCCAGGTACGGTTCGAGCCAGTGCAGCCCCTGCGCGATGTCGGTGCGCCACTGGTCGGGGGTCAGGCGCGGACTGTGGTGCAGGCGCGTGATGGTCTCGGCGGCGGCTTGCTCCAGCGGGGCGCGTTCAGGTTCGGGCACACCGCATAGGTTCAGCGCGTCGACGCCGACATGCGCAGCCAGATGAGGCAACAGCTCGCGCGGGCTGCCGCTCAGCAGGTTCACCACGCCCGCAGGCAGGTCGGAAGTTGCCAGCGCTTCGGCGAACGCCAGCCCGACGGTCGGCGCATCTTCGGGCAGCAGGGCGACCACTGTATTGCCACCGACAATCGCGGGGGCAAGCAGGCTGCTTAGCGACGCCAGCGGCGCTTCGGGCGGGCATGCTATCCCCACCACGCCCACAGGCTCAGGCACGGTGAAGGTGTGCATCGGCATCGCGACGGGGTTCACTGCCGACAGCACCGCCCCGAACTTATCGCTCCAGCCCGCGTAGTAGACCCAGCGGTCGATGCTGGCATCGATTTCGGCGTCGGCGTCGCTTGGGGGAACGCCCAGCACAGCGCACAGCTCGTCCCGCAGAGCGGCGCGGCGCGTCTCGAGCATCTCGGCGACGCGATACAGAATCTGCCCGCGATTGTACGCCGTGCGTTTTGCCCAGCTGGGCTGCGCACTGCGGGCGGCTTGCACGGCGTCGCGCAGGTCTTTGCGCGAGGCTTGCGGCGCGTTCGCCCAGAACTCGCCCTGCGCGTTGCGCACAGGGTACGCGCGCCCCGACTCGGAACGCACAAACGCGCCGCCCACCCACAGCTTGTAGGTCTTCAAAACCGTCGTGCGGCTCATCGCAATTAGGACTTTCGTCCCTTGCGCGGGTTTTCCTGCCTACAGGTATACTCCTGCCGATGGACACGCTAACGGGTCAAGTGGCGTTGATTACGGGCGGCGGGCGCGGGATTGGCGCGGAGACAGCGAAGCTGCTTGCCCAGCATGGCGCGACGGTCGTGTTGGTCGCACGCACGCGGGCGCAGTTGGAGGCGACCGCGGCGCAGATTCGCGATGCGGGCGGCAAGGCGTTCTGGTTCGCCGCCGATGTCGCCGACGAGGGCGCACTGCGCGAGGCGGTGCAGGGCGCACTCAGCATCAAAGGCGGTATCGATATTCTGGTCAATAACGCGGGGTTCATTCAGGCGTTCGGTTCGATTGCCGACAGCGACCCTGCCGACTGGTGGCGCACGCTGGAGGGCAACCTGAAGGGGATGTACCTAACCACGCGCTTGGTGCTGCCCAGTATGCTGGAGCAAGGGCGCGGGCAAATCCTGAATGTGCTGTCGGTTGCGGGCGCGCGGGCGTTCGCGGGGCTGAGCGCGTACAGTTGCGCCAAAGCCGCAGGGCTGATGTTCACGCGCATCTTAGCAAAGGAGGTGCGCAAGCAGGGCATCCGCGTGATGGCGATACTGCCAGGCGCAGTGGACACCGCGATCTGGGGCGACGGCGATGCCATTCCCGACCGCGAGAAGATGATTCGCCCCGAAACTGTCGCGCGGCTCATCGTGCAGATGCTCACCACGCCCGCCGATGCGACCATCGACGAGCTGCTGGTGCTGCCGCAGGAGGGGATACTGTAGGCGCGCGGCGTCTTAGTCGCCCAGCTCTTCGATGATTTGCATGCGCTCCTTGAGCAGTTCGGTCTCGCCGAGCAGCGCGATGGCTTTCTGGGTCAGTTCGCGCGCCTCATCCGCCGAGCCGAGCCACTGCATCATGCCTGCCGTGATGTCGTACAGGTCTTCGAAGACCGCTTGCAGGGTGCGCACGCTGGGAGTGTACGCCCACTCGGAGTTCGCCAGCGACTGCCATGCCCGCAGGATGTAGGGATACGCCCGTTCGGGGTTGCCCTCCATCAGCGCGAGTTGCGCCAGCCCCAGAAACGCCTCAGTGCTGTTGGGGTAATAGCGCAGCACATGCAGGTAGGCAGTCCACGCCTCGTGCAGGTCGCCAATCTCGTGCTGTAGGATCTCCGCGCGGCGCAACAGCGGGAAAAAGCCTTTCGGCTCCAAGCTCAGCCACTGCTCGATGTAGCGCAGCGCGTGTTGGGGACGATTCGCGTTCAGGGCTTGCTCGACCAGTTCGTCCAGCGCGGCGATGGCGGTCTCGCGGGCGCGGCTGGCGACTACGGGCGACTGCAGCAGTACCAAGGGGAGCGCAATCTCCAGCGCGGCTTTGTAGTCCCCGTCAGCAAGGCATGCCTGTGCCTCATCGCACGCCGCCGCCGCTTCCAGAAGGGTCTGCACCCCTTCGTGGTCGATATGCCCCTTCAAGGTCTGACGCATCAAATCGGACGATGTCAGCTCCGTTCGCATGGTCGCTGCGTATAATATACCTAATTCAACGGGGCGGCATGTCAAGGGGGGTGAGGGGGTGTTCGAAAGTGCCGATTTTGCCCCCCTCCTTGAGGTTCCCCCCGCTTCGCGAGGGGAACCGCGCAGGGGTTCGGTTTCCCATGCCTGCAGGGGGAACCTGAAGGAAAATTCCATCTGGAACCACTTCAGACCCCCAGATCACGCAATTGTGTCGAGTTGTCAAGGCGTCGGGGGCACAACCTGTAGCCTATCGGCGCACGGCAAGCGCAACAGATCGTCTGGCGCGCCCGGAGGGATTCGAACCCCCGACCCCCAGATCCGAAGTCTGGTGCTCTGATCCGCTGAGCTACGGGCGCACATGGTCGGGGCGCCCGGACTCGAACCGGGGACCTCTACCACCCCATGGTAGCGCGCTAACCATACTGCGCCACGCCCCGACAAACAGTATTATACCCTATCCCGCGCGCCAATGCAACGCCCACAGCACAGAATAACCCTCCACGCATGGAAATGGGTATACTAAGCCACTATCCTAAGGAGGCTATGCTTATGGCGAAGGCGATTACGCAGCGCGAATGGCAGGCGGAGGTCCTCAACTCGCCACGCCCTGTCTTGGTGGACTTCTGGGCGGTCTGGTGCGGTCCGTGCCGCCTGATTGCCCCGATTGTCGAAGAACTTGCGCACCAATACGAGGGCAAACTGAAGGTGTATAAAGTGGATGTCGATCAGGAGCAGTCGCTTGCGATGCAGTACGGCATCATGAGCATCCCAACGCTGCTGCTGTTCAAAAATGGGCAGGTCGTGGAGCAGATTGTGGGCGCGCTGCCCAAAGGCGCGATCGAACAGCGGATTGCGAAGCACCTATGAGCCTTTGCACTCCTACCCACTCGTCATGATGGCTTGTAATAGTCGCCCTGCGCCGAACCGAACGGGGTCGGTGCAGGGCAATTTTGTCTCGGCTTCCACCTGCTCAATCGCCGCGCGCGCCTCCGACTCGCTCAGGTGCGCCGTGTTGAGCGCGACAGCGACCACTTTGGACGGATAGAACGCCCCGCCCATCGCGGCGACCTGCTCGTAGATGCGTATCACTTCGGGCAGCGGCGGGATGGGCACATCGGGGAAGGTGCGGATATGCGTCTGCCCGGCGCGATGCACCAGCACCAAGTGCGTCGGTTGCGCGCCGCGCAGCAGCGGCAGCGTCGCCGTCGATGCGGGGTTCGTCAGTGCGCCCTGCCCCTCGATGTGGATAATCTCGGCGTCTTCCGCCAACGCGCACACGAACTTCTCCACCGCGCCCGACGCGAAGTCCACCCGCACAGCGTCTAAGGCGATCCCGCTGCCCTCGATCATAATGCCCGTCTGCCCCGTCGCCAGAAAGCGCGAGCGCAGCCCTTGCTGTAGACAGGCGCGGTGCATCTCGAGGCTGACGGTCATCTTGCCGACCGCCATGTCCGTACCGACGGTCAGCACGCGCGTGCAGTTCAGGTGTCGCGCCTTGCCCGATCCGACGCCCAGCCCCGGCGGCTCCTTGCGCACATCCCAAATCCACTGGCAACTGTGCAGGAACGGCTCGAGGTCGGGGTGCTTGGCAAGCGGCGCGTGCAAGCCGTTCACGAGGTTCAGCCCCGCCAGCACAGCCGTGCGCACCTCGCGCCACATCTCGGCGGGCAGCGCGCCTCCCGACGGCGCAATCCCAATCACCAGCGTATCGGGACGGTACGCCATCGCCTCCTGCACCGACGCCACAATCGGAACCTCGCGCGGGATGCCTGTCAACTCGCGCAGCGACCGACCTGCGCATTCACGGTCAATCACCGCCACAATCGGGTTCGCGCTGTAGCGCAGCAAGCCCAGCCCCGTCTTGCCGAACTTGCCCAGAATCCCCTCGTGCATCAAAATCGCCAGTCGATTCTCGGGTTTGAGCATCGCAACGCGCGGGATTATACCCGCGCATGGGGTATACTCATGGCGCCTTGCTGGCAACCTGGCTGTCTCATCATTTGGCGGCAAGGTCTATCTCAAGCAGCGAGGTGAACTCTATGACTGTCAAGTGGGCGCTGGTGAAGACCAGCCCATTTCAGGGGCTCAGTGAGGACGAGAAGCACGACATCCTGAGCCGAATGTTGTGTGTGCATTACGACCCTGGTGAGCGTCTGGAGTTGGGGCGCGAGCCGGGCGGCTGGTGGGTTGTGGAGAAGGGCTTGATGAAGGTCTACTCCATCGCGCCCGACGGCAGCGCGCTGACCTACGCGATTCTCAGCGCGGGCGACTCCTTCGGCGAGACGACCATCCTCACAGGGCACTGGGTACGCGCGACCGTCGAGGCGCTCGAGCCGACCGAAGTGCGCTACCTCTCCGCCGACCAGTTCGAGACGCTGCTGCGCGAGCATCCCGACTTCGCCTTGGCGCTGCTGCGCAACTTGGCAGAGCGCATCCGCCAATCGGAAGAGCGCGTGTTCCACATCAGCCGCCTCAAACTGGGGCAGCGCGTGGCGCACGCCCTCATCGGACTGGCGCAGACCATCGGCGAGCAGACCGACGCAGGCATCGAAATCCACCTCACCCACCAAGAGATTGCCGACTATGTGGGCGCAAGCCGCGAAGCGGTCAGCCGCACACTCGGACGCTGGGTACGCAAAGGCTGGATCGCCACCAACCGCAAGTCCGTCATCATCAAAGACCTGCGCCCCTTCCAAATCATCACCAACCAGATGCACACCGCCGCATAAAAAACGGGTGGAGAGACGCCCCTCTCCACCCGACCGAGTTGCGAGGTGATTGGTCGCTTACTTGGGCATAATGACTTGGTCGATGACATGGATCACGCCGTTATCCGCCTCGATGTCGGTCTGGATAACATTCGCGTTGTCCACGCGCACGCCGCCCTCCGTGCTGACCGTGATGCTCTGACCCTGAACGGTCTGTAGCTGCGTGCTGCGCACAACATCCGCCGCCATCAGCTTGCCCGGCACCACATGGTAGGTCAGGATCGCCGTGAGCTTCTCCTTGTCTGCCAGCACGGCTTGCAGCGTCTCTTGGGGGATCTGGGCGAACGCCTCGTCGGTCGGCGCGAACACGGTGAAGGGACCCTCCCCACTCAGCGTCTCTACCAGACCAGCCGCCTGAACGGCTTGCACGAGCGTCTTGAACGAACCAGCCTGTACCGCAATATCAACAATTGTAGGCATAGTGAACCTCCTGTCAGAGTTTGCGCGGTTAAACGCGCGGACTAAAGTATTGCATATACGGGGACGCCGTTTCCGTGATTGGAATCACACAAGCCGAAATTCGGGGTATAATGCCTCTCAAAGGAGGCGTTGCATGGAGCCATCGGAGCGCACGGATGTGTACACGCTGCTACGCTACACGCTGGAGCTGTATATCGTCAGCGCGTGGCAGCACATGGGGTTTCTGCCCGATCCTGCAACAGGACAGACGCACCTCGCGCTGGAGGAGGCGCAAATCGCCATCGATTGCGCCGACTTTCTGGCAGGAAAACTCAAGCCGCGCCTCGAACCAGAGGAGCAACGCGAGTACGAACGGCGACTTCGCGACCTGAAGCTGAACTTTCTCGCGAAGCAGAACGACACGCGCACGGAGGCATAAGATGGGGATGATTGTTTGGGCGCGCACTCTCGCGCAAGGCATTCGGAAAGGCATGTTGAGAGCGCAGACGGCGGGACATATCTACTGGACACGCACGCGCACGGTTTGGCGATCGCTACCCGCCACTGCCTACGAGCAGATTCGGCACTGGCGCGGCAGAAGCGTCGAGTTCCCGATTGAGGAGCAGCGCGCGCTGCTGGCAGAGTATTACGAGCGGTTCGAGCGTCTGGCGGAGTTGATTTGCGATGCGGCGTTCGCGGGCGAGGGCGCGCCGTTCCAGCAGGAATACGCGGAAGCGCGCCGCTGGCTGCTACGCGCTTACCCGCACCTCAAGCCGTACCTCACGGCGCACATGAACTGCGATCCCAGCGACGCGGAATTCGGCAGGCGAACCGCTGGTAAAGCCCACCGACGCGATGGAGGCGCTGTTTGTCGCCGAAACCCTCGACGAGGTGATTCGCAACGATCAAGGCGACCTCATCGGGCGGCTGGAACGCGCCCGCAGCGCGCTGTATCGCTACGGCGACTACCTGCGCCAACTCAGCGGGTAAAATTCGCCCGCTATGAACCCGATTGTCCCGCTGACGGCAGTGCAGCTGCCGCTGAGCAAGCCGCGCCGTCGCACGCGCGAGGTCAAGGTCGGCGACATCGGCATCGGCGGCAACAACCCCATCCGCGTCCAGTCGATGATCACCGCCGAGACGATGAACACCGAAGCGGCGGTCGCACAGATTATCCAACTCTACGAAGCGGGCTGCGAAATCGTGCGCGTCACCGCGCCCAACTTGCGCGAGGCGCAAAACCTCGGCGAAATCCGCAAAGAACTCCAGCGCCGCGGCTACGGGCATATCCCCCTCGTCGCCGATGTCCATCACCAAGGCATGGACATCGCCCTCGAATGCACCAAGCATGTCGACAAGGTGCGCATCAACCCTGGACTGTTCGTGTTCCGCAAGCCCGACCCTAACCGCGTGGACTACAGCCCCGCCGAGATTCAGCAGGAACTGGAAGCCATCGAGCAGGCGTTCCTACCCGTCATCAAGGCGTGCAAGGAGCGCGGGCTGGCGATGCGCATCGGCGTCAATCACGGCAGCCTCTCGGAGCGCATCAAGGTCATGTACGGCGATTCGCCCGTCGGGATGGTCGAATCGGCGATGGAGTACCTCAAAATCTGTGAGGCGCACGGGTTCAAAAACTTGGTGATTTCGCTCAAGGCAAGCCGCGTGCCGATTATGCTGTCCGCGAACCGCCTGATGGTCAAGCGCATGGACGAGGAGGGCATGGACTACCCGCTGCACTTGGGCGTCACGGAGGCGGGGGACGGCATGTACGCCCGTATCAAGAGCGCGATTGGGATTGGCACGCTGCTGGCGGAGGGCATCGGCGACACGATTCGCGTCTCGCTGGCGGAAGACCCCGTGAACGAAATCGAGGTCTGCTACGACATCCTGCAGGCGTTGGGGCTGCGCAAGACGAAGGTGGAGTATATCGCCTGCCCCTCCTGCGGGCGCACGAAGTTCGACCTGCCGACGGTGCTGAACCAAGTGCGCGACGCCACGAAGCACCTTGTGGGGCTGGATATTGCGGTGATGGGCTGCCTACACCCCGACTCGCCTGTGATGACACGCGAGGGGCTGCGTCCCATTCGTGAGGTGCGCGCAGGCGACCTTGTGCTGACCGATCGGGGCGACTTCCAGCCCGTGCTGCAGACGGAGACGCACGAGTTCACGGGCGAGCTGGTTGAACTGCGCTGCGCAGGGATGCCGCCCGTGCAGTTCACGCCGAACCATCCTGTGCTGGCGATACCGAAGACAGAGGTTGACCCCCTCCTTAAGGTTCCCCCTGCAAGCAGGGGGAACCAAGCGCGTGCGGTTCCCCTCGCGCAGCGGGGGGAACCTGCAGGAGGGGGGGCAAGCTCTGCCGTACTCCCCGACTTCGCCTGCTGGTACGCCGCCGACGCGCTCGCGCCTGGCATGGTCGTGCTCTACCCGATTGTGCAGGGCGAGCAGGCGGTAGAGCGACTGCCAGAGTATCCCGATGTGCCTGTCGACGAGGCGTTCCTGACGATTGCCGCCTGCTATTTGCGGAGGGGTCGCTGGGCCGCGCGCAGGGCAAGGCGCAGCAGGTCTTTTTCACCTTCGGCGCAGGCGAGGTCGCGCTGGCGCGGCGGCTGTGCGACGCGCTGCAAGCGCACGGCGCGCCTGCACGCACGCGCACGCAACGCAACACGCTGGAGGTGCTGTGCCACTCCACCGAGTGGGCGGGGCGCATGCAACGCCTGTTCGGGCGACGCGCCGAGAACAAACGCATGCCCGACTGGATGCTGACCCTGCCGCGTGCGCAGCAGGCGCACCTGCTGGCGACGCTTTGGCGGTGCGACGGCTACTGCGGCGCTGTGCAAGGCTACCCGCGCGCCCAGTATGTCACGGTCTCGCCGACGCTCGCGTTCCAAGTGCATCAGATGTTGCTGCGCTTGGGCGTCGCGGCAGGGCTGACACGGCGCACGCCACGCGGCAAGCAACCTGTCTACACCGTCTCGGTCACTGGAAGCGACGCGCTGCGCCGCTTCGCGGCGCAACTGGGCTACAAAATCGACATCCCCGATAGTCGCCGTCGCACGGGACGACTTGCTGTGGACGCGCAGTACCTCTACCTGCCCGTGCGCGCGGCGCGTCGCGCGCCCTACGCGGGCGTCGTCTACAATCTGGAGGTCGCGAAGGCGCACACCTACACAGGTTCGCTCGCGCTCACGCACAACTGTATCGTCAACGGTCCGGGCGAGATGGCGGACGCCGACTACGGCTATGTGGGGCGCGGGGGCGGCAAAATCGCGCTCTACCGCAAAGGACAACTCGTCAAAAACGACATCCCTGCCGAGCGCGGCGTGGAGGAACTCATCGCGCTGCTCAAGGCGGACGGCGTGTGGCGCGACCCTGAGTGAGGTACAATAGCCCCACTATGCGCATGAGATGGCTTCTGTGCGCCGCGCTGATGGCGCTCGGGATGAGTGTGATTGCGGAACCGCGCCTGCCCCGCACCAACGCCCGCGACCTGCAACAGCGCGTCGCACGCCACAAGGGCAAGGTGGTGATTGTCAACTTCTGGGCGACTTGGTGCGGTCCGTGTATGGAAGAGCTGCCTGACTTGGCGCGTTTTTACCGCAACTACAAATCGCGCGGCGTCGAGCTGATTGGCGTCTCGCTCGACGACGAGGAGACCGCTGACCAGACCGTGCCACCTGTGCTGCGCCGCAACCGCGTGGGGTATCCCGTGCTGGTGGTCAAGCAGAACTTCGACCAGTTCGCTGACCGCTTCGACAAGGAGTGGCGCGGCGAAGTGCCCCGCTTCTACCTGTACGACAAGTCGGGCAAGCGCGTGAAGGCGTGGTCAGGCAAGACCAGCTACGCGACGCTGGAGGCGGAAGTCAGACGACTACAGCAATCGCGCCGATGACTCCGCGCGTGCTGCCCTTCCACAAGATGGAGGGCGTCGGGAACGACTTTGTGCTGATTGAGGCGGATGCCGAGCAGGGGCTGGACTACAGCGACCTGGCGCGGCGGCTATGCCATCGTCCGCTCGGAATCGGCGCGGACGGGCTGTTGGTGGTGGAGCGCGGGGCGCGTGCGCCTGTGCGGATGCGCATGTTCAACCCCGACGGCACGGAGGACTTCTGCGGCAACGGCTTGCGCTGCGCCGCACGCTACGCCTACGAGAAGGGCTTCGTGGACACGCCAGCGTTCGCCATTCGAGACGCTGGGCAGTCAGGTCGTGCCCGTCGAGATTCACCTGCACGAAGGCGCTGTGGCGGCAATTAGCACGCAGCTGCCGCCCCCGCGCTTCCACCCGCGCGAGATTCCCGCGCTCGCGGACGGCGAGTTCATCGAGGACTACCCGCTGACCGTCGCAGGGCGCACGGTTCGGATTGCGTGCGTCAACACGGGCACGACGCACACGGTCATCTTCGGCGCGACGCTGCCCGACGAGGAGCTGTTTCGGGAGGTCAGCCCGCGTTTAGAGACGCACCCGATGTTCCCCGAACGCACGAGCGTGTTGTGGGCGGTGGTCGCTTCTCGCGACGAGATTCGCGTGCGCATCTGGGAGCGCGGGGTAGGCGAGACGCTTGGGTGTGGCAGCGGCGCGGCGGCGGTCGCCGTGCTGGCGCGCCGCGCGGGCTGGGCAGACCCAGAGGTCGCCGTCGTGTCCAAAGGAGGAACGCTCCGAGTGCGCCCGCAACCTGACGGCGTGGTGTTGACGGGGCAGGCGAGTTATGTGTTTCGGGGGGAGGTTTATGTATGATGAGGAAGATCGATAACCCCCTCCTTCAGGTTCCCCCTGCGTGCAGGGGGAACCGCGATGTGCGCGGCTCGGTTCCCCTCGCGAAGCTGGGGGAACCTACGGAGGGGGGGCAATCAGGAACTTTGGCTGCGCGATTGGTACAACAAAAAGGAGGGAAAGCAC
>AFSR01002715.1_pt1 | contig 12507 bp, 14 predicted proteins | sample 296848 | NCBI WGS metagenome assembly AFSR01 (sample SAMN02954305, study PRJNA68063) | hot springs metagenome | biome: terrestrial; feature: Mushroom and Octopus hot springs; material: microbial mat core samples; isolation source: Yellowstone National Park Mushroom and Octopus hot springs ...
GGCGTCCAGCAAGCCCCAGTGGTGCCCGTCGCTGCTGTTGTTGCGGTTGTCGCCCAGCATCAGGTACTTACCCTTCGGAATGGGCTGCGAGGGCGTGCGCAGCACCTTCTGGCGCTCCGCTTCGTCGAACACGGGCTGGCGCATGGTGTTCTCGCCGCCTTTCCAGATGTCGCCAAAGTCGTTGTATTCGTACACCCAGCCGTCGATGATTTTCATCGAGTATTGCGGGACGCCGTTGAGGTACGGCTCGTTCAGCAACTTGCCGTTGAGGTACAGCCCCTCGCCTGCCCGCACCTCGATGATGTCGCCTGGCAGTCCGATCAGCCGCTTCACGAAGTCGGTTTTGCCAGGCGTCTGCCACGGGTTCAACGCCCAGTCAGGCGCACGGAACACCACGATATCGAACCGTTTCGGCTCGCTGAAGCGATAGCTGTATTTGCCCACCATCACCACATCGCCGACACGCAGGGTGGGCACCATCGATTCGGAGGGGATGTAAAACGGCTGCGCGATGTACGGGCGGATGATGAGGTAGACCAAGATGCCCGCGTAGATGACCGCGTCCAGCAGGTTGTTGACGAACCGTGCGGGGCGGTTCTGCATCGGCGCGACGATAAGTCGGATCACCGTGCAGACCGCCATCGCCAGCACAACGGTGGCAATCGGCAGGCGCGCCAGCGTCTCAATCCATGTCAGCGGTCCCGATGGGGGCGTGAACGGCTCCATCAGCGGCTCATGTCCTCTTTCAGGCGCGCCGCCTTGCCCGACAGGTTGCGCAGGTAATACAACTTCGCACGGCGCACCTTACCCTTGCGCACGACCTCGATTTTGGCGACCATCGGCGAGTGAATCGGGAAGGTGCGCTCCACGCCGACGCCATACGAGACCTTGCGCACGGTAATCGTGTCGGCAATCCCGCGATGCTTGCGGGCAATCACGACGCCCTCGAAAATCTGGATACGCTCCTTGCCGCCCTCCACCACGCGCACATGCACGCGCACCGTGTCGCCTGGGCGAAACTCTGGCACATCCTGCTTCAGATATGGCTGTTCCACTTCCTGCAAGACGGTGTGGTTCATCATAGCACCTCGCTTTTTGCGTCTCTACGCGCGCGATAGGATACCCCACGCGCGAAAGCGAAGTATACCTCAAACGCCACGCCACAGGTATACTCCTGCTATGCGAGGTGGACGCATGCGACAGGATATTAGCTGGTGGTGCTTTCAAGGACGCTTGGAACCGAAACGCCTGATTGCCGAAGCGAAACGAATCGGCTACGAGGGCTTCGAACTTGTACCCGAACCGATGTGGGACATGATCAAGGAAGCCGATATGCACATCGTCACGCACGGCGGGCACGGCACGATTGAGAACGGGATGAACGACCCGCGCAACCACAGCCGTATCGAGGACGAACTAAAAGCCAACATCGACAAGGCGGTCAAGTACGAAATCCCCATCCTCATCTGCTTTTCGGGCAATCGGCGCGGTCGCCCCGACGAGGAGGGCATCGAGAACACTGCCGCTTGCCTCAAGCGCGTCGCCCCCTACGCCGAACAGAAGGGCATTACGCTCGCGCTGGAACTCCTCAACAGCAAGGTGGATCACCGCGACTACCAGTTTGACCGCATGGCGTGGGGCGTGCGCGTGGTGGAGTTGGTCAACTCGCCGCGCGTGAAGATTCTGTACGACATCTACCACGCGCAGATTATGGAGGGCGACATCATCCGCACGATTCGGGCGCACCACGACAAAATCGCCCACTACCACACGGCGGGCAACCCCGGACGCAACGAAATCGACGACACACAGGAACTGAACTACCCCGCGATTATGCGCGCCATCAAGGAGACGGGCTACACAGGCTGGATTGGGCAGGAGTTCGTGCCGAAAGGCGACCCGTTGGCAGCCATGCGCGATGCGTTCGAGCGATGCCAGCCGCGCGGGGGCTGATTGGAGTGCGTATAATTAGGCGGAGGTGAATCGCATGAGCCTGCGTGGCGTGATTCGAGGACGCACCATCGAGTTGGACGAGCCGCCGCCACTGCCCGACGGCACGCGAGTGGAGGTGGACATCAAGTCGCCCCCGTATCCTGACAATCCGTTTTGGGGTCGCTGGCGCGCCAGTGCAGACCTAATTGCTGAGATAGAGCAAACGCTTATGATGGCGCGGGAAAATACCCCGTGGAGACGCCCCGATGAAGAAAGCTCTGATTGACACCGACATTTGGCTGGAAATCGCGCGGGGCGTGAACCCAGCAGTGCGTGCGCACGCAAATGAGTACTGGGCAACGCACGGCACATTTACTCTGTCCGTAATCACTGTGGCAGAGATAGTGCGCGGGCTGGTGCGACAGCAGCGGATGGATCTGCTGGAGCAGTGGCGCGCCGATGTGGAACGGTTGGAGATTCTACCGCTGGATTACGCATCGGGCGAGTTAGCTGGGGAACTGTACGCTCGGTTGGAATCCGCAGGCGTTCCGATAGGGCGCTTGGATCCGCTCATAGCGGCGACGGCACTGCGGTATCAACTGGTGTTGGTAACGGGGAATGTGCGCCACTTCCAGCGAGTCGCGGAGTTAGGCTACCCGTTAGAGATTGTGAACTGGCGCGAGGTAGGATAGCGCGGAGGCATGCGCCCTGCATGCGACTTTTGGGGCAAGAGATGCCTCTAATACTTATGGAAGATTACCTATGGAGGCGACGATGACGATTATCCAAGAGAAAGACCGACAGGTATTAGCGCAGCGGCTTTCGGTGCTGCCCAACACGGTGAAGCTGGTCGTGTTCACCACCAACCAGCAGCCCGAAACCAGCGAGCTGATCTCGCAACTGATGCAGGAGCTGGTGAGCCTCAGCGGGGGCAAGCTGACGCTGGAGCAACACGCGCTGGAGGCGGAGCCGACTGTCGCACAGGAGTACGGTATCACGCACGCGCCCGCAATCGTGGTGCGCACGGAGGACAAGGACTACGGCATTCGCTATCTGGGCGTGCCCGCAGGCTTCGAGTTCGCCTCGCTGATTGGGGCGATTGAGGATGTCGGCAAGGGCGACCCTGGTCTATCCCCTGACAGCCGCCTGATGCTGGCGAACCTGCGCAACCCCGTGCATATTCGGGTGTTCGTGACCTACGGCTGCCCCTACTGCCCTGCCGCAGTGCGCATGGCGCACAAACTGGCGATGGCAAGCGACCTGATTACCGCCGAAGGCATCAGCAGCGAGGACTTCCCTGAGCTGGCGAACCAGTACGGCGTGATGGCGGTGCCGAAGACGGTCATCAACGACCGCCACAGTTTCGAGGGCGCGCTGCCAGAGCCTGCGTTCGTGCAGCAGGTGCTGCGCGGGGCGTCCAGCAGCGGGCTAATTATCGTCCCGTAGCGCGTCGTCGGTCGGCATAAGGCGTGCGCCGTGCGCTTGCATCTCCTGCAGGGCGCGTGCGCTGTCGTCGGGCTGCAGGTTCACCCCGCGAATTGCGTCGGTCAGCACGACGACCTCGTAGCCGTGCTTGAGCGTGTCCAGCACCGACGCCCGCACGCAATAGTCGGTCGCCAGCCCGCCCACCAGCAGGCGGCGTATGCCGTGCGCCTGAAGCACTTCGTGCAGCGTCCTGCCGTCGTCGGTGTGTCCCTCAAATGCCGAGTAGCCGTCGTCTTCCGTGCCCGTGCCTTTGGAGACGACAATCGTGCCATCGGGCAGGCGCAGGTCGGGGTGGAACGCCGCGCCCGATGTGCCCTGCACGCAGTGGACGGGCCAGACGCCGCCGAACTCTTTGAAATGGCGCGTGTTGGGCGGATGCCAATCACGCGAGGCGACCACCAGCCCGCCGCGCTGCGCAACCCATACGGCAGCGCGGTTCAGCGGGGGGATCACCTGGTCGCCTTCGGGCACCGCCAGCGCGCCCCCAGGACAGAAATCGTTCTGCACATCCACAATCAGCAGCGCAGTCGGGTGCATACTTGAAGTGTACCCTGCAAGTTGCCGAGTATAATACGCCGCACGAATGCGGATTAGCCTGTTTACGGTGAGTCTGGAGGTCGGCGGGGCGGAGCGGGTGCTGGTCACGCTGGCGAACCGCTTCGCTGCGCTGGGGCACACCGTGCAGGTTGTGCTGATGAAGCCGCAGGGCGAACTGCGCAAGGAACTGTGCCCCGAAGTGCGCATCGTTGACCTCAACACCTACCGCGCTGTGCGCACAATCCTGCCGCTGGCGCGCTACCTACGACGGGAACGCCCCGACGCGCTGCTAAGTACGCTGAGCCAGCCGAACCTTGTGGCGATTGTGGCGCGGCGACTGGCAAGGGTTCCGACGCGCGTGGTCGTGCGTGAGGCGAACACGCCGACCCGCGAGTTCGGCGCAGCGGTCAAGCCGAAAGACCGCATCGTGCCCGCGCTGATTGCCCGTATGTACCGTCAGGCGGACGCGATTGTCGCCGTGTCGCGCGGCGTACAACACGACTTGCTGCGCCTGACAGGACTGCCCGAAAGCCGCATCCCGTGCATCTACAACCCCGTGATTACCGAGCGACTGCTGCGCCTGCGCGACGAGCCGCTTCAGCACCCGTGGTTCGAGGCGGGCGCACCGCCTGTGGTGTTGGCGGTCGGGCGGCTGACCCCGCAGAAGGACTACCCGACGCTGCTGCGGGCGTTCGCGCAAGTGCGCCAGAGCCACCCCGCGCGGCTGCTAATCCTCGGCGAGGGGGAACTGCACGCTGACCTGTGGCGACTGGTGCAGGCGCTGGGGCTGACCGACGCCGTTGCCATGCCTGGCTACGAACCGAACCCGTTCGCGTATATGCGCCGCGCGCGGGTGTTCGTGCTGTCGTCGCGCTACGAGGGGCTGCCCAACGCGCTGATTCAGGCGATGGCGTGCGGCTGCCCCGTGGTCAGCACCGACTGCCCCAGCGGTCCCCGTGAGATTCTGGACGGCGGTCGCTACGGCGCGCTGGTTCCTGTGGGCGATGTGGACGCGCTTGCGGACGCGATTGTGCGCGGGCTGGAAGGGCAACTGCCCACCGCGCCCGACGAGTGGCTACAGCAGTTTGAAGAGGGGCACATCGTCGGGCAGTACCTGCGCGTGCTGGAGGGCTGAATGCAGGTGCGCATCGCGATTGGGGGCGACATCATCTTCGGCAAGGGTGTGTCGCAAATCGCGCGGGCGCGCGGGCTGGGCTACTTTTTTGAGCCGATTGCCCCCCTGCTGCGCGAAGCCGACTGGACAGTGCTGAACATGGAGGGCTGCATCAGCACGCGCGGCGCGCCGCTGCCCAAAGAGTACACCTTCCGCGCGCCGCCCGACCTGGCAGCGCACCTGCGTCTGGCGGGCGTCTCGATGGTCTCGCTGGGCAACAACCACTCGATGGACTACGGCGCGACCGCGCTGCTGGACACGATGGACTATCTGTGGGAGGCGGGCGTGTGGTGGGCTGGGGCGGGGGCGAACCGCGCGTCGGCGGCGCAAGCGGTGTCTGTGGACTTCGGCGGGTTGCGGGTCGCCTTCGTGTGCTTCACGGCGGTTGTGCCACGCGGCTTTCCCGCAGGCGCGCGCACGCCAGGCGTGGCGACGCTGGACGCCGTTGTGCCCACCCTGCGCGAGGCGCGCGCAAACGCCGACGCGCTAATCGTCATCCCGCACTGGGGCGACGAGGGCACAACGCGCCCCAACGCCAAGCAGCGGCGCATCGCCCGCCAACTCGCCGACGCAGGCGCGACGCTGATTGTCGGGCATCACCCGCATGTGGTGCAGGGCTATGCGCGGGTCGGCGCGGCGCATGTGTTCTACAGCGTCGGGAACTTCATCCACACCCCGCGCTCGAAACGGGCGCGGCAGGCGGTGCTGCTGCAGGCGACGCTGGACAAGTCGGGCGTGCGCGAGGTGTTGCCAATCCCACTCTGGCTGGAAAGCGGGCGTCCAATCCCTCAACGGGGTCGCCTATCGCTGTAGGCGCAGGGTCTCGTCGTCTTCTTGCTGCGGGGCGCGGTAGATTTCGTCGATGGCTTGCTCGTAAGCGCGGATCTGCTCGCGCAGCGGTTCCAGCAGCAGGTCGGCGCGCGGAGCCGCGCCGCGCGGGGCGGCGCTGAGCCGAATTGTCTCCATCAGCAGGTTCTCCACGCTGGCGATAATCATCGCGCTTTCGTTCTCCAGCGTGTGCAGGGTGCGTTCCAGGTTGCGGAAACTGGCGAGTTCGCGTGCCTTCTGGCGGTAGGCGCGCTGGAGCGTGTTCTCCAGCGTGGCGTCGTGGTTCTGCTCCAGTTTGCGTCCGAGCGCGTTCAGTTCGCGTTCCAGTTTCGCGCGGTAGGCGCGCCAAGTCCACTCGGAGCGGTTGAGGCTGCCGAGCGCACCCTCGCGGAAGGCGTCCAGCGCCGCGCTCAGGTGGTCTTGCCATGAGAGCCCGCGCCGCGCCTGCTGCTCAATCTGTCGGCGCAGGCGGGTTGCCTTGTGGCGCAGGTCGGCGTCTTTGGCGACGATTTCGTCCAGTTCGGGGTACGCGCTCTTGATGCCCGTCATCTGCTGCAGGTTCGCGCGAATCTGTTGCGCCATCTGCCGCAGGCGCAGGTGCTGCTCGCGGTAGTGGGGCAGCATCGGGGGCGTGCGCCGCGCCCAGAGCCAGCCGCCGACCGCGCCGCCCATCGCGCCGACGCCCACCAGCGCGAGTATCGTGAGCAGCGTCGCGCCGAAGCCTGCGCCGCCTGAAATCAGCAGCCACCCCGCCGCCGCAAACACGCCCGCCGCCGCGCCCAATAACGCCCCCAGTCCGACCCGAAGCATCGCCCAGATTATACCGAAACCTGCACGGGTACAATTCGCACGATGCGACTGGGCGTTCTGCAGGAGACCTACCCGAACGAGCGGCGCGTCGCGCTGATTCCTGCGCTCGCGCCGATGTACGCGAAACTCGGCTTCGAGGTGCTGGTGCAATCGGGCGCGGGCGAAGGGGCGTATCATACGGACGACGCCTACCGTCAGGCGGGTGCGACCGTGCTGCCCGCGCGCGAGGAAGTGCTGGCGCAAGCGGATATTGTGCTGACTGTGCGCACGGCGGGCGCGAACCCGAACTTCGAGGCCGACTTGCCGTATGTCCGCGCGGGGCAAATCTGGGTGGGCTTTATGGAGCCGCTGTTCCGTCCGCAGGGCGTGCAGCAACTCGCCGAGCGCGGGGCGACCGCCTTCGCGATGGAACTCATCCCGCGCATCACCCGTGCGCAGAGCATGGACGCGCTCTCGTCGATGGCGACTGTGGCGGGCTACAAGGCGGTGCTGCTGGCGGCGCACTTGTCGCCGCGCATGTTCCCGCTGCTGATGAGCGCGGCGGGCACGGTCTCGCCTGCGCGGGTGTTCGTGATTGGCGCGGGCGTGGCGGGCTTGCAGGCGATGGCGACCGCCAAGCGGCTCGGCGCTGCTGTGTCAGGCTACGATGTGCGCCCCGCCACGCGCGACCAAGTCGAAAGCGTCGGCGCGAAGTTCGTCGAAATCCCGCTGCAGGTGGAGGGGGCGGAGGCGGCGGGCGGCTACGCGCGCGCCCTTGAGGAAGAGACCCTGCGTCGCCAGCAAGACCTGCTCGGCGAACACCTCGTGCAGCACGAGGTGGTGATTACTACCGCCGCCGTGCCAGGCAAGCGCGCGCCGCTACTCATCCCGCGCCGCGTGGTGGAAGCGATGCCCGCAGGCAGCGTAATTATCGACCTCGCTGCCGAGTGGGGCGGCAACTGCGAACTGACCCAACCGGGCGAAACCGTCCAGCACGGGGGCGTGACCGTCGTTGGCGCGGTGAACCTGCCCGCGACCGCGCCCGTAGACGCCAGCATGCTCTACAGCCGCAACCTCTACAACCTGCTCGCGCACCTACATAAGGTTGGCATGCTGCCCACCCCCGCGCCCGACCACGAGGACGAAATCGCCCGCGAGACTCTGGTCGCGCACGGCGGCAGAATCACCCACCCGCGCGTGATGCAAAGTACAGAAGGAGTAAACCGATGAGAGGACTAATTAGGGCTGCAGTGCTGGGGATAGGTCTCCCGATGGGCGTGGTTTTTTGTAATGAGGGGACTCTCGCACAGACGCTTCACGAGATGAAGCGTCGCGATGATGCGCTTCTCAAAGAGGGGATTTCCCTAAGCGGCACTTTCAGAGAGTGGAGCCCGCTGGGTGACAGAACAACCGTTGCTGGACTTGCGCGATATCAGCGTTTTCAACTAACCTTTAACCAACAAATAGCGGTCTATGAAAGGGCTTTGGAATCCTTCGATGAACTTCCAAAACGAACCCCGCCAACAGACAGTGAAGCAATCGATCGAGGTTTCATCTACGATGAGGATGGCGCACAGCATTTCATCTTCGATGCACGGATACGAGCGCTTTACCAACGAGGCATCTTGAATGCCTACCTAAAAACCGTAAAAGCTCTCTGGTTGGACTCTGATGGCGCTTTTGGGATTGCAGAAGGAGAAGGACATTCGTTGCACATTTACCCTTTGGATAGACCCGAAATGACATTACTCGATAGCCTGGAGGTTTTTCTGGGTAGCGGGCGTGGGTACACCTTTCTTATCGACAACAAGGGCGCTGAGTGCCGCGAACGAACCGACGGTTTGATAGAGATTCGCGCAAAAAGTCGAAGCGCACCATCCCTACCCCTGCCCACAGGATTCTACGCTGGCGACATAGAGGGAGTCCACGCCGCTTGGGTGCTGACAGTAGATCCGAAAGCGGATTACTTAGTTCGCGAAGCTGTTTTTACGGCAAACGGTACGCCCTATGTTCATATCAAGACATCGGGACAAATAAAGGCAGGTGCGCTGTGCATCGCGAATCGAGCCGAATGCCGCATCAAACCGGAAGTACCGTATGTGGAGATGAAGATAGAGTTCACTGGATGCGAGGAGCGGTTCTCCCAGAGCCTGTACCAGAAGCACCGTCGCGCGCTGCTCAATCCACCGGATAAAACCAAAATATTTGATTATCGTTTTGGCGAGCCGCCCTTGGTGTTTACCTACCGAAAACCTGAAAAGGCTACAGACTCTCGGTAGTGCGCACTTGGATTACAACAGAAGGCATAGACGCCATGAGCCAGATTCTGCGTGCTGCTGTGCAAAAGGACGGGGCTGGCAGGAACGCAGCTCCAAGTGTCGTATCTCCTGCAGCGGGTGAGAACGATGCGTGTGCCAATTAGGTCGTTCGCCGTCGTGGGAATCTGCTTGAGCTTCGCTACTGCACTGTCGCAACAGACGCCGTCGCAAGAGCCGAAAGCGTCTGACCCAGAAGGCAGTCGTCCGAAGCCCGCGAAGTCCGCCCCATCCCGTCTCTCGCCGTATTACGACCGTCGCGAGCGCGCGGCAGCCGCGATGACCTTTGAATGGGAATCGGTCGGGAGTCGCGTCTTCTCCAAAGAGTATGTTCAACGGATGCAACGGATAGGAAGGATTTCGGGCTTATCCGAATTGCCTGAGGATCCCCCAGAAACGCCAACACCGAGCGACCCCGATGTCTCCGAGATTGACGAGAAAAACTTGCTGCTTGAAGCGCTTCGGGGAACCTACCGTATTGAACGGACCCCCGACATCACTCGTGTCCGCGTAAGTAAGGTTTTGGCTTCTATCTCCGACGATGGATTACGCAAATCAGAGAAATCTTATCAGTGGACAGTGTTCTATCTGGGTAAGACAGGCGAGGCGGTGATTTCCAGTCTTGGAGACCCGTCGCCTGATAGCGTCGTCCATCTCGCGTTCGCAGGCGCGGGTGGGATAGGCTTGCCCGATCCGATACTCGCAGGGGTGAAGGCTGAGATGCTTGTGTTTTTGGGGGGCGTCTCGCCGCTGCGCATGTTCGGCTGCGCGCCCGAAGATTGGAAACTGGTGGAAGTCAGCGAAGAGGCATGGGTGTTCGAGTTTAACCCCGACGAGGAGCAGCGCAAAAAGATGGCGGAGCTTTCGGGGTTCGGACGGGCGCGCGTGCGACTCAACCGCGCCTACGACGACGCGCCCGAACAGCTCGAAATCTTCTGGCGCAGCGACAGCCACGAGCGTTGGACGACGGAAGCGTACAGGAGGGTCAACGACAGCTGGATGCCCAGCCGCGTGCTTCACGAATGGTCGGGCACCGACGGTACGGGGCGATATGTGTACGAGTTGGTCGCCGCGACGCCTTCAGCGCCTATACGGATTGACATCCCAGAGGGCACGCCTGTTCACGACTGGCGTCTGTTGGGACGCGCGCTCTGGCGCGGCGAGCGGGATGAGAGCCGCCGAATCAAGACGCAGTGGAGCCCAGAGTTGCTGCGCGATATTTGGCGGCAGATTCAGCGCGAGTCGGGCAACACGGCGCAGGGCAGTTCACAGAAATAGGAACAGCGCTGCGTAATACCAATCGCGCGACCAAAGTCCGTAAAAGCAAGTGTAATTGACAACCCCCTCCTTAAGGTTCCCCCTGCCCGCAGGGGGAACCAGTAGGCGCGCCTCTCGCGGTTCCCCTCGCGAAGCGGGGGGAACCTGCAGGAGGGGGGCAATTATGAACTCTGGCTCGGCGATTGGTATAAGAGGGTATCCTCTACGGGGTGATGCTATGGCTGCAAGTACCGTCACTAAGACACGCAGACGCGCCCGACGCGCGTCGCACGCCCCACTTGCAGGCGTGCAACGCTACCGCTTCACGCCCGACCAGTTCGAACACCTCGCACGGCTGGGGCTGTTCGACCACCTGCGCGTGGAACTGATTGGAGGGGAGATTGTCCAGATGCCGCCCGTCGGACCTGAGCATTCCGTTGGCAAGACCTACACCGCAAGCGCGTGGCAACGGCGCAAGCAACCCAAATGGCATGTGCGCGTAGACGACCCCCTGCGCTTGGGCGACAGCGAGCCTGTGCCCGATGTGGCAATCGTGCCTGGCAAGCCCAGCGACTACCGCACCCAGCACCCCACCACCGCCCTGCTGGTGATTGAAATCGCCGACACCTCGTTGGAATACGACCGCACCGAGAAGATGAGTCTCTACGCTGCAGCGGGAATTCCCGAATACTGGATTGTGAACTTGGTGGAGCGATGCGTGGAGGTTTATCGGGAGCCTGTCTCGCCTGCGGTGGGTACGGCGTTCAACGCGCGGTATCGTTCGTTGCGGTACTATGGGTTGGATGAGGTGGTCTCGCCGTTGTTTGAGCCGACGCTGGAGATACCTGTGCGTGCACTGTTTGAAGGCGAGGAGTAGGCGATGAAGCAGGAGTCGCCTTTCCAAGCACGAATCGACACGGAGGATACGATGCGCGTCCATTTGCATACAGAGAGTAGAAGAGGCAAGTTCCGTGAAATCTTAGGATATGGGCTTGTGGTCTCCGTACTGTTGTGCCTATGGGCGGGGTGCAAATCTCGTCATCCTGCCCCTTCCCCTAAAGTATCTATTGTCGGTGTCCAACAGTTCGGAGAGTATCCTTTCGGACAGGTACTTACCCCAGATGTCGTTATTTCCAATCCTGGCCGTGCGAAAATGGAAGTTCAAATCGAGTTGAACAATAGACCTTACATCCCTAAAACCCCCATCAGCGAACCAGGAGGATATATTTTGAGCGTGTCAGTAGACTCACATGAGGCTTTGTCGTTTCAACTTGTGCAGTACGAGTTTTGGATATTACTTCCCGCAGAAGTTCATACTCTTAAATGGGCTTACCGCCCACATCCGAATGGCTTTGCAGATGTGGAAGCTGAATTCCTGGTATACAGTCCTGCCAATTTTGCTTATTCTGTTCGAGATATTTATCTCGGCGACTGCGAGCTTCACATTTCCATAAACTCAAAGCTTTATAAATTAAGTGCGTACCAGATGGCTGTCATTCAGAGTCCCTATCTCCCTCGCGGGGAAGCAGGTATATTGAAGTTCAGGGCTTCTCATGAGTCTAAGAAGATACCTGCAGGCAAAATTGAGGGTCGACCTGCCGTCAGAGGTCAAGTGAAGTGGCGTGATTGGTTCACATATTTCAAGGAAGAAGTTTCGCTTTCCAAGAATAGTAAAATAGAGAAGGAACTAAAAAAAGGCTATAAAACGGTGATGACTTTTGGCGGGTCTTGAGAGTCGGTTTTGGTTGCATCAAAAGTTTTGGGAGTATGGGTTTAGAGATCCCTGACAGAGCGTCTGTCCATAGACTTTAGACTCAGAGACCGAGGAGGGTTTCGATGGATCGTAAGCGACGGTTGGGTTCTATGGTATTTGTAATTTGCCTAACACTCGTCGCTGGCTGGTGGTTACTTACCCGAAACCCTCCTCCCACTGCAACAGTTGGCTATTTCGGGGAGAACAAGTTTCTATGCGTTCGGGCAGGACAACTTATCACCTTGCGCTTTTCAAAACCTCTGCCTTCGGGTAGTAAAGAATATCGCGAAGAGTTACAAAAGAAGGGATTGGGAGATTATGCGGAGGGTACTAACCCAGAAATAGTGGCAGAAAGTCAGTATTGGGGCGGAATTGGCTCAAGCGAATGGTGGTATGTTTCAGAGACTGAAATCATGTATCGAGTTCCCACGGGGATA
>AFSR01000625.1_pt1 | contig 12497 bp, 9 predicted proteins | sample 296848 | NCBI WGS metagenome assembly AFSR01 (sample SAMN02954305, study PRJNA68063) | hot springs metagenome | biome: terrestrial; feature: Mushroom and Octopus hot springs; material: microbial mat core samples; isolation source: Yellowstone National Park Mushroom and Octopus hot springs ...
GTGCGCGGCTGAGTGAGCGACATGACGTGGGAGCCGCAAAACGGCAGTGTCAAACTCCAGGTTTGGTTCCCACAGCGCGTCTCTGTCCCACGGTTGCAGGGTGTAGACCTGCTCTGGGAATGTCAGCAGGTGCGCTTCGCCGGTGCGCAGATCGATAATCTCGACGCGCTCCCGTGCATCGGCGCGTTCGTATGCCACCAGATGATCGGCGAAGAGCGCTATGTCATCGATCATCACGTCGTTGCGGTGCGGGATGATTTCTTCCATCCGTTCCAGGCGCGCATCATCGACCGGCGTGCGCAGGACGCGGAAATTCAGCGCGTTGTCATTCGTCAGAAAGTAAAAATGGTCACCGCAGTGATGCGCTGTATACTCAACCCGATGGCGGCGCGGCAGAAGAAGGCGCGGCGCCGTCGTCGGTTCATCAGCCGGAATCGCATACACTTCTGAGGTTGTGTTGCTGTGCGATGTCACCAGGATGTATGCCCGGCTTCGGGTCAGGGAAACGTCGACGTGGAAGAGATGATCCGTCTCTTCGTACACCAGTGTGTCCGCTTCTGGATCGCTTCCGATGGCGTGGCGGTAGACGCGATAGGGGCGTCTGGCATCATCGAGGGTGGTGTAGAACAGGTACTGTCCATCGTTGCTCCAGGCGACGCCATAGTAGGTGTTGGAAATCGGACGATCCAGCAGCGCGCCGGTTGTCAGATCTTTGATGAAAAGCGTGTACGTTTCCGATCCATTCACATCGACCGACCAGGCGAGCAGGCGTCCATCGTGCGTCGGTCGAAAGACCCCGATACGGGTGAAGGCGTGTCCTTCCGCCAGGGTGTTGATGTCGAGGAGGATCTCTTCTTGTGCATTGTGAACGGGGCGACGGTACACAATCGGGTATTGTCGTCCTGCCTGAGTGCGCGTGAAGTACACGAACGGTCCGTAGCGATCAGGAACGCTTTCATCCTCCTCGCGCAATCTGCTGCGCATCTCGCTGTACAGGCGCTCACGCAGCCCGGCAGTGTGCGCCATCATCTCTTCCGTGTAGCGGTTTTCGGCCTCAAGATGGGCGATGACCTCCGGGTTATCGCGTTCGCGCATCCAGAAATAGTTGTCGATCAACTGATCGCCGTGGACGGAGACCACGTGCGGTCGCTTTGGCGGAACAGGGGGTGTTGGCATAGCCCTTCCTTGTCATGTATGATAGCGCAAAGATTATCGATACAGCTATTGCCTATCGCCTATCAGCTATCGGCTACTGCCTATCGCTAAGCATCTGGCTAAGTTCGTCGTCTATCGGCTAGCGCGCGCCACTCCGCTGCGCCACCCATGCCCCGATCCGGTTAGCAAACGCGCAGCGCCAGTTGCGTCACCAGTAGTCAGGTAACGCGCCAGAAATGCGCCGTTAAAGGCATCGCCCGCACCGGTCGTGTCAACCGGCGTGCCGATGACCTGTCCGGGAATATGCGCTATCAGGGTGTGCGTCATGATAAAGCATCCATCCCGATCCAGTTTGAGCGCTACCAGCGCGCCGGGGAAACGTTCGCGCAGCGCTGCCGCAATTGCCTGCGGCTCGCGTTCACCGGTCAGCGCCTCCCCCTCGTCGCGGTTGGGGAACAGCATGTCCACCGGCAGATCGGCGGTGATCCGGTCGAACTGATCGTGACCGATCTCGCGGATGATCTGGTACGATGCCGGGTCGAACGAAATGGTGGCACCGGATGCGCTGGCGATGCGCGCAGCATGCAGGGCGGCAGCGCGCGGCGGGTCGCTGAAGAGCGACCATCCGGTAACATGGAGATGGCTGCACGAACGCAACACGCCTTCCGGCGTCATATCCGGCATAAGTTGATGATCGGCGCCACGGTTGGTTACCATACTCCGCTGCCCGGCGCGATCAATCAGCGCCAGAACCACGCCGGTTTCACTGTGGCGCAGGCGAACAATATGCGTCTCGACCCCCTCGCGTTGCAGATCGGCAGCGATGAGATCGCCGAACACATCCGCGCCCAATGCGCCGATGAACCCGGCAGGCGCACCGCAGCGCGCAACCCATACAGCCACATTTGCCGCCGATCCCCCCGGTGCAAGTTTGATACTGCCGGTGGTGTCACCGCCAGGAAGCAGCAGTCCGTCCGGCTTGACCAGAACATCCCATACCAGATCGCCGATTGCGATGATCATTGCTATATCGCTTCTCTTTAGCAATTGATTGCCTGCCGCATAGCGGGCGTTCGCTTGTTCAACCGATCATATCATACTCGCTGCTGCAAAAGGTCATATCACCACAAAGACGCAATGAAGGAAAACCTCTGCGCGCCTGACGTCTCGGCGGTGCGTTTTTGCAGGAGAGTCATATCTCGCAAAGATCTCGACGTTGTTTCATTCGGTGACACGATTCTGTTGACGCCATACATGGATTCGCCTATCATTGCGGGCGCTTATTGGAGAAGCAAGGAGAAGCTTATTATGTCACTCGATCCTCCTTTTCCTGCGCTGGACGATGTGATGCTACGGATCGGCGAAGCAGGACGACGGATGGCAGACATCGGCGCCAGTGAAGGTGCCGCTGGCAATATATCGGTGTATATCGGCTGGCCAATCGAGTTCCAACCAGTCTTTCCACTCGTTGAGGAGATCGATCTGCCAGTTGCCGCGCCAGCACTGGCTGGCAGGGTGGTCCTGGTCACCGGATCGGGGAGACGGTTGCGTGAAGTGTACGATCACCCGACTGATAACCTTGGCGTGGTGCAGATAACCCATGACGGAACGCGCGCCAGACTGTACACCGCTCCCACGCGATTGTTCACCCGCCTTACCAGCGAACTCAACTCGCACCTTGCCGTGCACAACGATCAGGTGGCTACTACCGGCACAAACTACAGCGCGCTGGTGCATGCGCAACCGCTGCACCTGACCTATCTTAGCCACATCCCGCGTTACCGCGATCCTGTCGAACTGAACCGCCGATTATTTCGCTGGCAACCAGAGATGATTATGGCATTCCCGCAGGGCGTCGCAGTGTTGCCGTTCATGATCCCCGGATCGACCGAACTGATGATGGCGACGGTAGCGGCGCTGCGGAACCATCGTCTGGTCATCTGGAGCAAACATGGAGTTATGGCGCACTCCGAAGTTTCGGTGAAACGCGCCGCTGACCTGATTGAATACCTGGAAACCAGCGCCCGCTACGAGGTGCTCAACCTGAGCATCGGTGAACCCGCCGATGGACTGCAACCGGATGAAATACGCGCCATTGCATATGCCATTGGTGTGAACCAGACGCTGTTCTGACGTTCGGAAAGGAACATGGTATCATATAGGTATGTCCAGCATGCTGATCTTGCCCACCGATGCCGGTCTGTATTGCCCGACAGGTGATTTCTACATTGACCCATGGCAACCGGTTGCACGCGCCGTTATTACACACGCGCACAGCGATCACGCTCGCCCTGGCAGCGCAGCCTACCTGGCGACGCGCGATAGTGAGCGGGTGCTGCGTACCCGTCTCGGCGCGGATGCACACATCGAAACCCTCGCCTATGGAGAGATCGTCTCGATCAACGGCGTCGATGTCTCATTCCATCCAGCCGGTCACATATTGGGATCGGCGCAGGTGCGCGTGGCGTATCGCGGCGAGGTATGGGTCGTCAGCGGAGATTACAAGACCGACCCTGATGTGACGTGTGCGCCATTCGAGCCGGTGCGCTGTCATACCTTCATGACCGAGTCAACATTTGGGTTGCCGATCTATCGCTGGCCCCCGCAAGCCAGCGTTCTGGCGCAGATCAACGAATGGTGGCGACGCAACCAGGAAGCGGGACGAGCCAGCATTCTGTATGCCTATGCGCTCGGCAAGGCGCAGCGCCTGATCGCCGGTGTCGATCCGACCATCGGACCGATCTTCGTCCATGGGGCGCTCGTCCGTATCACGGAAGACTACCGCGCCAGCGGCGTTGCGTTGCCGCCGGTGCAATACGTCGGTGATGCACCGCGCGGGTTCGACTGGTCGCAGGCGCTGATTCTGGCGCCGCCTTCAGCCCATGGCACCCCATGGTTACGCCGGTTCGGTCCTTTCTCCACCGGTTTCGCATCCGGTTGGATGCGCATCCGCGGAACACGCCGTCGGCGTGCCATCGACCGTGGCTTTGTGCTCTCTGACCATGCCGACTGGCCCGGTTTGCTGGCGGCAATTGACGCCACCGGGGCGGAAAGGGTATGGGTCACGCACGGCTACGCCGCAGTGCTGGTGCGCTGGCTTCAGGAACAGGGGCGTGATGCAGCCGTTCTCCAGACACACTTTGAGGGTGAGGTTGGGGAATAAGCAGTGCCGATGGAGAGTGATAGAGACCCAGAAACCTGCATTTATGCACACATTTGCACAACTCTACGCAACACTCGATGAAACCACCCGAACCAGCGTGAAAATTGAGGCGCTGGCGAACTACTTTGAGCATGCAGACCCGGCGGATGCGGCATGGGCGCTCTTCTTCCTCATCGGTCGCCGACCCCGTCAGGCGGTTCCGCTGCCAGCATTGCGCGCCTGGGCAATCGATGCCGCCGGTATTCCCGACTGGCTCTTTGGCGAGTGTTACGATGCCGTTGGCGACTTTGCCGAGACGGTTACACTGCTCCTGCCGGAGCCAGACGAGTGGACGGCAGATGTCGACCGTTCTGTTCTGCCGTTTGATGGTCCACAACCACTCCATCGCTGGGTTGAGGATGTGCTGTTGCCGCTGCGAGACCGGGATGAAATGGCGCAGCGCGCCATTGTGCGTGCGGTGTGGGCGACGCTTGGCGGAACAGAACGCTTTGTATGGAACAAATTGATCACTGGGGCGTTTCGTGTCGGCGTCTCGCAACAACTGGTGGTGCGCGCGCTTGCCCGTGTTAGCGGCATCGATCCGTCCACGATTGCGCATCGTCTGATGGGTGAATGGCACCCGGCGGAGGCATTCTACCGGACGCTCCTGGCGCGTGACACAACCGACGCCAATATAAGTCGGCCCTACCCCTTTTGTCTGGCGCACCCGCTCGATGCCGATCCCGAAACCCTTGGAACAATCGATGAATGGCAGGCGGAGTGGAAATGGGACGGCATCCGGAGTCAGTTGATCCGCCGCGCCGGGCGGACATTTCTTTGGTCGCGCGGGGAGGAACTGATCACCGACCGTTTCCCTGAGATCGTCGCATTGAGCGCGCTGCTTCCCGATGGCGTCGTCCTCGATGGCGAAGTGTTGCCGTGGAAGAATGGCGCTGTGCTCCCCTTCGCGCAATTGCAGCGTCGGATTGGACGCAAGAACCTGACGAAGGCTATCCTGGACGAAGCGCCGGTTGCGTTGCTGGCGTACGATCTTCTCGAACTCAACGGCGTCGATGTGCGGGATCGTCCGCTAGAGTGGCGCCGGACAGAACTCGAGCGTCTGATAGCAACCTGTGCTCCCTCATGTCCAACGCTGCTGATCTCCCCGGTCATCACTGCGACAGACTGGGACGATCTTGCGGCGCAGTGGGCCACATCGCGCGAACGCAATGTTGAAGGTCTGGTGCTCAAGCGTCGCAGTTCACCGTACCGCGTCGGGCGGGTGCGCGGCGACTGGTGGAAGTGGAAAGTCGCGCCCTACACCATCGATGCGGTGCTGATCTATGCGCAGCGCGGCAGCGGCAAGCGCGCCAGTCTCTACACCGACTACACCTTCGCCGTGTGGGACGGCGACCGGTTGACGCCGTTCGCCAAAGCGTATTCCGGGCTGACCGACGAGGAGATCCGGCAGGTTGACGCATTCGTAAGACGCAATACACTGGAAAAGTTTGGACCGGTGCGCACCGTCACTCCGGAGCTGGTCTTTGAACTGGCATTCGAGGGTATTCAGCGCTCGAATCGTCACAAATCGGGAATTGCGGTGCGCTTCCCGCGCATCCTGCGCTGGCGGCGCGATAAGCGTCCGGCTGATGCCGACACGCTGGAACAGGTGCGCGCCATGTTGCCAGAGGAATCATGAAACTTTTCTACTCCGACACCTTTGTCCTGCCCTTACCGGAAGGACATCGCTTCCCGATAACAAAATACGCCATGCTGCGCGAACGGGCGTCTGCCGAAGGGCTGGGTGAGTTGATCGTTCCCGCAGCCGCCGACGACCGCGACATTCTGCGGGCGCACACCGCCGATTACCTGCACCGCATCCAGATCGGCGCGATGAGCGACCGCGAGATGCGGCAGATCGGATTTCCCTGGTCGCCGCACCTGGTTGAACGCTCACGCCGTTCGGTCGGCGCAACGATTGCCGCCTGTCGCACTGCATTGAGCGGCGATGGGATCGCGGCAAGTCTGGCGGGCGGCACCCACCATGCCTTCGCCGACCACGGCGAGGGGTACTGCGTCTTCAACGACAGCGTGATCGCAGCCCGCGTCATGCAGGCAGAAGGGCGCGTCCGGCGCGTCGTTATCATCGACTGCGATGTGCATCAGGGGAATGGGATCGCCGCCATCCTCGCCGGTGACGAGACGATCTTCTCCTTTTCCATCCATGGCGCGAAGAACTATCCCTTTCGCAAGGAGTGCAGCAATCTCGACATTGCACTGGAGGACGGAACCGGTGACGCGGCGTACCTGGCGGCGCTGGAGCAGGGGCTGTACCAGGCGATCGAGCAGAGTTGCGCCGATCTCGCAATTTACCTGGCAGGCGCCGATCCCTACGAGGATGATCGGCTTGGACGCCTGAAGGTGACAAAAATGGGGCTGCTGGAGCGTGACCGGATGGTGCTGGAAGCCTGTCGCAGCGCGGGCATTCCGGTAGCAATCACTATGGCAGGCGGCTATGCCCGCAACATCGCCGACACGGTCGACATCCATGCCAGAACACTACGCCTGGCAAAAGCCATCGGCGGATGGTAAACTCAACTCCGCCAGGCGATGATCACTCAGGCAGCATGGGAGCACATGCAGAGCGCGTCGCATACGACACACGTCCAGCCCTTTCCTGTAAGCGTATTGGTATGCACATTTGTAATATTCCTGTCATCCCTATGCTTCACAGCAGATTACTACCGCTCCTCGAGGCGCCGCTGCCGACGGTAGGCATAGACGACGCACTCGACTAAACGCTCCGGATCGTCAGGCGGAAGATCTAGTCGCGCCTGCAACCCTTCGCCCAGCTGCATCGCCAGTCACCGACGCACTGGCGGCGCCAGATCGCGGCGCTGATCGAGAAAGTCGCACAGCAGCGCATAATCGTCGGGCGTCAACAGACCTGCATCGATGGCAAGATCATCATCATCCGGCGGAAGCGGCGTCTCCGGTGCTACGCTGGCAACGAGACTTTCCAGCGTCACATCAGCGCGTTCGCGCACGACCAGCGTGTCGGCTGCCAGATCGCCCAACCGTCGTGCGCGCTCGTCGATAAACATTACGATCACGCCAATGCCGTAAAACAACGGCAGGAAGTCAATAATGCGGATCAGATTGCGAATGATCGACCCAAGGACAGTCATCGGGCGCCCACCTTCGGATACAACCCGCAGCCCGATCAGGCGCTTACCAGGACTTTGCCCGTTCCACGTCAACTCGAACGCGATATAGTATCCCCAGAGGATGACGAAACCCAGTGTTGCTCCGATGGCAAGCCACACACTCTCCGCAAATTGGAGAATGCTGGCGACCTGTGCGATTGCAAGAAACAACGCCACTTCTGCAAGGACAATCAGCGCGCTGTCGATGATCGCCGCCAGAAACCGCGAGCCGATCCCGGCAATATCGTATGCCAGTTCGATCTGTTCTGGGGTCTCAACGATGTAGTCATTAATCTGCATTGATGCGGACACCCATGTAGATATATACTCAGAACGCGGCGTTTTTGATACCAGGAGTATTATATAGCGCCTTCGAGGTGTGGCGATGCGACGATTTCTGCACCTGTTCATTCTGGCTGGTCTTCTGATCGCTCTGGCGCATCACGCGCCATCTTCACATCCATCGCCATCTCGCGCACTGGCGCACGCCGAACCCGCACATTAGACCGCCGATCTGCTCTACGATGAAGCGCGTACAGTCCACCTGGGAAATCTTGCCAGACGCGCCAATGGTATTCCGCCGTTGCGCTGGAATCGCCAGTTGACCGCTGCAGCGCGCTGGTTCGCGTGGGACTCGACCAAGAATCGTCCCTTCGGGTACTGTGGTCACCAGGACACGAACGGAAACTGGCCCGTCTACCGGGCGCGTGCCTTCGGGTACCTGGGATTCGCAGGCGCAGAGAATGCGTTCTGTGGGTACGTTCCCCCCGAAGAGCGCCATTGAGGGGTGGATGAACAGTCCCGGGCATCGCGCCAATTTGCTCGATCCCGCTTCGCGCGAAGTGGGGCTTGGATACTACCAACGTTCCGGTGATGGGCGCGGTTATATCGTGCAAAAATTTGGCGTTGATTCCGCCTATGCACCCGTCATTATCGAAAACGAAGCGCCTTTCACTTCTAACCCCAACGTCAACCTGTATATCTACAACCGGACGGAGCAGAGCGGTTTTGCGAGCATGGGTCCGGCAACGCAGATGATGGTCAGCAACGATGTCTGTTTTAGCGACCGTGCGTGGGAGCCGTTTGCCAGCCACAAGACGTGGACGCTGGAAGGCGGTCAGGGCTGGCGCACCGTGTATGTCAAAACGCGCGATGCGCTCAATCGCACCGCAACGGTGAGCGACACGATTTACCTGGGAGAACCGCTGCCGGTGCAGGAACTCAGCGACACGCATCTCAGCACGACGCAACCATATGTGACCCTGTACCATCTCGATGGCGGCGGCCTGCCAATGGTGCAGTTCAGTCTGGGGTGGATCGCCGATGATACCTATCCGACATTTGGCAGGTTGCGGGGAGCCGGTGAACGTATCAGTGATCCCGACGCCTGGGGCGGCACAGCGTATCGACTCTTGCCGGGTGGCGGCGAGACATCGGCATGGGTGTGGGACACCACATTCATCAAGGATACGCCGATGACGGCGTACATACGGTTGAAGACGGGCAGTAACGTCTCGAATCAGGAAATAGCGCGGGTGACGGTCAAGGGCGGCGGTGTCGAGTATGGTCCGCGCCGACTGCGCGGCGTCGATTTTGCCGCGCCCAACCAGTATCAGGAGTTCGCAATCGATTTTACGTTTCATTCGAACCCGAACGAGCCATTTCTCATCTTCCAGTTCTGGCGTAGCGGCACTACCGATATTTACGTAGACGCAGTGACCATCTTCAGCAGACCTCAACCGATAACCAGTCCATTGACGTGGAACGTGCCAGGCGGTCATTATCGTGGTCAGGGCGTGTGGGTGCGCTACACGGACGGTGTCCGCTTTTCGGGGATGGTCGAAGGTGCTACAACACCGATGCGACTCTTCGTATCCCCGACAGAACTGACATTCCTGGCAGCCAGGGATGGAACGCCTCCGCCCGCTGCACTTTTGCGAGTGGAACCGGCATGCGGAGCATTTACCTGGGAGATCAGCCGTAACGCACCCTGGTTGAATGTAGCGAAAACAGGGAGCGGTGCCAGAATCAGCGTGAACCCGGCTGGACTGAGCAACAGCATCTTTTCAAGCAACGTCACGGTACAGGCAATCGGGATTGCTGGCATAGCGCCAGTTTCTGTTCCTGTCAGGTTGATCGTCGTGGATCGTCTGTTTCCGGTCTATCTTCCGCTGACAGCCAGGGGCTACTGATGACTTCGGGTGACTCTTCTGCCGAAAGCCGGGAGCGACCGGTGGTTTCCGGTCGCTCTTCCGCCGATACCAAATCTCAATCGACTAGGATGCATTCCTGCCGGGGCAACGCATAGTTGTTCTGATAATGTTTCTTGCTCTCTGGAAAAGTGAGCGTCGCTGCACTGCCTGGATGCACGGTTATCCTAACTTCGTGCATTGGTATCCCCTGTCGTGGGAGCGTGGGCATCTCGCCTGCACGCGCGGGTGTCCGCGCCCGACCTTGGAGCGCAGGCATCTTGCCCGCATACAGCCGTCCAGGGGCGGGTTTTTCGGGAAGCCCTCGCATTACTTCACTCGTTTTGGACATCAGGACGCTCCGCTTTCCCTCTTCTCCCCTTATGGGTTTAAGGGCGGACAGAAAAGGTGTTCGTTTTTGAGCAATTGTGGCCCTCTGCGGATCGGGAGCGGTGACAACCATGCGGTGGTTCTGGTATGCTGGTATTCCCAACCACTGCATCCCCAGGAGACCACCGCATGACCACCAGCATACGTCATTTCATCCAGGCGGTCGACTCGTTGTTCCGCCGGAGCATAGGCGACACGCCGCAACGCACTCGCCAACGGCCGGTCTTGCTTACCCTGAGCATCCTGCTCAGCGGCTCGCTCACGCTGCGCCGGATGGCCAGCACCCAGGCGTCCCTGACGCCCCAGACGACGTGCGCAGCCAGTCATGAACGTCGGCTGCGGCGAGCGCTGAACGACCCGCTTCTGACCTGGGAACGGAGCGCTGCGCCCCTGGTGCGGCGCATCCTCACGCGGCAACGGGTGCGCCGTTGGGTGGTCATCCTTGACGAAACCGCGCAGGCGGAACATCTGCGGGTTTTGACGGCGACGCTCCGGCATCGCGGACGGGCGATCCCGCGCGCGTGGGTCTGCTGGCCAGGACGGACGAAACAGACCGTATCCTGTCGGGAGCGCCGTCGACCGGTGCGCGATCAGGTGGCGCAGGCGCTGCCCGCCCATGCATCGGCGGCGGTCGCGGCGGATCGCGCCTTCGGCGGTCCGGTCTTCACCGACCAGGTCGCGGCGCATGGCTGGGATTGGTTGGTGCGGGTGCACGGCCCGACCCGCTGGCAAGACGCCCAGGGTCGGGTGCCGCAGCGTGCGCAGCGGGTCGCCCAGCGCGGCGCGCGCTGGAAAGGGGTGGCCAGGTCTTCAAAGATGCAGGGCGGCGGGCGGCGCGCATCGTGGCGCTGTGGGGACGGGCGCGCACCAGTGCATTGTTGTTGGTCAGTCGCCTGCCGCGCAGCTGGGATCTGATCGCGATCTATCGCCCGCGCGCCGCGATCGCGGCCTTGTTCCGCGCCTGGAAGTCGAGCGGGCGGCGCCGGGAAGCCAGCCAGGTGCGCGATCTAGCGCATCAGGAGCATCCGGTGGCGGGGCTGGGACTTGCGACGCTGATCACGCTCGCGGCGGGCGTGCAGGCGGCGGACGCCGAACGCCGCTGCCCTGCCCGCTGCCACCGACGCCAATCACGGAGTGGCCGCCAGAGCGTGGTCACGCTGGGTCGTGAGGCCTTCTGGCAGCGGCGGTGGCGGCGGGATCGCACCCCCATCCGTTGGGATCGCACCGATCTAGATGGGCGCAATTGGTCGGTCAAGCAGCGTGCCCGGCACGCCCTAGCGGGCGCCGACGTGGGGCGACAGGCGGTCTGGCGGCAAGCCCATTGGAATGCGCGAAACCGTCAGAAGGCTCATATGTTCTGTCCGCCCTTAAACTCCTCGTGGGGGAAGGATGTTGGGGGGATGAGAGGCAAACGCGCACGGGAATGCAGAAAATCGCACATCGCTCCCAAGAACTCTACCCCTGAGAACGCCCGCATGCGCGGGTGCTGCAGCCGTTCCACCCAGGCAGAGCGCCCCTGCTCCGTAAGTGTTCACATTTCTCAGGGGAAGCGCGGGCATCTCGCCCGCGAGACGCCCGTGCTCCAGGTCGTGCCCCGTCGTGAGAGCGCGAGCTGCGTGCCCTTAGAGACGCAACGCGGAAGGATGCCTGTGCCCCCCGGCGCGTGTGTTCCCCCAGGTGCGAACAGTTACCTCGATCCGTAGCAGACATCACAGAGCAGGAACGAACGCCTATCTGATGAAGCGCAGAACATCAGTTCTCAGTCCTTAGTTCTCGGTTCTTAGTTCTCAGCCCTCAGTTCTCTGCTCTCAATCACGCTCGCTCTGCGTCGTCCACCTGCGTCTCCATCATGTCTGGCGCTTCGACAATGCCATCGAGGTGCGACATATCGTTCACGCTCAGGATTCGCCAGTCGTGTGCCTCACACGCAATGATTGAGAGCGAGGTATTGCCAACGTGGAGCGGGCGCGGCAATACGCCGATCTTATCACGCGCAGCATGGAGCAACAGCGCGCGCGCCGGACCGCCATGTGTCACCAGAGCAATGGTTTGCCCCGGTCGCTCGATGATCAGGCGTTCCACCAAACCAACCACACGGTCATAGAGTTGCCCAAAGGTTTCACCATCACCGCCGCGTCGTACATCTTCGCCCGACTCAAGGCGCTCCAGCAGATCCGGAAATCGCGCTCTGACCTCACTGCGGGTCAGACCGCTCCACGCCCCCACATCGATTTCGCGCAGCGCAGACAATGGTTCGGGGATGATTCCCAAACGCTCGGATAGCAGCGCTGCCGTCTCCCATGCGCGTTTCAGGTCGCTGCTGTACAGCGCATCGAAGCGAATGTGTTGAGCGAAGAGGCGTCGCGCAAGGCGTTGCGCCTGCACACGACCCGCATCGTTCAGCGGAATATCTGC
>AFSR01001679.1_pt1 | contig 12496 bp, 6 predicted proteins | sample 296848 | NCBI WGS metagenome assembly AFSR01 (sample SAMN02954305, study PRJNA68063) | hot springs metagenome | biome: terrestrial; feature: Mushroom and Octopus hot springs; material: microbial mat core samples; isolation source: Yellowstone National Park Mushroom and Octopus hot springs ...
TGAATGCACCCTCACTGCCTGTAACCGGAAATGACCTGATATAATTGAATACACATTGCGAGGCCCATGAAGCCCTCGACTGTGCGCGCACGGTCGAGGGCTTTGTCGTTGGCCAGACCAGGAGGTGATGAAAGCCGGACGTATCGTTGCCTCAGCATCATCCAGTCGCGCCCACGACGGCGACGGCCCTTCCTTAACGACCGTTATCCCCGCCTGACCTACCCTGTCGTTGGTCACCCAAACCAAACTTCGTTAAAGGAGCACGTAAACATGACGCGAACAGTGACCATGACGGCATCGCCGACCGCTCGGCGAATCAAGTATTTTGGGCTGCGCCTAATCGGGCCGGCAGCCGCAGCATTGACCTTCCTTGTGGGCAGCCGCTTCGCCTTCGCTCAGGAGGCCGATCCAGCCGCCGACGCCGTGCGCGGCCTCGACACCGCGTGGGTGCTCGTGGCGGCCTTTTTGGTGTTCTTCATGCAGGCCGGCTTTGCGCTGCTTGAGGCCGGCCTCACCCGCGCCAAGAACGCGAGCAACATCATGATGAAGAACGTGATGGACTTCGTCATGGGCAGCTTGGGCTACTGGGCGATCGGCTACGGCCTCATGTTCGGCAGCGTCGCCAGCGGGTTCTTCGGCACCAGCAACTTCTTCCTGGGCGCAACCGGCGACTCCGTGGGCAACGTGCCGCTGTTGGCATTCTGGCTGTTCCAGCTCGTGTTCGCCGGCACGGCAGCCACTATCGTCTCCGGTGCGATGGCCGAGCGCACCAAGTTCAGCGGATACCTTATCTACAGTATCGTGATCTCCGCCATCATCTACCCGATCTTCGGCCATTGGGTCTGGGGTACGGGGTGGCTGTGGACGTTGGGGGACACGACCGGCCTGTTGCCTGATGGCGGCTTCCGCGATTTCGCCGGCTCGACCGTGGTGCACAGCGTCGGCGGCTGGGCTGCGCTGATGGGCACGTTGGCGCTCGGCCCGCGGATTGGGCGCTTCAACAGCGACGGCACGCCGAACGCCATCCCGGGCCACTCGGTGACGCTGTTTGGCCTGGGCGTCTTCATCCTCTGGCTGGGCTGGTTTGGTTTCAACCCCGGCAGCCAGCTCGCGATCGTCGGCGCTGATGCCGATGCCGTCGCCCTGGTCGCGGCCAACACCAACCTGGCCGCGGCGGCCGGCGCAGCCGGCGGCAGTGATATACGGTTACATCACCGGAAAGAAAGCCAACGTCGGCGCGGCGTTTAATGGCGTGCTGGGCGGACTGGTGGCGATTACCGCGCCCTGCGCTTTTGTGACGCCGTTGGATTCGGTGATCATCGGTGCCGTGGGTGGCGTGCTAGTGATGGTCTTCGGCAAGGTGCTGGAGGCGCTCAAGATTGACGACCCGGTGGGCGCGATACCGGTGCACCTGGTCGCCGGCGCGTGGGGCACGCTGGCCGTGGGCATCTTCTCCTCGCTCAACGACGTGACCGGCCTGCTACACGGCGGCGGCGTCGGCCAGTTGATCATCCAACTCATCGGCGTGGTCGCTTGCGGCATCTGGACGGCTGCGACGACTGGCCTGCTGTTCTTCATCCTCAAGAAGACGATCGGCCTGCGCGTCAGCCCAGAAGAGGAGATTCAGGGCCTGGACGCCATGGAGCATGGCATGGTTGCTTATCCGCAGGATGTGGACTTCACGCCTGGTGCACCCAGCCCGGCTCCGAGCATCTATCGGCCTGGCGTCGCGCCAGCAGCCGGCGGACGATAGCCTCCGGCCTGTTTGTACCTTGCATATTAAGACACGGGGCGCGCACATGCGCGCCCCGTGTGATATCGTCCTTCCGCATTAAAAGAAGTGCGCGAAAATCAGTGTCTGCGGAGACCAAGATGCGCCCTTCACGAGCAGCAAGTTCAAAGACCTCTTCATCTGTCGCCGCCGCCATCCCATAGTCTCGTATGTGTGTTGCGTCGTATCCTGCCTGCCTTAGACCCTCCGCAATTCGAGGTGATAGCGCGTTATCTATCAGGAGTTTCATGAAATTCCGGGCGACGGAGGCTGGTGTTGCTTAGCTGCTTCTCTCGCATAGCGCAACGCCTCCTGTATATCCTCAGGTTCCAAGTCGGGGAACAATTCGAGAATCTCCTCGTTCGTCAGGCCATCGGCGACCATGGCGATGACCGTGGCGACCGGAATGCGCAACCCTCGGATGCAAGGCACGCCTCCCATCTGCTGTGGGTTGACGGTGATGCGCGTGAATCCCACGAGGTCCCTCCTATCAGCAGGCTATCTTTTGGTTCGGATACATTCTATGTCTAAGATGGACTTGACGGGTGGAGGGGTGCGTTCACCAACAGGGGCAAAGCCATCTCCTAGCAATGCATTGGTCCAACTCCCACAGGCTGCGCAGCCTGTGGGAGGGTAAAGAGGCGCACCTGTCATGCTGAGCACATCGAAGCATCCAGTATCCTGCCCCACCCTGTCATTCTGAGCGAAAGCGAAGCAGGGGCAGTGTCCTCCGCGTCTCTGCGGTGCGTGTTTCTTGTATCACCTTCAAGTGGCGCACTCCCTGTGAATGCACTCGGCGTGCCTGCTCCTTTACAATCGCGCGCGTTTGATGGTTGAGATCGTCGCCAACCTGCATGCGCACACGCCTTACTCGGACGGCCATGCCTATCACCACGAGATCGCGCAGGCCGCGGCCCGCGCCGGCATCCAGGTCGTCGTCGTCACCGACCACAACGTCCTGGTGGGCGGCAAGGAGGGCTACGTTGACGGCGTGCTCCTGCTGGTGGGCGAGGAGATTCACAACCCGCGCCGCCAGCCGCAGGCCAACCACTGCCTGGTCTTCAACGTCGATCAGGAGATGTGCCGTTGGGCGAGCCATCCGCAGCGCCTGCTGGACGAGGTGAACAAGCGCGCCGGCCTCTCCTTCCTCGCCCACCCATGCGATGAGGCTAGCCCGCTTGATATTGACCTCAACGCCATTCCCTGGCTCGACTGGGACGTGCGCGGCTTCACCGGCATCGAGCTGTGGAACTACATGAGCGAATTTAAGACCTACGTCAAGAATGTGCCCACCGCGCTGCTGGCCGTCCTGATGCCCTCGCTCTTCATCCGCGGGCCGTCCAAGGCTACGCTGCGGCGCTGGGACGCGCTGTTGGCGGAGGGCCGGCGGGTCGCTGCGATCGGCAACGCCGACGCCCATGGGACGCCGATACGACTCGGCCTGCTGGCCAAGCCCGTCTTCGACTACGCCTATCTCTTTCGCTGCGTTAACACCCACCTTTTGATCGAGCGCCCATTGAGCGGCGAGCTAGAGAAGGACAAGCCGATGGTTTATCAAGCCCTGCGCGAAGGTCGCGGCTTCGTCGCCTACGACCTGGCCGGCGCCGCGCGCGGCTTCAGCTTCACGGCGCGCAGCGGCGCAGCACAAGCTGAGATGGGTGGGCAGCTCCAGCGGCACGGGGCTGTCCGCTTCGCTGTGCGCTGCCCGCGCAGCGGGCTGATCGCGCTGCTGCGCAATGGCCGGCGCGTCGCCCTGCGCTTCGGCAGGGCGCTCAACCACATCAGCAGCGAGCCAGGCGCGTACCGCGTGGAGGTGTATCGCTTCTTCCGTAGCTGGCTGCGCGGGTGGATATACAGCAACCCGATCTATGTGACCTGACGTCCGCCGCTACGTCTGCTGGAAATCCGAGAACTCGTTGATCGCCTCGATCTCCGCGACGCGATCTTTGGGCAGCACGCGCCGGAAGGAGAGCGAGGCCTCGTCCCAGCGGGTGAGCAGGTCGCGGGCGCGCGCGCTGTTGGTCAGCTCGTAGTGCCGGCGCAGCAGGCTCTTCACCAGCTTCTTCATCCCCGGATGCGTCAGGCGATCCACATCCACCAGCTCGGTGTTGCAGCGGTTGACGAAGGTGCCGTCGGGGTCGTAGACGAATGCCATCCCGCCGGTCATGCCGGCAGCGAAGTTGCGGCCGGTGCTGCCCAGCACCACCACGATCCCGCCGGTCATGTACTCGCAGGCGTGGTCCCCTACCCCTTCGACCACGCCGCAGGCGCCGCTGTTGCGGACGGCGAAGCGCTCGCCGGCCCGCCCGGCCGCGAAGAGCGCGCCGCCGGTTGCACCGTATAGGGCGGTGTTGCCCAGGATGTAGTTATCTGCCCACGTGTAGGTCACCTCTGGGAACGGGCGGATAGAGATCTCGCCGCCGCGCATGCCCTTGCCCACGTAATCATTGGCTGCGCCCACCAGGTGCAGGCGCATGCCGTTGGTGGTGAACGCGCCGAAACTCTGGCCGGCATAGCCGCGGAAGCTGATCTCGATCGTGCCGGCCGGCAGCCCGCCGTCCAGGTAGCGCTTGGTGATCTCGCCGCTCAGCCGCGCGCCGATGCTGCGGTCCTGGTTGCGGATGGTGTAGTGCAAGCGGATCGGCCATTGCTGCTCGATGGCGGTGCGCGCGTCCTGGACGATCATCTCGTTGAGCGTGTTGGGCGGGTATTTGGGCGCCGGCTCGCAGTGGCGCAATGCACAGCGCTTGGCCGGGACGTAGCGCAGGTTGCTCAGCGTCACTTTTGCCTCGCGGTGCTGAATCTCGGGTGGCTCGCCATCGGCGGGCTGTCGCTGGATGATGAGGTCGCTGCGGCCGATGATCTCGTCGAGCGATCGGTAGCCCATCTGCGCCAGCCGCTCGCGCACATCCTGGGCGACGTAGAGCAGGTAGGCCATGACGTGCTCCGGCTTGCCCTCGAACTTGGCGCGCAGCTCCGGCTTCTGGGTGGCCATGCCGGTGGGACAGGTGTTCAGGTGGCACACGCGCGCCATGATGCACCCCTCGGCGATCAAGGCGGCGGTGCCGAATGAGTACTCATCCGCGCCGAGCAGCGCAGCGATGATCACGTCGCGGCCGGTGCGCATGCCGCCATCGGCGCGCAGGCGCACCCGCCCGCGCAGATTGTTCTCCACCAACGTCTGCTGGGTCTCGGCCAGTCCCAGCTCCCAGGGCACGCCGGCGTTCTTGATCGAGCTGAGCGGCGAAGCGCCGGTGCCGCCGCTGTGGCCGCTGATGAGGATGATGTCGGCCAGCGCCTTGGCCACGCCGGCGGCGATCGTGCCCACGCCGGCTTGTGCCACCAGCTTCACGCTGACCTTGGCCTCGGGGTTGATCTGCTTGAGGTCGTAGATGAGCTGGGCCAGGTCCTCGATGGAATAGATGTCGTGATGCGGCGGGGGCGAGATCAGCGCCACGCCCGGCACGGTGTGGCGCACGCGGGCGATCAAGTCGGTCACCTTGTGACCCGGGATCTGGCCGCCTTCGCCCGGCTTGCTGCCCTGGGCCATTTTGATCTGTAGCTCGGCAGCGCTGAGCAAGTAGGCTGGCGTGACGCCGAACCGCCCAGAGGCCACCTGCTTGATCCCGCTGTTGCCTTCCTCGGCGAAGCGACGGGCTTCCTCGCCCCCCTCACCGCTGTTGCTCAGGCCGCCCAAGCGCGTCATGGCGATCGCCAGCGTCTCATGTGCCTCTGGGGAGAGCGCGCCCAGCGACATCGCCGCTGTGCTGAAGCGCTTGAGGATGCTGCTCAACGGCTCCACTTCCTCGAGCGGGATCGGTGCGCGGTCGGAGCGGATCTCCATCAAGTCACGCGGTTCGAGCGGGCGCGGAGTGTGATCAAACAGAGTGGCGAATTCCTTATAGCGCTGGTAGCCGTGCGCGAAGTTGCCGTTGACCGTGAATGCCTTCACCCTGGTGCGCGCGATGCCGGTGACTAACTCATGTTCCTCGCCGGTGTAGTCGAATATGTTCTCCAGGCGGACGGCCTGTTGCAAGGCATGGACCGCCTTTTGTGAGAAACCGTGCGGCTCGCCGCCGGCGCGCTCCTTGTAGAAGCCAGGGTGATCAAGCTTCACCTGCACTTCGCCGCTGGGATAGGCGTTGGCGTGCCAGGTCAGCACGATCCTCTCGATCTCGGCATAGCCGATCCCGCCCAAGCGGGACGGCGTGCCGGTGAAGCATTCTTCGATGACCTGCGCCGAAAGCCCGATCGCCTCGAAGATCTGCGCGCCGGTGTAGGCATCCACGCTGGCGATGCCCATCTTGGACATCACCTTGAGGATGCCCTTCTCCACGGCCTTGATGTAGCGCTTGACCACGTCGCTCTCACTGAGCGATTTATCGCGCACACGGCCTGTCTGCACGGCCTCGCGTGCGGTGTCGAGGGCGAGATAGGGGTTGATCGCGCTGGCGCCATACCCCAGCAGCGTAGCGAAGTGGTGCACCTCGCGCGCTTCGCCGCTCTCGACGACCAGGCTGGCCCGGCTGCGCAGGCCGCGGCGCATGAGGTGATGGTGCACGGCGCCGACTGCCAGCAGCGCTGGGATAACTGCCCGCTGCGGACCGGCCTTTTTGTCGCTGAGGATCAGGATGCTGGCACCGAAGCGCACGGCGCGCTCAGCATCGTCGCACAGCCGGCGCACTGCCTGTTCCAGCGCCGACTTGCCCTCATGGCTCGCCTTATTCATGGCCTGGTGGACGGAGAACGTCATGTCCAGCACCACCGACTGGAAGTCCGGGTCGTCCAGCGACTGCAGCGCCTTCAGCTCTTCGTTGGAGAGCACTGGGCTGTTCAGGCGCACCAGGTGGGCCAGTTCCTCGGTCTCGGCCAGCAGGTTGCCGCGCCGACCCAGCAGCACGCGCAGGCTCATCACCTGGTCTTCGCGCAGGTGGTCAATCGGCGGGTTGGTGACCTCCGCGAAGCGTTGCTTGAAGTAGTTGAAGAGCGGGCGCGGCTTGGTGGAGAGCACGGCGTGGGGCGTGTCATCGCCCATTGAGCCGACCGGCTCGGTGCCGTCCTCATACATGGTCTTGATCACCAGCGTCAGCTCCTCACTGGTCCAGCCGAACTGTGCCTGTTTGATCAGCAATGCCTCTGAGTTGACCGCCGGCTGTTCGAGCACGATCTGCGCTACCTCTTCCAGCCGCACGCGCTGGCGGGCGGCCCAGTCGCGATAGGGTTTGCTGGTAGAGAGCTCTTTAAGGATCTCGTCGTTGGTGTACAGCCGGCGGGCGCGTAGATCCGCGCAGATCATCTGGCCGGGGCCGAGCTTCCCATTGCACAGGATGCGCTCTGGCTCCACGTCAAGTGCGCCGATCTCGCTGCCGGCGTAGACTAGCCCGTCTTTGGTCTGTAGATAGCGTGCCGGGCGCAGGCCGTTGCGGTCGAGCGCCATGCCCACCCGTGTGCCGTCGCTGAAGACAATTGAGGCAGGGCCGTCCCATGGTTCCATCAGCGCGGCGTGATAGCGGAAGAAGCCCTTGACGGCCGGCGGGAGGTCTGGGTCCTTCTCCCAGGCCTGGGGGATCAGCATCTTGAGCGCGTGCCGAATGTCGCGCCCGGCCAGGGTGAGCAATTCGACGACGTTGTCCAAGCGGCCGGTGTCGCTACTGGTCACGTCCACGATCGGCTTGAGACGCTCGATCTCGCTGCCCCACACCGGCGAGTTCAGCTCCGGCTCGCGCGCCTTCATCCAGTTCTGGTTGCCCTCGATAGTGTTGATCTCGCCGTGTGACAGATAAAGCGAAACGGCTGCGCCTGTCCCAGCTTGGGAAGGTGTTGGTTGAGTAACGCTGGTGGAATATCACGTGCGTGACCTTGAAGTCCGGATCGTTAAGGTCAAGGTAGAAGCGGCGCAATTGGGTCGCCGAGACCAGCGCCTTATAGACCAGCGTGCGGCAGGAGAAGGAGCAGATGTAGAAGCCCTCGATGCCGGCAGCGCGAGCGTCGTTCTCGATGCAGCGCCGAACCAAGTAAAGATGTTGGTCGAACTCCAGCTCGCTGCGGAAGCTATAGGGACGCGCGACAATCACCTGCTGGATGTCTGGCAGCATCTCCAGGGCGCGCTTGCCGAGCACGTTTGGCTCGTGGATGACGGTGCGCCAGGTGAGGATTGGCAGGCCGCGCCGCTCCAGCTCAGCGGTGATGATCTCGCGCGCGCGCGCATTGGCCAGCGGGTCGCGCGGGAGGAAGATCATACCCACGGCGACCTCACCCGGGTGGTGGGCTTGCTGGCTGATGCGTTCCAGCTCGCGGTTGATCAGGGTCATCGGGATGGAGCACAGGATGCCGGCCCCATCCCCGCTCTTGCCGTCAGCGTCCAGCGCGCCGCGGTGGGCCAGGCGCTCCAAGCAGCGCAGCCCGTCATCAAGAATGCGGTGTGTGGGCCGGCCGGAGAGGTCGGCCAGAAAACCGATGCCGCAAGCGTCGTGTTCGAAGCGTGCGTTGTAGAGCGGCGGCGTAACATGCCGGATTGAGGATGTTTGCCCACGGATTCCTAGATAACTTTGTGTCTTCTCCACTTCCACCTTCACAGCCCTCTGCTTCTCAGTCACACCTGGTGAAAAGCGACTCGCCTACTCTTCGTTCTTACTATCTGTCTATTGTTCGTCTGGTGTCCGGACAGACTAGGCTGCTCTCGGTGAGCGCCCTATGTCCTTCCCCTGCGAGACCGACTATGCCGGCGATCGCTTTGTGGCGTTTATACACTAAGTGATTGACCGTTGAGCATACGCGATCACAGGATGTTGTCAAGTCTCAGGGGGTGTTCAAGCTCGGCCTGATTTCGCCCACCGGCTGATCCGGAAGTGCGAATATGAAGTGAACCACTTCTAGTATTGAGACCTGCCGGTATCGCCCTGTTCTGGTTTCGCCCTTGTCTCGGCTTTCTTTGCGCTGCGTTCTTCCACCGTAAACGCCTGGCAGGCTTTAACATGTCTCTGTCTCGTTGCGGTTGGGGGCGAATTCGTCTATAACTGACCAAGCGAAGTGCATATCCTGAGCATCTCATGAGTGTGCTGATTTACACGCTCGATTCCCTCCAGAATGTATGGTATGACGGTCATAGACCAAGAGGAGGCTATGGCAGGGTATCGCTTCTTAACATTTGTTATTACGGCTGTGCTGATTTCCGCTGTAGCGCCTGTGCGGGCTGACAGCATCTCGCTAAGCGAACCTCTACAGATGCCCGTTGGCGAAGACCAAGGAAAGGCTCCAGTTGATGCCGAGAAACTTTTTGCTGTTAGCCCATCGCTATCTATGGGACAGCAAGATAGGCCGATGGTCGAAGCATTCAATAGCACCTCATCCGGAGCTCCGCTTGCCAATATCTCTACCATTGTTGCAGGTGAAGGCCACACATGCGCGCTGCTCACCAATGGTATTGTCCGTTGCTGGGGGCGCAACAACTTTGGCCAGCCTGGGATCACAACGCCAGACGGCTACAGCCGTGCGCCGATAATCGTGAGCTTGCCGCTGAGCGCGACCGCTATTTCAGCCGGCAGGCAACATACCTGCGCGCTGCTGACCAACGGCACAATCCGCTGCTGGGGAAGCAGCGAACGCGGTCAGCTCGGGAACGGGACATGGGGGATAGGGAGCTTCAGTAGCGCGCCAGTCGCGGTGAGCTTGCCGCTGAGTGTGACTGCCATTTCAGCCGGCGGTGAACATACCTGCGCGTTGCTGAGCGATGGCACGATTCGCTGTTGGGGGGACAACACATATGGCCAGGTTGGCAACGGCACGTTAACCCCGGTCATCAGTGTGCCAGTGACGGTGAACCTGCCATCTGGCGCGACTGCTACTGCGATTGCGGCGGGTGGCTCGCATACCTGCGCGCTGCTGAACGATGGGACAGCCCGCTGCTGGGGGCGGAACAGCTACGGCCAAATTGGCAATGGGGACACAGGGTTTGCTATTACCACACCAGTGACTGTGAGCCTACCGTTGAGCACAGCAAATGCGCTTTCAGCAGGCAGAGAGCACACCTGCGCCATACTGAACAACGGGACGGCCCGCTGCTGGGGGCGCAACGACAAGGGCCAGATTGGGAATGGAACAATAGATTATTTCGGCCAACTTACACCAGTGACAGTGAGCCTGCCCTCTGGTGCGACTGTTGCTGCCATCTCAGCCGGCGGCGACCACACCTGCGCAGTGTTAAACGGCGGAACTGCCCGCTGCTGGGGAGATGGTTTTCGCGGCCAACTCGGGAATGGTACAGTCGGTTGGGGTAACTATAGCAGCAGCCCGATAACGGTGAGCCTGTCATCTGGCGCGACTGTTGTCGCTGTCTCGGCCGGCGGGCAGCACACCTGCGCAGTGCTGAATGATGGAACGGCCCGCTGCTGGGGGGATAACTACTATGGCCAGCTTGGTAATGGTTTAGGTGGCTACAGCAGCACGCCGGTGTCGGTGATCGGGTTAAGCAATCTGACTGCTATCGCAGCCGGTTATTTACATACCTGTGCGATGCTAAGCGATGGAACGGTTCGTTGCTGGGGAGATAACGAATATGGTGAGCTTGGAAATGGTAGCTCAGGCCGATTCAGTGGTAGTCCTGGCTTCTCAGCCAGCAGCACGCCTGTAGCTGTGATCGGGCTAAGTAACACGGTTGCTATTGCGGCCGGCGAACGTCACACCTGCGCCGTGTTGAGCAATGGCACGGCCCGCTGCTGGGGGTGGAATAGCGATGGCCAGATCGGAAACGGAACAGCAGGTCCGTATAGCGTCGTTACTACACCAGTGACGGTATCTACGTTGAGCAACGCTACTACTGTTGCGGCAGGCTGGCGGCACACCTGCGCAGCGCTGAATGATGGGACGGTTCGTTGCTGGGGGAACAATCGGTCTGGTCAACTTGGTGACGGGACAACGATGGATCGTTACACGCCTGTGGCGGTCAGTGGGCTGAGTGCTGTGACTGCTATTGCTGCGGGCGGGGAACAGACTTGTGCGCTGCTGAACGATGGAACCGTCCGCTGTTGGGGGAACAATTAGTCTGGCCAGCTCGGGAATGGGACATGGGGGTCAAGTAATTTCATCAGTGTGCCAGTGACCGTGAGCCTTCCGCTGAGCGCGACTGCTATCGCCACAGGTGATAATCATACATGCGCGTCGCTTATTGATGGTACGGTCCGTTGCTGGGGCAGTAATCTGAACGGCCAGATCGGGCGCGGAACTTGGGGCGGAGTAGTCACCGTGCCCGTGACTGTGAGCTTGCCGCTGGGTGCAGTTGCTGTTACCGCGGGTAGGTCGCATACTTGTGCGGCATTGAGTAACGGCACAGCTCGTTGTTGGGGGTGGAACGTTCATGGTCAGCTTGGCAATGGTACGCTGACAGGAAGCAACTTGCCAGTTGCGGTAAGCATGTTGAACAATGCAATCGCTATTGTTGCAGGCTGGGACCATACTTGTGCTCTGTTAAGCAACGGGATTGCCCATTGTTGGGGGTATAATCAGTATGGTCAGCTTGGTCATGGTGTAATGAGTTACGCATCAGTACCAAATATGGTTATTCTCTCAGATTCTTCGTTGCCCTTGTTGTCTTTCTTCCCTGTCGTTCGTCGCCCATAGGCAGGTGTGCTAGTTAGAGAAGGTGAAATGGGTGAGTGGACGCAGTGCTCTCACCCACCCTCATAGATAGGGGCAGAATGGCTGAGTGGGCAACGCAGTACCATCTCCCACCCTCTATAAGAGATTCGCCTCGCTGGCAGCATCGCTTGTTGGAAGGTTGCCCCTATTGGTGAATGCGCCCTTCTTGATCCCTGCGTTTCTAATTCGGGCGCTGCCCTCTTGACAAAACACGCCGGCTCGATTAAAATCCTTAAAGACAACTGAATAGCGTCGAGGTGACCCGGTGCCTGCCATGCGGCAGGCTCAAAGGAACGGAAGCCAGGGCTTAAAGGTGGAAGCCGGTGAGAGTCCGGCGCTGTGCCGCAACTGTAATCGCGCCAGCCGGCGCGAGAGCCAGGACGCTTGCCTCGACTGGAAGTTGCCGAAACCTTCTCGCGACCAAGGAGGTGGTGCATGGCTGAAGTGACTTGATCAGCGCGGTTGCCGCGAGCAACCGACGCCCTTATACCCCATCCCACCCCGCCTGAGAAGGCGGGGTTTTCGTTTCTGCGCCAATTGGCGCGTCGTTCGTGCTTACTAAGTATCTGAACTAGTAAGAGGAGTCTGAACATGTCTAACTCTCGCGTTCTCTCGCCTTTTAAGCGAATCTTCGCTTTCACGTTGTCTATCGCGTTGCTCATCGCCGGCCTGGCCTCGGCTGCGCCGTCCACCGCCGTCGCCCAGGGCAAGAACCTGACCAACGGCTGCGTCCGCGGCTATCGCCCCGGCGTGGACTACTTCCCCGAGAAGGTCACGCTGGAGGACGCCACGGGCTTCAAGGTGGAGTACTTTAACCACTACAAAGTCGTCACTGTGCTGAACCCCTGGAACAACGCCAAGGAGCAGTTCAAGTACGTGATCGTCCAGTGTGGCGCGCCGGCCCCGCGCAACATCAAGGACGCCTTGGTGATTGAGGCGCCGGCCCGGCGCATCATCGCCATGAGCACCACGCACCTGCCGCATCTGGAGAAGCTCGGCCTGCTCGACCGGCTGATCGGCATGGACGAGTTCACCTACGTCAATAACCCCAAAGTCCGCGAGATGATCAAAGCCGGCAAGCTCATCGAGATC
>AFSR01000479.1_pt1 | contig 12463 bp, 8 predicted proteins | sample 296848 | NCBI WGS metagenome assembly AFSR01 (sample SAMN02954305, study PRJNA68063) | hot springs metagenome | biome: terrestrial; feature: Mushroom and Octopus hot springs; material: microbial mat core samples; isolation source: Yellowstone National Park Mushroom and Octopus hot springs ...
CCGCTGCCGGCGAAGAAGTCGATCACGACTGCCCCTGGGTGAGACGATGCCTGGATGATCCGGCGGAGAATCCCCAGCGGCTTCTGGGTCGGATACCCCGTCTTCTCAGAACCGTTCGTTGGAACAATCGTGTGCCACCAGGTATCGGTTGGCAGTTTTCCGCGCGTCGCCTTGTCAGGTCCGACCAGTCCCGGCGCCATGTACGGGATGCGCTCGATTGCGTCCAGATTGAACACATGCCGACCGGGAACTTTCGCGTAGAGCAGGATGGTGTCGTGCTTGGGGGGCCATCGGTCCCTCGGACGCCCGCCGTAGTCGTAAGCCCAGATAATCTCGTTCAAAAAGCAGGTGCGGTCGAAGATGGAATCAAGCAGCACCTTGCAGTAATGCACCTCGCGGTAGTCCAGGTGGACGTAGAGGCACCCGTGCGGTGCCAGAATACGGTGCGCCTCGACAAGACGGGGTTCCAGGAATGCCAGGTAGTCGTCGAAGAGATCGGCAAAGCGCTTCTTCCCTACGACAATACTCTCGTAGCGATGTCCCTGGAAGCCGACACGGTCGCCGTGCTCAGAGCGCACCGTCTTGAGTTGGGTGCGCTCCTGGACTTTTCCGGTGTTGAAGGGAGGATCGATATAGATCAGGTCTACCGATTCCGACGGAAGGGTGCGAAGCACGTCAATGTTGTCGGCAAGGTAGATTGTGCCGACAACATCGTCCTCAAGCAGACTCACATTCATAATTCTTCCCACATCGCCTGACTCCCTCAGCGAGGAGGAACGGCAAGTGCACCTGTCATGTCCCACACCGGCGCTATCCCGCGACCCGCTCGACCAGCCAGGTCACGGTGCCGGGGAACATAATGACCAGGATCAGCACGACAAGTTGCAACACCATGAACGGTATTGCCCCTTTGTGAATATCGGCGGTTTCCACTTCCTTTGGCGCCACACTCTGGAGGTAGAAGAGCGAGAAGCCGACCGGCGGCGAGATGAACGCGGTCTGGAGATTGACCGCCATCATGATGCCGAACCAGACCATATCGACGCCAAGCGCGTTTGCGGCAGGCACAAAGAGCGGCATGACAATAAAGCAGATCTCGACGAATTCCAGGAAAATGCCGAGCAGGAAGACAACGATATTACTGACAATAATGAACGCCAGCAACCCGCCCGGAAGACCGGTCAGGATCTCGGTGACAAACTTTGTGCCGCCCAGACGATCGAACACCAGCGAGAAGAAGGTGGAGCAGAACAGGATCATAATCACCAGCGTACTGGTGCGCGCCGTGCTGAGCGCCGAGTCTGCCAGCAACTTCCAGCTCAGGCGCTTATTCGCCCAGGCGAGCAGGATCGCACCGACCGCGCCAACCGATCCAGCTTCAGTCGGCGTCGCCAGACCGAAGAAAATACTTCCGAGCACGGCAAAGATCAACGCAATTGGCGGCACCAGCGCCTTCATCGATTTGACGAACAGCGCCCATCCACGGATCTGGCGCATCTCCAGCGGCAGAGGAGGCGCGAGGTCTGGTTTGAGATAGGCGATGACCAGACAGTAGAGCGCATACGAACCGGCCAGCATCAACCCCGGGATCAACGCGCCGGCGAAAAGATCGCCGACCGAAACGCCGATCTGATCGCTGAGCACCACCAGCACCAGACTCGGCGGAATCATCTGCGCCAGCGTTCCCGATGATGTGATCGCGCCGGTCGCCAGACCTTTGTCGTACCCCAGGCGCACCATGATCGGCAGCGAGATCAGCCCCATCGCAATGATCGTTGCAGCAACAACGCCGGTGGTGGCTGCCAGGAGCGTCCCCACCGCAACAACGGCGAGGGCGATGCCGCCGCGCAGCGGACCGAGCAGAATGCCAACGGTTTCGAGCAACTCCTCAGCCAGTCCCGATTTTTCAAGCACCGAACCGAGATAGATGAAAAAAGGGATCGCCAGCAACGTAAAGTCGGACATCGTCCCAAACCAGCGGTTCGGCAGCAGGCGGAGCAGGTCGAGTTTGAACGCATCGAGCGACAATCCGATCAACCCGAAGACAATCGCCGTTCCCGCAAATGAGAAAGCCACCGGGTACCCGCTGATCAGGAGGAAGAAGAACCCGACGAACATGGCGATAGCCAGCCACTCGTACCCCATCGTACTCTCCTATTCGACTACAGGTGCATGGTACTCTTCGATCTGCGCTGCCTGTTCGGCGCGAATGGCATTGGTCACAATCGCAAGATATTTGATCGCCTGGGAGATTGCCTGCAAAAGGAGTAGCACAAAAGCGACGATAATCATCGACTTGATCGGCGCCCGTGGGAGACCATCAGGATCGGGCGACATCTCCCAGGGTCCCCACCTGCCGTTGGGCAGGCGTCCCCAGGAAAACATGACCGGATTGAAGGTCTCGATAATCGCAATGATACAGAAGGGGATCAGGAAGAGCAGCGTTCCGGCGAGATCGATCAGGGCGCGGCGCTGTGCGGGCCAGTTCGCGTACCAGAAATCGACCCGCACATTCAGGTTGTGCTTCAAAATATAGGCAAAACCCAGAAAGAACATGATCGAGAAGAGATACCACTGCAACTCGATAATAGCGTTCGAGGTGAGACGAACGCCGATAAAACGCCCGACGTAGCGCGCAATGACGTTGACAAAACCGATCGCCACCATCGCCATGACAATGTACGCCGTCTTGCTGCCAATCCATTCATTGAGCGCATCGATAGTATCGCTCACGCGCAAGAGGAACTGCATAGAACGCTCCTGATGCTTTTGCACGGATACCCGGAACGCACCGTCACCACTCTATGAAAAACGTGTGCGTGAGTGTACAAGTGCATCCCTGTGCACAGATACGCACTGTGCGTGCGTAGCGCACGTATGGCCTGATGAACGCATCAGACGGACATCACGGGAAGGCAGAGAAAGTACCTGACAACGTTTATTATACCATAACTCTCTCAGACAATCGCCAGAACGATGGTCAATGTGACGATGCTGAGCAGGGTGGAAAACAGGACGGTGGTGATGACAAACTCCGGCAGCAGATCGTTTTCGACCGCAATGATCGATGCGAGCACGGCTGCTGGCATGGCCGCCTGCAACACGCCAACCGCACGCTCGATGCCGTCGAGACCGAACAGCGGCGCCAGCGCCAGCGCCAGCGCCGGGCCTGCCGCCAGGCGGACTGCCGCCGCCAGAACCGTGTCAAAGGTGAGGCGCGGCATACCTGCGCCCGAAAGTTGAACGCCAAGCGCCACCAGCATGGTTGGGATCATCGCCGCAGAAAGCAGACTGATCGACCGTGCGATGAGGGGTGGGAGTTCGATCTGCAAACTGTTGACCAGCAATGCGGGCGGCACTGCGATCAGGGCTGGCGTTTTGACAACGGCAAGGGCTGCGCGCCAGGCGCTGCCGCGGTGCCAGTTTGCCGCCGCCACCCCAACGACGAAAGCAATGCTGGAAATCGCCAGGAAGTAGACGGTGCCGGCGACCAGCGCCTGATCGCTGCCGGGAAAGCGGAATTGAATGATAGGAATGCCGAAGTTGCCAACATTGCCAAAAATGGCGATCAGCATATACGCAGCCACCATTTTCGGCGGGCGCCGTAGCGCTGTTGCGACCAGATAGCCCACAGCCGCGCAACCCAGGTGAACGACAATCGTATACGCCACCATTTGCCCGGCAAGGGTTGCGCCAATGCGGGCGCTGCTCATGACGTCGAAGGTGAACGCGGGAATAAGAATAAAGTACGAGAAGCGGGTCAGCGTCCGGGATTCAAGGTTGAGACGCGGACCGGCGATGTAGCCGAAGGACACCAGCAGGAACACCGGCGCGAGCACGTTGAGGAAGATCGACAGCAGAGCAGGCACATCGCACTCCACACAACAGACAGAGCGAACACCGAATCAACGCCGTTCCGCAGATTCGGAATCTGCGGAACGGTGTTCAACCAGGCGCTCCGTGGCGAGAAGAAAGGGTTTTCTTTTCTGATCCCGACAAACATCATCCGCCGCTTGCGCGTTGTCGGAGATAACCGAGCAACGCTTCGATCGCAGCGCGCTGCTGGTCGGTTGTCTCCTGACGTTGCGATGCAAGCGCCAACCATTCTTGCGCCTGTTGCGCCGCCTGATCGTAGCGCAGCAGATCGCTGAGCACGATCGTATAGTTCTGGCGCGCTTCCAGATTGTCTGGTTGCAGTTGTACTGCTTCAGCAAACGCGCTTGCAGCGGTTTCGAGGTCACCGACATTCACCGACAGTAATCCAATGATTGACAGCAGTTGCGGATCATCGGGGCGGGAAGATCGCGCCGCCAGGTAGCCGTCGCGCAGGCGTTTCATCTGATCAGGATCGGAGGAGAGCGCTGCGGCAATGGCAGTGATCTGCCCATCGAGTGCGCGTGGGTCGCGCTCCAACACGATCAAGTAGTTATCGACCGCCTGGGCGAATTTTCCCTGCGTGCGCAGGATGTCGCCCATCCGCAGAGGCGTATCGTTATAGAGCGGATCGAGCCAGCGCGACTTTTCGAGCAGTGCCAACGCCTGATCATAGTCGCCGGATCGGGCGACGGCGGCAGCGTACTCGTTCAGAATAGCGACATCCTGTGGCGCAATTGCGTGCGCTTGTTGATACCATTCTATCGCCTGCGTCAGCGCTTCGCGATCCTGACCACCGCTCAGGTTCTGGTACCAGAAATTGTACATGCGCGCCAGGTTGGCAGCGTGATCCTTGTTGAGCGGCGCAAGTTGCTGCGCGCGCAGCAGAACGGCGCGGGCGTAACTCAGCAGTTCCATCGGCGTGCGTTGCAGCACAAACGACTGCAGCGCCGCCGTGTCATCGAGTTGCAGCAGCGTTGCAACGCTGGCATCCGGGTCGATCTGACCGAGCGATGCACCGTTCTGGCGCGCCTCATTGACGCGCAGCGTGACCATGGTCATCAGCGACCGACCAAGGGTCAGGTAGTAGAAGTCCTGATCCGGCTCCATGCGGATCGCGTCGAGCAGATAACTGGCGCCGATGATCTGTTGTTCCAGCCTGCCGCCCGGATTGTCAATATACCCCTGCGCCTGTTGCAGCCGCATATCCGCGAGCACGCTGTCCACATTGAATGCCCAGACGCCCAGCAGCGCAATGATGAGAATCACGGCGTACACGGCCATCGCCGCTGCACGCCCTTCCTGGCGGGTGCGTGACGCAGCCGGTCGAGCAGGCGACGATCCGCGCCTGACCGCCTCGGCGCGTCGCCCGCTGCGCTGACGGGCAGATGTTGTCGCTTTCTCCGGCGCTCTGTCTTTCGGCGTTCTGCTTGAACGGGTCGCGTTATCGGGAGTTGGCGCTCCAGGCAAAGCTGATGCCTTCTCCGGCATGGTCTGTACAGGCGGCATACCGGGCAGGCGGTACATGCCGGCGATTCCGCCAGCAGACACGACAACCGCAAAAGAAACCCACTGGAGCATCAGTGTTGATACAATCGGGATGCCGGTCAATCCCTCAACCGCGTGCGCCGTCACGGCGGCAACCGCAGCGATGATCAGCACCTGCAATCCCCAATCGTCCAGGTGCGTCATCAGACGCCACGCCAGCGCGAAGAAACTGAACAGGAGAAAGAGGTAACTGATCAGACCGAGCAGCCCTTTGTTGATAATCTCATCGAGATACGCCTGGTGGGATCGGTCCGGCGACGCTGAGCGCGCTTCGAGGCTGGTGAGCGAGGGGGGATAAAAGGGGTTGTACGCCACAAACATGGTTTCAGGACCCCATCCGACGATCATGCGTAACGGATCGGAGCGGATGAGACCGGCGGCGCCGCCGGCTTTATCATCGCCGAACCAGATCAGCCAGCGCACCCGTCCCGTGCCGCTCTCCACTTCGAGCAGACGCCCCATGCGACCAATGTACGGAACGTCGCGCAACTGCTGAAAGACCGGCGCATCGGAAAGGTTGAAGGCTGCCAGGAAGCCGCCCAGTGCAATCGCCAGCGCCACCTCGCCGATCAGCAACCCGCGCCAGAGTCGCACACGTTCCGGGTTATCCCGATGCGCCCGGTGCAACGCGAGCACAATCAGCAGGGTAAAGAACACAAACAGCGCTGCAAAGCCGCCGATCCAGGGTCCGCGACTCTGGGTAAAGAAGGTGGCGATCAGCAGCAGGGCTGTGATCACGAACGCACCGACCGCTTCGAGTACGTAACTGAGGCGCGATGGAGTGTCGGGGCGCCGCGGAAGCAGAATCACCAGCGCATAACCAGCCGCCATGAGCACGGTTGCAATCCCCAACCAGAGTGGCCACTCAACCCCCGGCCGCCCCTCCAGCGGAACCACCCGCTGGTTCGGTCCCTGCCCCAGCGTATACGAGATGCCGAGAAGAATGACATATCCGAGCAGCAGGATGCCTGGCATCAGCGTCCCGAATGTCAGGCGCTCAGCGCGGTGCGGCGCCAGCGCGATCAGCAGAAACAACCCGCCCGCAACTACCAGCGCACCAGGGTAGACCCACCAGTAGCGCAGATCGGCAGCGCGCACCACCGCGCCGAACATCATGGCGGCAAAGACCAGCGCCAGCGCAGCCAGCGCCAGGAGCGCATACGCCGCTCCCCATCCGAGATCGACCGACGGCTGCGAAGGGGAGACCTGGCTGCTGCGCGCATGATGCACGGCAATAATGCCGCGATAGAGCGCGTAGGGCAGCACCATAATCATGTACGCCGCCACAAAGATCGAATTTCCCATCGTGGAAGCGACACGGGACACCACATCGCCGCGCCATGGGAGCGGATCGAGCTGAACGTGCTGCACGAGACCGTAGCAGGCGGCGATCAAGCTGGACAGGATCATCACGGCGACCAGGCGATCAAGTTGCGCGCGACGACGCAGGTAGAGCGCAATCAGGACGCCGAGCCTGATATAGGAGAGGTTCGTGAATGTGCCTTGCAAGCGCTGGTATGACCCCCAGAAACTGACCAACGGTGCGACCGAGACTACCGTCGCCAGCACGAAGACCGCAGCATAGATCAGGGTTGGAATAGCGAGCGGCACAGCGGCGACACGACGCCACCAGGGGGCGCCGTTTGCGTCCCCAGTTGGCAGGAGGGCGTGGGGCAGAGATCTTTTCGAGTGCATGGATCAGCGCCGCTGCCAGCATGATCATCACAATCGAGCGCAGCGTCATCGCTTTATCCGGCTCGAAGTGACGGGCTGACAGCAGATTGAAGTAGGTTGGTATCAGTAGCAACGCGAGCAACCATCCGCCCTCAATGACCCGCTCGCACCAGACTGAGACAGGAGATGGACGTGACACCTGAAAACCTCCTGCCAGCAAATCCTCAAGCCAGGTTGATCATTTCTTGACCTCAACATGAAGTGCGTCGGGCGACAGATTGCGATCAGTCCGCTGTTTGTACGCCCGCGCCCGTTCGAGCATATCCAGAGCGCTCCGAAGACTGTGTTCGCTCACCGGCGTGCCATCGAGCATGGCAGCAATCTCATGCGCCCGCTGGGCATCGTCGAGTTGCGCCACCACCGTGCGCGTTCGGCCGTCACTGAAGAGTTTGGCGATTGCGTAGTGCGCGTCGGCGAATGCGGCAACCTGTGGCAGGTGCGTGATGCAGATGACCTGATGCCGGTCGCTGATGCTCCAGAGTTTCTCGCCCACCACCTGACCGGCGCGACCGCCGACGCCGACGTCGATCTCATCGAACACCAGGGTTGGAATGTCATCAACGCGCGAAAGGATCGATTTCAACGCCAGCAGCAGACGGGCGCTTTCGCCGCCCGACGCAATCCGCGCCAGTGGCTTGAGCGGTTCGCCGGGGTTGGGCGAGAGCAGGAATTCAACCGTATCGACACCGGAGCGATCAAACGACCAGCGGCGCTCAACGCCGTTCTCGATGATTGGAACCCCTTCCGGATCTTCAGTGCGTTCCAGATTGACTGCGAAGCGCACATGTGGGAGCGCAAGATCGCGCGCTGCCTGTTCGACCGCCGCTGCCAGGCGATCACCTGCTTCACGCCGCCGTTGCGACAACTCGCCAGCGAGACGACCGATCTCATCGAGCAGGCGTTGTTCTTTCGCTTCCAGGTCAGCCAGATGCTCCGCGCTGCGGGTCAGGCGTTCAATCTCCCCTTCAGCGGACGCTGCGCGCTCCAGGATATGCTCGATACTGCCGCGATACTTCCGCTGCATATCGCGGATCAGCGTCAAACGATCCTCGATAGCATCGAGACGAGCCGGATCAAACTCCATGGAATCGCGATAGGCGCGGATGCGCGTTGCCAGATCCTCAACACTGTAGAGCAGTTCAGCCGCCTGTTCGGCTGCCTGGCTCAGCGTCGGGTCGAGGCGGGCGAGTTCGGTCAGCGCATCGTTGATAGCGCCGAGGAGTTCGACGGCGGATCGAGCGGCGCGTCGCCCCGTCTCATCCCCAGCATACAGGAGCGCATATGTTGTTGCCACCAGTTCTGTAATACGCGCGCCATTCTGAAGCAGCGCACGCTCGCGCAGCAACTCCTCTTCCTCGCCAGGGCGCAGACGCGCCGCCCGAACGTCCTCGAGCAGGAACGTCAACTCCTGGATGCGCTCAGTCCGACGCTGCGCTGCACGCCGCAACGCATCGAGTTCATCGCGCACCTGGCGCAGCGCCGCAACCTGCGCCGCAACCCGTTCACGCAACGGTATCAGACCGCCGAACCGGTCGAGCATCTCACCGTGGGTGCGACTGTTGAAGAGCGAAAGACCTTCGTGTTGACCGTGAATATCAACCAGGCGGCTGCCAATATCGCGCAACACGGCACTGCTTACCGCACGACCGTTCACGCGCGCAACGCTGCGCCCGCTCTCACGGATGATCTCGCGCGACAGGATCACCTGATCGTCGTCGTCGCGCAAGCCATACTCATCGAGGAGCGCGAGGAGATCAGGGCGATCGGCGATGCTGAAAATCCCCTCGACCCGCGCGCGCTCACTTCCGGCGCGCACAAACGAGGGGTCGGTCCGCTCGCCGCGCAGCGTGCCCAGCGCATCGATAATGATCGACTTGCCAGCGCCGGTTTCGCCGGTCAGGACATTGAACCCGCCGCAGAAGCGCAGATTGAGGCGTTCGATAATCGCAAAATCGCTGATGTTGAGTTCAAGCAACATGCACGTGACGGCGTATGCATCACACCTGACTGCACAGGTAGCAAAATTGTACCACAGCCGGTTGCGGCATGGCTTCGATCACGCGCTTACTTCCCACGTTCCACCGCCTGGATCGGGCGTTTGGCGACCGGACTGGCGCGACTCTGCATCCACACGTAGACGAAGCGCTGGAATGGCTGTGATGTTGCTCAGGACCGCAAGACACCACAACATGAGCGTCACCCAACCGGTCAGCAATCCGAGAACGATCAGCACGATCCGTTCAGGACGCTCGAGCAGCCCCACCTTGCAATCGAAGCCGCATCCTTCGGCGCGCGCGCGGATATAACTGGTCAGCAGCGAACCTGCTGTTGCCGCGAAGATCAGCAGAGTCTCAACCGTGTGAACAGTCGAACGTTCGAAGTAGATCAGAAGCCCGAGGAAAATAAGCATATCCGCATAGCGATCAAGGGTGGAGTCGAGGAACGAACCGAAGCGACTGACCTGATTCTTTGCCCGCGCCAGCGCGCCATCGAGCACATCGAAGAGACTGGCGAACGCGACGATCAACCCGCCGATGAAAAACTGTCCCGATGCCAGCCACCAGACGCTGGCCAGTGTCAACAGCAGATTCAAGAGTGTCAGCGTAGACGCATGCAGACCGGTACGCCCAAGCGTTCGCGCCACCAGATCGCCCGTCCACTGACGAATGCGCGTGTTGTATCGCTTCATAAACATCGACTCAACCTCAATAGTATCAGCAAGGGAATCGTTAACCGTCGCCGCGACCCGATCACAAATACGCATCACCTGTCCATCGACAGGCGATCAAAAAACTCCTGCAACTTTTCCTCGGTATGGAACACGATGGTGACCCGAAGTTCGCGTTCGCTGCGGACCAGGCTTACCGGCGTTCCCAGCAGACGTTCGAGTTCACGGCGGATCGCCTGGTCATCGGGGGACGGATCGGGACGCGCAGCGCGTTGACGTTTGTCGGGCTTCCCGGCATCCAGGCGCGGGCGAACAGCCGATAGCGCACGATGAATATCGCCGGTCGTCCGGGCATATTCGGTCAGACGCTCCACCTCACGGACATTCAGATCGTGATCGATGATCGCCGCCACAGTCGCTTCCTGTGCCGCCTGATCGACAAGCCTGAGCAGTGCGCGTCCGTGACCGGCGCTGATACGTCCCGCCAGCAACGCCTGTTGCGCCACCGGCGCCAGTCCCAGCAGGCGGCGTGTATTGGCGACCGCCTCGCGACTCCGACCGACCCGTTGCGCGATGGCTTCATCGCTCAAACCAAATTCATCTTTCAGCGTCTGATAGGCGTGCGCCTCTTCGAGCGCATTCAGATCGGCACGCTGAATATTCTCAATCAGCGCAATTTCGAGCGCCTGCTGGGGGGTGCTTTCACGAACGATGACCGGCACGCGATCAAGACCGGCTCTCCGGGCAGCGCGCAGGCGCCGCTCGCCGGCGATCAGTTCATACCGACCATCATCACGTTCTGTGACGATCAATGGCTGGATGATCCCGTGTTCGCGGATCGACGCTGCCAGTTCATCGAGTGTGGACTCATCGAAATCCGAGCGTGGTTGATACGGATTGGCATCGATACTATCGATCGACGCCTCGCGCACGATCGTGCGCTCGGTGTCGCCGGGGATCAATGCTGCCAGACCGCTGCCAAGCCCTCGAGGACGTTTCATCGCGCAACCGCCTGTCGATCAATACGGCGCAACACCTCATCGGTGAACGCAGCATACGCCTGCGCTCCGCGACTGGAAGGATCATACTCCGCAATAGTGCGTCCGTAGCTGGGCGCTTCACTGATGCGCACGCTGCGCGGGATGAGCGTATTGAAGATGCGCTGCGGGAAGTAGCGCCTCACCTCCTCGACCACCTGCTGCGCCAGATTGGTGCGGCCATCGAACATGGTCATCACCACCCCCACAATCGTCAGACGCGGGTTGAGATGATCACGCACCCGGTCGATTGTCCCCTTCAACTGTGCCAGTCCTTCAAGCGCCAGGTACTCGCACTGAAGCGGAACAATCACACCGCGCGCAGCGCAGAGCGCGTTGAGCGTCAGAAGTCCGAGCGATGGCGGACAATCGAGGACGACCCAGTCGTACCCGGCCACCTGACTGAGCGCATCGGCAAGACGCCACTCGCGTCGTTCGGCGGAGACCAGTTCGACCATCGCGCCAGCAAGGTGTTCATTCGCCGGTACGATATCCAGTCCGTCACGACCGGTTGAGCGGATCGATCGGTCAAGACCGGCGATGCCGACCAGGACCTCGTAGGTTGAGAAGCGCAGATCGCGTTTGGCGACTCCCAGGCTGGTTGTGGCGTTTCCCTGCGGATCGCAATCGACCAGGAGCACCTGTTGACCGCGACTCGCAAGTTCACCGGCGAGGTTGACCGCCGTCGTCGTTTTCCCGACGCCCCCCTTCTGGTTGGCCAGGGCAAGAATATACGGTTCGGAAGAGCCAATCGCTGCCATCGCTATACTGTTTCGCGTGAAACGCTGCGCGCCCCGCCGACGCCGCTCCATTGTAGCACGAGGCGACACTTTGCGCGAACCGCGTTGTTATAAGCGATCTCAAAACAAATTGCCCAAATGTGAATTGATCATGCGCTGGCATACATCATCCCCCAGCTGTCCCTAAAACTCTTTTGCATCCACCTTGACGTACCAACTCACACCGTGTTAGTATGAAGACTAATGCTACTATCAGACATCTTCACGCTTGCTGTGCGCAAACGTGCAAGCGATCCTCAGAAAGGTCGACCGATGATCCGTGTAACTGTTGACAGCATCCGCGTGAGTCTGCTGACGCAGCACCGTGTCGTCGTCCTGCGCGAAGCCGAGAGTCGGCGCTATCTACCGATATGGATCGGCGCCTTTGAGGCGGATGCAATTGCGCTCGCCATGCAAGGACACGAACCGCAGCGCCCGATGACGCACGATCTGCTCAAATCGGTCTTCAGTGAACTGGGCGCGACGATCAGCCATATCGTCATCAATGACATCCAGGATAGCACCTTCTTTGCGCGGATCGTCGTCGAGCAGGGCAGCCACACGATTGAGATCGACTCCCGTCCTAGCGATGCGATCGCGCTCGCGGTGCGCGCCGATGCGCCGATCTATGTCGAAACGCATGTCTTCGAGGCTGCCGGTGTGCTCTTTGACGAGGAGGAAACCACTGCAGCCGATGAGCAGCCGATGAGTGCGGCGCGACCTTCCGCAAGCACGGCCGAGACTGACGAACCAGACGCCGATACATCCGCCGATGAGGGTCTGTCGCTCTTCGGCGATTTCATCAATACCCTGGACATCGACGA
>AFSR01001534.1_pt1 | contig 12425 bp, 6 predicted proteins | sample 296848 | NCBI WGS metagenome assembly AFSR01 (sample SAMN02954305, study PRJNA68063) | hot springs metagenome | biome: terrestrial; feature: Mushroom and Octopus hot springs; material: microbial mat core samples; isolation source: Yellowstone National Park Mushroom and Octopus hot springs ...
ACAATCATCTATACGGAGAGTTTGATCCTGGCTCAGGATAAACGCTGGCGGCGTGCCTAACCCATGCAAGTCGAACGGTCCCGCAAGGGATAGTGGCGGACGGGTGAGTAACACGTAGAAATCTACCTCGCCGGAGGGAATAACTCCTCGAAAGAGGAGCTAATACCCAAAAGGATCCGCAAGGATCAGAGTCCGCAAGGGCCTGGCGAGAGGAGTCTGCGGCCCATCAGCTAGTTGGTGGGGTAATGGCCCACCAAGGCTACGACGGGTAGGGGGTCTGAGAGGATGTCCCCCCACACTGGAACTGAAACACGGTCCAGACACCTACGGGTGGCAGCAGGGAGGAATATTGGACAATGGGGGAAACCCTGATCCAGCAACGCCGCGTGAGGGATGAAGGCCTTCGGGCTGTAAACCTCTTTTCAGGGAGAAGAGAAAGGACGGTATCCCTGGAATAAGTCACGGCTAACTACGTGCCAGCAGCCGCGGTAATACGTAGGTGGCGAGCGTTATCCGGATTTACTGGGCGTAAAGCGCTTGTAGGCGGCTTCGTAAGTTGGGCGTGAAAGCTCCGGGCTTAACCCGGAGAGGCCGTCCAATACTGCGGAGCTCGAGGGTGCCAGAGGAAGGTGGAATTCCTGGTGTAGCGGTGAAATGCGTAGATATCAGGAGGAACACCCGTGGCGAAGGCGGCTTTCTGGGGCATTCCTGACGCTGAGAAGCGAAAGCTAGGGGAGCAAACAGGATTAGATACCCTGGTAGTCCTAGCCGTAAACGATGGATGCTAGGTGTTGGCGGACAAAAACCCGTCAGTGCCGAAGCTAACGCGTTAAGCATCCCGCCTGGGGAGTACGGCCGCAAGGCTAAAACTCAAACGGAATTGACGGGGACCCGCACAAGCAGCGGAGCGTGTGGTTTAATTCGATGCTACACGAAGAACCTTACCCAGGCTTGACATGCAGGTAGTAGTGAACCGAAAGGGGAACGACCCGCAAGGGAGCCTGCACAGGTGTTGCATGGCTGTCGTCAGCTCGTGTCGTGAGATGTTGGCTTAAGTGCCCTAACGAGCGCAACCCTTGCTGCCAGTTACACGTGTCTGGCGGGACTGCCGGTCACAAGCCGGAGGAAGGCGGGGACGACGTCAAGTCAGCATGGCCTTTATGCCTGGGGCTACACACACGCTACAATGGGACGGTACAATGGGTAGCCAAGCCGCGAGGCGGAGCCAATCCTCAAAACGTCCCTCAGTTCAGATTGCAGGCTGCAACCCGCCTGCATGAAGTCGGAGTTGCTAGTAACCGCGCGTCAGCCATAGTGCGGTGAATACGTTCCCGGGTCTTGTACACACCGCCCGTCACACTATGGGAGCTGGCTACACCTGAAGCCGGTAGCCTAACCGCAAGGAGGGCGCCGTCAAAGGTGGGGCTGGTGACTGGAGTGAAGTCGTAACAAGGTAGCTGTACGGGAACGTGCGGCTGGATCACCTCCTTTTTAGGGAGTATTCCCTCACAAGCGGTCTACGGTGTGGCCGCGCCCAAACGCGCACGCGATGGTTTCTTTGTCACTCTTTAGTCGTTAAGGCGCGAGTGCGCCAGGAGGGCGATTAGCTCAGCTGGTTAGAGCGTCCCTCTGATAAGGGGAAGGTCTCAAGTTCGAATCTTGAATCGCCCACTGCCTTCGGGAGATTCGAACTGGGTCCCTCGGACACAGCGGGGACTTAGCTCAGTTGGGAGAGCATCCGCTTTGCAAGCGGGGGGTCAGGGGTTCGAATCCCCTAGTCTCCACAAACTCGGAGGCAGCGCCGAGGTTTTGAACAATCTTCAAAGCCTTGGCCCTGCAGCCGAGGGAAGCTGTAGGAGCGGCACTTTAAAAACTGAATAGGACATGGGCGCGAGAAAGCGCAAACGTCGAGGGAGCAATGCGAATTGCTCATCGCGGGAGTTCAATTTCTCGGCCTCATGTGAGCACAAGCTACTAAGGGTGTACGGTGGATGCCTTGGCGCCAAACGCCGATGAAGGACGCGGATCACTGCGATAAGCCTCGAGGAGTCGTGATCAGACGCTATCACTCGGGGATTTCCGAATGGGGAAACCCGCTCAGCGAAGAGCTGAGCACCCCGCGCTGAATCCATAGGCGCGGCGGAGGGAACCACCCGAACTGAAACATCTTAGTAGGGTGAGGAAAAGAGAGTATTCCGAAAGTAGTGGCGAGCGAAATCGGAACAGCCCAAACCAGCCGGCATGCCGGCTGGGGTTGTAGGACCCCAATGTAGGACTGCGTAGCCTAGCCGAACCGTTCTGGAAAGCCGGACCATAGAAGGTGATAGTCCTGTAGGCGAAAGGCCAAACAGCCGAGGGGTATCCTGAGTAGCACCGTGCACGCTAACACGGTGTGAAGCTGCGGAGACCACTCCGCAAGGCTAAATACGTTTGGCGACCGATAGTGGACAAGTACCGTGAGGGAAAGGTGGGAAGCACCCCGATGAGGGGAGTAGCAGAACCTGAAACCGTACACCTACAAGCAGTCGGAGGGCTATGCCGTTTAGCGGAATGCCTGACGGCGTGCCTCTTGGAGAATGAGTCGGCGAGTTAATGTCTGTCGCAAGGTTAAGGCAGTGACAGCCGGAGCCGTAGGGAAACCGAGTCTGAATAGGGCGTTAAGTGGCAGGCATTAGACCCGAAACGGGATGAGCTACTCATGACCAGGGTGAAGCGAGAGTAACATCTCGTGGAGGCCCGAACTCGTTAGGGCTGCAAAACTATGAGATGAGTTGTGAGTAGAGGTGATATGCCAATCGAATTCCGAGATAGCTGGTTCTCCCCGAAATAACTTTAGGGTTAGCCTTGATCGTTCAGTGGCGGAGGTAGAGCACTGAACGGGCTAGGGGCCATAAGGCTACCAAACCCGATCAAACTCCGAATGCCGTCACTTAAAGGTCAAGAGTCGGGCTACGGGTGATGAGATCCGTTGCCGAGAGGGAAACAACCCAGACCGCCATCTAAGGTCCTTAAGTGCATGCTCAGTGGGAAACGATGTGGGACTGTTTAGACAGCCAGGAGGTTAGCTTAGAAGCAGCTATCCTTTAAAAAGTGCGTAATAGCTTACTGGTCGAACGGTCCTGCGCGGAAAATTTAGCGGGGCTAAGCATGCCACCGAAGATACGGGCTCGCAAGAGCGGTAGGGGAGCGTTCTGCAAGCGTTGAAGCCGTACGGTAACGAGCGGTGGAGCGAGCAGAAGTGAGAATGCCGACATGAGTAGCGTGAATCACGTGAGAACCGTGATCGCCGTAAGCCTAAGGTTTCCGATGCAAGGTCAGTCCGCATCGGGTTAGTCGGGCCTAAGCCGAGGCTGAAAAGCGTAGGTGATGGACAATCGGTCAACATTCCGATACCGGCATAGGGTGCGATGGAGTGACGCAGCATGGTAGGTGAGCCAGACCGTTGGTCGTTCTGGTGCGAACGCCGTAGGGAGATGAAGCGGCCAGGCAAATCCGGTCGCTGATCCTGAAAGCGAAGCGGGTCCCCAAGCCTAAGTCACCGAGCCAAGCTGCCAAGAAAACCTTCTAAGCATAACCCTGTGTCGCCCGTACCGCAAACCGACACTGGTAGGCGAGGAGAGGATCCTAAGGCGAACGAGAGAACCCTCGTTAAGGAACTAGGCAAAATGTACCCGTAACTTAGGGAGAAGGGTAGCCTGCGGAGATGACATCATGCGATGTTGTCTTTGTAGGTCGCAGAAGAGAGGCTCTAGCGACTGGTTAACAAAACCACAGGTCTCTGCGAAGTCGTAAGACGACGTATAGGGGCTGACACCTGCCCAGTGCCGGAAGGTTAAAGGGAGCGGTTAGCGCAAGCGAAGCTGCGAACTGAAGCCCCGGTGAACGGCGGCGGTAACTATAACCGTCCTAAGGTAGCGAAATTCCTTGTCAGGTAAGTTCTGACCCGCACGAATGGTGTAACGACTGGAGCACTGTCTCAACGAGGGACTCGGCGAAATTGAACTAGTGGTGAAGATGCCATTTACCCGCACCAGGACAAAAAGACCCCGTGGAGCTTTACTGTACCCTGGCATTGCGCTAGGACTTCGTCTGTGTAGGATAGGTGGGAGGCTGTGAAGCCGGGGCGCCAGCTTCGGTGGAGCCGACGGTGAAATACCACCCTGACGGAGTTTTGGCCCTAACCCTGATCCGCCATCCGGACAGGAGACAGTGCCAGGCGGGCAGTTTGACTGGGGTGGTCGCCTCCTAAAAGGTAACGGAGGCGCCCAAAGGTTCCCTCAGGCTGAATGGAAACCAGCCGTTGAGTGCAAAGGCATAAGGGAGCTTGACTGCAAGACTGACACGTCGAGCAGGGACGAAAGTCGGGCTTAGTGATCCCACGATGCTGAGTGGAAAGGTCGTGGCAATCGGATAAAAGCTACCCCGGGGATAACAGGCTAGTGAGGCCCAAGCGTCCACAGCGACGGCCTCGCTCGGCACCTCGATGTCGGCTCGGCGCATCCTGGGGCTGAATAAGGTCCCAAGGGTCGGCCTGTTCGGCCGTTAAAGCGTTACGTGAGCTGGGTTCAAACCGTCGTGAGACAGGTTGGTCTCTATCCGGTGTGGGCGCAGGGGATTTGAGGGGAGCTGTCCCTAGTACGAGAGGACCGGGATGGACGCACCGCTGGTGTGCCAGTTGTTCCGCCAGGAGCACCGCTGGGTAGCCATGTGCGGACGGGATAACCGCTGAAAGCATCTAAGTGGGAAACCCTCCCCAAGATGAGATCCCCCTGAAGGTCACGAGCAGACTACTCGTTTGATAGGCGAGAGGTGTAAGCGCTGCGAGGCGTTTAGCCAACTCGTACTAATGACCGTCCGGCTTGTCTCTCACATGGGGCAGAGAAATTGAACATCGCCCGCATGAGCTGCGCCATACGTCCTATTCAGTTCTTAGGGTGCCGCTTTCATCAAGAGTCTTCTGGTGATTGGAGCGACGAGGAAACACCCGGTCCCATTCCGAACCCGGCAGTTAAGCTCGTCAGCGCCGATGGTAGTGCGTGGGCGACTGCGCGCAAGAGTAGGTCATTGCCAGGAGACTCTTTATTTTTGTGCCATAGCGTAAAGCCATGAATGCGGCGCACTCCATTCGACCCTACCGTTACCTCGATTTGGTCCTCGGCCTGTTTGTGGCCGTTCTGATCATCAGCAACCTCACCTCGTCGGCAAAGATCGTCGTGCTTGGCCCGTTCACCTTCGACGGCGGCACGCTGCTCTTCCCTCTGAGCTATATCTTTGGCGACGTGCTGACCGAGGTCTACGGCTACTCCACGTCGCGGCGGGTGATCTGGATCGGCTTCCTGGCGACCGCGTTGTTCAGCCTGACGGTTTGGCTGGTTGGCCTGTTGCCGGCAGAGGCTGAGTGGGCCGAGCGGGTGGGCATGGAAGCCTATAACGCCATCCTGGGCAGCACGCCGCGGATCGTGTTGGCCTCGTTGCTCGCTTACTGGGCCGGTGCATTCTCGAACGCCTTCGTCCTGGCCCGCCTGAAAGTGGCGACACAGGGGCGTTGGCTGTGGACGCGCACGATCAGCTCGACCGTCGTCGGCCAGGCCGTGGACACCGGGCTGTTCGTGCTGATCGCCTTTGCGGGGACAATGGGCAGCGATCTACTCTTCAGCATCATCGCTTCTAACTACGTGTTCAAGGTTGGTGTGGAGGTTGTCTTTACCCCAATCACCTATGCTGTCGTGGGCTGGTTGAAACGGGGTGAGGGGGCGGACGTCTTCGACACAGCCACCAACTTCAATCCCTTCCGATTAGCTGTCAACTGATTCAGTTGCCCTCTAACCGCACCACCGGGAAGATCCGCCGCTCGCTCAGGAGGGTGGTGGTGACGGCCTTGCTGAAGAGCGGCACGCTCTGTCCGCCGAAGTGAGATGGGCTTGACTGGGGAGTGGGCCGGCCTGGGCGCTGCTGATGACCAGCGTCAAACTGAGCGTAGCCGAGGGCGCCACGGTTGGAAACGCCCAGCGCACGGTGTTGCCGTCCAGCGTCGCGGACGGTGACGCGCTGATAAAGGTGGCTGCCGCCGGCAGCGTGCTAGAGATGACCACGGTATTGCGGGTGATCGGCAGCGCGTTCGTCACGCTGATCGTCACCGTCAACGGCTCGTGAACCCAAGCGAAGGTCGGCGCAGCGACGACCGGCCAGAGCGTCGCAGCCTTGACCGCAGCCAGAGCGTCCACCAGGCCGTAGTGTGTTGGGCACATCTGTGCCCGGCACGCCGCCACAGGTCTGCGTCGTCGTCAGGGGCGAGCCGTGCGGCGCAGCAGGTCTTCGGTTAGCGCCACCTCGCCGCGCAGGTTAGGGGCAGCCGACCAGACCAAGGCGACAACGCCGGCCACGTGCGGCGTGGCCATGCTGGTGCCGCTGAGTGAGCCGTAGCTAGTGGTTGACCCGGCGAGCGCCGAGCGCACGCTCACGCCCGGGGCGACGATGTCGGGCTTGAGCCGGCCCGTGAGGGTGGACGGGCCGCGGCTGCTGAAGCCGGCGATGACGTCGCTGCTGTTTGTCGCGCCGACAGTGAAGGCTTGATCAAGCGTGGCCGGCGCAAGGCGCACCGTGTCACACGCCGGTCCGCTGTTCCCGGCAGCGGCGATCACCATGATGCCGGCGTCGCGCAGGGCTTGGGTGGCGGTGACCAGCGCCGTCGGCACCTCGCAGCCTACCTCGCCGTAGTTCGGGTCGCAGGCCCAGGAGTTGCTGGTGATGTCGGCGCTGAGGGTAGGATTGGGTGAGTTGCCGTTGACATCGGTGGGGGCGAGCGCGAACTGGAAGCAGGCCACATAGCGCGCCACGCTGCCAATCCCCGAATACCCGGCCATGTTGCGGCAGGCGATCCATCGTGCGCCGGGCGCGACGCCGATCTGGTTGCCGGCACCGTCGTCGCCCACCGAAGTGCCGGTAGTGTGCGTGCCGTGCCCGTTCAGATCTTGGGGCACAGTTGAGGGCGGCTCCGAGTCCGGCGCGGCGTCGAACCAGTTGTAGTCGTGGGTGACCGTGATGCCGTTCCAGCCGCGATAGTTCGGTTTCAAGGCGTTGTGATCCCAGCGCACGCCGGTGTCCAAGTTGGCGACGACAATCCCTTGACCGGTGTAGCCCAGCGCCCATACCTGCGGCGCGTTGACGCGCTGGACGCCCCACTCGACCGAAAGTGGCGAATGGGGAATCGGGCGAGGCAGCAGCCCATACTGAACGCCGCGCATCTTCACGTCGAGGTCAACGTAAGCCACATCCTCACGGGCAGCCAGCCAACGCAGCAGAGCGCGGTCGGCGTTGCGCACGGCGATCTGGTTGGTCAGCCAGAGGGGGAAGATCTCCCAGCCACGGGCGCGCAGCGCAGCGCGCAATTGTCCCTGGGCGCGTTCGGCATGGTCAATCAGCGTTTGGGCCACAAAGCGGGTTTTGGCTTCCTTGCCGCGCAGGTTGCGGGCCGGCGAAAGGTCGGGGTAGCCGCGTGCAGTAATAAGGATGTCGGTGCGGCGGCCCTGGGCTGTGGCTTGCCAGGCGCGCGCTGAGACGGATGGCGGTTGGGGTGGGTTGGCCGGCTGCCACGCCACTGTAAGCAGGGCACAACTGACGAGAAAGCAAACCAGCCTGCTTCCCATTGGCTAATCCTTCGGCGTCACCCATACTTTAGAGGCCAACTCCAGGCCGATCACGTGCTCATCGTGGAAGCGGCCGTTCATCACCCGCACGCGCAACGGGCCGGCAAATGGCGCGCGGGCGACGAGCTGAATCGGCTGGTCGGGAATGAGCTTGAGCGTGCCCAGGTAGCGCAGCAACTCGCCGTCGTGCGAGGCGATGCGGCTGATGACCCCGCGCGCCCCGTCAGAGAGGTCTGGGAGGCGGACTTCGTGGATCACCGGGACGCGCCCGTCGCTGGTGGGGATGGGATCGCCGTGCGGGCAGCGGGTTGGCTTGTCCAAGCGGACGAACATCCGCTCCACCAGCTCGTCATCCAGGTGCGCGCTCACCGAAGCGGCGACCGAGTACACCTGATCCCAGGTGTAGCCGAGGAAGCGCATGAGGAAGACCTCAAAGATGCGTTGTTTGCGGATGAGCTTAAGGGCGATGCGCTCGCCGGCTTCGCTCAGCACCAGGCCACAGGCGCCCTCGCGGCGGAGCAGGCCCTGGCGCACCAGGCGCTGGGCCATGCGGGAGACGGCTGGAGGCGTGACGCCCAGCCGCCCGGCCAGCGCGCGCAAAGAGACGCGCCCTGACTCGCTGGCCTCTAGATAAACTTCGCTTAGAAAGCTTTGAACGACAGCGCTGAGGCTGCCGGCCACCAGCTTCCTGGTTGTGTTGTGCGCCATCGAACGGCGAGATTATTCCACAGATTGGTGAGTTTAAGAAGACGTGTTTACGCATAGGGGCAATTGCCTACGGGACTGCTTGATCTACTGCGCCGACATGTCATGGGAAGCGTATGCGCCCCGCCTCTGAATGCGCACGCTTTGATATGGGTGCGTTCACAGTTGGGGGCAGGGCTGATCTCACGCGGAGACGCGGAGAATTTTTGGTTGCTGCCTAGAAGGCGCGCTGTGTTTTGCCCCTATTAGTGAGCGCCCCCTTGGATACTTCCCTAAGGGGTATAATCCAAGTGGACAACCGAATAGCTCGTTAGGTGAGGCTCCTGGCCGAACATACGCTGCCGCCCGGAAACGTCGAGAGACGCCAATGGGCAGAACAGGCCAAGCCGGCTTAAGGCTTGGCACGGAGCAGCTGATTCCAACCCCTATCATCATCTGTCCAAGGAATCTACGTCGGCCAGTGCCAAAACTTGCACGAGGGGCGCTTGGAAGCGCGTGCTTGCCGCCTGAGAGCAGCGACGGCGTGCGCAAACGACGACAAACAGCCCCTCTGCGGGCTGTTTTAGTTTTCCCGCTGGCTCGGCAATCACGCGCGTCCAAAAAGCGGATGGTGGATCACTGACTTTTGTCCGTGGCTTCTGTTGATGCTGACAGGCGATGCTCCGTTGGAGGCGTTGAACGAAGGCAGAGGGCACGGTGAATCCTGCCGGCGAGATTGGCCGAGACGTGGCGCAATCCCTAACTGAAACAGGAGGATGGATCATGACCAGATTGACCTTCCCTACACCCGAAGCCGTCCGCCGGCTGCCGTTCACGCCCGCGGATGTCGCGGTGATCGTCGGCGCGCTCGGCCTGATCGCCATCGTCGCCGTCGTAGGCAGCACGGCCCTGGTGCCGTTTCAGCCACCGGACGTGCTGCCTGAGCCGATCAGCCTGGACGTGGCCTATCTGCCGTATTACCTGGCGCGCTCGACCCTGCGCATGTTCATCGCTTTGTTCTTCTCGCTGTTGTTCACCCTCAGCTATGGGTATGTGGCCGCCCACAGCCGGCGCGCAGAGCGCGTGCTCATCCCCTTGCTGGACGTGCTGCAGAGCGTGCCCGTGCTTGGCTTTCTATCGGTCACCATCACGTTCTTCATCGCGCTCTTCCGTGGCAGCCTGTTGGGGCTAGAGGCAGCCTCGATCTTCGCTATCTTCACCAGCCAGGTATGGAACATGACCTTCTCGTTCTATCACTCGCTGCGGACGATCCCCCGCGAGCAACAGGAGATGGCGCGCATGTTCCGCTTGTCGCGCTGGCAATACTTCACCAAGGTAGAAGTGCCCAACGCCATGATCGGGCTGACGTGGAACACCATGATGAGCTTCGGCGGCGGTTGGTTCTTCGTCGCCGCCAGCGAGGCCATCAGCGTGCTCAATCAAGACTACCGCCTGCCGGGCATCGGCGCCTACGTGACCGAGGCGATTGAACAGCAGAACTTCGGCGCCATCGTCGCTGCCATCGTCGCTATGGCGCTGATGATCATCGTCGTGGATCAACTGGTGTGGCGGCCGCTCATCGCCTGGTCGCAGAAGTTCCGCAACGAGCAGAGCGAAGCGAGCGAGATGCCGACTTCCTGGGTGCTTGACCTGTGGCGGGCGGCGCGCCTACCGCGGTTGATCGGCGGTGCGCTGCGCCCGGCCGGCGAGTTGGTCAACCGCACCCTCAGCGGCGCCCTGGGATCCACGCCGCAGATGGAGCCAGCGTCCCCTAAGGGGCGGACGTGGGTGGATGCGCTGTACGACGGCCTGCTGGTTGCTCTGCTGGTGGGTGGCGCAATCGCGTTGATTCGCTTCGTCCTCGGCGAAGTCGGCTTAGTGGAGGTGGGCAACACGTTTCTGCTGGGCGTCGTCACCATGCTGCGGGTCGCCGCGCTCACCATCCTCAGCACGCTGATCTGGGCGCCGGTAGGGGTCGCCATCGGCTTCAACCCGCGCCTGGCGCGTCTGACCCAGCCGGTTGCTCAATTCCTGTCGGCGTTTCCAGCCAACTTCCTCTTTCCATTTGTGACGGTGGCACTGATCGCCACCGGCATCAGCCTGAACGTCGGCAGCATCCTGTTGATGTCGTTGGGGGCGCAGTGGTATGTCTTGTTTAACGTCATCGCCGGCGCGCAGAGCATCCCCAGCGACCTGCGCGAGATGGCAGCCAATATGGGGCTGCGCGGCTGGCATCTGTGGCGACGATTGATCATCCCTGGCATCTTCTCGGCCTGGGTGACGGGCGGCATCACTGCGTCCGGTGGGGCGTGGAACGCCAGCATCGTCGCCGAGATAGTCTCGTGGGGAGACACCACCTTAGTGGCGACCGGGCTGGGGGCTTACATCGCTCAAGCCACCGAATCCGGCGACTGGCCGCGCATCGCGCTGGGCGTGAGCGTCATGACGCTGTTCGTCGTGGCGTTCAACCGCCTCCTGTGGCAGCGGTTGTATGCCCTGGCCGAGCGCAGATATTCACTTTGAGGCAGGAGGAATCTACACATGACGATGGTCAACGACGGTGTGAAAGCGGTGCCGACCGCCGACAGCGCGCTCATTCGCGCGAAGCAGGTGAGCAAAAGTTTTGAATTGCCCGACGGCAACGGCGTCTTCACTGTGCTCGATGACGTCAACCTATCGGTCCAGCCCGGTGAGATCGTCGCCCTGCTCGGCCGCAGCGGCAGCGGCAAGAGCACGCTGTTGCGCATCTTAGCCGGCCTGATTCCCGCCACCAGCGGTGAGGTGCTTTCGTCTGGACGGCGCGTGACCGGCCCCAACCCTGATGTCGCCATGGTCTTCCAGTCGTTTGCGTTGTTGCCCTGGCTCACAGTGCAACAAAATGTCGAGCTGGGCCTGGAGGCCATCGGCGTGCCGCCCAAGGAACGCCAGGCGCGCGCGCTGAAGGCGATTGACATGGTTGGGCTGGACGGCTTCGAGAGCGCCTATCCAAAAGAGCTATCGGGCGGCATGCGCCAGCGCGTCGGCTTCGCCCGCGCGTTCGTTAAGCGCCCCAAGGTGTTGTTCATGGATGAACCGTTCAGCGCCCTGGATGTGCTCACTGCCGAGAACTTGCGCGGCGAGATCAGCGATTTGTGGGAATCCGGCAACTTCCCGGCGCAGAGCGTGCTCATCGTCACACACAACATCGAGGAGGCAGTATACCTGGCCGACCGCGTGATTATCCTTGGGGCCAACCCTGGCCGCATACGGGGCGAGGTGAACATTGACCTGCCGCGCCCCCGCGACCGCACGGCCAGACGGTTCAAGGAGCTGGTGGATGGCATCTACATTGCGATGACCAACCCGGACCGCGACGTGAGCGCAGCGATGGCTGACGTTCCCCTCCGTCGCGAGTCGCCCTATCCACCATTGCCTCATGCTACGGTGGGCGGCATCAGCGGCTTGCTGGAGTTGCTGAACGAGCGCCCTGAGCTGCGCGACTTGCCCGAAATCTCAAGCACACTGCAATTGCCGACTGACGACCTATTGCCGATTGTGGATGCGGCGGTCATGCTGGGGCTGGCCGAAGTGAGACAGGGCGATATTGCGCTCACCGATGCTGGCCGCGCATTCGCCACAGCCGATATCCAGAGCAGCAAGGACATCTTTCGCACCCAGCTACTCGACCGCATCCCCACGGTGAAGATGATCTACACCACGCTGAAGGAGAAGCCCAATGGCTCGATGCGCGCCGGCTTCTTCCTCGACATCCTGGACGAGTACTACCCACGCGACGAGGCGCAGCGTCACTTCGAGACGGCTGTGGATTGGGGGCGCTATGCCGAGCTGTTCGAATACGATCGCTCAGAAGATCGCCTGCTATTGCCGACTGAGGTCAGCGAACTCACGGAATGAGTGTGTCTAGTCGGCCAGACAGCAAGGGTTGTCGTTCACGCTCACGAGAGAAAGTCGCGTGCGCAAGGCAGGTCGCCCAGGGGGTCAGCGACCATAACTGCATTGACCACGGCTTGCGCCACCGCTTCAGCAGCTAACTCACCCAGCAGGCTGACGTCGGCGCGGAGGCTGCCGAGGGAGAGCGCGAAGATGGTATCACCA
>AFSR01003161.1_pt1 | contig 12398 bp, 12 predicted proteins | sample 296848 | NCBI WGS metagenome assembly AFSR01 (sample SAMN02954305, study PRJNA68063) | hot springs metagenome | biome: terrestrial; feature: Mushroom and Octopus hot springs; material: microbial mat core samples; isolation source: Yellowstone National Park Mushroom and Octopus hot springs ...
ATCGCGTATTTATAAGTCATTGCATACCTCCTTCGGTACAAAACAGCAGGGGGTCGCCTTGACCCCCTGCTTTTAGTGTACCCGATTCGCCCAAAGGAGGCTTATCGGATGAGCTGCAGCACGGCTTGCGGCGCGAAGTTCGCCTGCCCCAACACCGACATACCCGCCTGCTGGAGAATCTGGAACTTGGTGAAGCGGCTGATCTCCTCGGCGAAGTTCGTGTCGCGGATGGCGGACTCGGTCGCCGTCAGGTTCTCCTTCGCGACAGCGAGCGAGCGCATGTTGCTTTCGAGGACATTCTTCTGGAACGCGCCCATGTCGCCGCGCAGTTTGGAGACCTGCTGAATGGCAGCGTCGATGATTTTCAGCGCTTCCTCGGCGCCGCCCGTCCTGGTCACATCGATATCCGCGAGGCTTCTGCCCGCGACGACGCCTGTGCCGAGTTGGTCTGAGCGCATGTTGTTGATGGAGAAGCGTGCAACCTGCCCCGCGTTCGCACCAATCTGGAACTGGAGCTGACCCGTCGTGGTGCGTCCGACTACTGCGTCGTTGATGGCGACATCGTTCCCCGCCTCGTTCAGCAGGATTACATTGCCTTTAGCGTCGGTGAGGCGCAAGCCCGAGTCGCCTCGCGACACGCCGCCAGTGAAGGTTACAAACACCTCACCACCGTCAATGGTGCTTAGCGTCACCACCGCTTCAGCGTTTACCCCCGTGGCGCTGTCGCTGGTGGCGCCGTCAAGCAAGATTTCCTGCTGGTCGTTGAGGTTAACCGAGAAGTTTTCGCCGTACTCGGTCGAGCGGAGGCGGACGCGGAAATCATTATTAGCTTGTCGAAAGATTTCTGCCACGACTCCCGTGACGCTGCTTTGCGAGTTGATTTGATCGACGAAGCTCTGGAGGGTCGTCGTGCCCGCTTGCACGGAGAAGCTCACGCCGTTAATCACGACCGTTCCAGAAGTTTGGATAATCGCCCCGGCGCCTGTGTAAGCGCGGGTGCCGTTGACTACCGCACGCGTAGCAGCTGTTGTGACATCAATCGTGATGACGCCTGAGCCGAGCGCGTACTCTCGCACGATGGTACCGCCCGCCGAATCGGTTCCTACCACGCTGCCGCCGAAGAACATCCCGCCGATGCGTCGCGCGTCGGTCACCACTGCGCTCAACCCTGCCGTGCCGTCGAGCAGCTTTTTGGTGCCGAACTGGGTCTGCGCTGCGATACGGTTGATGCTCTCAATTGCCGAGCGAATCTGGTTCTGGTTCGCTTGCAGGGCGGTCTGGTCGTTGGTGCCCGTGTTGCCTGAAGCGACGGCGAGTTGGCGCATGCTGCGCAGGAGGTTATGCACTTCCTCCAACGCGCCTTCGGCGGTCTTCACAAGGTTCGTCGCGTCCTGCGAGTTGGCAATCGCCTGTTCCAAGCCTGCAATCTGGGCGCGCAGGTCTTCCGAGCGAATCAAGCCTGCTGGGTCATCGGCGCCGCGGTTGATGCGAAGTCCCGAAGCGAGTTTCTCAATCGATCGTCCGAAGCCGTCGGACGCACGCTCTACATTGCGCAGCGCGTTCAGCGCTGACATGTTGGTGTTGATCCGTAAACTCATCGCTCAATCCTCCCTGATGGTGTGATTTCCGACACGCATGGGCGTCGTTCCGTCGAGCCCCGTGGGCGCGTCGAGGGGGATTGTCGGCGGAAGTTGAAGCGTCGCTCTCTGTAATATTGCGAGGTTTAGTCAAATATAGTAGAAGTGCGGGCAGCCTGCGCGAATTACGGGCGCATCAGGCGCGTCTTGTGCAGCAGGCGGATGTGCTGCACGGCGTCTGCAGGCAAGCGTTGGAGTTGCACGCCGACGCGGTAGCGCGGTTCGCCCTGCTGGGTGAACGCGACGATGGAGCGCACCGTGCCCTCGCCTTGAAACTGAAGTTGCCCCGTTTCGGAATGCGCCTGCACTTCGAGGTGGAGCGTCGCGCCGCGCATGGGCGGTTCGGCAAGCACGAGGCACACGCCGCCCTCGCTGAGATCCGCCACCTCCGCCTCGATGGCGCGCTGCAGTCTGCCCGCGACCGACACGAACGCCTTGCCCGACACGGGCACGCGCGGGTGGCGTCGCCGCTGGATGCGCCGTATTAGGCGCGGCAGGCGCAGTACCCACAGCATGTCGCCCCCCTCGGCGGTCGCTTCAATCACACGCGCCTCGAACTGATAGAGCGCGTCGCTGCCTGTCCACTCCACCGTCCAGCGTGTTGGGTGGGGCGGCTCAAGCCGTTCGGTGCGCACGCTGAGGAACATCTCGTCCGCCTGCAGCACCCGCCCCAGAACCGTGTGCGACTCGGCGCGGAGCGTCGCCAACGCGCCCACTGCGAGCCAGCAGACCTCGCGAGGCGCGTCCGCAGGCATCTGCACAGCGGCGTAAGCCGTAGGCGCACGCCGCGCCAGCAGCGCACGCACCGTGTTCAGCAGCGTGTCGATATCAAACGGCTTATACAGCAGCGCGTCCACGCCCAGCGCAAGCGCATGGTACACCTCCTCGTCGGCAGCGTAGGCAGTCACCACAATCACGGGGAGGTCAGGGTACAGCGTTCGCGCGTGGCGCAACACATTCACACCCGAACCGCGCTGAATCCGTAGGTCGGAAATCACCAAATCGTAGCGTCGCTCCGCGAGCCGCCGCACCGCCTCTTCCTCGCAACTTACCGTTTCGCACGGGACGCCTATCGTGCGCAGGGCATCCGCCACGACGCGATCGAGCAGCCGCTCATCTTCCACCAGCAGCACACCGATTTCAGGCAAAGTCTCTCCTCCGTAAAACTTGCGCAGTCTCAACAGAGCAACTGCCCAGTCTCACAGCAATTTTCGTGCCAAACACGCCGATTTTGAAATTTTCTTGAGAAGAAGGTATAGATTCTGCGCCTATGCAGGAACCCACTCCAGATTGGCGAACAAACGCCGATAACTACAGCAGATTGCAATCCGCGCGTGCGCGGGTATACTTAGGGTAGAACGATGCGAAACCTACTACTGATTGTGGGCTGTGCGATGATGCTGAGCATGGGGTGGACGCAGGCGCAGCCGCCTGACGCGGTACAGCGCAAACTGACCGCCCTGCGCCAACTGACCGAGTTCCGACTGGTGCAACTCGCCGACGAATACTGGCACGAAGGCTTGCACTACAAGACGATGGCGCTGATGTTCGTGCTGCTGGAGTACGACCCGCGCGATGTGGAGAACATCGGCGGGCTGGCGTGGCTGCTGGACGGCTACGGCGAGACCGCGCGCGCGATCCAAGTCTACCAGCGCGGCATTCGCCTGAACCCCGACCGCTACGACCTGTATTACGACTTGGGCTTCGCCTACTTCAACAAGCGGCAGTATGAGCAGGCGCTGCCCTACTTGGAGAAAGCCGTGCAGTTCGCCAACGCGCCCGCGTTCGTGTGGAAGACGCTGGCGCACTGCTACGAGCGACTCGAACGCTACCAGCAGTCGCTGCAGGCATGGGAGAAAGCCAAGCAGTTAGACCCCAGCGATGGCGCGGTGGAACCCAACATGCAGCGCGTGCGCCAAAAACTCCAAGAGCAACGCGCCAACAGTTCCTAAACGATGAGGAGGGGAGGCTATGCTGTCGCCGATTGACCTGCTGATCTTCGCGCTGCGCGCGATTGTGATTATCTTGGTGATTAATGTGGTCTTCTCGTGGATTCGCTTCGCGGGCGGGCGCGTGCCGCGCTACAACCCGATTGTGCGCTTCATCGACCGCATCAGCGACGCTATTCTGTACCCCATCCGCGAGTTGCAATACCGCCTCTTCCGCAGTGCGGGACTGCGCTACATGCCCATCGACTTCTCGCCGCTGATTGCGATTATCTTCATCCAGTTCCTCATCTACCTACTTGCGGGGTTGCGATGAACGAGCCAAGACGACTCACCGTGCTGGAGATTGAGACCAAAAAGTTCCGCAAGCGGTTGCGGGGCTACGACCCTGTGGCAGTGGACGCCTTTTTGCATGAGGTTGCGGCGCACTACGAGGAGGTCCTCACCGAGAACCGCCGCCTGCGCGAGGAGTCGGTCGGGCTGCGTCAAGAGGCGGAACGCTACCGCGCGATGGAGGACGCCCTCAAGGAGTCGCTGGTGCTGGCGCAGCGCAGCGCGGACGAAACGCGCAGCAACGCGCACAAAGAGGCGGAACTCATCCTGCGCGAGGCGCACCTCAAGGCGGAGCAGATTGTGCGCGAGGCGGAGACGCGCGCGCAGCGCATCCTCGCCGAGACCGAAGCGCTGGAGGCGCGCAAGCGCGCCGTGCTGATGGACCTGCGCGGGCTGCTGCTGGCGCACCTGCACGCGCTGGAGCAACACGACGCCAAACCGTCAGGCGCAGTCGCCCTCGCCGAGACCGCCGCCCCCACCGAGAACGGCGCGCCCGAACCCGTCGCAGACGCCAGCGCGCCCTGAACCCCGCGCAATGCGCCCCCACCGTGGGGGGAATTCGGCAGGAGTTTCGCCCCTGCACCCGAACTCTGCATCTATGCGCAAGTGGAAGGTCGGTTGTGGCATCGTGGCGGGCGTTGCGCTGCTGGTCTGTGCGGGCGCGCTGGGATGGGTGTTCCTGCCGCCGCGCATTGAACTCCCGCCGCGTCAGTACCCGCCGAACAACGCCTATCCCGAATATCGCACGCTGGGCGAAGAGATGCAGCGGCGCGTGCGCAGCGACGCGCGCCTGCAACGGATTAGCCGCGCCATCAGCGCCCGACAGCCCCTCTCCGCCGCCGACCGCGCCTACTACCTCCAGCAGATGGCGCCCTACCTGCGCCGCTACGACCAGCTGACGCAACGCCCCAGCGTGGTCACCTCCGAGCGCGATGCAGGCGCGGTTTATCCCGAACTGCAGCGGTCACGCGCGATGGCGCGTATCGATGCGTACTTTATGCGCGAGGAGTTGCGCCAGCGACGCTACCGCGACGCCATCCGACGCGCCGAGCGGCTGAGGCGCCTCGCCGACCAAGTGCGCAACGGCGGTCCGCTGATCCACTACCTCGTGGGCACTGCGGTGAACGCGATTGCGATAGATCCCATTCGAGAAGAGTTGCCGCGCATCTACGACCGCGCCGCGCTGGAAGCCCTGCTGCAACTTGCCCGCACCTACGAACAGCAGCGCGTGCCCCTCTGGAAGTGCATCGAGGAGGAATACTACTACGGACTGAACATGTACCAACAAATCGCCACAGGACGCCTTAGCGTCCAGCAACTCACCGAGCCGACTTTAGAGAGACCATCGGAGCGGGCGATCGGTTGGGCGCGTGGGATTCTGGATCGCTGCTTAGCCAAGACTGCCATCCCCGAATACCGCCGCCTGATGCCGCGCCTGATTGAAGAGCTGAAACAGCCGCCTGGCAAGCGCTCCAAGCGCCTCGAAGCAGACCTCGAACGGAAGACGCGCCACCCGCTGAACACGATGACCATCCCTGTGCTGGCAGGTCGGGCAAAGCTGAGCGCGTGAAGTGGTTTTTATGCGTCTCATCGGCTGCACGGCGGCGATTCGGCTCCACAAACTGCGCACGGGCAACTATCCCGCCTCGCTGCAGGCGTTGCAACTCGGCGAGATGATTATCGACCCGTTTTCGGGCAAGCCGTTCGTGTATAAGACCGACCCGCGCAGGGGTTCCTGCTCTACTCGGTCAGTCTCAACGGCGTCGATGACGGCGGCGTGACGAGCTATCCGGGCGTCGCCGAGCCAAGCGGCGACCTCTCGCCTGTGAAAGTGCCTTTGCCCGAACACCTCAAAGGCACGCCCCGACAGCAGTGGCCGCCGGTTGCGCCGATTTGGCTACGGTAGACCCCAGCCCTGACGCCACTGGACGACGGCAAAGGGGTACAATTCCGTCGCCTATGGCGCAGGACAAAATCGTCATCACAGGCGCGCGCGAGCATAACCTGAAGAACCTGCACCTGACCATCCCGCGCGATAAGTTGGTCGTCATCACGGGCGTGTCGGGGTCGGGCAAGTCCACATTGGCGTTCGACACCATCTACGCCGAGGGGCAACGCCGCTATGTGGAGAGCCTTTCGTCCTACGCCCGCCAGTTCCTCGGCGTGATGGACAAGCCCGATGTGGACTCCATCGAAGGGCTGTCCCCTGCCATCTCCATCGACCAGAAGTCCACCAGCCACAACCCGCGCAGCACGGTCGGCACGGTGACGGAGATTTACGACTACCTGCGCTTGCTGTTCGCCCGCGCGGGACGCCCCCACTGCCCCCAGTGCGGCAAGCCCATCACGCGCCAAACGGTGGACAGCATCGTGGACACGGTGATGCGCCTGCCCGAAGGCACGCGCATTCAGGTGCTTGCGCCCATCGTGCGCGGGCGCAAGGGTGAGTACCGCCATGTGTTCAGCGAGGTGCAGAAACTCGGCTTCGTGCGCGTGCGCGTCGACGGGCAGACCTACGAGGTCACCGAAGTGCCCCCGCTGGATCGCTACAAGCAGCACACCATCGAGATTGTCGTTGACCGCTTGGTCGTGCGCGAGGGGGTGCAGTCGCGCTTGGCAGAGGCGGTAGAGACCAGCCTGCGCTTGGCGAAGGGGCTGGTGACCATCCACATCGTGAGCCTGCCTGATCACGCGGTGGTGCAGGGGAGCGCGGAATGAGGCTGGAGCGGGCGATTCTAATTGTGCTGGACGGCTGCGGGGTCGGCGCGGCGCCTGACGCGGCAGACTACGGCGACACGGGCGAGAACACGCCCAACACGCTGGGGCACTTGGCGGAAGCAGTCGGCGGGCTGAACCTGCCGTGCCTGCAATCGCTGGGGCTGGGCAACATCCTGCCGTTGCGCGGCGTTCCCCCTGCCGACGCGCCCCGCGCCCACTACGGCAAAGTGCAGCCCCACTCCAAAGGCAAGGACTCCGTCACGGGGCACTGGGAGATGATGGGCATCCACACCGAGACGCCGTTCCCCACCTACCCCAACGGCTTCCCGCCCGAAATCATCCGCGCCTTCGAAGCGCGAATCGGACGCGAAACGCTGGGCAACTACCCCGCCTCAGGCACGGAGATTATCAAGCAACTGGGCATGGAACACCTGCGCACGGGCAAGCCGATCGTGTATACCAGCGCGGACAGCGTGTTCCAAATCGCCGCGCACGAGGCGGTCATCCCGCTGGAGGCACTCTATCGGATGTGCGAGGTCGCCCGCGAACTGCTGCAGCCGCCGCACCATGTGCAGCGCGTGATTGCCCGCCCCTTCGTCGGCGATAGCCCCGACACTTTTCGGCGCACCGAGAACCGTCGCGACTTCCCGCTGCCGCCGCCCGAAAACCTCATCGATGCGCTGCACGCGCGCGGCATCGGCGTCTACGGGATTGGCGTCGTGCCCGAACTGTTCGTGTATCGGGGCTTTCGCCACGCCGAGCGCACCCAGAGCAACGCCGAGCATTACGACGCGCTGCTGCGCGCCCTGCAAAGCGACTGCGCCTTCATCTTCGCCAACTTCGAGGACTTCGATATGCTGTACGGGCATCGGAACGACCCCGCAGGCTTCGCCCGCGCCCTCAGCGAGTTCGACGCCATGCTGGGGGAGTTGCTTACGCGCCTGCGGCCGACCGACCTGCTGATACTGACCGCCGACCACGGCAACGACCCGACCACGCCCAGCACCGACCACTCGCGCGAGTACCTGCCGCTGCTGGTTTATTCGCCCAGCATCGCGCGCGGGCGCGACTTGGGCGTGCGGCGCACGCTGGCGGACATCGGCGCGACCGTCGGCGCGCTGTGGGGCGTCGACGCGCTGAACGGCGAGCCGATTGAACTGTAGCGGCGGCTTACTTGAGGGCGAGGCGGATGACCGTGTAGAGCATCACGCCGACGAAAATCAGGCGGAGGGCGAGCGTCGGCACGCGCTGGGCGAACTTGACCCCCACCCGCGCGCCAACCACAATCCCCAGCGCGGCAGGTACAACATAGTCCACCTGCAACTTGCCCTGCACCAGATACAGCAGCGCGCTTGCGGACGCCGTCGCGCCAATCAGGAAGGTGCTGGTGCCAATCGCGCAGCGCAGGGGCGTCTTGAGAATCGTGTGCATCAGGGGCACTTGAATCAGCCCGCCGCCGACGCCCAGCAGCGCAGAGATTGCCCCCGCCAGCGCGCTGAGGCTGACGGCAATCCCCCGCTGACGCGAGTCCCAGTGCGTGCGGCAGTCGGGGCGCGCCGCCTGCGCCGCGACGGGACGCCGCATCGCCCACAGCATCTGCCCCTGCACATACAGCACCAGCGCGATAAACAGCCAGCGCACCGCCGATTCGGGGATGTAGCCAATCAGCAGCCCGCCCGCAATCGCGCCGCACAGCGTCGGGATGAGCAACCGCACGCCCAGGCGCCAGTCCACCAGCCCTGCCTGCAGATAGGTCGACGCGCCCGCGCACGAGGTCGCCGCCACCGCCACCAGACTCGCCGCCACCGCCTGCTTAATCGGCACGCCCATCAGCACGGTCAGCGCAGGCACCAAGATGATGCCCCCGCCCAGCCCCAACATCGAGCCGAACGCGCCCGCGCCAATCGCAATCGGGAAAATCCACAGGCTACTCACGGTCGCATGTTGCGCGGCACACGCTCGGCAGCAGGGGGCAGCGGCGGCAGCACCTTGTGCGGCTCCGTCTGATACCAGTACGCCACGCTGGAGTAGTCGTTCTCCTGCAGATTCGCGTGCCCATGCTCAATACTGACCCGAATCGACTTAGTGAACAGGATGGGGTCTTCCACATGGAACCGATAGGAGGTACACTGCCTGCGGTCAGGGAACTTGGGGTCATTTTCGGGGATGGACGCGCCTGCGTAGAGGTACGCCTTCGGGTGCATGCCCCACGCATGGCAGAGGTAGTCTTCGGAGCCTGTGCCGTGCAGCGAGGGCGGCCACGGCTCGCCGTCGATGAAAATCATATCGTCGCCCTCGCCCCACCAGGTGTATTCCTTGATGACCTGCTCTTGGCTGCCGAGTTTGCGAATCACGGGCAGCGGGTCGATGTTGTCCACCGACAGCACGCAGCCGACATAGTGCCCTGCGCCCTCCGCGTCCAGAATCAGGTAGTTCTCGGCGTCGCTGACATTCGGCGTGTCCAGCAGTTCCCAGTAGTTCACGCGCTGCTCGAACAGGTTGCCCTGCGACCCCTTCGTGGGATATTCTTGACGGTAATGTGCGTGGAAGCGCAGCACATTCTCTGGAAGCGGCGCATCATAGGCTTCGTAGTCGATGTAGAAGTAGAAGGCGTCGATGTCCGTGTCGCAGTCGTTGACGATTTCGATGCGGGCGCCCGTTGAAAAGGGCATCGGGAAGTAGCAGTTAAGCGCGATGCCGCCGCCGTAGTTGCCTTCGTTCGCCTCGTGCGTCACGGTGGTAAACGGTAGCGACATATACGAGCGTGCGATACCGTGCCCCAGCCCGAAAAAGTCGCCCAGCGGCGCCAGCACGCTCGGCTCGTCCTCGTCATCCCAATATATGCGCAGCGCGGTCTTGCGCAAGTAGAGCCGATCGCGGCAGGCGACCGTGAACCAGATGTGTCGGATACAGCCTGCGCCCTCGATCTTGGCGAGCGTCGCAATCTCCCCTTGCAGAATCGTCAGAAAGTCGCGATTGCCGCCCGTTTTGTCCCAACTGGAGATGCGTCGGGAGCGACCTGCGCGTCGATAGATGAGTTTCGCCAGCGGTCCTGTGCCGTCGATGCCTGAAAGGATGTCCATAGCCTATGCGCCTCCTGCAACGCAGGGATTCTGCGGTTGCTGCGGGAGTCCTGCAGGGGTTCGGCGGTATAATTGGCTGACCCACGGGTCAACTCCGCGGAGGTGCTGTGATGAAACGAGCGTTGGGGCTACTGGGCGTGCTGGGCTGGCTGCTGAGCGTGCAGCTGGCGTATAGCGTTTCCGACACGAGCAAGCGACTGCCTGCGCCCTCTGCAAGTGTCGCCGCACTGGTGCGAGCGACGGCAAACGACCTGCCCAACGGACCCAAAGCAGACGGGCGACCTGGCGACTATGTGCTGCGCAACCGTGTGGCGACCTTCATAATTGCGGGCGACCGACCGACGCACGGCTACGGGCGTTTCGGCGGCAGGCTGATCGACGCCGTGCGCCACGAGAACGGACGCCAACACGACTTTCTCGGCGAGCAGTTTTTCGGGATCGCCGACTCGCGGTGGCTTGCTTTTTGCGCGCACGCTGCGCCCAACGGCGTTCGAAATCGTCTCGGCGGGCGGCGCGGGCAAGCCCGCTATCCTGCGCGTGCAGATGACCGACGAACGCCTGCCGCTGATCGACCAGACGACGCGCCTGCCCAGCCAGCCGCTGGGCGTCCAGGCAACCATCACCTACACGCTGGAACCCGACTCGCCCACCCTGCTGGTGGAAGCGCGCCTGCAGAACACGAGCGACCGCCCGCAAAGCTACACGCTGATGCTCGCGTGGATTCAAGACGACGGGATGCAGATGTATATGCCGCCGTTCGGCAACGCCAAAGCGGCGCAAGCCAGCGGGGCGGGCGCGGGCATGCTGGCGATGATTCAGACCCTGCGCGGGGCAATCCCCTTCGCCGCAGCGGTCAACCACACGCTGAGCTACGGGCTGTTCCCGCTGGCGAGCGGTTCCCCGCCGTGCAGAAGGTGCAGGACATCTACCTGTTCACGCTGCTGGCAGGCGGGCGCGCCGAGCCGAACGGGAGCGTCACGGCGCGTTGGGCGTTCACGGTTGGCAACGGCGAGACGGAGACCGTCCGCGCCGAGCGCAACCGCCTCCTACAGCGTGAACCTGAGCAGATGCTGGTGCAGGGCACAGTGCAAAACGGCGGCGGCGCGCCGCTTGAGAACGCGCGTGTCTACATCTTCCAGCAGGACGGCAACGCGGAGCAGTTCACGACGGTCGTGCGCACGGACGCGCAGGGACGCTTCGCAGCGCGCCTGCCGCAAGGCGACTACCGCGCGATGGCGTTCGCCGACCACCACACCCCGCAGGAGTTCCGCTTCAGTGTGCCCACGAGCGTGCTGCCCAGCGTGAGCCTGCCCGAACCTGCGCAACTGCGCCTGCGCGCGACCGACCTGCTCGACCGCCCGATGCCGACCGCTGTGGTGTTCCAGCGGCTGGATGAGCCGCGCGTGCGCGCCCAGCGACTGCTCTACGGCGAAGAGGGCAACTACGGCAACTGGACGCGCGTCCATTATAGCCTCACAGGCGACGAGACGCTACAGGTGGAGCCTGGACGCTATCGCATCACGCTGCTGCGCGGCTTCGAGTACGAAATCGCCCAGCAGGAGTTTGACCTCAAGGCAGGCGACCGCGCCGAGTTCACCGCGCAACTTGCCCTCACCGCCCCGCTGGAAGGCTACCTCTCAGGCGACTACCACCTGCACACCCTTGCCTCGCCCGACTCGTTCGACTTTTTCGAGGACAAAATCGCCTCGTATGTAGCGATGGATGTGCATATCATGGTCAACACCGACCACGACTACCATGTAGACCTTGCGCCGACGGTGCGGGCGATGGGGCTGCGCAACCGCCTCGCGACCATCGTCGGCAACGAGATTACGCCGATGAACACCATCGGGCACTTCAACGCCTTCCCGCAGCGGTACGACCCCAACGCTTGGAACAACGGCGCGATTGAGTGGTGGGATAAAAAAGCGGGCGAAATCTTCGCCGCCGCCCGCAAAAACTACAACGGCGACAGCATCGTGATGATCAACCACCCCCGCGCGCCGACGATGGGCTACTTCCTGCACATCGGCTTAGACCCCAAAACGGGCGAGATCAAGCGTCCCGACGAACTCAGCGAGGACTTCGACGCTATCGAGGTGATGAACGGGATGAGCGTCGCTGCCGCCGAAGCCGTGATGCAAGACTGGTTCTACTTCCTGAACAAGGGCAAGCGCGTGCTGGGCATCGGCACAACCGACAGCCACCATGTGTTTCGCCTGCAGCCGGGGCTGCCGCGCACCTATGTCTACTTTGGGCATCGCGACCCGTCGCGCGTGACGCCCGACAACCTCGTGAAGCAGCTGCGCAAGGGCGATATGGTGGTCTCCAGTGGTCCCGTGCTGACGCTGACCGCCGCCGACCCGAAGCGTCCGCGCCAGCGCGTGCGCATCGGCGACACGCTGAAACTGCAGGGCGACGCCATTCAGCTCGAGGTGCAGGCGCGCGCGGCATCGTGGGTGCGCGTCAAGTCGCTGCAGGTGATTGTGAACGGCGCGGTTGTGCGCGAGGAGCCGCTGAACCAACCTGACGGCAAGCCGCTGGACTACAAGGCAACGCTGACCGTGCCCGTGCAGAGTGAGCGCGGCTGGGTGCTGGTGCGCATCGTTGGCGAGCGGTTCACCGCGCTGTTCGCCGACGCGCCGATGGCGTTCACCAACCCCATCTATTGGGAGCGGTAA
>AFSR01004962.1_pt1 | contig 12389 bp, 12 predicted proteins | sample 296848 | NCBI WGS metagenome assembly AFSR01 (sample SAMN02954305, study PRJNA68063) | hot springs metagenome | biome: terrestrial; feature: Mushroom and Octopus hot springs; material: microbial mat core samples; isolation source: Yellowstone National Park Mushroom and Octopus hot springs ...
GAAGCTCGTCAGCAGATGGAGGCTCGAAATCGCGAGCTGGAGCGAGCTTTGGGAGACCGGGATCAGCACATTTACAGCCTGCAAGAGCGATTGGCACAATTGGAGCAAGAGATGGCCTTCCTGAAAGCTCAGCGGGATGAGGCCCAGCAAGCTGCACAACTGGCTGTATCTCGCGCTGAGCAGGCGGAAGCTAGGCTGAAGGTGCAAACCGAACAAGTTCAGACTTTGCAAAATAAGCTCCATCAAGCCGAGGAGCAGCTGGCCATGGTAACCCTGAACGAGCTGGAGCTCCTGCTCAGCCATAACTCGATGAACCTCTTGCGAGAAGCGGGGCAGGCTGCAGAAGTAGATGCCCAGGTGCTGGCAACCGTACCGACCTCTCTGGCCGAGGCGGAACACATTCTGCTGGAGATCGACCAGTTCATTCAGTTCATTTTGGCCTACTCGGAGCCCATGAAGTCGCAGGCTGCGTGACATACTCCCGACGCTGTAGCTAGCTTCCCGCAGGGTTGCTACGCACACAGCGCGGGCTTCTCAGTGACCCCTGCTATCGCTTCAGACATTTCCTGAGCTTAAGGACTACGTCCCGCTGACGCGAAAAGGACGGGATGCCCCACCGCCCTGTAGAGTAGTGCGTAGTGACTAGTCACTAGTCACTAGCCTTTTTATTGCTTCATGGAGTGGGGTGACGGCTTCGGTTTTGCGTGGGTATGTTGACCCTGCGCATACAGCGCGGGGCTTCTCGGCGGTTTAGCTAAAATAGGCTAGAGAGCAGCTGCAAGACTCCGCAGGGTTGCAAAGCAACACCCCAATGGGGAGATGCCCATCTTCTCATCACCAGAACAAACTCTACCCTGCATCCTTTGAGCGGGCCAACCCAACTGAAGCTGACAACTTGAGCGCATGAAAGCCGTAGTCATGAGTGTGCCCGGCGGGCCAGAGGTTCTGCAGCTCCGAGAAGTACCTGAGCCCCAAATTCGCGGCGAGCGGGAGCTGCGCATCCGTCTGAGGGCAGCCGGCGTCAACCCCATCGACACCAAACTGCGGCAACGGGGCACCTTCTATCCAGAGGAGATGCCCGCCATTTTGGGGTGTGACGGTGCCGGCGTTGTGGAAGCCGTGGGATCCGGAGTTAGGCACTTTACAGTGGGAGACGAGGTGTACTTCTGCCACGGGGGTCTGGGCAGGCAGGCGGGGAATTACGCCGAGCTGATCGTGGTGGACGAGCGTTTTGTGGCTCCCAAGCCCAGAACTCTGAGCTTTGCGGAGGCTGCTGCTGCCCCGCTGGTGCTGATCACCGCCTGGGAAGCGCTTTACGACCGGGGGCGTCTCCAGGCCGGCCAAAGTGTGCTCATCCACGGGGGAGCGGGTGGAGTTGGCCATGTGGCCATTCAACTGGCCCGTCTACGGGGATCCAAAGTGGCCACCACCGTGAGCACCCCGGAAAAGGCGGAGTTTGTCCGTTCCCTAGGCGCCGGCTTGCCCATCTTCTACCGGCAGACAGACTTTGTGCGCGCCGTTTTGGACTGGACAGGGGGAGAGGGGGTGGATCTTGCCCTAGATACCTTGGGCGGCAAGCTATTGGAGCAGACCTTCCCCGCAGTGCGCGTGTACGGAGATATCGTCACCCTGCTGGCCCCGGCCCCAGAGATCGACTGGCGGGTGGCTCGCGACCGCAACTTGCGGGTGGGATTTGAGCTGATGCTCACCCCGATGCTGAAAAGCCTGACCAACGCCCAACAAAATCAGGCGGAAATCCTCAGGCAATGTGCCCGCCTCATCGACCAAGGCCAACTGCGGATCCAGCTCAGCCACACCTTTCCTCTGGCCGAAGCGGCTGCCGCCCACCGGTTGCTGGAGCAGGGATCCGTTCTGGGCAAAATTGCCTTAACCATCCCCGAGTAGGCATGCTGGAGAAAGCCCGTTGAGGATCTGCCCATGGTTGCTCCTCTCACCCCCCACCTGCTGGAGAACGAGAGCTTCTACGAAAATGCCCTCTGCTGGCTAGGGCGACCCCAGACGGCCTATCGACTGTTGAGCGAAGCAGTTTTTCCTGCCATCTCCTCTTGGGTGCGGGGGGAGGTAGATAGCCACTCTTTTAACCACTGGCAACTGGAGGATGTGCGCACCTTTCTGTATCCGGTGGTGGCTCTGGGGGATCAAGAAACCCTTGTTCTCTCCAGTGAAGCCCTGCTCCTCTGCGGCATCGGCAACTATTACAACCCCTGTGACTTGGCCATTGTGGTGTTTGTGCAGCAGCCCCAAGAGCTGTTCAGCCAACTGATGCAGCGCATTCGCCGGGCCGAAGCCACTATCAGCCGCGGGCCAGACGTGCGCATGCTCTCGGAACAGGTAAACCTGGCCAAGCGCGGACAAGACTACATCAACACCAAATATCTGGTCTGGCCCTACGCTCTTTCCGGTGCTGCTCAAGATACGCTAATTCAGCAGGGGATCAGCCTCATCCGTCTTTCCCCCCAAGAAGCCGCCTTGCCCTTTAAGGAATAGGTGGAGGACAATCTGCTCTGTCGGCGGAAGATAGGGATCCCCGTCCAAGCCCTTTTTCCATCTCTATCGTTTTTCATGGTCGATACCCACCTGCCCCCCTTGATCCAAGCGATGCTGGATCCCGCCTTCTACCCTCATCCGGTACAGGATCCCATTCGGCTTATTCAAACCCACATTTCCTATATTCTGCTGACAGGCGACTATGCCTATAAAGTGAAAAAGCCTTTGGACTTTGGCTTTTTGAACTTCACCACCCTGGAGAGGCGGCGCCACTTTTGCCAAGAAGAGCTGCGCATGAACCAGCGCGGTGCTCCCGGCCTTTATCTGCAAGTGTTGCCCATTGTCCAGACCGATGGCCGATTTCAGTTCAACAGCAGCGGCGAGCCCATAGAATACGCTCTGCAAATGCGGCAATTTCCCCAAGAGCAACTGTTCAGCAACCTGTTTGAGCGGGGAGAGCTAACGCCGTCCTTGATGGAGGAGCTGGGGCGGGTGGTGGCGACGTTTCATGCCCAAACCGAGACCAACGACTACATCCGCAGCTTTGGCCGGCCAGAACGGGTGCGAGAAGCCTTTGACGAGAATTACGCCCAAACCCAGCGCTACGTCGGCGGCCCACAAACAGCTCAGCAATATCGAGAAACCCAAGCCTACACCGATCGCTTTTTTGCTGAGCGGCAGGAGCTGTTTCAACAAAGAATAGAACAAAACCGCATTCGTGAATGCCACGGAGACCTGCACCTAGGCAACATCTGTTTTTGGGAAGGGAAGATCCTGCTTTTTGATTGCATCGAGTTTAATGAAGCCTTCCGCTTTGTGGATGTCATGTACGACATATCCTATGGGGTGATGGATTTGGATGCCCGCCATCGCCCCGATCTGGGAAACGCCTATTTGAACACCTACCTGGAAGAAACCGGAGATTGGGAAGGGTTGAAGATCTTGCCTATTTACCTCAATCGGCAGGCCTACGTGCGGGCCAAGGTCACCTCTTTTTTGCTGGAGGATCCCACTGCAGCAGAGGAAGCCAAGGCCACAGCCTTTAGCACCGCCGCCCGCTATTACCGTCTTGCCTGGGAATACACCCTCCCCAAGCGGGGGCAGTTGTTCCTGATGTCGGGATTGTCGGGATCCGGCAAAAGCACGGTAGCCCGCCACTTGGCCCGTCAGCGGGGAGCCATTCACATTCGCTCCGATGCGGTGCGCAAGCATTTGGCCGGGATCCCTCTGCGGCAACGGGGGGGGCCGGAGGTTTATACCCCGGAGATGACCGATAAAACCTACCGCCGCTTGGTGCAGTTGGGAGTAGAGCTGGCCCAGGAAGGCTACACCGTGATTCTGGACGCCAAGTTTGACCGGCAAGCCCTGCGGGGGATGGCCATTGATCAGGCCCAACGCCAAGGGATCCCACTGCGCATCCTCCACTGCTACGCCCCTGAACCTGTTTTGCGGGAGCGCCTGCAACGCCGCAGCCCAGCTCCTCAGCCCCTCTTGGCCCCAGCCGGCTGCATCGATGGAGATCAGCAGCACTCTGCCGACATTGCTGATGCCACCGCCGAGATGCTCTCCCAACAGCAGGCCCACTGGCAGGATTTTTCCGATTCGGAACGGCCTTTTTTAAAGGTTTTGGATACCAGCCAAGATTGGCCATCTCAACTTCAGCAGGTCTAGATCTCGACTCAAACTGCACAAAGTCGAGAGAATTAACATCAGCAAGATGGATTTTGCCGTTTCTGGGCTAGAGGATGGCAGCAGCTTTTGTTGTGCAGGGATCCCTTTCCAAAGTAGCGGTAAAAATTGGGTCTAAAGCCCTGCCCTATCGCTACGCAGTTCGCCCTCGGCGGGCCATAGACCTGAGAGGGACGGTAGGCTGAGGGGCATGTTGACGTGTCTGTGCAGGCCCACCCTTTTCCCATCCCACTCGACCAGAACCAACCACGTGCAGGAGGATCCAACAGTGAGCGATGTAACTCCAGATGACCTACGCCTGATGCTCCTGTTTGAGGGCTTTCCTCCTGAGAGGCTAGAGCCGCTGGCCGGGCAAATGTCGTTGCGCTCCCACCCAGTCAATCAGGCCATCTTGTTACAAAATGACTGGGGTAACGCCGTTTATTTCATCCTGGAAGGGTGGGTCAAGATTCGCACCCATGATCTCGAAGGCCGGGAGATCACCCTCACCATTCTTGGTCCAGGGGAAATCTTCGGGGAAATGGCTGCTTTGGACGAAGCGCCTCGTTCTACCGACGTTGTAGCCCTAACAGCCACCAAAGTCAGTTGTCTGTCGGCCCAACACTTCCTGGCTTTTTTGGCTTCTGATCCTCAGGCCGGCATCCGCCTTGCTCAGCTCATGTCGCGCCGCTTACGGCAGATCAACCGTCGTCTGCAGTTGCGCGAGGCCAGTAGTACGGCCCGTGTTGCCGATATCCTGCTGTTTTTGGCCGAATCCCGTGGCCGGGTTAGCCGAAGTGGCGTAGAGATCCCCAACTTGCCCCATCGGGAGCTGAGCAGCCTCAGTGGCCTAGCCCGGGAAACGGTCACTCGCGTCCTGTCTAAGCTGGAGCAAGAGGAGCTGATCCGCCGGGATCGCAACCGAGATGTTCTCTGCATCCCCCAGATGGAGGCTTTGGAGAAATTGATTGGCTAAATTGGGGGCGCCACCAGTTGTCAAAACCCCCCTCGACATCGTAAGATAGTAGGTCCAGAGCCGGGATAGCTCAGTTGGTAGAGCAGAGGACTGAAAATCCTCGTGTCACCAGTTCAAGTCTGGTTCCTGGCATCTGGTATGAGTATGCTGAGGCGGGCTTGGGTCAACGACCTAAGCCTTTTTGCTATGTCGGTCTGGGGAGTTCTGCTCTTCTCTCTTCACGTGTATGCACATATAGCCACACAGCTCCGGGACTGAAGAAAATTGTTGTAGGAATCCTCACCTCAAGCATAGGCAAGTTATAATCCCGGCAGCCTCTGTGGAGATCGCTCTCTTATGTCTGTAAAGCTCCTGCCTCAGTGTGAGAACTTGAAAGAGCAGGTTGAAGCTATCCTGCAACTCTGGCATCAGGATTCCACTTTTTCAGGCAAGCAAGATACCACTCGGATTCAAGCTTCCCTCAGCAAAGCTATTTCTCCAACCTTCGAGATTGTCTTTGCCGGTGCTTTCAGTGCTGGCAAGTCTATGCTAATCAATGCCCTCTTAGAAAGAGAGCTTCTCTACAGCGCCGAAGGGCACGCCACAGGGACAGAGTGCTACATTGCCTACGCAGAGCCAAATGCGGAGAGGGTAGTGCTCACTTTTCTTAGCGAGCAGGAAGTGCAAGAACAGATGACCGCCTTCTGCGCTTTCCTAAACTTGGCTCCGTCACTCAGCAGGCTGGAAGACACTGCACTGAATCCCCTGAAGGAGCGTGCTGAGGCTATTATTCAGCAGGAGGGAGGCAAAAGCAAGTCAGAGCGGGCGAAGCAGGCGGATGCACTTCGCTTGTTGATTACAGGTTTCCAGCAGAACCGGGACAAAATTCACCCTACCGAGAACAAAGTTTTCTCAATGGAGCAGCTCAACTTCGGCAACCTAAGAGAAGCTGCGGGTTTTGCCCGGCGCGGCGCCAATAGCGCAGTTTTGCGAAAGGTGGAATACTACTGCCATCACCCCTTGCTGGAAGATGGAAACGTTATTGTCGATACTCCTGGGATCGATGCTCCAGTCAAAGCAGATGCAGAGCGTACTTATCGAAAATTGCCGATCCGGATACGTCCGCAGTTGTTTGCGTTCTCAAGTGTGCTGCAACGGGTGAGCTGACCAAGGAAGAGACAGAGCTTATTGAGCATATTCAAAGTAATGATAGCATCAGGGATCGGGTCTTCTATGTGTTTAACCGGATTGATGAGACTTGGTACAACGCACAACTAAAGCAGAGACTAGAAAACATTATCGACCAGCAGTTTCGTCAACTCCGCGTATTTAAGACAAGCGGCCTTCTCGGCTTCTATGGTTCCCAGATCAAGGCAACTACCCCCGAGGATCGATTTGGACTGGATACGATTTTTTCAGAAAGCATCAAAGAATTGGGTGGTGAGGAAGAAACGCCCCAGTTTGTCAGCGAGTTTAATAAGTACTGCACGTCGGGTAGGCTGGTTGGATCCCCGTTCCGCCCTTCTGTACATGGGTACGACACACCCATAAATAACTACGTTCGGATTCTGAGGGAGTGGGGAAAACCTTTGATTGAGTATATGATTAAAGATAGCGGTATTGAAGACTTTCGGGCTGGGATCACTCGTTACTTAACGGAAGAAAAGCGGCCACAGCTATTTTCCGCGCTGGCCGATGATTTGCAACCTCTCTGCATCGAGATGAGGAAGTCCTATCTAGATCTCTACCGAGACATTGATAGCCAGCCCAAAGAGATTGACAGCATGATTTCCTATGAGCTGACGCTGATCAATCAGCAGCTAGCCAGTATTGGCCGAGAGTTTGACGAGCATATCCAGACAGTAGTCAATAAAGTTATTAACGGAGAAAACAAAGAATTTGAGAACGATTTCCGTAAATTGCAGGCTAGGATGGTACGGAGGCTAGATGAGCTTTTGGATACTTTTTCGTTGGACAATGTTTACAGTCAAGCCGTTCGCATTCGTCCCCGCAACTCCACAGCTCCATTTTTAGCTGTATTGGTCGAAGCCTTTTACTATTTATCCAACCATCTAGAAGACATCCTGGTAGAATCAGCCAGCACGCTTGTAGAGAACTTCTTTCGTCGCCTTGTTGATGAAGTTCGCAGCTCGAGCTACTACAGGCAGTTGTTTCGCCTACTGGGATCCGATGGGGACTTGGAGAAAAAGCTTCTTTTGGTTAAGGAGGTAACTTTGAGTTCTCTTGTCAATGGTGCCCGAAAAGAGTGCGACCGCTACCTCAGAGAAAGTCCCCGCTTCTATGACGAAGGAACATTCTCGATCTACCAGTTTCGAGAAGTCCTAAAGCAAACCAGCCAATCATACGACATCTCTGCCATTCAAGACGCAGAGCCTGGAATCCGACAATTACTCAAGCTTGACTTTGAGCCGAAAATTAGCCAGACAGTGCGTTCTAGCTTCCGACAAGAGACCAACAATACTCTAAAAACTCAGCTATTGCCGGTTGCCAAGCAAGTAGCCGATGAGATTTTGCAAAAGTACCCAGAAGCAAAGCAGTTCATGGAAGCAACTCTCAGAAAAGAGGCTGAAGAGAAAATTGCGCTTAACCAACAGCGGCTGAAAGAACTGGAGGCAAGCATAGACAAGTACAACCAAGCTGTTTCTAGGATCAACCTCTGCCTGCAAGCTTTGGGCCTCAATCGTGAGATGCTGCCCTTGATTACTCGTCCTGAACCTTCCTCTGTTGGTGAGTCAGTTCAAATTTTGGCAAGTCTTCCTGAACAGCAAGTAGGTGACAGCAATGCAAGCGAAGCAGTCGCTCTTGGTCGTTCTACACCCATAGACGAGAGTTTTCCAGAGTTGGATAGCATTCTCGATGATTTGAGATAGAGCGGCTTGTCTTTGTTTTTGGCCTTTCACTTGATCCAGATAAAGTCATGGGATCCAAATCGATACCTCTACAGCAGCACCCAGAAGGGATCCTCTCTGTAAGGGAGAAAACTTTCAAGGTTGCCAACTTGGTCAAAGCAGCCCAAGAGGACTTGACCAAGAAAGAAGAGCTGCATCGCTTGTTCATTGCGGCCTTGAGATCCTCAGGGATCCTGCCGCCGGAAGACTTGCTCAACATTGCCAGTAGCCTTCTTGCTCCCAAGCCAGAAGAAAAATTGTTGCAAGAAGCGAAGTGGTTTGGGCAGGGACTTGCTTGTCAGCTCTTGGTGCCGGGCAAGAAAGATTGGGAAAAAGGCAGAGTCAGATTGCGGATCACTGTAGAGTTTGAGCCAGAGGATACAGGCTCAGAGAGCAGCAGCGGATCCCCTCTGGATGACCTTCGCGGAGGTGAGGAATAACTTAACTGGAAAAATGCACCAGGAGGTTGATCCAGGAGGTTGATCAAGTGCCAGATAATCTTTCTGAACAAGCTCAAGATTGCTTTAGCGAGCTCGACAGCCCTCCAGATCAGGAGGCATTGGATCTCTTTTGGATGACATTCGGGGAGATGTCAGTCAGTAAAGTCTGTGAGCAATAGGAGACAATGCTGTGGCCGATCCGATAGTTTTTAGGTCAGATGATAGGGAAACTGTCGTTGAAATTGGTGATCAAGTCTACCTTCCAAGTAGCTTGCATAGTGCAATTATTAATTACCTTCTTTCAGATACTTTACGGACAAACGGTTACCTTCAATCAAGAAAGGTTTATGCGGACATTAGAATGCTCGTGGATGGAATAGAATCTAGAGTCTTACAGCCCAGAAAGTCGTGGATCTCTGGCAAGATATCAGTCAAAGTTTATCTCGAGTTTGTTCCTGATGACCCATATAGAGATTCTGGAGATAGCGCTCCCAGAAAACTAGAGGATTCTATACTGGATGATTTACGGGCTGTTCAAGTTGTCTCTATGTCTTGAGGTCGATAAGATGACAAAAACATCCATTAATCTTAGCCAACTGGGAGACGGAGTTATCACTTTTATCAACAAGAACAATAAGCAGAAAGTCTACATGATTTCCAAGCTTTGCGATTCTATCAATTCTTATTTCCTGAAGTTTGACCAAATGGGAAGAGGACTAGACAGTCACTTGAGTTCGTCTGAGATACAAACAGGTATTCCCTATGAAGATCAGGTTCATTTTTTCCATAAAGGAGTTCCATGCTCGATTCTTTCTCCTAAAACTAACGGTTGGCAGACCGGTAGAGTAAAAGTAAGAGTAGAAGTTACGATTGACTTTTATCCTGACAATCCTGAATTTCTGATAAAAGAACCCGACCAAGAGATATTAGAACCTCTAGATGAAAAGTCTCCACTGGACGATCTTCGCAGTATGGATGAATAACGATGAAAGAAAGAAAATCCGGCGAAAGGATTCTAATTCCAGCAGCCGTGCGGGAGTATGTTTTCCAAAGAGATGGCTTCCGCTGCCGCGGTTGCGGAAAATCGCCTCCAGAGGTTCAGCTTCAGATCGATCACATCATCCCCATTGCCCAAGGGGGCAGCAACGACATCAGCAATCTGCAAACGTTGTGCAAAACCTGTAACCGACGCAAAAAGGATCGACGGGATCCCCGCTTTCGCCGTCACTTTGACTGGTAAGTTCTTAATCCTTTGCCCATTTTCTCTCTACAAAGCAGGAGAGCTTTCTGCCGCAAAAATAATGCTAGACAATAGGCGGGAAGCTGGAAAACGGCATTCGGGTCAGCACTCCCGGCACTGAGCCGACTTCAACTTCCAGCCCCTCGGCAGGATCGAATTTGGTGCGCACGTATCCCAATCCCAGGTACTCTTGCGAAGTTAGGCCTGCACTGGTCAGCAGCCCAATCTTTTCCCCCTGCCGCAAAATCTCTGTGCCAGGACGAGCTTCTCCTTGAAGGCGGATCCCCCACAAAGTTTGCCGAATGCGCCGGTAGGTTACCTGCTTGGCCAAGACTTCCTGGCCAACGTAGCAACCTTTGTCAAGGGAAACAGCTCGCCACAGGCCGGCTTCTAGGGGGTTGTAGTCTGAGGTCAGCTCTCGGTCGGCGGCGGGGCGACCCGCTTCTAGGCGGAGGACTTCCCACAGCTCAGGTGGGGCCAGCTTGGCTCCGGCTTGGAGCAAGCATTCTTCAAGAGCGACTTTCTGGTCAATGGTGCCCCAGAGGGTAAACCCCGGCTGGGCAAGACCCGTGCCACAAGCCAGATGGACAGGGATCCCCTGGATCTCACGGCGCAGTGCTCATTGAGCCTGGTCGGAATCTCTTCTGAGCTCACCACTTGCTCCAGGAGAGCTTGACTCTGGGATCCGAGCAACCCAAAACCAAAGGTCTGATCTGTCTCATCTTTCAACTGTGCTCCCCGCACCAAAGGCAGCATGCGCCCCAAACTCTGCATCAGCAGGCTGCGCCGCTGGGGTGAAGTCCAGATCCAGCAGTCTTCTTCTCCCACGTACACCGTTGCCAAATCCAGGATGCCGGCGGTGGGGGTCACGAAAACCGTGTCGGCCCCCTGCCCTGGCTTGAGGGCCTTCAGATTTTGGGTGCTTCGGTTGTGCAGATAGTCCAAGCCTGGGGATCCCTTCATGCGCAAACGGCCCCACCCGGAGCGGTCTAGAAGCAGGGGGACGGGTTGGCCCTCTGTGAAAACAGCAGAAAGAAGAGACATCGCTCACCCCAGAGATGGGCTTTGGTTTTCTTCTCTACCCTAGAATAGGCTAGTTCACCCTACCGTCTGTGGCAGACCCCCGGCGTACTGAACTGTGATTGAGGTTGAAGTCCACCAACAGTTGCGGCAGCTTTTGCGGCAGTCTCCCGAAGCCCTGTGGCCCCACCAGTTGACGATGGCTCGCATGGTGGCGCGAGGGTTGCGGTTGGGTCGCAGCACCTTGATCCAGGTGCCTGCTGGGGGTCAGCACCGCCTCAGTTATCTGCTGCCGGCCCTGATGTGGCCCAACCCCACCTTGCTCTGTGCCACAGCTCCTGTGCAGGCGCAAATTTTGGGGGAAGAGATCCCCTGGCTACAGCACACCCTGCAGTTGCATAAGCCCGTCCTGCAAAAAGACCGTTGGCCGGATCCCGATTTCCAGGGGTTGCTGTTGGTGGATCCCCTGGATTGGCTGCAAGCTCGCTTGAGAAAGGGATCCTCGCAAGTGCCAACGGGGATCCCTTTGATCCTGGATGGAGCCGAAGACCTGGAAGATTGGGCCTACCAGGCGCTAACGGTGACCCTGGAAGCCAGCCATTGGCAACAGCTCCGGCAAATCTTCCCTGCCGAGGCGGAGCAGCTCTCCCAGGTTCAGGTCAATTTGTCCCTGCAGCTTTTGCGGCGGCCTCTTTCCCGCTGTCTGCTTCATGCGGATGAACAGGTTCACCTGGATGCTGTGCTGTCTTTGGTGACAGGCTACCCCGGCTGGCTGCCGGATCCCTGGGATCAAATCCGCCGGCGGCTCAGCTCTGAGGGGGATCCCGTCTCCAAATGGATTTGGTGGGCCGAAACCGACCGAGAAACCGGTCGCCTCACCCTTCACCACAGCCCGACGGCTCTGCACGATTGGCTGGCCCCCATTTGGGCCACACAGCCGGTGGTGATTATCGGGGAAGCGCTGGATCTGGATCGCCAGGCGGAAACCTACCGGCGACGGTTGGGCTTGCCGGATCTGACGCCGTTGCGGTTTGCCTCAGGCGAGGGTTGGCCCCGTTCTGGCGGGGCGGAGCTGTCCCTTTACTTGCCGCGCCTGCCCCTGCCCAACAGCCCTCTATTTCAGGATCACCTGCTGCAAGAGCTGAAAAACTTGATCCCTCAGGCGCAGGGCTTCGTGGTGGTGTTGGTGTCGGATCAGCCTCTGCAGGCACAGGTGGGGGCGGCTTTGGCTGCCGAATTCGGCTCGCGGGTGCGGGTAAACAGCCCGTTCCCGGGCGAAAAGGGCATTTTGGTCTGCGACTGGCCCTACTGGCTGCACCACAAGGCCGGCTTGCCTCGCCCGGAACTGATGGTGATCGCCACTTTGCCCTTCCCTTCTGTGGAAGACCCAAGGGTGGCCGGACGGGTGCAATATCTGCAACGCACCCAGCAGGACTGGTTTCGTCAGTACCTTTTGCCGGTGGCTGCTGCCCAGTTGCAACGGGCCGTCGCGCCTCTGCGGCAAGGCTCTGATTCGGGAGAAGACCCCAGCTCCCCCACTCGATGGGTGGCTATTTTGGATAGCCGCATTATCGTCCGCAGCTACGGCGTCTCTCTTCTCAATGCCTTGGGGCCAACTTTACGGGTCGAGCAGCGCAGCCAATTGTTCG
>AFSR01000201.1_pt1 | contig 12371 bp, 8 predicted proteins | sample 296848 | NCBI WGS metagenome assembly AFSR01 (sample SAMN02954305, study PRJNA68063) | hot springs metagenome | biome: terrestrial; feature: Mushroom and Octopus hot springs; material: microbial mat core samples; isolation source: Yellowstone National Park Mushroom and Octopus hot springs ...
CCACTTGCTTTTTTGCATTGCACAAGGGAGAGCGACCGCATGTTTACTCTGGTTAAGCCCATCACCCGCCACGTGGCCCCTGACGAGCTAGGGGGGCGCCGACTGATGAAGGTGGTGTACGTGGTGTTGGAGCCGCAGTATCAGAGTGCTCTGACAGCAGCGGTGCAGCGCATCAACGCCCGCAACCCCAAGCTGGCGGTGGAGCTGTCTGGCTACTTGGTGGAGGAGCTGCGGGATCCCTCGGGGTATGAGGCTTTCCGGCGGGATCTGGAGACGGCCAATGTTTTTATTGGCTCCCTGATCTTTATTGAGGACATCGCCCAGAAGGTGGTGCAGGCGGTGCAGCCCCTGCGGGAGCGGCTGGATGCGGTGGTGGTGTTCCCCTCCATGCCGGAGGTGATGCGCCTGAATAAGCTGGGATCCTTTTCTATGGCGCAGCTGGGCCAGTCCAAGAGCGCCATTGCCCAGTTCATGCGCAAGCGCCAGCAGGGATCCAACTTCCAGGAGGGGATGCTGAAGCTGCTGCAGACCCTGCCCAAGGTGCTGAAGTACCTGCCCTTCGACAAGGCGCAGGATGCCCGCAACTTCATGCTCAGCTTCCAGTACTGGCTGGGCGGATCCCGCGAGAACCTGGAGAACTTTTTGCTGATGCTGGCGGATCGCTACCTGCCGGGGATGCGGGATCAGGTCAAGTTTGCCGAGCCGGTCACCTATTTGGAAATGGGCATTTGGCACCCGCTGGCGCCGCAGATGTTTGCCAGCCTGGCGGAGTATTGGGATTGGTACAACGCCCGCGAGGATCTGCCGGAGGACGTGAAGGATCCCTTGGCCCCCTGCGTGGGGTTGGTGCTGCAGCGCACCCACCTGGTGACGGGGGATGATGCCCACTACGTGGCCATGGTGCAAGAGCTGGAGTCGCGCGGGGCGCGGGTGGTGCCGGTGTTTGCCGGGGGCCTGGACTTCTCCAAGCCAGTGAACGAGTTTTTCTGGAACGCGCAGAAGACAGCGCCCATTGTGGATGTGGTCGTGTCGCTAACCGGGTTTGCCCTGGTGGGAGGGCCGGCGCGGCAGGATCACCCCAAGGCGGTGGAAGCGCTGCAACGGCTGAATCGCCCCTACATGGTGGCGCTGCCCTTGGTGTTTCAATCGACGGAGGAATGGGCTGCCAGCGACCTGGGGCTGCACCCGGTGCAGGTGGCTCTGCAGATTGCCATTCCCGAGCTGGACGGGGCCATTGATCCCATCATCCTCTCAGGGCGGGACGCGGCCACCGGCAAAGCTCACGCAATGCAGGATCGGATTGAGTTGATCGCGGCGCGGGCCATTAAGTGGGCCAATCTGCGGCGCAAGCCCAAGCTGGAGAAGAAGATCGCCATCACCGTTTTCAGCTTCCCGCCGGACAAGGGCAATGTGGGGACAGCAGCCTACTTGGATGTATTTGCCTCTATTCACCGGGTGATGCAGGCCCTGGCCCACAACGGCTATGACCTCGGCCCCGAGCTGCCCAAAACCCCGCAGGAGCTGATGGAGTCCATCCTGCACGATCCCCAGGCCCAGTACGCCAGCCCGGAGCTGAATGTGGCCGCCAAGCTGTCGGTGCGGGAGTACGAGGCCCTGACACCCTACGTGAAAGCCATTGAGAAATACTGGGGGCCAGCGCCGGGGCACCTGAATACCGATGGGCAAAATCTGCTGATTTACGGCAAGCACTTTGGCAACGTGTTCATCGGGGTGCAGCCCACCTTCGGCTATGAGGGGATCCCATGCGGCTGCTTTTTTCCAGGTCAGCCAGCCCCCACCACGGCTTTGCCGCCTACTACACCTACCTGGAGAAAGTTTGGGGGGCGGATGCGGTGTTGCACTTTGGCACCCATGGATCCCTGGAGTTTATGCCGGGCAAGCAGATCGGCATGTCGGGGGAGTGCTACCCGGATAATTTGATCGGCTCTTTGCCCAACTTGTACTACTACGCGGCCAACAACCCCAGCGAAGCCACCATCGCCAAGCGACGCGGTTATGCCTGCACCATCAGCTACCTGACGCCGCCGGCGGAAAACGCGGGCCTCTACAAAGGGCTGCAGGAGCTGCGGGAGCTGATCGGCTCTTACCAAAGCCTGCGGGAAGGGGGGCGCGGCATTCAGATTGTTAACACCATCTGCGACAAGGCGCGGCTGGTGAACCTGGATAAGGATGTGGATCTTCCTGCGGGGGATGCTGCCCAGTTGAGCCTGGAGGAGCGGGACACGGTGGTGGGCAAGATCTACGCCAAGCTCATGGAGATCGAGTCGCGGCTGCTGCCCTGTGGCCTGCACGTGATCGGGGCGCCCCCCACCGCCGAAGAGGCGATTGCCACCCTGGTGAGCATTGCCAGCATCGACCGCCCCGAAGAAGGGATCCTCGGCCTGCCCCGCATTCTTGCCCAAAGCCTGGGCCGGGACATCGACGAGATCTACCGCAACCGAGATCGGGGGCACCTGGCGGATACGGAGCTGCTGGATCGCATCAACAAGGCCTGCCAGAAGGCGGTGGCGGCGCTGGTGCAGGAGCAGACCGACGCCCAGGGCCGGGTCGCGCGGGTGGCCAAGCTCAACTTTTTCAACATGGGCCGGCAAGCCCCCTGGTTGGCAGTCCTAAAAGAAGCGGGCTACCCCCAGGTGGATCCGGATCTTTTGAAGCCCTTGTTTGAATTTCTGGAGGAGTGCCTCAAGCAAATTACGGCAGATTATGAGCTGGGATCCCTGCTGCGGGCCTTGGAAGGGGAGTACATTTTGCCGGGGCCAGGAGGGGATCCCATCCGCAACCCCAATGTGTTGCCGACAGGGCGCAACATCCACGCTTTGGATCCCCAGTCTATCCCCACGGCAGCCGCCATCCAGTCGGCGGAGATGGTGGTGGAACGGCTGCTGGCTCGCGAGATGAGCAGTAACGGTGGCCGGTACCCGGAAACCATCTCGGTGGTGCTCTGGGGCACCGACAACATCAAGACCTACGGGGAGTCGCTGGCGCAGGTGCTGTGTTTGCTGGGGGTGCGACCCAAACCCGATGCCCTGGGGCGGGTGAACAAGGTGGAGTTAATCCCCTTAGAGGAACTGGGCCGGCCCCGCATTGATGTGGTGGTGAACTGCTCGGGGGTGTTCCGGGATCTGTTTGTTAACCAGATGGACCTGATCGACCGGGCGGTGAAGCTGGCGGCCGCAGCGGTGGAGCCACCGGAGCTGAACTTTGTGCGCAAGCACGCCTTGCAGCAGGCAGAAGAACTGGGGCTGACGTTGGAGCAGGCGGCAACGCGGGTCTTTTCCAATGCGTCTGGCTCCTACTCCGCCAACATCAACCTGGCGGTGGAAAACAGCTCCTGGGAGGACGAGAGGGAGCTGCGGGAGATGTACCTATCCCGCAAGTCCTTTGCCTTTGGCTCGAATCTGCCTAACCAGCAGATGCGGCAGCTTTTTGAAGCCAGCTTGAAGACGGTGGATGTGACCTTCCAGAACCTGGACTCCTCGGAGATCAGCCTGACCGATGTCAGCCACTACTTCGACGCGGATCCCACCAAGCTGGTGCAAAGCCTGCGCCCCGACGGCAAGGCCCCCTCGGCCTACATGGCAGATACCACCACGCCCAACGCCCAGATCCGCACCCTGAGCGAAACCATCCGTCTGGACGCCCGCACCAAGCTCCTCAACCCCAAGTGGTATGAGGGGATGCTCAAGCACGGCTACGAAGGGGTACGGGAGATCGCCAAGCGGTTGGTCAACACTTCGGGCTGGTCGGCCACGGCAGGCGCGGTGGACAACTGGATCTACGAGGAAACCAACGAGACTTTCATCAAGGACGAGGCGATGCGGCAGCGCTTGATGAACCTCAATCCCCACTCCTTCCGGCGCATTGTCGGATCCCTGCTGGAGGTGCATGGGCGTGGCTACTGGCAGACTTCCCAGGCCAATATCGAGCGTCTGCAGGAGCTGTACCAGGAAGTGGAAGACCGGAATCGAAGGGGTGGAGTAATTAATATGGTTGTTTCAGGTTAGCGTGAGACGTCTGGGCTACTGTTCGCGCCAGCGGGACGGAGTCCTTAGACCTTACGTGAAGTCGGCAAAAGCTGCAACCATGGCCGGATCCTTGCCCAGGGCTTCTGAAGCAGCAGTGGATCCTGCCAAGTTCGTTGATTACTCTATGAATCCAGCTAATCCTGGAAATCAAGGCAAGTGGATTGCCTTTGCAGAGCTTGGCTATGATGTCAGTACACCAGAGGGAAGAAGGGTGGGATTTGCTCACATTCTGCAACAGGTTACTGCTGCTCTGCCTTGCGCCTTAGCCGGGGATCCGTTTCCAACACCCTATGGAAGCCGCTATCGAGTCAAGATTGAAATTTTGGGCCTCAATCAGAAAAAAGGCACTTTAGTGACCGTGTGGCAGGTTGATAAGGAAAGTTTAATCCCTCGTTTGGTCACCAATTGGCTAGAGGTACACAATGATGAGTAAAACCACTTCTAGAATCAAGCCATACAGTAGAGTCAAAACTGTGGCAGATGTCAAGGAGTATTTCAGCGAGACCACCATTCCTGCTGGAACTCAGGGATCCATTGTGGAATGTTACTCAGATCCCACTGAAGGCTATGCGGTTGATTTAGCGGTTCCGGATTTGAGCTTGGTAGGAGGTTTTCGATATTTTAATCTCATTCTTTTTCCCGATCAGTTTGAAGTCATAGATCCCGAAACATGAAGTATCCAATGTTGAATGGACGTTCCCTCTACCCCACCAGGTCAAGCCAGCGCAGGTAGCCCTCCACCAGTTGGGATCCGGCTAGAGCGGCTACCCCTCCGCCCATAGCCAAGTAGGGGCCGAAGGGGATGGGCTTTCCCAGGCGGGCCCGCCCCTTGGTCATGGCCAGCAAGCTAGCCAGCAGGCCAAACCCGGAACCCAAAAGAAGGGCCACCACCACCCCCTGCCACCCCAACCACATGCCGATCAGGGCCAACAGCTTGCCATCTCCCCCGCCCATAGCCTCCCGCCCCAAGACCCAACGGGCCAAGAGGCCAATGCCCTCCAGCAGCCAGAGGCCCAGCACAGCTCCTGCAATCCCTTCCACCAGTGACAGGCCTGTAGCGGCCAGGGATCCGGATCCCTGGAGCCACGGCAGAGCCAGGCGGGCCAAAAGCCCCACCACCAGGCCTGAACGGGTCAGCTCCTCCGGCAGCAAAAAGGTATCCAGATCGATGAGCGCCAGGGCCAACAGCCAGCTCAACAAGATGCAGGTGAGGATCCCTTGGGCAGAAAACCCCAAAGCGCCGATGCTGAGGGCAAACAGGCCCATTGTCAACGCCTCAACGGCAGGGTAGCGCCAGCTAATCTGCGCTCCACAATGGCGGCAGCGACCGCGCAGCAACAACCAGCCTAGGATGGGAATGTTCTCCGTGGGGCCCAGCGGCGTCTTGCAGCTTGGACAATGGGATCCGGGATGGAGCAGAGAAAGACCCTGCGGCATGCGATAGACCACCACGTTCAAGAAGCTGCCCACACAGGCCCCCAGCACCAGTACCAGCACCCAGGCCAACAGGCGCAGCTCCCAGATTCTGTTGGCGTCAGCGCTGCTCAGCCACATCATGCTCAGCCACATCATGTGAGCGTTGTGCAGTAGGGGAGAATCTCGAGCATGGCAGCCATTCCCATCGCGTCGGCAGGACGGAGTCCCTAAAGGCAGAAAAAGGAAGGATCTGCTCTGTCAGCGTAGCTCCTTGTGCCTCACCGCAGCGGCTCCAATTGCTGCAGCGGAATAAAAGTTTCCTGGGGCAGCAGGATGGGGAACTCGGAAAAGATCAGATCCCCTCGCAGGGTACGGCGGTGGATGACTACCCCCCGCGGGGGTTGCTCCAGCACTTCCGGTCGATGCTGCAGATGAAATTGATAAATCTGGCGAGCCGCTTGAAGCAGAGCGCTGTCCATGAGCTGTTTTCCTTGCCAAATTCACAACTACCCTAACGACATTCCCATCGCGTCGGCGGGACGGAGTCTTTAGACCTTTTGGGATCCCCAAAGTTCTGTCTGCCATCCCTCAGACTTTTTTAGAACGGTTAAGGCTTCTGAAAAGCCGAGGATCCCCTGAGCCGAACACCTGCTGCTTCCCAAAAGACAAGTCACCCGCCCCCGCCAGCCTAAACTTAGGATATCGCCGCCGAGGACTTATGGGTCACCTCCGCCCACTCAATTCTCGATGTCTGTCCAGGAATGGAGGCCATAGAGCACTCTGGAGTTGTCGGCAGCCAGCCTAAGACAGTTTGACGTCAGGGCTGGGGGAGATCAAATCTGGGCCGATGCTGTAGGAGGAGCCACGGTAACTGGGTTTGGGGTTGAGCTTGTCTTGAAAGCGGGTGATGATCTGGATGGTGCGCTGTACATCCGCCGGAAAGATCACCACCAGGTCTCCGGGTTCGGCTTTCTCCAGAGCGGTTTCGATAGCAGTTGCCTCATCCAAGATTTCCTGCAGACGATCCCCTGCCTTTTCCTGTTCCCAACCCTGCCGGATTAGGGCGGCCACCTCGCCTGGTTCCCGTCCTCGCCGGTCATCATCTTCTTTGACAATGGCTCGGTCGAACATGCGCGCTGCCAAGACTCCCAGCTCTCGTAGGTCGCTGTTGCGCCGATCCCCAGGCCCGCCGATAACCCCAATTTTTCGTTGGCAATCCCAGCGCTCCAGGGTACTTTGAATGGCTTCGTAACCTGCTGGGTTGTGGGCATAGTCCACCAACACCTGGTAGCCCCCTACATCAAACAAGTTGAGGCGACCGGGGGTCTGGGCTACAGAACTGGTGAAGGTGCCCAGCGCCATGCGGATGTCGTCGATGGAAACCCCGTGCAGGAAGGCTGCCAAAGTAGCGGCCAGCACATTTTGGATCATGAAGCTGGCCTTGCCAGAGAGGGTGAGGGGAATTTTGGTTACATCTTCTATGCGCAGTTTTCCAGCCCCGTTTCAAATGGAGATGTGGCCCTCTTCATAGACAGCTGCTATGCCCCCGGAGGCAATGTGCTTTTGAATGAGGGGATTTTCCGGGTTCATGCTGAAATAGGCCACTGTCGCCTTGACATTGGCGGCCATGGCGGCCACCAGACCATCATCGGCATTCAAGACAGCGTAGCCCCGCTCGTGTACCGCTTCCACCAAGACGGATTTGACGCGGGCCATGTCTTCTAGGGTTTCGATATCCCCCAACCCCAGGTGATCTGAGGTTACGTTGAGCACCACGCCGATATCGCATTCCGGAAACCCCAGCCCCTCTCGCAAAATGCCGCCTCGCGCCGTTTCCAGCACCGCCACTTCTACGGTGGGATCCCTGAGCACCAGGCGGGCGCTGTGGGGGCCGGTCATGTCTCCCTTGGCAATTTGATGGTTTTGGATGTAAACGCCGTCGGTGGTGGTGAAGCCGACCCGCTTGCCGATGCCTTTGAGGATGTGGGCGATCAGGCGGGTGGTGGTGGTTTTGCCGTTGGTGCCGGTGACGGCCAGGATGGGGATGCGGGTGTGGCTGCCGGGGGGAAAGAGCATGTCGATGATGGGCTCAGCCACATTGCGCGGGATCCCTTCGCTGGGGGCCAGGTGCATGCGCAAACCCGGAGAAGCGTTCACCTCGACAATGCCGCCACCGGTTTCGTTGACGGGCTGGGCAATGTCCGGGCAGATGAGGTCGATGCCCGCCACATCCAGGCCGATGATCTGAGCTGCCCGTTCGGCAATGAAGGCGTTGTAGGGATGGATGATATCGGTGCAATCGACGGCGATGCCTCCGGTGCTCAGGTTGGCGGTGGATTTGAGGGTGCAATGTTCTCCTTTGGGCAGCACCGTATCCAGGGTGTAGCCTTTGCTTTCGAGGATACGCAGGGTCATGTCATCAACGCTAATTTGGGTCAGCACGTTTTCGTGGCCAAACCCCCGCCGCGGATCCCTGTTGACTTCGTCGATCAGCTCTTGAATGGTGGAGCGGCCATCTCCCACCACATAGGCTGGGATCCGCTTGGCCACAGCCACCAGCTTGTTGTTGATCACCAGCAGTCGGTAGTCATCCCCCACCAGGTGCTTTTCCACCAACACCACATCGGAGTATTGGCTGGCGGCATCGTAGGCGATCTCGGCGGCTTCCAGGCTGGTGATGTTGACGGTGATGCCCTTGCCGTGGTTGGCGTTAAGGGGCTTGATCACCACCGGAAAGCCCCCGACATCCTCGATGGTGGCTGCCAACTCGCTGCGGCGACGCACCGTATAGCCCTTGGGCACCGGGATCCCCATGTCCTGCAGCAGTTCTTTGGTGGCCCGCTTGTCGGCGGCCAGGTCGGCGGCAATGATGCTGGTTTTTTCAGTGGTGGTGGCTTCGATGCGCTTTTGGTAGACGCCGTACCCCAGTTGCACCAGGGATCCCTTGTTGAGGCGCAGATAGGGGATCCCGCGCAGGGCGGCCTCGTCCAGCAAAGCTTGGGTGCTGGGGCCGAAGCGGACGTTCTCTCGGATCTCTCGCAACTCTTGAATGTCCAGTTCTAGGTCGCGGCGGTAGTCTTCTCCATCCACCAAAGCCTGACAGAGGTAGACTGCAGCTTTGGCCGCAAAGCGCCCGGCCTCTGCCTCTTGATACTCGAACACGACGTTGTAGGTGCCGGGGGTGGAGGTTTCGCGGGTGCGGCCAAAATCCACTTTCATGCCGGCCAGAGTCTGCAGTTCCAAGGCCACATGCTCCACCACATGGCCCATGAGGGTGCCCTCTTCCACCCGTTGCAAGAATCCCCCATAGCAGCCGAGGGAGCACTGGTGTTCCCACAGTCCCGGCAACAGGGCCTCCAACCTTTCTTTGAAACCCGGGATGGTGTTGGTGGGTCGCTTCTGCAAGTCTTCCAGATCAAGCCGCATTTGAATCAGCTTATGACGACGGATGCTCCAGTAGTTGGGGCCACTGAGAACGCGGATGGATCGGATGCGCATAGGGTCTAGGGGAAACAGCGGGGAAGGAGACAGATAACTTAGGGTCGTTTTAGGGTCGTTTTCAGGATGCCGGCGCAGGAAACTGCCAAGGACTACATCCCGCTGGCGCGACCAGCCCTAATCTACACTCCCTTTGCCAAGGTCGAGAAAGAGTATCCTTTAATACAATTCTTTCGGCGGGCGAGCAAGGTTAAGACAACGCAATGGATCCCGCTTGACCACATCGGTACAGTGGGGGGCAGACGGGTCTGCGGCACATGGAAAGAACCTATCTGCTGGGGTTGGGCTGGATCTTGGGCCTGCTGGTGCGGGCTTGGCCCCAGGCTGCCGGGTGGGGCTGGGGGATCCTGCTGGGATTGGGGCTGGCGGGATCCCTGCTGTGCCGGCGGCAACCGCGTCTGGCCCGCACTTGGCTGGCGATGGGTCTGGTGGGGTGTCTGGCTTGGAATTACCTGGGTTGGCGGCAGCCTTTTCCCGGGCCGACGGATATCAGCCTGTTGGCCCCCCAGCAGCAGATGAACTTGGTGGGCACCGTCCTCTCGGAACCTCGTCCCACCCGCAGCGAACGGCGGCAATTTTGGCTGAGAGCAGAGCAGGTGCTCAACGCCGACTCCACGGCCCGCCAGGTCAGCGGCAAGCTCTACGTCACCACCGGCCCTGAGGCCCTCCAGGACAAGGATCTCCACCCCAACCAACGGGTGCGCCTGACGGGATCCCTGTACCTTCCCAGTCCGGCCTTGAACCCAGGCAGCTTTGATTTTCAAGCCTACCTGCAGCGCCAGGGGGCTTTTGCCGGCTTCAGCGCCCGCGAGGTGATCCTGCAGCCGGGGGGAAGAGGTTGGGGGGGCTGGGTGTTGCGGCGGCGGGTGCGGGAAGCGTTCATCGCCGGGCTAGGAGAGCGGCAGGGAAATCTGTTGGCTTCCTTGGTGCTGGGATCCCGGGCCGCCCAATTGGATTTCGACTTGCAGGATGCCTTCCGGGAAATCGGCATGGCCCATGCGCTGGCCGCCTCTGGGTTCCATGTGTCGCTGTTGGTGGGGGTGGTGTTTGTCCTGACACGGCGGTTGGCGGTGCGCCTGCAGCAGGGGAGCATCCTGGCGGTGCTGGGGCTTTATATCGCCCTGACGGGGTTCAGCCCTTCGGTGTTGCGAGCGGCACTGATGGGGGCGGCGGCCATGCTGGTGCTGACGGAGCCGCGCCTGCAGGGAAAAGTTAGGCTCAATCCGCTGGGCACGTTGCTGGTGGTGGCGGTGGTGTTGCTAATCTATCAGCCCATGTGGATTACGGATTTGGGGTTCCAGCTCAGCTTCGCCGCCACCCTGGGCCTGCTGGTGGGAACAGCCCCAATTGTTTCCCGGCTGGACTTTTTGCCCCCGGCAGTGGCCACCGCCTTGGCCGTTCCTCTGGCCGCCCAGATCTGGACTTTGCCGCTGCAAGTGGCCATCTTTGGCCGCATCCCCACCTACTCGCTGCTGGCCAACCCGCTGCTGCTGATTCTGCTGGTGCCGCTGCTGGTGGCGGGGTTCGGGGTGGCCTTTGTGGCTTTGCTCTGGCCAGGGCTGGGATCCCTGCTGGCAAGGCCCTTGACGTTTTTGATCACGCCTTTGATCAACTGGGTGAACTGGATGGCCAGCTGGCCTCTGAGTTCCTACTACACCGGCCGGGTCTCCCTGCTCCAGTGCTTGCTCCTCTACGGCGCGCTGGTGGCCCTAACCTTTTGGCCGCGGTGGCGACAGGCCTTCCGCTGGCAGGGCACTGCCCTGATCATGGCCGCCATCCTCCTGGGTCCAAGGATGTGGCCGGGGCCGCCGGTCCAAATTACCGCCTTGGCCAGTGGGCGAATCCCCATCCTGGCCATTCAAGCGGAAGGGCGCCACCTCTTGCTCAACAGCGGGGATCCCCGTTTGGCAGAACGCACGGTGTTGCCCTTTTTGCGGCAGCAGGGCTTGCGCCGTCTGGACGGGGCGGTGGCCATGACCTCCGCCGGCTCTGCCAATGGCGGCTGGGAGATCCTGCTGTCGGCTTTCTCCAAAGGAGTACGTCCCGCCAACGCGATTGGGCAATTTTGGGATGGGGGAGGGGCTAATGCGGCTTCCGAAAGTTACCTGCGTTCCCTTAGTGCCGTGCAAGCTGCCGGGATCCCCTATCAGGTGTTGCAGCCTGCCGACCGGATCCCGGTGTCGCAGCGGTTGAGCCTACAGGCCATCCACACCAACCCCCTGGTGTTGACACTAGAAACAGAGGGATCCCATTGGCTGCTGCTGGGCTCTGCCGGCACCCATGTGCAAGCCGAGCTAACCGGATCCCCACTGATGCCGGCCCAGATCGACTGGCTGTGGTGGGACGGAGGATCCCTGATTCTGGATCTGTTGGAGCGCTTTCAGGTGCAGGCGGGCATCAGCTCTGGCCCTGTCAGCGAGGCAGTGGCCACCTGGTTTCGGCAAAAACAACGGCCCCTCTACGTAGCCGATCGGTCTGGAGCGGTAAGCTGGTCGCGACGGGGAGTGCAAACCCTGAGGGCGCAATTGGAGTAGGGCCGGTTTCCAGACCAGGCAGCTTTCTCAGCAGCCTCCCAGTTATCCTGTTTTTGCAACTACGAGCCTCAATCGTTCTCAAGCGTTAATTATTGATTCATGACTGCCTTATGAGCATAGCTGCCAATTAGGCTAAGAATAGCCTCAAGAGGTTTTGCAGCGGGTGATCCATGTCCAAGGCAGAGATGGCGCTGAGCTTTCTGGCCCAGATTCCTCCCGGCTATCTCAACCTGATGGGGTATGTGGACGAGTCGGAAGTGAATGGGCCGGGCTGCCGTGCGGTGGTGTGGGTGCAGGGCTGCTTGCGGGAGTGCCCAGGCTGTTTCAACCCGGCTTCCTGGCCGTTTGTCATCCATCAACTGGTGAGCGTGACCGACCTAGCAGCCCAAATCCTAAGCAACCCCAAAAATCAAGGGGTAACCTTCTCCGGCGGGGAACCCTTCTGGCAGGCTCCTGCCCTGGCCAGCTTGGCGCGGCTTCTCAAGGCCAAAGGGCTGACAGTGATGTCTTTTACCGGCTTTACCCTAGAACAGTTGCACTCCCCCCAAGCTCCTCCCGGCGCCCAGGAGCTGCTGCAAGAGCTGGATATTTTAGTGGACGGCCCCTATCTCCAATCTCAGGCCATTCACTCCCCCCACTCGCTGGTCTCTTCCCGCAACCAGCGGGTGCACGTCTTCAACCCCGCCTTGCAAAACCAGCTTAATTGGGCCAGTGACCAGGTGGAAATTCATATCCTCAAAGATGGAACCCGCATCGTTACCGGCTACGGCAGCCAGTTTCTCCTCGACGAGGCAGGCTCTTGAACTGCAGTGATCCTTTAACCTACACCTGCAGCGGTTCCCTGAGACAAGCGGGCAGTTGCCAGCACATCTCCAGC
>AFSR01000961.1_pt1 | contig 12254 bp, 7 predicted proteins | sample 296848 | NCBI WGS metagenome assembly AFSR01 (sample SAMN02954305, study PRJNA68063) | hot springs metagenome | biome: terrestrial; feature: Mushroom and Octopus hot springs; material: microbial mat core samples; isolation source: Yellowstone National Park Mushroom and Octopus hot springs ...
TTCTGTTTTCGACGCTGGGCATGATGTTTGTTGCCATCAGCGGCGACCTTATTTCGCTTTTCGTATCGTTCGAGCTGATGTCGTTGAGCGTCTACGTACTCGTGGGCTACTTGAAGCGCGACGGGCGATCGAATGAAGCGGCGATGAAGTACTTCCTGACAGGGATTTTTTCCTCGGCGCTCATCCTGTATGGAATGTCCTTGGTCTATGGCGTGACCGGCCAAACAAACCTAAGGCAAATTGCGGAAATTATCGCTGACTACGTCCAAGGTGTTAGCGTGGAAAGCGGTGACCCACGGTTGCTGTTACTGGTAGCCACGGTGCTTGTAGCGGCTGGGCTGCTGTTCAAAATCGCCGCCGTGCCGTTCCACATGTGGGCGCCGGATGCCTATGAAGGCGCGCCGACGACGGTGACAGCATTTATGTCTGTTGGCCCGAAAGCCGGAGCGTACGTCCTCCTGGCGCGGATGCTGCTGTTTGCGCTGGCTCCCCTGCGGGAGATGAAGGATTTGCCGGGTTGGGCCGCCATGCTGGCAATTGTAGCCGTGCTAACGATGACGATTGGTAACCTGGCTGCCGTGACCCAAGACAATGTCAAGCGGCTGCTGGCTTATTCAAGCATTGCTCATGCTGGGTATATCCTGCTTGGCCTTGTCTCCGGCACACCGATGGGATACCAGGGCGTGGCTTTTCACATTATGACCTACACGCTGATGAACACCGGCGTCTTTGCCGTCATCATTGCTCTGCATCGGCAAGGTGTCATCGGCGAAAAGTTGGACGATCTGAACGGCCTGTTTGCCAAGGCACCTAGCGTGGCTGTTTTGATGCTGATCTTTGTAATGGGGCTGGCCGGGATTCCGTCCACGGCCGGTTTTGTCGGCAAGTACCTGCTTTTTGGTTCACTTATTCAAAGCGGCAAGCCGTGGCTGACCTATATCGCCATCATTGCCGTTTTGAATGCTGTCGTTGCGTTTTACTACTACGCTCGTTTCCTCCGAGCAATGTTTCTGAACCCACCCGGTGAAAGTCCAGCAGAGGCAACGCCGCTGCTATTGACGCCTGGTATTCGGGCGGCCATGGTGGTGTCAGCCGTTGCCGTCTTGTTTTTTGGTATCTATCCCCAACCACTGATTGGTGTTGCAGAGCTGGTTGCCCAAAGCATCACGACTGTTTACGCTCAAGGTTCGGGCATTGCTCTGCGCTGACCCCGGTAGACCTATCAGGCTGTGGTACCAGGCTTTGCCGGAAGGCTCCTGGAAAACACTTCTAAGAGCCCTCAACCCTTTGCCAATGGAGTATGTCTGATGCCGATTATTGAAGTTCGACTGTCGCCGACCTTCAAACGATTCTTACTATCGGAACAAGCCAGTGGTTTGCTGCTGCTCGTCTGCACGGTCGCTTCACTTATTCTGGCGAATTCTCCGTTGGGTGACGCTTATTTGCATTTTTGGCACATTGAGATAGCCAGCCTTACCCTTGAAGCATGGGTCAACGACGGGTTGATGGCTATCTTTTTCCTGCTCATCGGGCTGGAGCTCAAACGTGAGCTGTACGTTGGCGAACTTTCTAACATTCGCTATGCATTGCTGCCCATTGTAGCTGCACTGGGGGGGATTATCGTGCCGGCGACAATCCACTTCACATTCAACAACGGTACGGCCACCCAGTCGGGAATGGGCATTCCCATGGCGACAGACATCGCTTTTGCCCTAGGAGTGTTGGCGCTTTTGGGGAATCGCGTTCCAGCTTCGCTCAAGGTCTTTCTTGCAGCGCTTGCAGTAGTAGACGACTTAGGTGCAATTGTCGTCATTGCCCTGTTTTATTCCAAGGCGCTGGATTGGCACTACCTTGGGGCAACATCAGCGATCTTAGCGGTGTTGTTCACCTGCAACCGGTGGCGTGTTAGGTTGCTCTGGCCCTACCTACTGGGGGGCGGTGCCATGTGGTTCTGTATGTTCCGGTCAGGCGTTCATGCCACGATTGCCGGCGTCCTGCTGGCCTTTGCCATTCCGTTCACGGAAAAAAGCGAGGATGAGACTTCGCCTTCCCATCGGCTCGAACGCTGGCTGCAACGACCGGTTTCCTTTGGCATCATGCCGCTGTTTGCGCTTGCCAATACGGGTATTGTCATCGAGCAAGGAGTGCTTTCCCTCATCTCCAGCGCCAATGGGGTTGGGATTTTCACCGGGCTGTTTATCGGCAAGCCGGTTGGCATTGTTTTGGCCAGCGTTGCAGCCATAATGCTGGGCATCTGCCGGATGCCACTGGATTTGAACTGGAAGCACCTGCTTGGGGCCGGGCTTCTGGGGGGCATTGGCTTTACGATGTCTATTTTCATCACAAACCTGGCCTTTCCTGGCAATGCCATGATTGTCAGTGCTTCTAAGATGGCCATTCTGCTGGCTTCGCTGACAGCCGGCACGGTAGGCTTTACGTGGCTCAAGCTCTTTGGGCAACCAGATATTGCCGACCGCGACCTAGAGACGATGGACTACGTGACCACATCTCCATAGCCCGTTTGTGGGCAGTAGCCTATGTCCTCACAACGGATCGTGGAGGTCTGGCCCCTTGGCGTTGTGGATTACGCCGCCGGACTGCTGATGCAGGAAGAGCTTGTTGCCCGGCGACGGCAGGGAGAAATTCCCGATACGCTGCTCCTGCTGGAGCATCCACCGGTCATCACACTAGGGCGCGCAGCAAAGCCAGGGCATATCCTTGCTCCAAAGGAGGTCTTGGAGCAGCGGGACATTGCCGTATATGAGACAGGGCGCGGCGGAGATGTGACCTATCACGGCTGGGGCCAACTGGTTGGCTACCCTATTCTTGACCTCAATCCAGACCGCCGGGACATCCGTCGCTACATGCGCGACTTAGAAGAGGTGCTGATTCGCACCGTTGCTGAGTACGGAATTGCTGCCGGGCGAGTTGCGGGACTAACAGGGGTGTGGGTTGCCGGGGAACGCAAGATTGCGGCTCTGGGGGTACGCATCTCGCGCTGGATCACATCCCACGGCTTTGCCCTCAACGTGACGACACACTTGGGCGATTTTGACTTTATTGTGCCCTGCGGCATCGCCGACAAAGCTGTAACGTCCATTGCCAGGGAAACCGGGCAGGCTCCGGCGCTCGCAGACGTGGCCAGCCACGTTAGCCGGTACTTTGGCAGCGTGTTTGAGCGGGCGGTTATCTGGCGACACGTAGAACGAGCTTCCGTACAGGTATGGCTTTTTCGGCAGCATGCAGCACAGAGGGAGTATCTCGTGCTGCGGCGGACAACCGCTCGCGGTGGCTTCTGGCAGCCCGTCACCGGGCGGGTTGAGCCAGGTGAAACGCTAGCAGCGGCGGCCCGGCGCGAAGTGCTGGAAGAAACTGGCCAGGCAACTGAGCCGACGGCACTGGGTGTAGTGGAAACCTCCATGATGAATGTTGCCTGGTTTGCACCCGCAGCCGCCGGACCGGTTTTCAACCGGGAACATGCCTTTGCCGCCCGGGTCGAGACAGACGCAGTGCAGCTCCAGTCCGATGAGCATGACGCCTACGCCTGGCTGCCTTTTGAAGCGGCATTCGCGCGCCTGCATTGGGCCGGTCATCGGCGCGCCCTGCGGCATCTCCACTGCCAAGACCTTTCATGACTTGCAGATAACTTTCAAACCAAGTATTTCTCCGGGTCTGAGGCGACAACCGCCTGCGAGGAGTTCTCCGTTGCTGCCGACCTAGCAGAGCGGCCGTAAGATGCAACCTTATGTTCCAAGAAGGGATACAGCCGGCGATAACGCGCCCGTGGCTTGAATGGCTCTGGAGAGTTGGCTGGGCTTTTGTACTGGGTACATGCTTAGCGATGCTCGGCGGATGTGCAACGCCTCCGCCGCGCTGGAACGAACTCATTGAAAAAGGCGCTCTCGCCGGCTTCGATCAACCGCCTTGCGCCGTACCGAGCGCTGCACCGGCAAGTAATGACCTGATTGTATATCTTGATGGCAGTGGCAGCATGCGCGGCTATCTGAATCAGCGCGGGGCAAGCGCCTACCGCGAAACCCTGCGCTTGCTAACGGAAGTCGGACCCTTGTTTGAGCCGCCGATGAGGATTCAGTTCCGCAAAGTTGGTAGTGTGGTAGAGCCGCCGCGTCCGTGGGAGGCCTTGACGCCAACCCCAGACAAAGAAGGATTTTACAACCTGCCTGACACCGACTTGGCAGCCGCAGTACGCAGTTTTGCCGTCAACTTGGAAGGAAAACCCACCGGCCCGCCGCCGCGCATGCACGTGCTGGTCACAGATGGCGTGCAGTCTATTGGCGCGACGCTGTCGGTGGCTTTTCGTGATGAGTGCCTCAAGCTCCTAGCAGGCAGTAACGGGAATCCACCCTGGCAGGCCACGCTCTTCGGTATTCGGAGCCAATTCGACGGAAAGGTGTATTCAGAGGTAGACCGCACGCGGGTGATTACCTACCAGACACAAGAAGACAACAAACAAACATGGCGCCCCTTCTACCTGCTGGTCTTTTCGAGCGATGCCAGCCAGCACAACAACAACGTAGCGCGCTTGCGGCGTGAGCTGCGCAAACTCGAAAGCCAGCCGGAGATTCACGAACTGCCACTGGCATCGTGTTTTGTTGCCGGGCCACCACTTGTCGAGGTAGCCGGAGAAGCCTCCGGCGGAGGGCTTGGGCCGCGCGTGTCCAGAGTCAAGCACAAACTGTCAGAGGTAGCACCATCGTTCAACGTGCAGATTGGCAAAGAAAACAACCGCCGCCTGTCCATCACCGTTGCACCACAGTGGTCAGAGGCCGCAACAAACACAGCCGATGCTGCACAGCTTGCGGAGCTGGTGACATGGGAACTTACACCGGTGTACCCGGCACAAGAAGAACCTGACAAAAGTTATCCCCAGTTGGAGAATATGCAGGTGACCGTCAGTTCACAGGGAGCCGTAGTGACAGTGCAACCGACATGGGAAAGCCGGGCAAAAACACCGGCTTGGCGGATTTTCCGCCTGACCGGACGCCTAGACCCCAAAAAGCGCCTGCCTGGCTGGCTGGAACAGTGGAACACCCGTGATGACCGTACAGTAGAGCAGGCCAATCGTACCTATAACTTGCTGGCAACGTGGCAGGCGACATGGGAGCGGTCGCCGGTGGGCAGCCAAACGGTCGCTAACATCTACTTGGCCGTTGGTCCTAAGTGATGAGGCGACGCTTGACATCCTTGCCGTTAGGGTGGAGTTGTTATGGAGCTTGGTGCAAAATGCGAACGGCTGGAATGGCTTGGGTTGACCGGGTGGGAGCAGTGCTACCAGAAGAACTCATCCAGTATTTCGTCAGTGACACAAGCGACAGCGATTGGCAAGTCGTTGGCGACAAGTGGTTTCTCTATCTCGTCGCCGTCGGGTTACTGTGCACATTGGGGATGCTTGGAGTGAAGTTTCTCCGCAAGCAAAGCGCCCCAATCCACAGCCCGCAACTGGTCGCTGGGAGAGACCCTTGGCTTTATTTGCCTTGGTTTCTCCCACTTATTGCGCTGTGTTTCATTGGTGGGCGGTTATTGTGTCTACGCTAGCATCATTGGTGGCTACGGTCTGGTGGTCGGGATAGTCTTTGGCATTCTGCTCTATGCCTTCCTGATGTGCTGGCTCATGCGCTAAGTCTTGGCGGCGTGATCTTTATCCCCGGCGAAGGTGAGGGCTGCGCCGGGGGCGTTTTGGTTTGAGGTGCAGAGTCCTGTGCCATGAAAAATATCATCATCGTGACTGGTGGGAACGGAACGCGCGTTGCCGATGCACTTGTGCGGTTGCTGGCAGTAGGGTTCCCAACCCGGATGCAGGGAGGGTTACCCACAAGCGCTGGCGACGAACTCGAAATCTGGCGCATTGATCCCGACCGCAGTGCCGGTGCGCTCACCGTCCTGAACGAGACGTTGCGTCGCTATCGCCACCTTCAGCATCTGATGCAGGACGGCAACGGCGAGCCGCCGGCACAGGACGCGCAGCCGCTGGCAGCCAGCCCGTGGGCAATGACAATCAACACCAAGGTGCGGGACTTTGACCCGCTGGCACTACCCGGCTTCGACAAACCCATCTCGACCCTACGGGAGTTGCTCGGTCAGTTTCCGGGCAAAAAGGACGGAACGCCCTTGCTCCATGCCTTCTATGAGGACAAGGACCTGGATGTGAAAATCAACCGGGGCTTTTACCAAAAGCCTTTTATCGGTTCGCCGGTCATTGCGGCCTTTGCGGCGTCACTAATGGACCGCAACTCGCCGGCCGGCAGCCAGATTGACTTCAACACGCTCAAGCAGAGCCAGGTGCGCTTCTTTATCTGCGGCAGCATCTATGGCGGCACCGGTGCCTGTGCCCTGCCGGTCATTGGACAGTTTCTCGCCCGCGAGCGCCAGCGCAGCAACCTCAACTGGAGCATCGGAGCTTGCCTGCTTATGCCCTATTTTCTTCCACCCCCACCACCATTCAAACCACTTCCCGAAGACAGGCAGTCCGATGCGCGCTACGTGAATGAGGAAGCCCGGCGGAAAGCGCAACAGTTTGCTAGCCACGAAGCCTTTGCTGTGCTCAATGAAGAAGAGCGGGTGGCACTAGCGCGGCAAATCCTAACCGGTTTTTACGCCGATCCGACCGACTTGCCCCTGCGATCACGCCACAGCCTGGTCTATTACCGCGACATTCTGGCGTCAACGTTTGACGAACTCTACCTTATCGGAAAAGCCCAGCCGGATGCGCTCCAGCGGTGGAGCAACGGTGGACAAACGCAACGTAACCCTCTCAATGCTACTGAAGTTGCTGCTGCAATCACGGCCCTCAACTACTTTGCTGGGAATCGCGTCGGGAGCGGTCAATCTTACAGTCTGGCTGCAGGGGGGAGCGACATGTCGCCGAGTATGCTGCGGCTGTCCGACCTGCCGGTCTACATGGTGGGAGAACGGCCGGTTGATGCGGAGAAAGTCTTCTTAGCTACGGCCGTACTTATTCATCTGCTGAAGTATCAGATTGAATGGGACGCCGATGCCCGTGGCTGGAGTGACGACCCCGGTGGGCTGCGCCACCTCTACCAACTTGATCCTGCACGGCAAGAGCGTGACCGCCTAGCATATCGCGTGGCTCTTGACCTGATCCGCGAGATAATGGAGGACACAGTTTCACCTGACCGAACAATGGGTTGGAATCCGGACATCCGCGCTGACCTTGACAGGCTCATTGCACCCGGTGTGGAAAACACTGTCATCGAGCGCATGAAGCGCCGCACACGGCTATTTGGGCTGGCCGCCGACAACAAGCCCCAGGAAGCCCTGCGGTTCGGGGGGGTAAAGGTGGAACTAACCTCGTTTGACTTCTACGGCTGGGCGCCGCCGCCGGAGTTCAAGCGCGGCGACTATGCACGACTTGTGTGGGCGAATGTCTTTGCTAGGGCCGATGTTGCAAACTAACAGGAAGCGCCCTCCTGCGAGCCCAACCAGACCTGTGCAGGGTGACTTCCCGACGACCTGTCCCTGCGCCGAGTATGTTCAGGAAAGTTAAGCAATGGTTTTACTCAGACCCGAGCCTACCCTCCGAAGTCACGCCGGAAGCCGTGCAGTGGGCCTACCGGTTGATTCTAGGACGGGAACCCTCTCCTGAAGACATCTCGGCCCATCTGCACTACCCAGACCTTGCGCATCTGCGGAAAGAATTCTTTAGCTGCCGGGAGTTTCGGGAACGTGAGCGCATTCTGTGTGGGCCGTCCCTAAGTGGGCTGGAAGCACCTATGGTGGTTGAAGACGAAGTGGATGACGCCACGCTGGAGCGCTTGCTAGCCCACATTCAAGCAAGCTGGCAGAAGCTTGGCCAGAAAGAGCCACACTGGTCCGTGCTGACCATGGAGGAATTCAAACAGGCCAACTTGGCTGCTAACTACGAGCAGTTTTATGCCTCCGGTAACGGGAACGCTGCGCAGTTCCTCCATCTTTTGCAGCGCAACGGTTGTTTTCCCGAGGGGGTGGCTGACAAAGCTGTGCTCGAGTACGGCTGCGGCGTTGGTCGGGTAACCCATGCCCTGGCCAAACATTTCAGACAGGTGTACGCCTACGATATTTCCGCGCCCCATCTGGCACTGGCCAAACAGTGGACCGATGGGCTGGGACTGACCAACATCACCTTTTCCCAGATACAGCACCCACAGGATGTGTTACACCTTCCGAAGGTACACGCGGTGTACACCGTCATTGTCCTTCAACACAACCCGCCGCCGGTGATTCGGACGATCCTGCATGGTCTGCTATCGGCACTGTTGCCCGGTGGAGTCGCGCTGTTTCAGGTCACCACCTACCGGCAACACTATTCGTTCATCGCTATGGACTATCTGCGTACAACCACAGAGCGCCTAGGACAGGTCGAAATGCACGTGTTGCCGCAGCGACGGGTTTTCGAGATCATTGCCCAAACCGGTTGTCAGGTCTTGGAAGTGCTGGATGATGCTTGGACAGGCTATCGCTACGGCGAGTTATCCAACACGTTTCTGGTGCAAAAACATGCCGCTGCCTGAGTACCCTGTCATCTAGGCCAGCACGAGAGCAGACAGAGTGAGAATGGGCTATGGGACTCCTCATCAACCAAGGCATCCTCGGTGAAGTCGGCGGATTTCGGGCGCGAACCTTCTTTTCCATTGATCCTCATCGGGTCGTGCCGCCTGCCCCTGATCCCCGTTTCTTTGAAACACTCCCGACGGTTTGGGCAGCCGCTTACCGCTTTCGCCAAGCTGTTGAACAAGGCGATGAGACGGCCTGCTGGGAGTGGCTGACACTGTTTGTTCTGCACGCGATGGGCGTTGCTTATCTGACCGAACCGCTAACACCGGCCTTGCTAGCACGGGAATACCCACCGGCGCTTCAGCCAGCTTTAGAAACAACCCATCCGCAGGGCGGCGGAATGCGGGAGTTCCAGCTTTTGAAGGTCGGAGCGACTACCTTAGGCGGAGTTTACCCTGATATTGTGTTTTTTCCGGCACGCGCACGTTCTCACTGGTTGCTGGAGAACTACCTGCGTCCCTACCTTGAAGGCGACCGTCTGTCTTGGGCGCAGGTACAGAGCTTGTTGCTAACTGATCCGGTTGAGCGGGACAAATGCCATCGTCATTTGCGCTGCCTGGCACGGGATGTCTTATCACTCAGCTTTGGCAAGCGCCTTGACCAGCTATGTGACGAGGCTTTCGGAGCAGCACCCTACGGTCTAGACCAAGTTCCACGGTTGCCTTCAGCCCCAGCTGCCTGGCCGCTTGTGCGCGAGTTACCTAAACCAACAGATTTGTTGGAGACCTATCCGTTACGCAAGCCGAATGCACGTGGTGGGCAGACCTATTTCCTAGTAGACAAGTTCCCTCAACCACCAACCTGGATGACAACGGCACTAGGTCCGGGGCAGCCATCGCCGGCAAGCTACCGCGCACTGGGACCAAATACCATTGGGGTTGAAGTGCGGGGTCGGCTCGAAACGCTGACGCTAGATGTCAGGGACGAGATTGTTGACCTGGCAAGCCTCTTTTTGAGCGATTACGTTGGGCGGGTGGATTATCCGCGCGATGACCAGCGCCTGGCGCTTATCCATCCAGTTCACAAGCTCCAGGGGCTGACCGATGCCTCACGGGTTGCCGTGTGTATGGCTCCCGTCACAAGTCGGTTTCTGGCGTATTTCCCAGAGTTGCTCGCTGAAGATGGAAAGGGTATTCAGGCGCGAGTTGCCTTTGATGGGCAGCAAGTAGTTTGGACGTTTTCGATCTGTGGGCGGGAAGTCCCATGGACGGCACGCTATTTCGAGGCGCGAGACCTGACGATCGCTTCCCTATCTCTCTGGCCACCGAGGGTCGATCCGGAATGGCACTTTTATGCTGCCTATGGGCTGGGCATGCGAGAACGTTCCGGGCGCTGGCGACTGGTAGATGAAAACGGACGGTTAGGTGAGCTCTACGAGCTTGGCACCTCCCAGGAAGAATACGTCACCGTGTTGGTACCGCAGGAAACGACTGATCCTACCGTGCGGGCCCAGGCCAATCGGCCCCGTGCGCTGAGCTGGTGGTGGCCTTCCCAGGGGCGTGAGGTAGAGCGCGGCATCGTCTGGCTGACAAGGCTACCGGACGCAGGCAACCGGCTGCCGACCCCTGCCCACTTGGCTGTAGATTTCGGTACGAGCAACACCTCGGTCGCCTTTGCCGCTGGCGGTGTGACCGATACCCTGCGGTTTTCCCTGGCTCCACTGCGTCTGTGGAACGGCGACGGCACCAACCGACTGGGTTTTGCACCCTTCAATTGGGGTGGAGCCAAGGGCTATTTCTCGACGACCTTGCTGACGCGCCGGGCTTCGTCGCTGCGGGAAGTGTCGCCGGAGATGTTGACGGTCGAACACCTGTTTGCAGCCGCCATTCCCAATCTTTACTCCGATGGTCTCAATCGCATGCTGGCTGCCAGCAGTGGCGCAAATGCCTGGGACCTGCACGACAGCCTCAAGTGGGACCAGCCCCGAACCTCAGCTTATCGAGCGCTGTTTCTGCGCTTGTTGCTGCTGTTTGCCCATGCCGAGCTGTTCTTCAATCGGCGGGCACAGGTGACGGATTACACCTTTACGTTTCCTCTGGCGATGAGCCGAACCGACCGGGATGTGTTTCATAAGCAAAACCGGGAGAACATCCAGGCCATTCAGTGGCTTTGCCACGGGATATGTAAATTTGATACCGCAAATCACTACTGCGCCGACGTGGATGAAAGTGCTGCTGCGGCGGCTGGAGCCAACCTACCGCCGAGCCCTGACCGCCTCGATGTGTTTATTGACGTAGGTGGTGGTACAACCGACATTGCCGTACGGCGAGGGACGGAAATTCTCGTCCTGGACAGTTTGCGACTGGCTGGACGGCAGTTTTTCCGTACAGCCGAGCAGAACCTCTCACCTCGCGTCAAGCTGCGCAAAGCCGGCGTGTTTCGTCGTCACTTAGGGCTGTTGCTGGCGCCCAATGAAGAAGCAGCGCCGGTGGAAATGGATGTCAGTGAGATGCCGGGTCTGCGCGAGCACCACATGAGCCTGCCCACCTTTTACCTGCTGCGCGTCAACGAACTCAAAAGCGAAACCTTTGTGCAGCGGGAACGGCTGATTCTAAAACGCCAGCGCGACGCCACCCTGCCTGAAAACCAAAGCTACCGCGATGCCTACCAGCGGTTTTGCGCCCAACTCTTTTTCCGCCATATCCTGGCTTACGGTATCCTGCAAGCTGCCGGAGCCGCTGTTGAACGCCGCCTTGGGCGGGAGCAGTTGCCACACGGGATTCATCTGGTGCTCGGTGGGAATGCTTGGGGGTTGTTGCTGTTTGCCGATTTTGAGCGTTCCGGGCAAGCCCTACTGACTGAAGCGGAAACACTGCTAGATCGGCTCAAAGCGCGGGCCAGCGGCCTGCCGCCGGAAGCCGCTGCCTGCCTGCACGACCTGCACATCCACGATGTTACCCTGCTTAACGAAGGAGACATCAGTCGTGCCAAAACCAACGTCCCTATCGGGGCACTTTCGGTAGCAGGGAATCAGCACCGCGGCCGGCGAACGGCTCCGTTTACCGGACTGAACCTGGCACAAGTAGTCCTCAGTGACGGCTTACACGACTACGGCCCGCAGTCCGTAAACTGGTTTGACCGCTGGAGCGAAGCCGATCTCAAACGCCGTTTTGGGATGGAAGCAGATGCCGATATTCGCCAGGTGAGTATTCGCCCACCTGGGACCAACGCCCCTCTGGATGCCTTGCTAACGCTATTCACTTCACGAGGCAAGTCTGATCTTCTCCCGGAGAAGAAGTGGCCGACAATCAATGGCTATCTAGCTGGTGGAAAACACTACCCAGCACTAACACCACTGGCTGTCTTTGTGACCGGCGTGCTGTATGCCGACCCGGACTTGAAGCTGGTCACGAGTTTGCCCGACCAGCCTTATCCGCTGATTGAAGATATGGCGCGCCAGGCCGGCTTCTATGACGATCAGCCACCCCAGATGAAGACGCCTGAACCACGTCGGGAGACAATGACCTATGAGTGATTGGCTAGTAAGCTCTCACCCGACTAATGGGCCTGGACAGGGGCAGTACGCCAAAACGCAAGTGGCTTTCGCAGAGAAAGGCCGGTCGTTGCATGTCTGCCGGCCAGTGCGACGACTCAAAAGGGATTGGTTGCCGCAATGCAGGGATTTGGCCGCTGCGGGGCTGGTGTTGCTGTTTGAACCGGCTCCCGCTCTGGCGTGGTGGTCA
>AFSR01008764.1_pt1 | contig 12240 bp, 14 predicted proteins | sample 296848 | NCBI WGS metagenome assembly AFSR01 (sample SAMN02954305, study PRJNA68063) | hot springs metagenome | biome: terrestrial; feature: Mushroom and Octopus hot springs; material: microbial mat core samples; isolation source: Yellowstone National Park Mushroom and Octopus hot springs ...
TAGGTCGCCGTACTCTTCGAACAGGGCGCGCAGGTAGTCGCCGCCGATTGCCGAGCCGCCCATACCGCACACCACCACTTGGCGCGGGGCGCGCGGCAACGCGGGCGCAGGCGCGTCGCTGGCAAGTTGCATCGCGCGCTCACACTGGGCAGGAAAGTCCAGCGCGAGCGCCATCATCCCGTGCGGGTCTAAGCGCGTCAGCAGCCCGCTTTCGTCCAGTGGGTGCATGGCGCGTCCTCACGAGGCGACATAGGGCAGCAGCGCCAGCTCCCGCGCGCGCTTGATCGCCATCGCGAGCCGTCGCTGGCACTTGGCGCACAGGTGCGTCTGTCGGCGCGGCAGGATTTTGCCCCGCTCTGGCGTCGTGTAGCGGCGCAGGGTCGCCACATCCTTGTAATCGAAGTAGGAATCTTCGGGGCAGATGTTTTTGCGTCGGCGGCGCACCACCCGACGCTTGCCCTCAAACTCATCGTCGGTCTTCTTCGCAAGATCCAAGCGTTCGGTTGCCATCGTTTACCTCCTTAGCGGAATGGGTCGTCTAACTCGCCCTCGTCGAATTCGATGTCGTCGAAGTCGCCTACTGGCTCGTCCATCAGGTCGGGTTCAGGTGGGGGTGGGGCGGCTGCCGCAGGTCGCTGTACCGTGCGGGGCGCAGCGGCAGGCGGCGCGGGCGCAGTGCCAGCCGATGCGGGCACATCCGCGCCCGCTTCAGGCTCGCCCTCGCGCGGTCGCTCCAGAAACCGCACATTATCGGCAACCACCTCATATGCCTTGCGACGGTTGCCCTCACGGTCGGTGTAGCTGCGCGTCTGCAGTTTGCCCTCCACCAGCACCAGCCTGCCCTTGGTCACATAGTTCGCCACCGTGTCTGCCAACTGGCGGAAGGCGACGATGTCGAAGTAATCCTGTCTGCGCTTCCTCGCCTGCGCGCATCGCGCGATCGACCGCAATCGTGAAGCGCACCACCGAAGTGCCATCTGGGGTCGCCCGCAGTTCGGGGTCGCGCGTCAGACGCCCTACCAAGATAATTCGGTTGTAGTACATAGCACCCTCCCCTTACGAGGATTTGGCGAACTCCTCTGGCTCCAGACGGAAAGGTGCGGAATCGGATGACATCCTCGTTGATTTTGAGGATGCGGTTCAGCTCTTCAGCTGCCTTCGGTTGCCCTTCGTAGCGGAACAAGAGGTAGACGCCCTCCTTGTGTTTCTTGATCTCGTATGCCAGTTTGCGCTTATCCCACACGCGCGCGCTATGCACCTTCGCGCCGAGGCTCTCCAGCACATTCCGTGCGCGTTCGATAATCGCTTCGACCTGCGCTTCGTCCAGCGTGGTCGGCACAATCGCCATCGTTTCGTAGTAGCGTGGATGCTCCATCGTTTACCCTCCTCTGGACCTGTAAGTTTCGGGGCTTCGCCCAGCGAAGCCAGAAGGGTCCACAGCATGCCTATTATACCCAACGCAATAGTCTCAATGCGTTCCCGACGACGGAGACGGAGCTGAGGCTCATCGCGAGCGCGGCGACCATCGGGTTCAGGTAGCCCATCGCTGCCAACGGGATGCCCAGCGTGTTGTAGACGAACGCGAAGAAGAGGTTCTGGCGGATAACGCGATAGATTGCCTGCGAGAGGCGCAGCGCGGTCAGCACGGTGCGCAGGTCGCGGTTGAGCAGCATCAGGTCGGCGTTCTCGGCGGCGAGTTGGGTTCCTGTGGCGACGACGACGCCCAAGTCGGCTTCGGCGAGGGCGGGCGCGTCGTTGATGCCGTCGCCAACGAACGCCACGCGCTTGCCTTCCGCCTGCAGACGGCGCACCACCTCTGCCTTCTGGTGGGGCAGTTGCGCCGCGCGCCACTCGTCGACGCCGACGCGCTCGGCGAACGCCGCCACCGCCTCTGCGCGGTCACCCGAACACAGCACCAGCCGCAGCCCCGCCTGACGCAACGCGCGCAGCGTCTCTGCCACTTCGGGCAGCGGCTCGTCGGCGAACTCGAAGCCTGCGACGATGCGCCCGTCAACGGCGAGCAGGACGGGGAAGTTTTCTACCCCCCTCCTTAAGGTTACCCCCGCTTCGCGAGGGGAACCAAGCCTGATTGGTTCCCCCTGCGAGCAGGGGGAACCTAAAGGAGGGGGTTCAGAAAAGCCATCCTGTTCAACGCCCTGCTCCTGCAGAAAGCGCGGGCTGCCGAGAAGGATGGTGTATGCCCTCACCCCCGTCCCCTCTCCCACAGGGTGGGAGAGGGGTGTAGGGGCGCACGGCGGTGCGCCCTGCCGCTCCCCCTCGCCCGCGTGCGGGAGCGGGGGCAGGGGGTGAGGGGTCAGCTCCTTTCCCCCCTCTCCCACAGGGTGGGAGAGGGGTGTAGGGGCGCACGGCGGTGCGCCCTGCCGCTCCCCCGTGCATATCGCCCTCACCCCGCCGCCTGCCACGACCTGCACCTGCTCTACGGGCGCGGGCGCGATTCCGCGCGCCTGCGCCGCGTGCAGAATCGCCTCCGCCAGCGGGTGGCGCACGCTCTGCTCCAAGCCCGCCGCCAGACTCAGCGCGTCGGTCTCGGAGATGCCGTCCGTGTGGATAGCGACCAGGCGCGGTGTGCCCAGCGTCAGCGTGCCCGTCTTGTCCAGCACGAGCGTGTCGATGCGTCGCACGCGCTCCAGCGCCTCGAAGCCGCGGATCAGCACGCCCGCACGCGCCGCGCGGGTCGCGCCCGTGAGCATCGCAATCGGCACGGCAAGCCCCACCGCGCACGGGCAAGCAATCACCAGCACGCTCACGGCGGGAACCAGCGCGTCGGCGAGGCTGCGCGTGGCAAGCCACCAGCCCAGTAGCGTCAGCAGCGCAATCGCAACCACAATCGGCACGAACACCGCCGCGATTTGGTCGGCGACGCGCTGAATGCTCGCTTTACGCGCCTGCGCTTGCGCAACTGCTTGGGCAACTTGTGCCAGCAGCGTCTGCTCGCCGACTGCCTGCGCCTCAAGGTGTAGCACGCCGTCCACCACAAGCGCGCCGCCCAACACCCGATCGCCCGCTGCGCGCTCTTGGGGCAGCGACTCGCCCGTAATCGCCGATTCGTCCACCCAGCCGCGCCCCTCCAGCACCACGCCGTCCACAGGAACCCTGTCGCCCGTGCGCACGAGCAGGCGGTCGCCGACCTGCACTTGGCTGAGCGGAGCCGCGCGGTACGCCTCGCCGTCCCAGCGCAGCACTTCACGGGGCAGCAGGCTCCAGAGCGATTCCAGCGCGCGTTTTGCCTGCCCACGCGCCCGCGCCTCCAGCGTGCGCCCCAGCAGCACCAGCGTGATAATCACCGCTGAAGTCTCGTAATACAGGTGGTGCGCCTGCCCCTGCAGCGTGAGCGCGAAGCTGTAGAAAAACGCCGCCAGCGTGCCCAGCAGCACCAGCACCTCCATATTCGCCGTGCCGTGCCGCAGCGCGCCCCACGCCGCGCGATACAACGGCAACGCGACGCCAAACTGCACTGGCAGTGTCAGCGCGAGCAGGATCCAGCCTTGTGCGGGGAGCGGATGCGGCAGGAACATGCTGAGCGCGACAATCGGAACCGTCAGCGCGACGCTGAGCCACAGTCGCCGCTGGAGCGCACGCGCGGGGTCATCTTCGGCGGCATGGGCGGCTGGCTCGATCGGTTCCGCGTCGTAGCCTGCCGCGCGGATGGCTTCGATCAGCGCGGTAATGTCCACAGGCTGCGCCGTCTCCACCTCGGCGGTCTCGGTGGCGAGGTTCACCGTCGCCGAGTGCACTTCGGGCGCGCGCGTCAGCACCTTCTCCACGCGCCGCACGCACGCCGCGCAGGTCATACCCTTCACCCGTAGCCGTTGCGTAGGCATCGAGCGTAGGATACCCGTCGGGGTATACTACGCCTGCCATGCACGAGGGCTGGGCAGTGGTTCCGAGCGAGCGCGTGAGTTTCGAGCGCGAGCGCGGTGTGAGCGCAATCCAAGTCTCGCGGGAGGCGACCTACCTGTTTGTGCGCGCGCCCGACACGAGCCTACTTCCCGCACAGCGACAGCGCATTCTGAACCTGCTGCGCGAGGCGGAGATCCCCATCTTCCTGATCAAACTGCAGCGCAACGGACTGAGCTTCGGGGTCGATTCGGAACTGGCGGCGCGCGCGTGCGAGACGCTGGAGGCGCACGGGTTTCGCGTGTCGGTCAAGCCGCGCCGCGTGATGGTCTCCATCTTCGCCCAGAACATGCGCGAGTTGCACGGCGTGATTGCCCGCATCGCGGAGGTGCTGTACGAGGCGGGGGTCGCCATCGAGCAGGTAAGCGACGCGCACAACCGTATCACCTGCCTGATTGAAGCCGAGCGCGCGCCGCTGGTCGTCGAGCGGCTGTGCGCGGCGTTCGGGCTGTCGCCGCAGACCCTACAGAAGCAGCCCGCCGCGCTTGCAGTGGAGGAACCCTGAAATGCCGATACGCCTTGCCGTGGCTGGACTGACGCACGGGCATGTGTGGGGCTTGCTGGAGCAGTGGGCAGCCCAGCCCGAAGTGGAACTGGCCGCCGTCGCCGACCCGACCCCGCTGCTGGAGAACGCCCGCGCCCGATTCCAACGCGCCTATGTGGACTGGCAGCGCATGCTGGACGCCGAATCGCCCGATGTGGTGCTGGCGTGCGCCGACAACCGCACGAGCGCGGCGATTGCGATTACCGCGATGCAGCGCGGCGCGCATGTGATGGTCGAAAAGCCGATGGCGGCGGACTTGGCGGACGCCGAGCGGATGCTCGAAACCGCCCGCGCAACCGACCGTATGCTGATGATTAACTGGCCCACGCGCTGGAACCCCGCGATTGATGCGCTGCTGGAGCGCGCCCGTAGCGGCGAGTTCGGCGCGGTGTTCGAGTTCCGTTTCCGCGCGGGGCACGCGGGACCGCGCGAAATCGGCTGCGACCCGTACTTCGTGGAGTGGTTGTACGACGAGCAGCGCAACGGCGCGGGCGCACTGGCGGACTTCGCCTGCTACGGCGCGGTGATGAGCGCGTACCTGCTGGGCGAGCCGTTGCAGGTGGTGGGCGCGCGCGGCAACCTGACCAAAGACTACCCCATCAGCGACGACAATGCCGTGCTGATTGCCCGCTACCCGAAGGCAATCGCCGTGATTGAAGCCACATGGTCGCAAATCGGCACGGACGGCGCGCCGAACCCCATCGTGTACGGCACGGAGGCGACGGCAGGCGTGATTGACGGCAAACTGCGCATCCATCGCCGCGGCGCAGAGCCTACGCTGGAAACGCCGCCGCCCCTGCCTGAAGGCGCACGCAACGCGCCTGAATACTTCCTCAACTGCCTGCGCACAGGCGCGCGCCCCGAAGGCGTGCTTAGTCCCGAAATCGCGCTGATTGCCCAGCGGATGGTGGAGACGGTAAAGCAGTGAGCCTAAAAACAAGTGAAAACCTCGACTCCTCTTAACAGAGGCTTAACAGTCGCTCAGGGTATACTTTGGGTAGGAGGTTCATGCACTATGCGACGACACGGCTTTACGCTCATCGAGCTTCTGGTCGTGATTGCGATTATCGCGATCCTGGCAGCCATCCTGTTCCCTGTGTTCGCCCAGGCGCGCGAGAAAGCGCGACAGACCTCGTGTTTGAGCAACTGCAAGCAGATTGGACTTGGGATTACGATGTATCTGAATGACTGGGACGAAACCTTCCCGCGCAACGACGACTGTATTGCCCCCGCACGCATTCCCTATCAACCGAACGCCGTTGGCTGCAGCGGTCCTTACGGACAGCGCGTCAATCACTACAAGTGGCAATACTGGATCTATCCGTATGTGAAAAATATTCAGATCTTTTTCTGCCCCAGCCGCTCGTTCGACCGCACCGCTTGGGAGCAGCATGCCGAAATCTTTGACGGCGGCTACTCGCTTGCGCTGCACATCACGGGCGCGTTGAACACTTGGAACCGCACGGGGAGCGCGCAGCAGATTCGCACCTCGTTCCTTGGCGGCACGATGGCTGGTGTGCAGCGACCTGCCGAAACCATGATTCTCATGGAAGACCGCTTTCCTGGCACGCGCCACTATGTGCTGGGACAGCAGCCCTTCCAGACTGCCTACCCGATGGCGCATCGCCATCTGTGGGAGAAATGGTTCTACCCGAACGGTCCCAGCCAACCTGTTAACAAGAACAACGCGCCGCACATGGACGGTTTGATTATCGTCTATGTGGATGGTCACGCCAAGTGGATGAATGTGCGCGAGTTCCTTGCGAAAAGTCCAAGTGCTCAAGATTATCGACCCAGTCCGCTGAGCGAATTTCCACGCGGCATGGCATGGACTATCAGCGAGCAGCCCACATGGACAGGCGACTGGCCGCTGTGGGGACTGTACGGCAACTAAACCCGAAGCACACTCGCTTAGCGAAAAGCCCCCTCCGAACAGCAGGAGGGGGCTTTTGCATATCGAACCTACAGGCAGTATGCGACTATTTGTGATTGCCCTGTGGGTTGGGTTGCTTCTGATGGGGTTGGACGCGCGGGACGCCCCTACCCGTCGGGATAGCGACTATCTGATACGGGTCGGACTGGAGCAGGGCGCGTTCGCGCCTGTACTGTATGTGGGCGTCAGCGCGGACAGCCTGCGCTGGGTAGACCCGCGCACGGGGCAAACACTCGGCGTCGGCGCAGCAGGGCAAGTGTGGGAACTGCGCCGCGCGAACGGACGCTTCGTTGCCCGCTGCGGGCAGGCGCAAGTGGCGTCCGAACGGCTCGTCGCCGAGCCTGCAGGCACGGGCTTCGCGATGGTCGGCGCGTCGCCGAACGCCATGCGCCGCTATCGCGGGCACTTGGAATGGGTGGAACGCGACGGCAAACTGCTCACGGTCAACTGGGTGCGTCTGGACGACTACCTGAAGGCGACTCTGCCGCGCGAGATGCCGCCGAACTTCCATATCGAAGCGCTCAAGGCGCAGGCGGTCGCCGCCCGCTCGTTCACCATGCGACGGCTGAACCGCTACCGTCAGTGGGGCTACGACCTGTGCGACCACGCGCCGTGCCAAGTGTACGGTGGGGTGGACGCCGAACACCCGAACACGAACCGTGCGGTGGAGGCGACCGCAGGCGAGGTGCTTGTCCACAACGGGCGCATTCTGGAGGCGGTCTACACGGGCAACTGTGGGGGGCACACCGCACCGATCGAGGTCGCCATGACGGGCACGCAGCCCCTTGCACCCCTGCGCGGCGTCCCCGACGCGGACGCCGACGGCAAGCCATTCTGCAGCCTCGCGCCGAACTTCGCGTGGGAACAGACCCTCACGCGCGAGGAACTCGAACGACGCTTCCCCCAAGCAGGGCGCATTCGAGAGATAGCGATTGCACAGCGCACAGTAGGCGGGCATGTGTTGCAGGCGCGCCTGCGCGGCGACCGCGCGACGCTCACTCTTTCGGGCGCGGAGTTTCGCACGGCAATTGGCGTGGGGCGTGTGCGTAGCCTGATGTTCGAGGTGCAGCCCCAGCAAGGCGGCTGGCGCATTATTGGGCGCGGGTCAGGACACGGCGCAGGCATGTGTCAGTGGGGCGCGCAGGGGCGCGCACGCGCAGGGCAGACCTATCGGCAGATTCTGGAGGCGTACTACCCCGACGCCACGCTGGTCGGCGCGTTCGGGCAATAACGGCTACTCGGTCGTCTCCCCGCGCTGGCTGCGCTCCCACTCGTGCAGGCTCTGCAGCAGGTTGCCCGAACGCAGCATACGGCGCATCGCGCGCACCTCTTCGGCGGTGATGGGACCCATCTGCTGCGTGGTCAGCCACTCGTCGGCGGTGCGCTCGTCGTTTTCGAGGTAGTTCAGCATCAGCTCGTCCCACGCCTGCTGGCTCAGCATCCGCTCGCCGCGATGCCCGCAGCGGGGGCACTCGAAATGCACCTCCACGCGGTTCGCGCCCATCGTGTGCGCATGGTACGCGATATAGGTCAGGTCGTCCAGCCCGATTGTCGCTTGACAGCGTCGGCAACGCAAGCTCACAAACTGCTCCCTCCCCAAGTGCGCGGCAGAAAGATTTGCTCGTACTTATACAGCGCGTAGCGGTCGGTCATCCCTGCCAAGTAGTCGCACACCGCCTGCGCACGCGCCTCGACCGAGTCGTCCGCAGGGCGGAACTTCTCCGACAGTTCCGATGGGTTCTCCATATAGTAGTCAAACATCTGGTGCAAGATGTGCGTCATCTTCTCGCGCTCTTTTTGTACCTTCGCGTGGTGATACATATTTTCGAACATGAACTCTTTCAGTTGGTTCATCGCCTGCAGCATCGGCTCGCTCATCTGCACGACAGGCTTACCGTCGCTTTGCTCGACGACATCCATCACCATGCGGGCGATGCGCCCGCTGTGGGTGTCGCCGAGGAACTCGATGAGGTCGCGCGGCAGGTCGTCGAGGGTCAGCAGTCCTGCGCGGATGCCGTCATCGAGGTCGTGGTTGAGGTAGGCGATGCGGTCGGCGATGCGCACGACGGCGGCTTCGAGGTGGACGGTCTTTTGGGTTTCGTGTGCCGTGAGGTCGGCGCGCCCTTGGAGTGCCCGACGATGCCCTCGCGTACCTCGTGCGTCAGGTTCAGCCCGCGCCCGTCTTTCTCGATGCAGTCCACCACACGCAGGCTCTGCTCGTAGTGGCGGAAGCGCGCGGTGGGGATATACTTGCGCAGGATTGCGTCCAGCGCCTCTTCGCCCGTGTGTCCGAAGGGTGGGTGTCCGAGGTCGTGCGCGAGGGCGACCGCTTCGGTGAGATCTTCGTTGAGGCGCAGGGCGCGGCTGATCGTGCGGGCGATTTGCGCCACCTCCAGCGTGTGGGTCAGGCGCGTGCGGTAGTGGTCTTCGTTGGGGTCTAAAAACACCTGGGTCTTGTGCTTGAGTCGGCGGAACGCCTTGCTGTGGATGATGCGGTCGCGGTCGCGCTGGAACGCGGTGCGCACAGGGTCGGGCGGCTCAGGCGTCGGTCGCCCGCGCGACTCCGCGCTCTTGGTCGCATAAGGCGCAAGAATCTGGTATTCCAGTCGCTCCAGCCGTTCGCGTACCGTCATCGCCGTTCAGTATTCGATCAGCGTGTAGACATCGTAGCCGCGCAGGTGCTTGCGCCCGCCCAGGAAGGTGAGTTCAATCAGGAAGGTGAAACCCGCCACGGTTCCGCCCAATCGCTCGATTAGGCGCGCCGCAGCGCTGGCGGTGCCGCCTGTTGCCAACAGGTCGTCCACCACCACCACGCGCTGTCCAGGCTCAACCGCGTCGGTGTGCATTTCGACGGTGTTCGTGCCGTACTCCAGCGCGTACTCCTCGCTGATTTTCTCGCCGGGCAGTTTGCCCAACTTGCGCACGGGCACAAAGCCCAGTCCGAGGTTAATCGCAATCGGCAAGCCGAACACGAACCCGCGCGATTCGATGCCCGCAATCACATCGGGCTTCAGCGCGCGCGCATGCTCGGTCATCAGGTCTACGACCTCCTTTAGCGCCTGCGGATGCTTCAGCACGGGGGTGATGTCCTTGAAGATAATCCCCGGCTCTGGGAAGTTCGGTATATCGCGCACCAGTTGCGCCGCCAGTATCTCTGCCATCGGTTGCCTCCGTTTTGCCCCTGAAGTATACCCAATTGGGACGAAAGTCCCGAAATGTGTTGGGCGTGTGGACGGTACTCTACAGTGGAGGCAAATCATGGGGCAACTGCCGCGTTGGTTGGTGATACTCTTCGCGAGTGTGCTCACGCTCATTACGGGCGCCGAGTGTACCGCGCTGTTGATGCACGGCTGGTTTATGGTGGATGACCCCGCTGCACTTCGGGACGGACAGTATATGTTCGTGTTTTTTCTCGGAGGCAGTGCGGGCACAGCAGTGGCAATTCCTACAGCAGTCATGGGCGCCGTAATGGTGGCGCGTCGTCCCGACTTTGTGCGCTACTTGACAGTCACGCTGGCGTTGATTACTGCACTGGGCGTTGGGATGGGCTTACTGCTCAGCGTCCCTGCTGGGATAAACGGGGTCGGCTGGGGCGTGTTAGGGATTGGGCTAACGCTTCTGGGGATTATAACGACGCCTTTGGGACTGTTTTGGTTTGGACACAGCGCACCCGTCGCGGTGCCGATAGGCGTCCTGATGGCTTTAGCGGTTATAGGCGCGTACTGGGTCTATAATCGCAGAGAGGGCGGTACAGCGTCGGTATAATTCGGCTATGGCAATCACTGCGCCGCACGAACAGGGCACGAAGCGCCTCGATTGGGAAGCGTACCTCCGCTGGGAGGACGACCTTATGCACTACGAAATCATCGACGGGGAGGTTCATCCGTTGCCGACGCCTACCTTGAGGCGCCAGTTGGTGCAGGCGCAACTGATGGATTGTATACGCGGCTACCTCACTCAGAATCGCTTAGGCGTGTTGCTCGCCGCGCCGTTTGACTTTGTGGTGCGTCGGGAACCGTTGCGCACGCGCCAGCCCGACCTGTTTTTCCTGTCCAGCGCACGCGAATCCGAGTGGCGTGACCGCCTAAGCGAGCCGCGTTTGGAGATTGCGCCCGACTTGGTGATCGAACTGCTCTCGCCGTCGGACACCTACCAGCGCTGGAAGGAGAAACTGCAGGACTATCATCAGCTCGGCGTGCGCGAGGTGTGGGCAGTGGATGTGGAGGCGGGCGAGATTGAGGTGCTGGTGCGCGAGGAGGGCGGCTACCGTTCGCTGGGCTGGTTTTCGGGCGAGCAACTTGTGCCGACCCAGGTGCTGACAGGGCTGACGCTCACGCCTGCGGAGGTGTTCGCTGGCGTGCAGGAATCAGGATGACCCTTGAAATCGCCCTCACTTTAGGCTTGCTTGTGGCGGCGATTGCGCTGTTTATCAGCAACCGCTTTCCCCCCGAAGTGGTCGCGCTGATTCTGCTGGCGACGCTGCTGCTGAGTGGGCTGGTTCCTGTGGAGAAGGGGCTGCGCGGGTTCAGCAACGACGCCGTGATTACGATTGCGGCGATGTTTGTGCTCAGCGAGGGTCTGCAGCGCACGGGGGTGATTGGCTGGCTGGCGCGGGGGCTGGAGTGGCTGGCACGGCGGGCGGCGTGGCTCGCGGTGGTTGCGCTCCTGCTCGTGACGGCGTTTCTGTCGGCGTTCGTGAACAACACGGCGGTGGTCGCGCTGTTTATCCCGCTCACGCTCGCGCTTTCCGAGACGGCGCGGCAAAGCCCCTCGCGGTTGCTGCTGCCCCTCTCGTATGCCTCCATGCTCGGCGGGGTCTGCACGCTGATTGGCACCTCCACGAACCTGATTGTGAATGGCGTGGCCGTGCAGCGCGGGATTGAGCCGCTGGGCATGTTCGAGTTCACGCCGCTGGGGCTGATTTTCACGGGCGCGGGGCTGGTCTACCTGCTGACAATAGGCATGCGCCTGATCCCTGACCGTCGCCCTGCCGCCGACCCTGCGGACGCTTATCGCCTGAGCGCGTATATCACGGAGGTCAAGCTCACCGAGCGTTCCAAAGCGATCGGCAAGCGGCTGATGGACGCCGATTTCGTGCGCGAGTTGGGGCTGGAGGTGCTGGACATCTGGCGCGACGGGTTGCGCCTGCTACCGTTGCCCGACCGCATTCTGCAGGCGGGCGATTTGTTGCGCGTGCGGTGCAACCTGCAGCGGCTGCAGCGGCTGGAGGGCGCGTATGGGCTGAAACTGGTCGCCAACGCGCCTGCGCACGCGACGGACGAGCCGCCCCTGCTGGTGGAGTTGGTGCTGACGCCCAGCTCGTCGCTGGTGGGGCAGACACTGCGCAGCAGCCGCTTCCGCAACCGATTCGGCGCGACGGTGCTTGCGCTGCGCCACCGCCAAGAGATGGCGCTGGAGCAGTTCGCCGACATCCCGCTGCAGGCAGGCGACGCGATTGTGGTGCAGATTGAACGCGAGCGGCTGCAGGAGTTGCTGCGCCTGCCCGACTTTATCCTCGTGTCGCAGGTGGAGGCGGCGCGCCCGCGCCCCGTCAAAGCGCTGCTGGCGGGGCTGATTATGGCGGGCGTCGTGCTGGTCGCCTCGATGGGCTGGTATCCCACTTCGGTCGCCGCGCTGGTGGGCGCGCTCATGATGGTGCTGGTCGGCTGCCTCAAGCCTGACGAGGCGGTGCAGGCAATCGATTGGCGATTGTTGGTGATGTTGGGCGCGATGTTGGGGCTGGGCACGGCGATGGAGACCACAGGCGCGGCGCGCTGGCTAACGGTCAACTTGGTCGGCGTACTGGGCGCGCTGGGACCTATCGTTGTGCTATCGGGTTTCTACC
>AFSR01000237.1_pt1 | contig 12207 bp, 11 predicted proteins | sample 296848 | NCBI WGS metagenome assembly AFSR01 (sample SAMN02954305, study PRJNA68063) | hot springs metagenome | biome: terrestrial; feature: Mushroom and Octopus hot springs; material: microbial mat core samples; isolation source: Yellowstone National Park Mushroom and Octopus hot springs ...
CTTCGCGTCGGCAGAGCTGCGCTCGGTTCTGCCTGTCTTGCTCAAGGCGGCTCAGTTGTTGCAAGCTCACCTGCCTCAGGCACAGTTTTGGGTGCCCCTGGCCTCGCCCCGTTTTGCTGCCCCGATTGCGCGGGCTGCCCGCCGCCTTGGGCTCAACCTCACCCTTTTGGATCCCCAAGCTCTGCCCTTCTTCTCCCCCCACAAAGCTCATCACCTCGCCTTGGCAGCGGCTGATTTGGTGTTGGCCAAGTCGGGCACGGTGAACTTGGAGACGGCCATCTTGGGGATCCCCCAGGTGGTGATCTATCGCCTCAACCCCATCACCTTCTGGATCGCCCGCCATTGGCTGAGGGTGTCGGTGCCTTCATGTCTCCGCCCAACCTGGTGCAGATGCGCCCCATTGTCCCGGAGTTGCTGCAGGAGCAGGCCCAGCCGGAGAAGATCGCCCAACTGGGGCTGGAGTTGCTAACTCGGCCGGAACGCAAAGCCCAACTGCAAGCCGACTACGCCGCGATGCGGGCAGCCCTAGGAGAACCCGGCGTTCTGGCTCGCGCTGCCAAGGCCATCCTAGAGGTGTTGGATGGCGAAGCTGGATCGAAGCAGGATCCCTTCCGCCGCTAACTCCGGCGACCCAGCACCTGGGGCACGGCCCGTCCTCCCGCCAAGGCCGCTGTCGAATCCTCCTCTTCCAGATACTCAGCATCTGGAACTGCAGCAGTTGGAGATGCTCAAGGGACTCCGTCCCGCTAACGCGAACGGTTCACAGCAGCCCTGCTGGTTGGAGCTGCAAGAGTGGTTGCCCCAGATCGCAGAGCCCTTTGCTCAGACGCCCATAGCCGCCATCAGCGCTTCAGCCTTGGGATCCCTTCAGACTGCCTGCCATTTTTACTCTGCCGGGAGTGCTAAAGTCGTGCTGGCGGAATTGCTGAAAAATGCATGTAAATTCACCCCTGCTGAGCACCTGATCAGCCTTCAGCCATGTACCATCCCGACCACCTGGACATCCAAGTCCTCAACACCGGCGTAACCATTCCCCTGGAAGAGCAAAAGCGGGTATTTGAGAAGTTCTATCGGGTGCCCAGCGCGGATCCCTGGCGGCAAGGGGGGACAGGGTTGGGGTTGGCCCTTGTGCGGCAGCGGGTAAGCCTGTTGCAAGGAAGCATTCACCTCAACAGCGAGGCCAACCACACCTGCTTTACCTTGCGGCTGCCTCGGGTTCTCCCTGTCTTTGGCCAAGGCAAGCCAGCTCAGCCTAGGGTGTAGGCGTCGGGGTGGCCGGCTTTGGAGAGTTGGAAGCTTCCCCTTCCTGCAAAACTTCTTGCAAGCGGGCCCGAACCCGCTGGTTGAGAACAGGATTTTCGTTCGCCAAGGTCATCAATTCGCGGTATTGAAGCACTGTCAGCCCTTGCTCCTCGACAATGCGGCTGGCTTGGGTTTCTGTGCGCTGCATAATTTGCTCGTACTCCTCCTCGTTCTGGGTTTCCCGCAGTTGGGCGCTGGCTTCCCGGATCAGGGGATCCAACTCCAACAGAATCCGCACCAACTGTTCCACCTGGGCATCGGTGACTTGCTCTGGGGTCAGGGCTGGAGATGCCACAGGGCTGGGAGTTGCTGTGGCCGGAGCCCCCCCCGAAGTCGGAGAAGCAGTTGCAGCAGGGCCAGGCGACGGGGTTGCTCCCTGTGCCCAAGCCGGCAGGGATCCCAAGCTGAGTCCCAGACCCATCAGCAACGCGAATTTCATCATGCCCAAAACTCCCCAAACCCAGACAAGATAGACCTAAGCCCTTGAGGTGCAGCCAAACCTGAAGCCAGACTAGCAAGATGCCTGAATTCCGTCTAATCGGTTCAACGCAGTCCTGAATGCCCATCAAGCTCATTCCAGCTTGCCGGCACCTGAGGCGGGATCCATCCAATCCCTACGGTACCAGAACTCCTCACTCCAGGGCTCCCAGGATGAACTCGCGAAAGGGCTGTGTGGACATGCTGGGGATCTGCAGTGGATCTCTTGTAGAAACAAGAAGTTGGTTGTAGACTAGCTGTCTTACATGCGCTGTTCAACGGTAGCCCGGCACCGGAGTGCCCCTTTCTCTCCTCGGTTGAGCAGCTCCAGACTTGCAGCATTGGCAATTGACTTAGCACTTCAGCCCAAAGGGGGTTGTCTTGAAGCTGAGCTTAGGTATATGTTCTGTTGAGTATCGTTTTTGTTAATGTTAGGCTAGGGGCCAGATTTGATGCGGATCTCCCACATCGGCATCTGACTTTCTTCGCAGGTGTCAGAGCCCGTGGATCCCCTATCAATATCAGCAGTCAACCTAGCAAACGCCCAATCGCCAGCTCTCTTTGCAGGCGATTGTTGGAGGATTTTTTGTTCGGAGAAAGGTTCCCGATTAGATTTTTTTGGGCGCGTCCATAAGTAACCCTTCAAGGGCTTTGAGGGCGACTGCTGTCTTTATTGCCTTTGTAAAAGATGATAACAAAAATGGGTAAAAGTTATTGCTTTTCTTAAGCAGCGCTGATATATTCTTTGCGGTTGCGGTTGTTCGGTCATCCTTCTACAGGAGGCTTACATTGGTTAGGAGAAGAAAGCGTAAGAGCCGCCGTCGTCTGGAAGGGCGCAAGATTTTAGATCACATTCCTCAATTTAATTTGGACAGTGGTGAGGAGAAGTCTGTAACCGCTGCTCGAAAATATATTCAGGAGAAGTCTATTCAGCCCCCCGCACTTATTTTGGTGCGACGAAATGAACATACAGTTGATCGGTTTTTCTGGGCGGAGAAGGGGTTGTTCGGCGCGCAATATGTCGAGGAGAACCACTTCCTTTTTCCCAGCCTGCGAGCTTTGTTAGCAGAGGTTGCGGCTGAAAAGCCAGAGAAAAAATCCTCGAAGACCCTTGCAACTGCCGCTCGCTAGCTTCTGGCCAGCTTTTCCTACAGCAGGAGCCCAGGAAACAGCCCCCCTACCCTGGGGGGTTTGTTGCAGCCGCTCTCAGAAGATCGAAAGAACTGACCCTGTGTACGGGATCCCTTTCACTCAATGGGTTGAGCTTCTGATACCTCACTCCCCATGCTGGATCTGCTGGCGGCAGCGAGGGAGCCACGCGCTACCCTACAAGGGATCCCGTCGGGAGATGCCGGATGAGCCGACTGCCTCAGACCACTGCCCACATCCAAATTACCCGCCGCTCTTGGCAAGAGGGGGCCATTGAGGGGGAAGTCAACGCCAATGGTTGGGCTTGGCGCTTTTGCTGGCGCTTTCGGGCCGGAGAGCTCAGAGTGGAGCCTTCTGTGGGGCGAGCTTTGATTTGCAAGCCCTTGAGCCGTTTTCTGGAAAAATCCGACTATCTGCTGGAACCGGGCAGCAACTACTCGTTTGTGATTCGCAGCAGCTTGTGAACTCTCAATCTGAGCAGATCTGAGCAGAGCTTTTGCCCAGCACCAAAGACCGGGGCTGAGCAATGGAAGGCACCTGCTACGGTGACCCAGAAACCAGGTCTCAAGCCCCGTGGGTGAAGAGTGCCTCCCCTCTCACTCCTGTCGCGCCCAAGCTGTTCGCACTTGAAAGAATCCTCGCCCTCTAGGCAGGGGGGTAGTCAATAAAGCTGCAGCAGCCTTTGGTCTTCGGCGGGGGAGGAGGCACATCCAGAGCTGGGTTGCACTCAAAGAAGCCCAGGGGCTTGAGCATAAAGCCGATGTAGCTAACCGGCATCACCGGCCAGTCTTCGGTGCGGGGGAAGTGATTGCAGCCAAAGCTATACCAGAGCACCAGGCGGGTGTTTTCCAGGGAGCGGTTCGCTTGCGTCCATTTCACCAGCCCTTCGCCACCGGGGTGTTGGTTGGGGTAGTCCCCTGCTGGGAACTTCTCGCCGGGATGGTAGGGCGTGGCCCAGAGGTGGTGGGCCAGATAGCCCGCCCGTCGGTGCAGCCAAGAGTTGGGGTGGGCCAAAAGCTGGACGTTTTCCCCCGGCATCAGTTTGTAGGCCACCGGCTGTCCCAGGCGGTTGTGGCGATTGGGGTTGACAATCTTCCAATAGCGGCCCCGCAAGGGATCCACCGTTTGCTTAGCCTCCTGCTCGGTTTTGAGCAGGGTGGAGCGGGCGCGAAAGGCGTTGCCGTGAGGGTTATCCGGCCCCAGAGGCAGAGGTTCTGCATGCACTTCATAGAGGGAGTTGCACGGCCCATCCACCGCCATATCGAGGCGGACAGTGAAAAAGTGCTGGTGGTTGAGGCCAGACAATTGGGGTGCCACCAAGACGCCAAACTCCGGCTCTTCCCCCGGCAACGTGGCGCAAGTGTTGATGATGCCGGTGAGCTTGGCTTCAAACTCCAGCGTGCCATCCTGGTAGAAGTACCAGAAAAAGCCGTAGTCGTAGTTGCCAATGGTGGTGAAAAAGGAAAGCACCAGCCGCCGCGAGCGCCGCACCTGCGCCCGTTCCGTGCGCCAGTCGGTGTGCTTCCAGAGCACCCCAAAGTCCTCCTCGTGCATACAGACGGCATTTTTCAAAAGCATGGGCTCGCCGCTGTTGGTGGGCAACCAGGCATCGAAGTAGTAGATCTCTCCCAAGCAGTCGCAGCCCAGCTGCAGGGAATTGGCCTGCATGCCAATGCCGTATTCCCCCACATCAAAGGCATTTTTGCGACAGTGGGGATCCCGCGGATCCCCGTAGGGCACCACCATCTCGGCTACCGAGGCGCGGTAGAGAATGGGGCGAAGGCGGCCTTGATCCTCGTAGCTCACCTGGTGGAGGACGAGCCCCTCTCGCGGGTTAAAGCTGATGCGCAGATCCCACTTCTGCCAGCGGATGTGGTGGCCGTCCACCTGGAAGCTCACCCCTTGGGGCTGAGTGATTTCTAGCGGCTTCAAGTCTTGGCGAAAATCTTTGAAAAACAGCTCGTCGAAGTTACCGGACTCCGGCGGCAAGGGCCACAGACCCCGATCCTCCACCTTGACAACTTGCATGCGGTTGAGGTCAATCCAGGGGTAGAGCCCCTCGATGGGGCGGGCATAGCCGTTGTCGCAAGGGGAAGTACGTAGGAAACAAAAGCCTCGCACCAGCCGCCGCCCTTCTTCTTCCGGGATCCCGAAGTAGCCCACCGTCCAGTAGTCCACCATCACCAAATCCACATCGGCAATCCCCCGCCGCTGCAGAGCCGCCAAAAATTGGGGATCCTCCTTGAGCAGGCGGTCGCAGGCGTACACCTCATCGTCGAGCAGAGGGGGCTGCACGCCCGGAACGAGCTGCCAAGAGCGCACCTGCTGTGTTGACAGAGAGACCACGGCTTCGTAGGTGTTGCCACTGGCCGGATCCAACAGCACCACGAAAGCCTGCCGATCCCACGGCTGCCCCGGCTGCCACGCTTCCATCCAAGGCCGCTCCGGCTCTTGTAGCTGGATGGTTACAAAGCGCCACTGAGAACTGAGGGGCCGTTGCCGGCGCAGGATCTGCACCACTTGCCGCATCTCCTCAGCACTGAGGGGATCCAAGGGGTGGCCTTGGGGCAATGAAGCCTGGCCAAGCAAAGCAGATTCACTCGACTGGCTATGTCGATCCAAACTGGGAGAAACTTTACAAACCACAGCAATAACCTTGAATTCTTCGGTTGGAAAATGATTGAGTTGAGCTAGGAAAAAATAGGGAGAAGTCTGCTGAGAAAGGTCAAAGGGATCCCTTCGCTCGCCATGCCGCGGGCCAGCCCATCAACCCAACTCAGAGAATCCAGAAAACCTAACAGCAGGCTAAACAGACTATCCTGTTGCCATCGCCAACATCGGGCAACTTTGCAAGAGATACCCGGGGAAAGGAAAACTTAAGCCAAAGCCCAAGGAAGTGAAGACAACCTCGGCCCTGCTAATTGTCCAGATCTAGCAATCTTCTGTTTCCCCGTCCGCTAACCAAATGAAGAGGGCAACGGCACCTTGAGAAGCCGCGCCAGGGCGAACAGGAAACCGTCAACCCATCGGGAAAATCTGAATACAGGTCTTACTACAGATAAACCCAAACTCGAGAGCAGGAGAAGTTTTCTGTGATTAAACGTCAGGCTTAACGTTGCACAGGAAAGCATAAAAAAGAGAAAACGCTTCACGCAGGCTAAGGGCAGGATCACACCGAGAAAGCTCAACGCAACGTCAACTCTCGCAAGAGCGCAAAGACATCTCGAAGCCTGCCCTGACCCTACCTGCCAGGGGGATCCCACCACTTGGGATCCGAAATGCAACTGACGATACTATAGCAGAGGCACCCCCCTTTCCCACAAGCCCGGCCCAAAGCCTCCCGGTCGCATCAGCAGGGTGTGACCCTAGGCCTTCTCCCCGTGAAGTTGAAGTCCAGCTCAGGCTGAAGGTTTGGTGTCAAAGAACACATTTCCAAAGTTACTCTGGAGCCATGCTTAAGGTTAGGAATTTCTAACAATTCGATAGTAGGATCCCTCACGTCTCCTGAAAATCGTCCACAATGAGGCAGGGCTTGCAAATTAACCGTCTGGTGAGGGAGATGGCTTCAACTCGATACCGCCTGGTGCCGGTGCGGCCAGGAGACGGCAGCTTTTATCCAGAGCATCTCTATTTGGCCTTAGAAGCCACCCAACTGGGCTATTGGCAACTGGATTTGCGCACCTGGGAGTTGATTGCCTCTCCCCAATGCAAGGCCAAATACGGGCTGGATCCCGGCCAAGATTTCACCCTGGAAGTGTTTTTGCAGCACGTTCACCCGGAAGATCGCCAAAGGGTGAAAGAAGCTTTGCAGACGGCTGGGCCCAGGGCGGTAGAGGGGGATCCCAACTTTTCGGTGGAATATCGGGTTTACCAGGCCGACGGCCAGATGCGCTGGCAGCTTTCCCAGGGGATTGTGCTCTTGGGGCCGAAAGGGGATCCCGGCCAGGTTGTCGGGGTGACCCTGGATATCAGCGAGCGCAAGCAACTAGAGGCCACCTTGGCCGAGCGAGAGCGCCACTATCGCCAGCTCCTGGAAGCCCTGCCCGACATGCTGCTTCGTCTGGATCGCCAGGGCCGATGTCTGGAGTTCAAGCCGCCCAGCCATTTTTCTGTCCCCCATCCCCCTGCCTACTACCTGGGCAAAACTCCTGAAGAGCTGTTTCCTGATACCGGTTGCACCGGTGGGGCGGAACCCATAGCCCAAGCCATTCGCGAGCATCTGGAGCTGGCCCTAGCAACCCGGCAAGCTCAAGAGATCGAATACCCCTGCCCAGAGGGATCCCCTCAGCCCCAATATCGGCAGGCTCGCATCGTCCCCTATGGGGAAGATCAAGTCCTGATGATCATTAGAAACATCACCCCTCGTAAGCAAGCCGAGCTGAAGCTGCAGCGGCAATTGCAGCGAGAAAGACTGTTTAATCAGCTCATTCAGGCCATCAACACCTCTCTGGACTTACCCACCCTATTTGATGTGGCGGTGCGGGAAGTGGGGGCAGTGTTGCAGGCAGCACGAGTTACCCTTTATCAGTACCTGCCCGCTGAGGCCGTGTGGTTGGGCATTGCCAGCCATAGCCGATTTCCTAATTTGCCCAACAATCTGAACCTGCGACTGCCGGATAGCAGGGATTTTATGGTTTTCGATCATTTGAAACGGCTGCAAATTTTTCATGTCCAGGATCCGGAGCAGATTGCCGATCCCTTTGCCATTTATGAGAAGCGAGAATACCACCTGGGCCCTTGGCTGGTGATCCCAGTGGCTTGCCAGGGAAAAGTGTGGGGTGCCCTATCGCTGCGGCGCCTGACCTCAGATCCGGATTGGCAAACCGACGAGATCGAGCTGGCCAAGGCTATCGGGGAGCACCTGGCGGTGGCCATTCAGCAGGCAGAGCTTTATCAAAAGCTGCAACAGACCAATGCTGAATTGGATTACCAAGTGCGGGTGTGCAATGCAGAGCTCGAACAAGCTTACAACGACGAAGCGCTACTCCAGCTCATCACCGAAGAAATTCGCTCCACTTTGGATGAACAAAAAATCTTGGAAACGGTAGCCCGAGAACTGGCCCTGAGCTTGAACCTATCCAATTGCACCATTGCCCTTCATGACCCAGAGCGGCAGGTCAGCGTTTTGGCGGTGGACTATTTGGCCGGAGAAGGGATCCAGCGCTTCCCCCTGGAGGTTTCGTTTGCGGATTTCGCCCATGTGCTTCGTCAGCTCCAGCGCGGACAGCTTTGCCACTTCAGCAATCTCCATCACCCCTGCTGGCCTAACCACGACCGCTACACCCTGATCATCGCTCCCATTTGCGACAAAAGGGATCTGACAGCTCAACACGAGGAACTGCTTGTTTTGGGGAATATTTGTGGATCCCGTCCACCGGGGCAGATATTTACCGAGCGGGAACAACAGCTCATCCAACGGGTAGCCGGCCAATGTGCCATCGCCATTCGCCAAGCACGTCTTTATCAAACGATCCAGCGTCAGGTGCAACAGTTGCAGGAGCTCAACCAACTCAAGGATGAGTTTCTGCACATGGTCTCCCACGAAATGCGCACACCTCTCACCAACATGAAGCTGGCCATTGGGCTTTTATCCAAAGCCAACCTAACCGAGCGGGAAAGGCGCTACTTTCAAATTTTGGAGATGCAGACCAACCGCGAGCTGGAGTTAATCAACGACTTATTGGAATTGCAAGCCCTCCAATCCGGAAACAAAGTCCTCAGACTTACCTGTTTATCTCCCCAGGAATGGATCCCCAATCTTTGCGAGCCCTTCCGGCTGCGAGCTGCCCAACAGGGCCAACAGTTTCAGGTGGAATGGGATCCCGACCTTTGGCCCCTCTGCACGGATGAGAGCCTCTTGTCGCGGGTGGTCAGCGAGCTTTTAAACAATGCGTGTAAGTACACCCCCACTGGGGAAAGCATCTATTTGAGTGTGAGCCAGGCTAACTCCAATGGCCGTCCCGGCTGGCTGATCACGGTGCGCAATACAGGGGTGGAAATTCCTGCAGAAGCGTTGCCCCGCCTTTTTGAAAAGTTCTATCGCCTCCCCCAGTTGGATTGCCGCAACGCCGGGGGAACGGGCTTGGGTCTATCGCTGGTTCAAAAGGCAGTGGAGCTGATGGGCGGATCCCTGCGGGTGGAAAGCCACTCTCGGCAGGTGATTGCTCAGGTGTGGTGCCCCCACCACGGGAGCTTGTCAGAAACCCCAAGCAAGGCTTAGAGGGCAAGGCCAGCGCCTTGCGCAGGACTCGAACCTGCAACCATCGACTTAGAAGGTCGGTGCTCTATCCATTGAGCTAGCAAGGCCGAAGAAAAGGGTGCAGAGCCATTATATCCCCGACCCAGTTCCCATTCTCTGACCCCGACCAACCTGCCTCTGACCTTGAGTTCTGCATTGTTGCTTGGGCAAATTGCGCGGTTTGACTTAGGGAGCCGGGTCGGGATCCCTTCACCGTGGGAATGTTGGTTTTCGCTCAGGATATGAACGTCAAAGAGATCGTCTGCCAAGCTCTTGGAACGGGACGTCTGGGCGTCTCTCAGGAAACTTGACTGTACGGATAAGGAAGACTTGCAGACGGCAGATGCTTTGAGCAGATGCTTTGATCAGTGCCTTTTTGGATGGCGCTGTGCAGCGGGAGAGCCACAACTGGGCTCCCTGTGCATCGATCCCTTAAAATGGGCGAGCCGAAAGCAGAAAAGTACTCGTTTGAGTTCGAGGATCCCATGCAACCGAGCTATTGCGTCGGAGATAAGTCCAAAATGGGTGTTGAGGTGTCGAAAATTGGGATCCCCATGCCCTTGCTCCCTGATCCTGGCTCAGTTGGGCGAAAGAAAGCTTCTTCCGGCACTCAATCCCTGTCTCCGGCAGCCAAGCGCCTGTTGCGCCTCTATCACGGTGGTAGCTTCATCTTTCTGGGCCTGCTGTGGCTGGTAGTCGGGATCCCTAGCCTTTGGGCTTTGCGAGCGGATATAGCCCGCCTGTGGGATTACTTTACTTGGACGGGCCTGCGATATGCCTTGTTTCACCGCCCAGGATGGCCGACTTTGGGGTTGTTGCTCTGTGTCAGCTTCACGATGGGGATCCTGATTGCCCAAAGCCGCTATGAGCTGTTCGGCCTGTATCCGGTGGAGCGTCTCATGCTGGAGCAGCAATCCCGCTGGATCCTATCCTTGCCGGTGTGGCATCCGCTGCGGCGCTGGTTGGTGCGCAGGTTGGATACTCAAGATTAGGTTTTGGCTGCTACTTGGGATCCCTGCCGGCACCGAGGCAAAATCTCGTTTGCGTGCGGGTAAACTACCCGACTCCGACCGCTAAAGCGTTACGGAGCGGGCTTTCAGTAGCCCTGGGCCTGCTCTGCTCTACCAGAGAACAAAACAAGCCCGGACCTCTAGGCTGGTTTACGACAGCCCCCAAGAGCGCAATCACATTCGCACCATTCAAATCCGCATCCCCTTCCCATCCACAGTGCCCACACTTGAACGACTTACCACTGCGGTAGGATTGCGCAGGGTCGGGATGAATGTGCAAACACCGGTGGCAGGTCTGCGACGTGTAGGCAGGCGGAACAAGAATCAGAGAAACCCCTGCAACCCTCGCCTTGTATTCCAGAAACTGACGTAGTTGGTAGAACGCCCAACTGTTGGTCCTACGCCGCTCGGCTTTGCTGCGGGGTTGTTGATTGACCCTTTCCCGGATCCCTGTCAGGTCTTCCAGGGCAATAGCGCTGTTGGTAGCTTTTGCCCTAGAGACAATAGCTTTGGAGATGCGATGATTGACCCACACTTGAAAGCGTCTCTCCTTGCCAGACAGCCGTTGCAGCAGTTGACGGCATCTGCGCCGCGAACTGCGGGTGCCCTTACTGGCTTTGCGTTGGAGTACCGCCCTCAACCGGGAGTAGTGGTCTCGGACTCTGTTCAACTGCTGTCCATTCCAGTTGTCCCCCTCTGACGTATGGGCAATATCTGTCCTTCCAAAGTCCACCCCGATCACCTTGTCGGCATCTTGTTGCTTGGGTGGCTTTTCCTCTACGCAAATCTGGATGTAGTAGGAGCCGTCTTTCCGCTTGACCAGAGTGGCAGATTTGGGATTGGAGCCCGCCAGCCGTTCTCTCTGGTAGCGGCCAATCGCCAGCTCAAAGCGCTCCCGACCCTCCACCGTGGTCAGCGACACCGTCCAGTCTTTCTCGCGGAACGAAAAGATACGAGCGTCGTAGGTAGCGAAGCCCCTTTTGAACGCTTTGACGGGGCGGTTTTTCTGTTGGGCAACTTTACGGGCGCCGGCCAGCCGTCTGCAGACCTGCTGGTCGCGTAGCGGCGTCGCCAAGTTACTGGACAAGCCGAACCGGGCGCGGATTTCGCGGTAGCACAGAGACTGAAGCTTAACGGCGTTGGCGACTTTCTCCGGCGTGTTCTGGTTGACCCAGTTCAAGGCTTGGCCAAAAGCCTCCAAAGTCGCGTCCAATTTGGCGGCTTGCGACGGGGACACCTTGAGCTTGCAGGAGACGGTCAGGACTTGGGTCATGGTTCTATCATAACTTCCGCATTCCTCCCGACACTGACCCTACGGGTACAGTGCGGGGCTCCTGCGATTTCTAGCTGAAATCCCGCACAAGCACCACTTCCGAAGCAGCAGGAGAATTCAACCATGCTCAACCAAAGCCTCAGCCTGGGATTTTTCCGAGGAAGCCACAGATAGCTTCACAATCCGGGCCAGCCGAGCCTTACGACGAGCGGCTGTGTTTTTGTGCAGGACGCCGGTTTTGGCAGCTTTATCAATGCGGCTGAAAGCAGCACTCATCGCCGCCTGGATTTCCTGCAGAGTTTCTTGCTGTGGGTTGGCGGCATAGGCAGTTGAGAGGGAGATCACTTTCTTCATCAGAGCGCGCACCATGGCTTTGGTGGCTTTATTGCGCAGCCGATTACGCTCTGCGATCTGAACGCGCTTGATGGCAGATTTGATGCGTGGCATGGTTGAAGGGGAAGTTCCAGCGAAAATCCAGCATACCATCAGAGCTGGAAGCTCCACCAGTTCCTATTGTTCTCCGATGAGATCCCCATGTTCCAAGATTGCAGCTCGCAGATCCGCTTTAACCCACCTGCCCTTTTCTACGGGGTTGCCGCTTGCGATTTGGATCGGGATGGGGCCTTTGAGCTGTTTGTGTGCGGGTTCCGCGGCTCCAATCGAGTCTTGAAGTGGGATGGGCAAGCCCTGGTGGATCAAGCAGACGACACCCTGGCCGATGCAGGGCGCATGGCAATTGGGGTGGCTGCTGCCGACTT
>AFSR01006409.1_pt1 | contig 12177 bp, 11 predicted proteins | sample 296848 | NCBI WGS metagenome assembly AFSR01 (sample SAMN02954305, study PRJNA68063) | hot springs metagenome | biome: terrestrial; feature: Mushroom and Octopus hot springs; material: microbial mat core samples; isolation source: Yellowstone National Park Mushroom and Octopus hot springs ...
CTCTTGGAGAAAGGGGGCGGGGTATGTGCTTCTGTATCGCTCGCTTTTTCGCGTACTTTCGTTTATGCCGTGGCGTTTAGCCCGGGGCCCCGTCCTGTGCAACTACTATCTCACCTACCGCTGCAATGCCGCTTGTACTTTCTGCGACATCTGGGAAAAACCCTCCCCGTATGTAACCTGCGAGTCTTTCCTACAAAACCTTCAAGCACTGCGCCGTTTAGGCGTCAAGATTATTGACTTTACAGGCGGCGAACCGCTCCTACATCGCGACCTCCCCTTTTTTCTGCAAACGGCGCAGGAAATGGGCTTCATTACCACCGTAACCACAAATACCCTCCTGTACCCGAAGCGTGCGCATGACCTGCTCGGCAAGGTAGACATGCTCCATTTTTCGTTGGATGCGGCTACTCCAGAGCACCACAATGCCCTTCGGGGTGGGGTACCTTGCTTTGAGTTCTTTGAGAAAAGCCTCGATCTCGCGCTCTCCTTAGGCGAGAAGCCCGATATTCTTTTCACTGTAACGCCAGAAAACTGGCAGGATATTGAGGCGGTGTATGAGCGCTATATTCGACCCACCGGATTGATCTTGATTCTCAATCCAGTCTTTTCGTACCGGCAGGTGGGGGCGGAGCTGTCCGAAGAGGTGCTGCAAGCCCTGGGCGATTGGGCCCGGAAACCGCGGGTGTATGTCAATGAGGCTTTTCTATCGCTACGGCGGGAGGGCGGGAATGACCCTTTCCGGCCGGTGTGTCGGGCTATCTCGGCCGTCGTGGTGATTTCGCCAGCAAATGAACTGCTCCTGCCCTGTTATCATGCAGCCGAGCATGGATTTGCCCTCCCCATCCAGGGTGATCTGGAGGCGCTGTGGCGGGGAGAAGTGGTACAACATCTACGGAAGCTCGAGGGGAGGTTTTCATTTTGTGCGGGTTGTACGATAAACTGCTACATGGAGCCGAGCTTTGGCTGGGAGGTTTCGCGGTATTTCTGGTTAGCTGGACGGGCTCGGTGGCGTTATATCCGAGAGAAGTGGGGTCTGTGGGGGGCGTTAAGACTCGTAGGGAGGCACCTGCGCCCGACTCACCAGAGATACCGAGCTCAGAATGCCTCCCTAAACGAGCCCTTTACGCGCGTGCTTACAGAATCTGGGTGATAGCCTCGCCCACGTCGTAGACAGGCCGACGCCCAGCAGATAGGAGAATGCTACTTCCTACGGCCGAGCGGTAGCCGCCCGCACAGTGTACCACAGCAGGCTTGTCTGTGGGGATTTTATCCAGCTCTTCGCGCAGGTCGGCTAAGCGGATTTTGAGGCTGTGGGGAATGCCGGGGTTGGCGCCGACTTCGTCGGGGTCCCGCACATCTACCACCGTGTAGGCTTTGCCGTCACTGCGCAGGACTTCCACATCGGGGAAGCGCTCAGGGCCGGTCTCTTCAGCGTAATCGGTCGCCAAATAGACGCCAGCGAGGTTTTCTTCGTAGCCGATAGCCAGCACCTGTTCTAAGGCCGATTCCAGAGCAGCCGGGCTGGAGACGACGAGGTAGTAGCGCTCTTTCGGGTCTACGATAGTCCCCAGCCAGGTATTGAAGGACTTGCCGAGGGGGATGTTGATAGCGCCTTTGAGGTGGCCTTTGCGGAAGGCGTGCGCCGGCCGAGCATCCACGATGAGGAGGCTGCGATCCAGCGTTTTGGCCGCATCGGCGGTAAGGTCACCCAGCTGCTTGATTTCGGCGAGAGCTTCGACGTACCCTTTACGCCCCCGGCGGTTGACTTCTACACTATTGGGGAAGTACTTCGGAATATGCGGCTGACCGGTCACGAGCGCCTCATAAAGGTCGCCTCATCGACCGTATGAGCCAGGACCACTGCCCAGTTGTCCAGCCTTTCCACACCGATCGTGCTGGCGTTGAACTGTTTCAAGGCCTTGCCGCAGAGGGTGCCGGCGCCGTGAGCGGGATAGACGACGGTAGTCGGCCGGAGGATGGCAAACATCCGGCGCAGGCTATTATACATGTCACGGGCCTGGTCCTCGCGCTGCTTTTTGACGTTACCGACCTTAGAGCGAAGGTCAGCCCGCCCCACATCCCCGATGAAAAGCCAGTCCCCCGTAAAAGCCGCATACTCCCGGCCCTGTTCGTCATACAGCACATACGTCATGCTGTCTGGCGAGTGGCCCGGTGTGAGATAGGCTTTTAGCCGCGCTTTGCCGATCTTGATCTCCTCGCCGTCTTTCAGGCCCTGATAAGGAACTAAGAGGCCTATCAGCTCACTGGCATAAATAGTAGCGCCGGTTTTCTGAGCGATGTCATAGTACCCGCTCACAAAGTCGGCGTGGGGGTGAGTCAGCAAGGAGGCCACGATTCTGGCCCCGGTGGCCTCAGCTAAGTCCATATAAGGCTTGATATTCCGGCCAGGGTCGATTACCGCCATTTCGCCATCGGATACAATGGCGTAACCATACTGAGCCAGCGGCTCATCGTAAAACTGTTTGACTATCATACGCCTAACAAATTTGCGTTTTAGCCACGCTCATACGGAAAGCCTGCCTGAATCAGGTCGCCCACACTGCCGACATTATAGGCTTCAAAGCCCTTAGCGCGCATGAGGCCCGCCGCTGCCTGACTGCGCCCGCCTGAGGCACAGTACAGGAGGTAAGTCTTACTCTTGTCCAGGTGGCTTACATGCCGCTCAAAGCCATCGTAGAAGTCGGCATTCTGGGCACCTTTGACGCGCAGACTCCGATACTCGGACGGCGTACGCACATCCAGAATCACATACTTGTCCGGATTAGACCGGTGTTTCTCAAAAGCTTCCGATGCACTTATTCGCATAGTCGTATCCATTTAGGGTTTTATTCCGTTGGGAATCCAGCACTTTTGACTGCACCAAAGCCGCCGATGTTGTAAGCTTTGTAGCCGAGTCGTCTCATAATGGCGGTTGCTTCGCCGCTACGGCGCCCCGAAGCACAATGTAGGAGATAAATCTTGTCTTTGGGCAGCTTTTGCACCGCAGCCTCGAAGTTCGCATAATAATCTACGTTCATGGCACCCTGGACGTGGCCGCTCTGGTACTCACCAGGGGTTCGCACATCCAGGATAACCACCTCCTTAGACTTTTCCCTCCACATCTGATAGGCCTTGTCAGGGGCCATGGACATAGGCTCTTCCTGAGCTGCTGCTTGCGCCCCGGCATTGGGGGCCGTCTTCACCTGCTGGCTGCAGGCTACCCCTCCCAGAATCAGGAGGGCCATGATTGCAACATTGTTACGCATACCAAAGAATAGAACAAATAGTGGGGAGCAAAAAGTTCCCAAGTGTCGGCAAGGACAGGTTGGCATACTTTTGCTGCATGTGGGGGTGGCGGATGATAGCCGGAGCTATCGGACTCATGGGCGTAGTGGGCGCCACGTTGTATGCACATGCGCGGCCGATTCCGGCGCTGGGCCAAGCTGCTTATATGGCGCTTTTTCATGCGCCGGTGCTGCTGTGGCTGAGCGACCGGCGGGGAAAAGACCTCCTGAGTACCCTGGTACCGCTTATGCTATCGGCGGGGGTGCTGATTTTTTCAGGGAGTATCTACCTCAAATACTTAGGCGGGGTGGAGCGGGCGACGATGATCGCTCCGGCGGGGGGGACGCTGCTGATACTGGGGTGGTTGGGGCTGCTGGTGCGAGCCGTCAAAAAGTGGGATTGAGGGGACGCAGCGCTAACTCTACCCCTTGATATCGAGTATCCACACTGATACATCGTCGACCTGGGACATATGGCCTTTGTGGAGGTTCCACTCAGTACGTAGGTAGGTGAGTGCCTGGTCTGGTGGGAGGCTGGTGGTTTCCAGGATAAGCTCCCGCAGGTGTTTGAGGGGCCATTTGCGACCATTTTCGCCGAGCTGGTCCCGCAGCCCATCGGAAAAAAGGATCAATCGTCCTTCGCTACCAAGCTCCACGGCCTCTTCCTTCCATACTTGCGGCGAACCCAAAATATCGTGGCCCAGTCCAGGGCCGGAGCGGGTGAGCTCCACTATCCGCCCGTTGCTCAGATAAAAGCCGCGCACACTGCCCCCGGCATTGACGTAGCGCAGAAGGCGAGTATGCGGTTGAACCCGAATGAACAGCGCTTCTATGCCATCTTTCACACCGGTGCTTTCTTCGGAGTGCAAGTAGAGGGAGAGGCGATGGCTGAGCATAGCCGCTATGCCTTCCATGTCGGTCACGCCTTCTTCCCAGATGCTTTCTAAGAGGGAAATGCCGAGTACGGTCATGAAGCCGCCCGGCACCCCGTGACCCGTGGCATCCCCTAATACCAGCATGTATTCACCGGAGCTTTTCAGGGCACGTAGCCAGTAAAAGTCCCCCCCCACCTCCTGACTGGGTTGATACCAGAGTGCAGTAGGATAAGGAAGCATCTGCAAGACCTCCTCAGAGGGCAAAAGCGCTTTCTGAATGCGCTGGGCATAGCGAAGGCTCTTTCGGAGCTCTTCGTGCTGGTCTTGAATGATACCGTAAGCCTCTTCAATTTTTTGCTTTTGCTGCGCAATGACATCGCGCTGAAGCTGGGTCTGACGGTAGAGTTTCTGGAAGAACCACGCTGCGATGGCGGCCCCCAGAGCCAGCAGCGCCAAAAAGAGAAGCCCTATCTGGAGTCGCTTGCGGCGCTCCTCCTGTCGCAGCTGCTCCTGAAAAACCGCCTTCTCCCGCTGCTGCCATTCATATAGGTAGCGCGACTCTATTGCACTCTGCTGGGCCTTGCGATTCACCAGGCTGTCGCGATACAAAACATACCGCTCGTGAGCCTTCAGCGCCCCACGATAATCCCCCAAGCCCGAATATACCCTGTACAGAATGCCATAATAGTTGCGAAGTACATCGATATCCTTGATGAAAGGTAGGAGTGGTTCAGCTTTTTTGTGCCACTCTAAGGCCTTAAGGTACATTTTCTGTTTGAGCGTGGGGTCCGATGTGAAAGAGGCTTTCTTTTCATAAAAGTTCATCACAGAAGCATAGGTCCGGAAGCGCTCGGCTTCGGGGGCGTTAGCACGTAGAGCGAGCAGTTCCTCCAAGTAAGCATAAGCGCTATCCCACTGCTGCTTATTCATGTAGATACGGGCGAGGTTGGAGATAGCGAGAGCCTGGGCACTCACGCTTCGGCTCTGGCGGGCCAGGGTGAGCGCCTGTCGCAGCATGGCCAGGGCGGAGTCGGTCTGACTGAGGCCTTCATAGTAGGCCCCCAAGTTAGAGAAGGAAGTGGCTGCACCGGTCGTGTCCCCTTGCGCGAGGCGAAGCTCCAGGGCCCGCCACCCATACCGGAGCGCATCCCTATGTAGGCCCTGATCGTAATAGATGCGAGCCAGATTATTCAGCGTCGTGCCTGTCAGCGCTAAATCCCCTAACGCCTCCGCATACCGCAGCGCCCGGAGATAAAACCGCATCGCACTATCCTGCAAGCCAATCTCATGAAAGACTGCTGCCAGGTTATTCATCGTGTAATAAAGCAGCTTTGTGTCTCGCAGCGCCGCCGCCCGGTCCCAAACCTTGTAGTGTGCCTCAATCGCCTTTGGAACCTCCCCCTTATGGTGGTAGTAATAGGCTAAGTTACCCAGAACGCCCGCCGCCTCTCGAATGTGCCCACCCCTCTCTAACATGCGAAAAGCCGAGTCTGAGTAGATGAGCGCAGAGTCTAACTTTTGCTCAAAATAGAGCGCATAGGCATGTAGATCCAGAATCTGGGGATAGTATTTTGTGCAAAGGGTATCCCCGGGAGCCTCCGCACAAATCGCTCGTATCAGGGGTAGCGCTTCCGAAACAATCTCACGGACCTCTTTGGGCGGCGCCTCTTCCGCTTTCCCGATAAGGGCTAAGACCCGACGACTCTTTTCCTCTAAGGACTGGGCGTACAGACAGGTAACCGCTCCAAAAGCAGCAAGCCAAAACCACTTCATTCCGACAAAAATAGACCAGGAATCGCCGCGCACCTATGGATTGGGACAGCTCTTGGTAACGCGGCGAGCGGATTTTCCTGTTTTTTGATACGAACGGGTCTCTTTTGATAGGCGAGAAGCTTGCTGCTGACGCAGGTACTCCTCGTGCTTGGGATGATTGCAGTTTGCGCGGGGATCCCGAAATAGACTACATCCTCCCAGAAAAAGTGCTATAAGCAGAACGTATCGCATATTAGTCCTGCGAATCTTGGATAGTTTCCTCGGTTTCTGGGCCTTTTTCCATTTGGAAGTTGCCTTCGTCAGCCAGAAAAGCCCGAATACGTTCTATTTTGCCGGGCAGGTCGGGGGGACAGCCTGTTCGGCAAGTGATGCGCTGGGATTTCCCATCCAGCTGATACATTAGCACCAGACTGGGCAGGTCTGAGATACCCGGGTTATCATAGAGGGTGTCGTACTTCTCAAAGGCGCTCTCCCGTAGCATCTGCTCTAACTTTTTTATTTCGTCCGGGGTGAGCTGGCGCGTGTAGGTGCCCAGACGGGGGACAAACCGCTCCCCTGTGTACCGTACCTTGCCATCACCGTAGGCTTCCACCTTATCTATCGGGCAGCGGCCATAGCAGGGTGTACGGGCAATTTGCACATAGAGGTCTCTTTTTCGGGCCGTTTTAGGACTTGGCGCAGCGGGGGAGGCTGCGGCCTGTCCCCGGTCGCAATCGGTTACTACGATAGCAAGCAGCCCTCCCAGCAGAAATACCTTTTCCATCCCCCAAATATAAGCTAAAAATCGCACATCCACGCCTCGGAACCGGGCAGGCATTGGGCATTCTTGCCTTCCCATTCTGGCCTCGGAGCCTATCCCCCTCTGGTGAGAGCAAGGTTGTACCTTCGTCAGGTGCTTTCACACCGGCTAAGTGCCCTGACAGGCCAGGGCTGGGCTCAACGTATCCTTCTGCCGTGGGCGATTCTCGGGCCGCTCTGGGCGCAGGTGACGATTCGCGGCGCCGTCCTGGACAAGGAGGGCGACCCCATCGTAGGCGCCGTCGTTCGCCTCTTGCCCACGAATAAAGGTACCCTCACCAACGCCGAAGGCCTCTTTTCCATTTCGGGGGTGTCCCCCGGCGAATATACCCTCCAGGTAACGGCCATCGGCATAGACACCCTCCGCGAAACCATCAAAGCAGACGCGCGCCGTCCCGTCATCACCCTCAAGCTCACAGCAGCCACCTCCGCTGTAGAACTTTCTACCGTCGAGATCATAGAATCTGCTACCCCCGCCAAAATCGACCCGACCCGGGTCACGGTGGCTGTAACCCCCATTGCGCCGCGGCAGATATACACTTTGCCCAGCTTTGGGGTGCCGGATGTAGCCCAGTACCTGCAAGTGCTGCCTGGCGTGGTCTTTACAGGGGATCAGGGGGGGCAGCTCTATATTCGCGGCGGAACCCCTATCCAGAACCTCACGCTTCTGGATGGCGCCATCATTTACAGTCCTTTTCACACGCTGTCGCTTTTCAGCATTTTTGAGACGGACATTTTACGGCAGGTGCAGGTGTACTCGGCAGGCTTTGGGGCTGAATATGGCGGCCGCATCTCGTCAGTCATGGATATTCGCACGCGACCGGGTAACTTTGAGCGATTTAGCGGGCGGGCTTATGCCACCCCCTTCGTAGCCGGTGCCCTCACCGAGGGCCCTCTCCCCTTTATCCGAAACAGCTCCTGGATTCTCTCTGCTCGCCAGGGGTACATTCAGCAAGCCACCCCGCGCCTCTACCCTTATCTCAAAGACTCCCTCCCCTTCCAGTTTCAAGACCTGTATGGCAAAGTAACTTTTGGGCGCGGGCCTGACCAGCTGAACCTTTTCGGTTTTCGGCAGACGGACCGGGTAGATTTAGGCGCGCAGGGCGTCAATAGTTGGCAACAGTGGGGCGCTGGGGGGTTCTTCACGAATCTCCCGCAGGCCTCCCGCGTGCGCATCACGGGCTCTTTCGCCTATTCCCGTTTCCAGAATACCTTCGAAAGTCCTTTTGAGCTGCGCCCCCGCTATAGCGAAATCGGTGGCTTCAATGGCGGCTTCACTTTCTCGTACCTTTTCGGCGCCGACGAACTGGCCTACGCCATAAAAGTACGCGGCTTTAGCACCGACTTCCTCTTTACCAATGGACTGGGCTTTATTACCCAGCAGCGTCAGAGCAATACGGAGGGGGCCAGCTACGTCCGCTACCAGAAGGTCTTCCGCCAAGAAACCCTCTCCGAAGAGGGCACCCCCACCTTTTTCACCCGCGCCATCATAGAACCCAGCCTGCGCCTGCACTTCTATAATAACTATGGCTATCTCTCGGTGGAGCCGCGCCTACGTGCCAAACTCAACGGCCGACGCTGGAGTCTTCAGACCGCCGCCGGCCGCTATGTGCAAAACTGGGTCTCCGCTGTTTCAGACCGGGATATCGTGGTGCTCTTCCAGGGCTTTTTGACAGCCCCGGAGATAGCTGCCAATGCCCAGCTTAGCCACCCCCTCCAGGAAGCCTATCACCTTACCCTCGGCGGCGAATACCAGCTCCTCTCTGCCTTCCTCCTAAACGTCGAAGGCTGGTATAAGCGCTTCACGCAGCTCACCAACATCAATCGCGAGCGGCTCTTCCCAGAGGACCCTACCTTCATCACCGAGATAGGGTATGCCTACGGGGTGGACCTCGCTCTACGGTACCAGACGCCCACATTTTCCCTGTACGGCACTTACAGCTACCAGTACAACCGCCGAAATGACTTTCGGCAAGTGTACTTCCCTCTGTGGGACCGCCGCCACACAGCCAACCTCGTAGGTAGCTACACCTGGGGCCCCTGGCAAAATGTCCGACGAGGCCGAGAACGCCGCTGGGAAGCCTCCCTCCGCTGGACCCTCGGCTCCGGCCTCCCCTTCACCCAGACCCTCGGCTTCTTCGAAAAGCTCCTCTTCATCCCCAACGGTTCTCAAAACCCCTACCCCACTCAGCAGGGAATCCTGGCTATCCTCCTCAGCCCGAACTATAACGCCGCCCGCCTCCCCGCCTACCACCGCCTGGACCTCGCGCTCAAATACCGCCAGCGCCTATCCGAAACCCTCCTCTTAGAGACCACCGCCAGCCTCCTCAACGCCTACAACCGCCCCAACGTCTTCTATATTGACCGCATCACAGCCCGCCGTTATAATCAGCTTCCGATTATGCCCATGCTGGGGCTAACCCTACTGTGGTAGAACCCATACCAGCACCACAGCCGAGCCTCGCCCTATCACAAAGTTTCTGTACCTTTGCACACGCTTTTCTGGGGGGTTAGCTCAGTTGGTAGAGCGTCAGCATGGCATGCTGAAGGCCAGCGGTTCGAATCCGCTACCCTCCACGGGGGGTTAGCTCAGTTGGTAGAGCGCCAGCATGGCATGCTGGAGGCCAGCGGTTCGAATCCGCTACCCTCCACGGGGGGTTAGCTCAGTTGGTAGAGCGCCAGAATCGCACTCTGGAGGTCAGCGGTTCGAATCCGCTACCCTCCACGTTGGAGAGGTGCCGGAGTGGTCGAACGGGCACGACTGGAAATCGTGTGGTCCGCCAAAAGCGGGCTCGGGGGTTCGAATCCCCCCCTCTCCGCCTCTCCGAAGAGTCGCTAACGGTCTACAAAGTAGATAGACTTGGATGCGTCCCTCGCTGTGTGCGGAGGCTATGTCATCAGAAGGCGGAGACGCTCGTTCGGGGCATGTCCCTAAATTCCCGCTCGGCATCCCAGGCTCTTTTCCCGCAAGGTGGTGTAGAACCAGAGGGGAGGCTCCTGACTCACTCAGCAAGCAGGCAGGGGCGGCGCCCACCCCTCATACGGGCGAAAGACAAGCAGATAATGCTCTTGAAAGAGAACCTGATAACCGGCCACCTGGACTGCCCGAAAAAGGCGCCTGAAAGAAAGTCGGATGTGGCGTAGGCGGCGTACCTCCGATCGGCCAGGCTCTTGCCCCTGGGCGGTAAGCCGCTGGAAGATGGGTTCGGGTAGAAGATGCCTGTAAGGGAGTCTGCCCCAAAAGGTACGCAGGAGGTGTTGAGGCTCCGGACACAGGCTCCTATGGCAGGCGGTCACACTCCTGGTTTCGTCACGCAGCGGAGTCGGGCGAGCTACTCAGTACTCCCGCCTATCCAGGCCCCACGCTAACCGATCCCGCAGCGTCTGAAAGTAACTATAGCCAGGTAGCTGGATCACCCGCAGCGGAAAGTCCGCTTTGCGCAAGGCAAACGCCGTCTCCTGGGGCGCCAGCGCGTACCGACCATCAAGGGCCACCAGCACCTGCTCCGAACGCGCCCGACACACCACCGTCAAAACCCCATCATCCGGAATCACCAGCGGCCGCACTGTTAGCGCATGCGGCGCCATCGGCGTCAAAATAAACACCTCACACGTCGGCGTAACGATCGGCCCCCCACAAGCCAAGGAGTACGCCGTAGACCCCGTCGGCGTCGCCACAATCAGCCCATCCGCCCAGTAGGTATTCATCCACTCGCCATTCAAATACACTTCAATCAGCACCATCTCGCTCGTGATGGCTTTCGAGAAAGTTACCTCATTCAGGGCGAAGTTTTCGGTAGAGCTCCACAGAGGCACTTCGGAGGTGACCGTAATGAGAGACCGCAGCCCAATCGTATAGCGTCGTAGGAGTAGCGCCTCTGTGGCAGGGATAAGCTCTTCTTGGGGTACGGGCGTCAGGAAACCCAATCGTCCCGCATGCACACCCATGAGGGGAATCTGATAAGGCGCTACCAAGCGCGCCGCATCCAGAAAGGCCCCATCTCCGCCAATTACGATGGCGGCATCGACCTGGGCCACTTCCTCCCCCCGGCGAAAAACTGGCCATTCCAGCCCCCCCCTAAGGGCACCCTCCCATGCCTGTGCAAAAGGCTCCTCTACCCATACCGCCACGCCCCACTTCCGCAGAAAGGCCCGCCACGCTTCCAGCGCCTCTAACCGAATCCGCTGTGTCCACCGGCCTAATATCGCCACCTTACTCACGCCCCCCATACCTACCGGCTTTGATAATCCCGATACACATCCCGCTCGAGCTGGCGCTGCAGGGCCAGACTCTCAATGCGTACGGTCGTTACCCGTGTTAGAATATTCTGGTCATACAATAGCGCCGCCCGCTCCCCCCGCCACCGGTAGCGCGGCGCATAGCCATCCTGCACACCCTTCCCTAAAAAAGTCTCCAATAGTACCAAAAAAGCCTCGGCATCCTCGGGGCGGGTGAGTCTCACCTCAATCGTATGGAGCTTATCGCGATAAAAAGCCAGCTGCACCTCCCTAATCGGAATGCCCTGCCAAGCCGTATCCACCGCCCACCGATACCAGACTTTGCGCTGAGAAGTCCCTTTCGGAATCAGCGTAGCCGGCGAGAAAGCCGCCTTGTCCATTTCCAGCGAAAGGCCAATCAGCCCATACAGCGTATCCACTGGCGCCGACTGTGCCCATACCAGCCCCAAGATAACCCCCCCGAGCCTAACCATGCTCACGAAGATATAAACCCACGGGGCAGCTCAGGCAGGCCTTTTTTTCGCACCGCTCTCGCCAGAGATGAATCTGCCCCTGCGTCTGCCAAGCGTTTTTCGCAGGAAAAGCCCAACGTGCATACAGGCGCGAAATGTGATGATCTTCCGGTGGAAGTGTCCGCAGCCGGTCTACGTACTCCAGCGAACGCTCTATTTGCCCCAGCAGGCGATAGTAGTAAACCGCAAAGGGATACAGGGCGTTGATGCGGAGGTTTTGCAGGAGAAAGGCAGAGGGACGTTTGAGGGGTTGCGGAAGGGGTTTTTGCCAAGCCCAGTGCTTTTGCCAGTACGGGGAAGGGAGTGGGAGCGCTTCGGGCGGCTGACCGATAAGTGTAGCTAAGTCGGGGTATTGCAAAAGCATCTGTGCCATCATGGAAAGCCGAATCGCTGGGGAGGCAGCCGGCCTATACCGGGGCCACCGCAAGGAAAGGGGCCGAAGGTCATGCTTAGCCCGCAGGTAGCCCCACCGCTCCAGAAGGGCCACCTCATACGGCTCTGCCTGCTGGGCTGCCTCCTCACCCAGAAGCCCCGCCATCCCCAGCAGGAGCGCTTCTATCGCAAGCCCATCTCCCTGGTACCGAAGCACCAGTGCTGGCGGCAGTGCCTGCGCCAGCATCCGAAACGGCTCACCTAACGCTGGCAAACCAAACCCATACAGCAAAGCCTCCCAAAAAGCCCTGTACAAGTCGTCCA
>AFSR01000022.1_pt1 | contig 12165 bp, 11 predicted proteins | sample 296848 | NCBI WGS metagenome assembly AFSR01 (sample SAMN02954305, study PRJNA68063) | hot springs metagenome | biome: terrestrial; feature: Mushroom and Octopus hot springs; material: microbial mat core samples; isolation source: Yellowstone National Park Mushroom and Octopus hot springs ...
AAGACCAAGGTCTCCAACTTGGCTTTGGCGGCAGCCAGTTCCTCGATGTTTTGCTCTTCGTAGCTTTGCAGCCGCTCCGCCATCTCGTTAAAGCTGTCGATGAGCTGGGCCAGCTCTCCCCCGAAGGGCAGGTCGATGCGCTGCTTGAAGTTACCTTTGGTGATCTCCTGGACACCTTTGACCAGCTCTTTGATGGGATAGGTGATGGTGAGGGCATTGACCACCGCTCCCAGGATGGCCAAGACCCACACCGCCAAAAACACCCCAATCGAGACCTCCCGCGCCAATTGTGTGGAGCGCACCAGGGCGGGATTGGGATTGATGCCCAAGCCGAGGGTGCCCAAAAAGCGGCCCTGATGATAGATGCCGACGAAAATATCCGTCACCCGCCCAGCAGGGGTAAGGTGGGTGCGCACCAGCGGTTGGCCCTCAGCAGGAGGACGGTTGTCCGGCAGTTGCATGCGACGGGTAAGGCTGAGGGAGGTTTTCACCTCCTGGTTGGAAAACGGGATCCCGTAGTAGATGTTTCCTTCGGGATCGGCGTAGAGCAGATAGCGGATGCTGCTGGTGCTCTCAAAGTACTGGCGGGACAGTTGCGCCACTTCGCCAATGCGATCTTCCGCAATCAGGGGGGCAACATTGGCGGCCAAGAGCAGCCCCAGATCTCGGCCAAAGCGGGCTTCGTTGAAGCGAGCATCCTGCTGCACAGTGCTGACGGCCCAGAAGGTGAAACTGCTCACCACCAATGAGACCACCAGCGTGGCCACAAAGAGCAACTGAGTTTCCAACCGCAGTTTTTGCTTCCATCGCGCCCACCAGCGCCGCAGGGATCCCATAGAGATCCCGGTCGTTGTTGGCACTGACATGTCCACAGCGCCAGGCAATGGCTCGGCAGGAGAAGAAGCCAGCTCAGGAGATTGGACTTCGGCAATGGGCTCGGCTGGCTCGACAGTGCTGACAGGAGGCATGAACCCAACGTGAACAGATAGCGTGAACGGATATAGGGCGGTGATTCGCCACCATTCTGACATGGGCAGACGATCCCTTTGTCTCAGCCAAGGCCGGGTGAGAACCGGTATGGGATCCCGGCTTCGCAACGCAACCTGCTCCAGCCGACCTGCAGGGGAATGGTTGCCAATACCGATAAAGGTATCCCCAAGCAAAGCTTGTCAGCGCCCCTAAAGTTGATAGACTAGAGAATCGTGCTTCACCAGGTCAGAGTGACCGGAAAAATCGTGACCAACAGCCCCGTCAGCCAATTTATCCAACATCATTTTCGCCACTTCAACGCAGCCGCGCTGCTGGATGCAGCCAAAGGTTATTGTGCTCACCTGGAAAAGGGCGGCAAGATGATGGTGACCTTGGCCGGTGCCATGAGCACAGCGGAGCTGGGCCTTTCCCTAGCGGAAATGATCCGGCAGAACAAGGTGCACGCCATCTCCTGCACCGGCGCCAACCTGGAAGAGGACATCTTCAACCTCATCGCCCACGACTTCTACGAGCGCGTGCCCCACTACCGCGATCTTAGCCCGCAGCAGGAGCAGGAACTGCTGGAGCGGCACCTGAACCGGGTAACCGATACCTGCATTCCCGAAGAGGAGGCGATGCGGCGCCTGGAAAAAGCCCTTTTGGAAGAGTGGATGGCGCCGATCAGGCGGGCGAGCGCTATTTTCCCCATGAGTTTATCTACCGCATCCTGCGCAGCGGCCGGCTGGAGCCCTACTACCAAATCAATCCGCGGGACTCTTGGGTTTACGCCGCTATGGAGGCCAACTTGCCCATCTATGTGCCGGGATGGGAGGACTCCACCACCGGCAACATGTATGCCGCCCACTGCATCACGGGTGAGATCCGCAATGTACACACCGTCCGCACAGGGATCGAGTACATGATCCACCTGGCGGATTGGTACACGCACACCTCGGCGGAGTGCTCCATTGGCTTCTTTCAAATTGGCGGCGGCATTGCTGGGGATTTCCCCATTTGTGTGGTGCCCATGCTCCATCAAGATCTGGGTCGCCAGGGCGTGCCCCTGTGGGGCTATTTCTGCCAGATCAGCGACTCCACCACCAGCTACGGCTCCTACTCGGGGGCAGTGCCCAATGAGAAGATCACCTGGGGCAAGCTGGGGATCGACACCCCCAAATTTGTCATCGAGTCGGATGCCACCATCGTGGCGCCTTTGATCTTCGCCTGGGTGCTGGGGTGGTGAGAGAAGGGGAATCAATCCATATGCCCGTCAGCGGATGCCGAGCGGGGCCAGCGGGACAAAAGGGTTGCAGCTTCCCAGCGGCGCAGATCCTGGGCAATGTGCAGGGGCGTGAGGCCGTAGCCGTCCGGCTCGTCGATCTCGGAGCCATGTTCCAGCAGCAGCCGAACGACCTCGGGGTTGCCGGACCAAGCGGCAAAATGCAGGGGAAGGCCACCGGCGCCAAAACGAGCGTTCACCTCGGCCCCTCCCTGGAGCAGGGCTTTCGTAACCTCAGGGTTGCCCAGGCGAGCGGCTTGGTGCAGTGGGCTAGCTCCCCCATGGTCTAGTTGATTGGGATCCGCCCCCGCTGCCAGCAAAAGACGGGCGTTGAGGCCGCTCTCCACGAAAAACAGGGCTGTCTTGCCCCGCTCATCGACAGCGTTGGCGTCTTTCCCCAGCCAGAGAGCCAGTTGCAGCCGCAGCGGGTTGGCTTGGGCCAAGGCTTGTGGATCTTCTGGTAGGGAGTATCCATAGAATCCCAGACCCCCCACTAGCAGGGATCCCAGTCCGACAGCGATTTTTAGGACCTGACCTCGCATAGCCCTATTCCTCAAAGAAAAGGATGGCGAGCCCCTGCCTGGGCAGAGCCTGGGCCGAGAGCAGCAACGGGTTGCTGAGGGCAGGTTGCGGGGCAGCAGCGGGGAAGAGACGCAAAAACTCCTGCAGCGGCAGCAGCTCGCATTGGGATTCCTCGGCGGCGGCCGTGCGATACATGGTGGGGATGACCAGCTTGGGCTGCAGCGCCTCAATGGCCGCCTTGGCCCCGGCAGGATCGTAATTTTTCGGCCCACCCCCCACTGGCACCAGCAACAGGTCGGGACGAGCAAGCAGGATGGACTGCTCCCGCGTAATTGGCTGCAGCGCCCCTCCCAAATGGACAATGTCGATCCCAGCCATGCGCCAGCGCCAACCCACGTTTACGCCAAAGCGAGGGCCACGGGGCATGCGTACTCCTTGCACCCGGATCCCGTCAATCAGATAGTCTCCCGGCTGAAACAGCACCTTGGGGTTGCCGGGCACCACATCCAAAGCACCCTCATCCAACAAGCGGCTGCTGAGCAACACCAGATCGGCAGCAACTCGTGGGGCAGGATAGCCAGCCGTACAGCCCGCCGGCCGAAACGGGTTGACCAGAAACCGTCGGCCCTCCCCCTCGAACAAAACACAACTGTGGTGCAGCCAAGTCAGTTGCAGCCCCTGCGAGCTGGAGCCGGGAGTGAACTCTATAGACCCTGGGGTTGTTGGCGTTTCCGAACCTTGTGCCGGCGCTGTCTGAGCGCCCGCTTTGCGCCCTCTGGCCAGGTTCACGGCCATCGATCCCAGCAGCCCAGCGCTGGCTTGCAGAAGCTGGCGACGCTTCATGGAGTGGGGATCCCTGATGTAACAACGGCAACGGTTTCCTGAGGTTTCTGCGAAACATTGGGCTGAGCAGCAGTTGAGGCTTTGGCGCTGCGCAGGAAGTTGCTCAACAAGCGCTTGCCCTCTGCAGTCAAGATGCTCTCCGGGTGGAACTGCACGCCCTGAACGTGGGGATAGCGGCGGTGGCGTACCCCCATGATGATCCCATCGCCTGTTTGAGCCGTCACCTCCAGCTCGTCAGGACACGTAGAAGGCTCGATCACCAAGCTGTGGTAGCGGGTGGCCGTGAAAGGCTGGCTCAACCCCTCAAACACCCCCACCCCTCGATGGTAAATGAGCGAGGTTTTGCCATGCATCAGCTCAGGTGCGCGCACGATCTGACCACCATAGACCTGGCCAATGCACTGGTGCCCCAGACAAACCCCCAAAATCGGCAGCTCTGGCCCCAGCTCCCGAATCAACTCCAGGGAGATCCCGGCATCTTCCGGCCGCCCTGGCCCAGGAGAGATAACTACAGCTTGCGGCTGCATTCGGCGCAGGTCGTCAACGGAGAGCTGGTCATTGCGAAAAACCTGAAGCTGAGCTCCCAACTCCCCCAGGTACTGCACCAAGTTGTAGGTAAAGCTGTCGTAGTTGTCGATGACGACCAGCACGATAGCATCCGGCAACGGCACCCCATTTTAGCACTTGCTTGAGCTGCTGTTCTTGATCCAAAGAAGCAGAGTAACTGGCGCTTTTTGCAGGGGAGCAGTCGACGCCCCAAGAAAGCTTGTATCCTAGAAGGTACAACCCACAGGAAGCAGTGAATTGGGCGGGTTTCCAGGTTTCCCAATGTTGATTTGGATCCCATGAGTGCGCTTCTCTCCCCGGCAACCGATTTGCTGGACGAGTTGCGGCAGCTTTTCCCCTTCGAGCTGGACGACTTTCAGATCCGAGCCATTCAGGTTCTGGCTGCTGGGGAATCGGTGGTGGTCTGTGCTCCCACGGGATCCGGCAAGACCCTGATCGGAGAGTATGCCATCTATCGGGCCCTATCCCAGGGCAAGCGGGTTTTCTATACAACGCCCCTGAAGGCCCTCTCCAACCAAAAGTTCCGGGATTTTGGCCAGCAATTCGGCCCAGAACAGGTTGGCCTGCTCACCGGCGACATCTCCATCAACCGGGAGGCGCCGATCTTGGTGATGACCACCGAGATCTTCCGCAACATGCTCTATGGCACGCCGCTCTCTCTGGCCGTTCAGAGAGGAGCCTCCGGCGATGCGATGGAACCTTGGGAGGAGGCGGAGGGCGAGTCGGGATCCCTTGCGAGAGGTGCAGGCGGTGATCCTGGACGAATGCCATTACATGAACGACCAGCAGCGGGGCACCGTCTGGGAAGAAGCAATCATCTACTGCCCCCCCACGATCCAGCTCATTGCCCTTTCTGCCACCCTGGCCAACAGCGACCAGCTCACCGATTGGATGAACCAGGTGCATGGCCCCACCCATCTGATCGACTCCAACCACCGCCCGGTGCCGCTGCAATTTCACTTTGCCAATCGCAAAGGGCTGTTCCCCCTGCTGGAGCAAACCGAGTCCGGCCAGTGGGTTTGCAATCGCCGCCTGAAAAGCAAACTCCCCAAGTCAGGTCAGTCTCCCTATGGGGGAGTGCCGGATATGGTGCAGGTGGTGGAGAACTTGCGCCAGCGGGACATGCTGCCGGCCATCTATTTCATCTTCAGTCGCAAAGGCTGTGATATGGCCGTGGCCAGCGTAAGGGATCTGGACTTGGTAGCCAGCGAGGAAGAACGGCAGCAGTTGGCCGAGCAGATCGACCGCTTTTGTCGAGAAACGCCCGAAGCTGTCCGCCGAGATCAGTTGGATGCCCTTTACCGGGGTATTGCCGCTCACCATGCCGGCATGTTGCCTGCCTGGAAGGGACTGGTGGAGCATCTGTTTCAGCAGGGGCTAGTGAAGCTGGTCTTCGCCACTGAGACTTTGGCCGCCGGGATCAACATGCCCGCCCGCACAACTGTCATCTCCTCCCTTTCTAAGCGCACCGACAACGGCCACCGCCTCTTGACCGCTTCCGAGTTCATGCAAATGTCGGGCCGAGCCGGACGGCGGGGCAAGGACATCATCGGCCATGTGGTGACGGTGCAATCCCCGTTTGAGGGGGCCCAAGAAGCTGCGCGGCTGGCCACCTCTGGAGCGGATCCCTTGGTGAGCCAGTTTACCCCCACCTATGGCATGGTGCTGAACCTGCTGCAAAAGCACTCTTTGGAAGCAGCACGGGATCTGATCAACCGCAGCTTCGGCCAGTATTTGCTCTCGTTGCAAAAGTTGCCCGAACAACAGGAGATCCTGCACACGCGCGCCGAGCTGGAGGAGATCGACCGTCTCTTGGGAGGCATTGCCGACGAAGATATCGCCCGCTATGAGAAGATGCAGGCGCAACGGCGGGAAGAACGACGCATTTTGCGCTACTTGCTCAAACAACGGGAAGCTGAGCCGGATCCCACCTTGCGGCTGTTGGCCTTTCCCCACATTCATGCCCAAGAGGAAAAAATCCGTGCCCTAGAAGCTCAAATCCGAGAGAATCCCGCTCACCAAGTGGGGAAAAAATTGCTGGGTTTGCGAGAAAAACGCCAGCGCTTGCTCAAGCGCCTCGAGCACCTGGAGCGGCAAAGCGATTCCGTGCAGGAGTTGCGCTGGCAGCAATTTATGGCCTTGGTGGGGGTGTTGCAGGATTTCAACTGTCTGCAAGAGTATCAACCTACCGATAGCGGAGAGGTGGTGGCCGCGCTGCGGGGGGATAACGAGCTCTGGCTGGCGCTGGCTCTGCTCTCGGGTGAGTGTCAGGGCTGTGCTCCCCATCATTTGGCCGGAGTTGTGGCTGCCTTGGTCTCAGAGGCTCCCCGTTCAGGTACCTACAGCCGGCTGCGCACCTCGGGGCTGGTGGAGGATGTGCTGCACGGATTGCGGGGTTTACGGCGGCAGCTGTTCCGCAGCCAACGGCAACACCAGGTGTTTCATGTGCCGATCGGGTTTGAGCCCAGCTTGGCTGGGATCGTCGAACATTGGGCGCAAGGGATCCCTTGGGAGACCCTGGAAGCCAGCACCAACCTAGATGCCGGAGACTTGGTGCGCCTGATCCGCCGCACGCTGGATTTGCTTTCTCAGATCCCTTATGTTCCCCATCTGCCGGCGGAGTTACGGGAAAATGCCCGTCAAGCCCAAAAAATGCTGGATCGCTTCCCGGTGAGCGAGTTGATCTAGCGAGCTCAGACCGTTTGCTGTTCAGTGAGGTTGCAGCTCTATGATGCCCGCCGGTGAACCCACCCTCAGGGATGTGTTGAGTGTTATTGAAGAGATCCGGCAAGATGTGGAAGAGATCCGACAGGATGTGGAAGGACTCCGGCAGGATGTCTCCAGAACCAACGAGCGGCTAGAAGCCCTGGCAGCCGATCAAGCAAAGCGCTGGGCCGAGCAGGAAAGACGTTGGGCTGAGCAGGAGAGACGTTGGGCCGAGCAGGGGATAGAAAACCGGGTGATCCTAGAACGAATTGACACCTATCAAAAGGCTAGTGCCCAAGTGGTTAACCTGGCTTTTGCCTTGATTGGAGCTGCCACCGTAGCTCTTGTCGGCATCGTCCTACGGTTGGCCGTTAGTCTATAGTCAGCTGGTTCGGCAAAAACTTCGGCAGGCAGGATGGCCTTGCTTCTCTATTCGGCAACTGGTACGGCTTGTCCTTGAGTTTGGCATTCCGAATGGCCATCTCTGACAGGGCCATGTCCCACCCCGTCTGTTATATCCCCTATTGTGTCCCACTTTAGCCTGGATTACAGTGGGTTTCCCCGGTCTATCGTGGACACTAAAAAGCCCAGAAGCCTTGCTGGGTAAGAGCTTTCTGGACTTCAGTGGAGTGGACGTTCATCGGATTACGGAGAGAGTGGGATTCGAACCCACGGTGAGTTGCCCCACACAGCATTTCCAGTGCTGCGCCTTCGACCACTCGGCCATCTCTCCAGATTGAGAATAGGGGCGACTTTCCAGAGAGCTAAAAAGTCAGCTTTGTGATCCTAGCAAAGGATGGAAGCCATCAATGAGATCCTTTGGGCTCCCCAGGCCGAAACATTTGCAGCAACACTTCCCAGCGGGAGCACCGCCAGTAGTCAATATGGGATCCGATTAACCCCGACTCGTTGATCTGTATTTCTGTCCAGCCGGGGATGCACAGGCGGGGACGCCAAGGCAAAGCCAAAGAACCGCTTAGGATCCACTCGGTGCGGATCTGGCTGCCGGTTTGCCGAATATCCTGCAGCTCGAGACGGATATCCTCTAGCCAACGCCCTATCCCCTCGATCATGCGGCGATAGCGATCCAAGCCGCGAAACTCGTTGAGGGGATCCCGGAAGTAAACCTGCGGGTCGTAGATCGCATAGGTCTGATCCCGGGGAAAGCGAGCATAATCTGCCCGCAAGATGGTCACCAGATCGGCGCTAGGCGGGGCTTGGGAAGGAAGGCTCATGTCTTGGCCACGACAGAAAGAGACACCGTTTCTCCAGGGGCGGGGCAACACAACTGGATAGATTGGGACGTGGCGGCATTCAAGGCTGCCAGCTTTTCTCGAAACTCCTGCAGGCTGCCCAAGGGGCGGATCTGGGCGGCAAACCACCCGTGGTAGTCCACCTCTCCCATCGCCGTAGGGATCACCTGCTGGGGGCGTAGGGCTGCCACCACCTCCAGGGCCCGCTCTGGCCCCATGATCACCTCTCCCAAGAGGGGAAAGATCTGCCCCACCACCGGGATCAGCAGAGTATGAATGGGGCACAATTCCTGCTGCAATCGCAGCCGGATATCCGGTTGGGAAAGATGAGGCTCGTAGTAAAGCCGTGTCTGGGAGGGCACCTCTTCCAGCAGATAGCCCAGCTCACGGACAGGCCCTAGGGGCGCACCGGGAATGGCCGTGACGCGCAGATCCCCCCACTGAGCGGACTGCCAGGGATCCAGAGCCTGAACTGTTGCAAATCCTAGACTCTTCACGACTCTGGCTGCAGCCGGCGAAGCCAAAACGGGGATCCGCTTATCCAGGCGCTGCAACGTTGGTGGGTGGCAGTGATCCGGCTGGGCTTGGCTGAGGAGGATCCCGTCGATTTTGGGCAAGGTCTCCGGCGTAAAAGGGAGCGGCTGGCGGTGCTCCAGGCGGATGAACCAGGGGATCCCCAGAAACACCAGGGGATCCACCAGCCACGGATCCAATAGGAAGGTTTGCTCCCGGGTGTGGATGAGCCAACTGTTGAGGTCGATGCGGGTCAGTTGCATGAGTTTGAAGTGAGGTTATTGCCCGGTAATGGAGAGATCGGCAACCCAGATGCGGGGACACAGCCCACCCGGTGTGACTTGCGGCTCGGGCTCGACGTAGAAAATCGACTTCAACAACTCCAGGAAGTCTCCGGCCACTGTGGCGGCTTCGATGCTGATGCGCTCTCCTTGGCGCACCCACCACCCCTGAAACGGCAGCGAGAAGGATCCCTGTAGGGGCTTAACGCCGGCATGAAGCGCTTGCAGCTCATCGATCCAAACTACATTTTCAGCCGTAGCCAAGTCATAGGTGCTCTCCGGCGGTGCCCCGGCAAACACATGGTAGTAGTGGGCAGCAACCGTGACCTTAGCACCGATATTGGCGTGGCCTGTGGGCTTGGCTCCTAGGCGCTTGGCCGTACCGGCGCTGTGCAAAAAGTGGGTCAAGACTCCATTGGTGATGAGGGGGACACGGCGGGTGGGGGTGCCTTCTCCATCAAAGCTGATCGCTCCCACATTGGTCGGGTGTAGGGCATCGTCACACACCGATAGAAGAGGCGAGGCAATGGTCTTGCCCAGGGATTCTGGGGTGGACAGGCTTTGGTTGTCCAAAATGTTTTGAGCATTGAACACATTGGAGAAGGCGCTCAACAAACTCAAAAAGGCTTCTCCGGAAAAGACCACTGTGTATTTTCCAGAAGGGATCCGCTCGTACTCCAGATGGCTAATCAGTTTCTCAGCAGCTTCCTGCACACAACCCTGGATATCCAACTCATCCAGGCTGCGAGCCACTCGCATGGCTCCGGCGCTGCGGGGTTTGCGACCTTCTTGCTCTGCCTTGCTGTAGAGAAAAACCGAAGCGAGGGTATGCTCCTCTTGTCGCAGGGCTTGGTGGCTGTTGAGGTAGAAGCGGTTGATCTGCCGCTGCGCTAGGCCGTTGTAGGGCACCCCCTGAATGGCGGGATGGGATCCCAGCAGTGCCTTTTCGGCAGCCACCAACTGTTCCAACAAGTCGCCAGCCAAAGCCAACGGCCCTTTGTCGTTACAAGGCTGGGCAATGGGCAGAGTGGCTTCCGGGCTGAATTGAGGGGCATGTTCCCGCACGCCAAAATGGCTGGCTTCAAAGGCCGTTTGCAGGGCCAGTTCCAGCCCCGCCTCATCCACATCGGTGGTGGAAGTTACTCCCACCTGCCCTTGGTCGTTCCAGGCCCGCACCGTCACGCTGCAGCGGTGGGAAGCCTTGACCTGGCGAGGTTCCCCATGATCTACCTGCACGCTGGTTTCATCCACTTGAGCCCCGTAGAGATCAAACTGAGGGATCCCCAGCCGCCGGGCACAGCTTTGTGTCTGTTCTGCCAACACCTCGACCTGCACCATTGCCACTCCCCAAGTTCCTATTGCCATCCAGCGCCTCTAGTAAACTACCCGCACTCATGCTGACGCAGAGCGCTCCGCACCGCTAAAGCGAAAGAGCATGACTCTAGTCAATAATAAGCTCAACTATACTGAAAATAATGTATAATATGTTCAGTACGGATTACTACCAGTTGATCTTTCTGTTTACTTTCGAGTCTGCCAACATGGTAGCCAAAGCAAAGCAGAAAATTGGTAGTAAGACGACACGGAAACTGCGCTTTGGGTATTCTACTCAAAGCTTTGCGGGATACCGCCATTCTGTTTGGAAACAAACAGAATGCTATCGCTGCATAGTTGAACAGTGATGTTCAGCAGTGTTCAGCGTAAATGTATCAGTGCAGGCTTTCGGTAGCCCTGTAGTTGGCAAGCCAACCACGGACCTCTAGGCTGGTTTACAGCAGCCCCAAGTTTGGCAATCATGTTGGCCCCATTCCAGTCCGCATCCCCTTCCCATCCACAGTGCCCACACTTAAACTGCTTCCCACTGCGATTTTGCTACGCAACGCTTTGTCCGCAACGCTGACGCGACAGGATTGCGCAGGATCGGGATGGATGTGCAAACACTTGTGACAGGTCTGCGAGGTATAAGCAGGCGGAACAAGGACCAGAGAAACCCCTGCAACCCTCGCCTTGTATTCCAGAAACTGCCTCAGTTGGTAGAACGCCCAACTGTTGGCCCTGCGCCGCTCGGCTTTGCTGCGGGGTTGTTGGTTGATACGCTCCCGTATCCCTGTCAAGTCCTCTAAAGCAATAGCGCTATTTGTGGCCTTTGCCCTAGAAACAATAGCTTTAGAGATGCGATGATTGACCCACGTTTTTGCTACGCAACGCTGACGCGACTGAAAGCGTCTCTCCTTACCAGACAGCCGTTGCAACAGTTCTCTGCATCTGCGCCGCGAACTGCGTGTGCCCTTACTGGCTTTGCGTTGGAGTACCGCCCTCAACCGGGAGTAGTGGTCTCGGACTCTGTTCAACTGCTGTCCATTCCAGTTGTCCCCCTCTGACGTATGGGCAATATCTGTCCTTCCCAAGTCCACGCCTACCACCTGAGCGGTGTTCTGCTGTTCCGGTAACTTTGCTTCCACGCAAATCTGGATGGAGTAGGAACCGTCTTTGCGCTTGACCAGAGTGGCCGTTCGCGTCAGCGGACCGGAGGTCTTTTTGGGATTGGAGCCTGCCAACTGTTCTCTCTGGTAATGACCAATCGCCAGCTCAAAGCGTTCTCGACCCTCCACCGTGGTGAGCGACACCGTCCAGTCTTTCTCGCGAAACGAAAAGATACGAGCGTCGTAGGTAGCGAAGCCACCCTTGTTCGCGTTAGCGTCGCGTAGCGACAACGCTTTGACCGGGCGGTTTTTCTGTTGTGCCACCTTGCGAGCAGACGCTACCCGTCTGCATATCTGTTGGTCGCGTAAGCGGGACGTAGTCCTTGCCAAATTACTGGACAAGCCGAAACGGGCACGGATTTCGTAGTAGCACAGGGATTGGAGTTTCAGTGGGTTGACGACTTTCTCGGGTGTGTTTTGGTTGACCCAGTTCAAGGCTTGGCCGTTCGCGTTAGCGTCGCGTAGCGACAAAGCATCCAATGTCTCGTCCAATTTGGCGGCTTGCGACTGGGACACCTTGAGCTTGCAAGAAACGGTCAGGACTTGGGTCATAGCCTTATTGCATTTTACTCACATTCCTCCCGACCCTTGCCCTGTGGGCAGAGAGCGGGGCTCCTGCGGTTTCTAGCTGACGGGCCAGCCAGGCAGTTAAATCCTCCAAGCTGTTGAAGTCCAACAGAGCTTCCCCCAGCGCCTCCAGTTGTGACGTTGACAAAGCCCAAATCCTATTCTCAAGGGCCGGGTCAAGG
>AFSR01002276.1_pt1 | contig 12130 bp, 12 predicted proteins | sample 296848 | NCBI WGS metagenome assembly AFSR01 (sample SAMN02954305, study PRJNA68063) | hot springs metagenome | biome: terrestrial; feature: Mushroom and Octopus hot springs; material: microbial mat core samples; isolation source: Yellowstone National Park Mushroom and Octopus hot springs ...
GGATCCCCCCGAAGGGGGAACTCCACCCCTATTAAAGCCAAGCAGGGCAAGGGATGCAAGACCCGTTTGCGAGGGATCCGGAAAAAAGGGGGCAAAAAGAGTTTCGGCGAGGGGGTTTTGGGGCCGGAAAGCCTTGTGGCACAAGGCGTCGAGGGATCCGACGAAAGAATGGGCTTTTCCGAGATTTTGAGGGACGCTCGCAGAGGCGTTGATACCGTTTTGGTGTTCTTTTGGAAACATCAGGATCCCTGAGGTTTGGCTAGGCTATCTGTTGGCAGGTGGCAAGCTCTCGCTAGGGTTGCTCGATATGGGAGCGAGGCTCCAGGTGGATGAGGATCCGCGCCGGCCCGTAGCGCTCCTGCAAGAGGCGTTCAACTTCCTCGGTAAGGTGGTGGGCGGACTCAATGTCCTGTGGCTCCACCACCAGGTGCATCTCGATAAAGACCATTTCCCCTGGGATCCCGCGGGAAGTGATGTCATGGCAGTCGAGCACGCCTGGCACGCTCAGGATCAGATCCCGCAGGGCCTCAGCAGGGATCGCCACCCGGTCGGTGAGGTAGGGAAGATTCTCCTGCAGCACTTCCCAGCCGCTTCGGAGCACCAGCAGCGCCACCGGCAAAGCCAGGGCTTGATCCAACCAAGGGATCCCCCAATAATGCATGCCGGCCAACCCCAGCAACACCGTCAGCGTCACCCCAACGTCGCTGAGGGTATGGCGCGCATCGGCCAACAGCAGCGAGCTGGACAGAGCTTTGCCCCAGCGGTGCTCGTAGAGGGTGACAAAGACATTAATGCCCAGCACGCCCACCATCATCCCCAAGGTCAGCTCATCGATCTGCAGGTGGGGCTGGGGCTCCCAAAACCGCTCCACGGCTGTGCGCAGGATCTCCAGGCTGGCCATCCCCAAAAAGGCGGCGATCCCCAGCGCTCCAATGGCTTCAAACTTGCGATGGCCGTAGGGATGGTCGTCATCGGGCTCTGGCGAAGAAAAGCGCACGGCCACCAAGCCCAAAATGTTGCTGGCGCTGTCGGTGGAGCTGTGCAGGGCATCGGCAATTAGGCTTAGGGATCCCGTCGTCAGCCCCAGGATTAACTTGATCAGAAACACCAGGACATTTAGCCCTAGCGTGACGTACAGCACCCTCTGCACTTGGCGCTGACGGCGGCTGGCTATGGCAGCAGAATCCAGAAAGCTCACTGCAGCTCGGGCGGGGATCCACAGATATCCTGCTTTATTCTGTCACCGACCTCAATAGGGGTAAGGGAGGGTACCCTAAAAGCAAGCTGCTAAGGCTTAGTCAAGTGGCCGCCGATTGGGGAGCGAACTCTGAGTATGCACGTTGCTGTGGTAGGCGCTGGCTATGTGGGCCTGGTAACAGGGGCTTGCCTGGCTCACCTAGGAAATAGCGTTATCTGTGTGGACAACAACCCCGCCAAGATTGAAGGGCTGCAGCGGGGTCGCCTGCCCATCTACGAGCCCGGCCTGGAAGAGCTGGTGCGGGAGGGAACTGCGGCGGGTCGGCTGCACTTTAGCACCGATCTGGGCTCTTGGGATCCAGGCCAGCGAGGTGGTGTTTATTGCCGTGGGCACCCCGGCCCTGCCCAGCGGGGATCCCGATCTGCGCTACGTGGAAGCAGTGGCGCGGGAAATTGGCCAGCATCTGGACGAGCACTATCGAGTCATTGTCAACAAATCCACTGTGCCCATTGGCTCTGGGGACTGGGTGCGCATGCTCATTTTGGACGGGGCCGCCGAAGCCGCCAAGCAGCGGCTGAGCAGCCGAGAAGTGGGGAGAGATCCAGAGGCCAGATCTCTCACCTTAGAGCTCTCCCCTTGGACGCCGCAGTTTGACGTGGTGAGCAACCCCGAGTTCCTACGGGAGGGCAGTGCCATCCAAGATACCTTCTACCCGGATCGCATTGTGATTGGCTCCAACAGCCCCCGCGCCATTGAAATCATGCGGCAGCTGTATGAACCCATCCTCAACCGCCAGCAGGGCCTGCAAGGGGATCCCGTGCCTTTGCTGGTGACCGACCTGGCTTCTGCCGAAATGATCAAGTATGCCGCCAACGCCTTCCTGGCCACCAAGATTAGCTTCATCAACGAAATGGCCAACATCTGCGAGCGCACCGGCGCCGACATCACCCAGGTGGCAGAAGGGATCGGCCTAGATAGGCGCATTGGCCGCGCCTTTCTCAACGCCGGCATAGGGTGGGGCGGAAGCTGCTTCCCCAAAGATCTGGCGGCTCTCATCCAAACCGCTGCTGACTATGGCTATGAGGCCAAGCTGTTGCGGGCCACGGTGGAGGTCAACCGAGAACAGCGGCAACGTTTGGTGGAAAAGCTGCAGCAAGCCCTCAAGGTGCTCAAGGGTAAAACCGTTGGCCTTTTGGGCCTCACGTTTAAACCCCACACCGACGACCTGCGGGATGCCCCTTCCCTGACTTTGATCGAACAACTCCACCGTCTGGGGGCCAAGGTCAAGGCATATGATCCAATTGTATCCGCCTCGGGGATGCGGGAGGGGCTGGCCCATGTGGTGGTGGAAACGGATGTGTTCCGCCTGGCCCAAGATTGCGATGCCCTGGTGCTGGTGACGGAGTGGCCGGAGTTCTTGTCACTGGATTACCGACGGATTGCAGAGCTGATGCGGCGGCCCTTGCTCATCGATGGCCGTAACTGTCTGGATCGGGAGGCGGTGCGGCAGGCGGGCATAACCCTCATTGGAGTGGGCTGGTAGGTGCTGGGGAAATCAGGGGAAATCATGAAGATCCTGGTTACGGGTGGCCTGGGATTTATCGGATCCCACTTGGTAACCCGCCTTCTGCAAGAAGGCCACTGGGTCATTTGTCTGGATAACGGCTCCACGGGCCGGCAGCTCAATGTCCAAGCTCATCTAGACAACCCAGCCTTTCAGTTCATTTGGCACGACGTTGCCGAGCCCCTGCCGCCCGCTTTGGCAGAGGCTGGGATCCAGCAGATCTACCACCTGGCCTGCCCCGCTTCTCCCCCCCACTACCAAGCGGATCCCATCCGCACCATCCGCACCAGCCTCTGGGGCACCTATCACCTGCTGCAACTGGCCCAGAAAACGGGGGCTAGGTTCCTGCTGGCCTCCACCTCAGAAGTGTACGGGGATCCCCAAGTGCATCCCCAACCGGAAGACTACTGGGGCCACGTCAACCCCATCGGCCCGCGGGCCTGCTACGACGAATCCAAGCGCTTGGCGGAAACCCTCACCTTCGACTGGCAGCGGCAATACCAGACGGAGATCCGGGTGGCCCGCATCTTCAACACCTACGGCCCCGCCATGCGGGAGGACGATGGCCGCGTGGTGAGCAACTTTATCGTCCAGGCCCTGCGCGGGGATCCCCTGACGGTCTATGGGGATGGATCCCAGACCCGCAGCTTTTGCTACATCTCCGACCTGGTGGAAGGCTTGATCCGGCTGATGAACAGCCCCTACCCCGGACCCTTTAACTTGGGCAACCCAGAGGAGTTCACGATCCTGGAGCTGGCCCAGCAGGTGCTCGCCCTCACCGGCAGCCCTTCTCCCATCGTTTACCGGCCTCTGCCGACGGACGATCCCAGACAACGGCAGCCGGATATTGGCAAAGCCCGTGCCCTCTTGGGTTGGGAGCCTCGGATCCCGCTGCAAGTTGGGCTGCAACAGACCATCCCTTACTTTCGTCAGCGGCTGGGGCTGGACTAACCTTCGGGTGCTCGCGAAATCCCAACCTACTTGAGAACCCTTTCCGCCTCAGCTCGATTGACCTGGGTGAATGGCTGCCAGCGGCTCCAGTTGGCGGGCTTGCTGTTGTAGCCGACTCACCAACTGCCGACATACCATTTCGCACAGCTCAAAGCACATGGGATCCGCAATTTGGTAATAAACACTCACCCCCTTGGGCTGACGGCTGACGATCCCTGCCTGGGCCAAGATTTTCAGGTGCTTGGAAACATTGGCCTGGCCCATACCGGTGGCTTCCAGAATCTGGGTTACATTCTTCGGCCCCGAGCGCAACTGACACAGGATCTGCAGGCGGCTGGGTTCCGCCAAAACCTTGAAGTACTCTGCCACGCTGTCGAGAACCTGCGGCGTCAGGATTGTGCGACACTCATTCACATCCGCTCTGCTCACCGGCTTTTCCCCAATCAACAAACCTGCTTGCGCCGTCCATGCAACTTGATTTTAACACTAGATAGTTATATAGTGTTCCTAGAAAGTCCAAGTTCACGTCGGGCTTTCGATACCAGACAGGAGGGCACTATGCTATTTCGCCAACTGTTCGACGCAGAAACAAGCACCTACACCTATTTAATCGCGGATCCGACAACTCGCGAGGCCGCCCTGGTGGATCCAGTGCTGGAGCAGGTGGAGCGGGATTTGAAGCTGATTCGGGAATTGGGTCTAACCTTGAAGTACTGCCTGGAAACCCACGTTCACGCGGATCACATCACGGGAACCGGGAAGCTGCGGGAACTGACCGGTTGCCAAGGGGTGGTGCCAGTACAGGCCAAGGCTCAATGTGCAGATCGTTTCATCGGTCATGGGGAAACGCTGCAAGTGGGATCCGTCGTCATTGAAGCCATCGCTACCCTGGGCCACACCGACAGCCACATGACCTACCGCGTGAATGGGGATCGCGTCCTTACCGGAGATGCCCTGCTGATCCGCGGCTGTGGCCGCACGGATTTCCAAAGCGGGGATCCCGGCCTGATGTACGACCATGTTACCCAGCACTTGTTTACGCTGCCCGACGAGACGCTGGTCTACCCCGGCCACGACTATCGCGGGCACACCGTCTCCACCATTGGCGAGGAGAAGCGCTGGAACCCGCGCTTTGTGGATCCGGAAACGGGCAACCTGCGTTCCCGTGAGAGCTTCATTGCCCTGATGAACAGCCTCAACCTGCCCCAGCCGAAGAAGATCCAGGAAGCGGTGCCGGCCAACGAGCAGTGCGGCCAAGTGGCAGCAGCGGTTTAATTCCTTCTGGGCAGCGAGGTGCAGGGTAAGCCCCCGCCGGCTGGGGAGCCCATGTGAAACTCCGATGGTGAGGGCCCGCTGCTCTGGGTAACCTTCTCTCAATTGGCTTGCCAGAAATGGAGAGTTTGAGCGTGGATCGAGAAAGTCTCTATGAGAGCGATTTCTACGCTTGGATCCAGCAACAAGCTCAATTTCTGCGGGATCGGGCCTGGGAGAAGCTGGATCTGCCCAATTTAGTCGAGGAGATTGAATCGTTGGGCAGGCAACAGCGGCAGGAACTGCGAAACCGACTTGCAGTTTTGGTTGGGCATCTCCTCAAGTGGGAGTACCAGCCAGAGGGGAGATCCGCAAGCTGGCTCCTCACCCTCCAGCTGCAGCGGCAGGAAGTTCTGGAGCTTCTTGAAGAAAGCCCAAGTCTCAAGCCCTATTTGCCAGAGGCCATCTCCAAGTCTTACTTGGGAGCGCTGAAGCTGGCCCTGGAGGAGACCAAGCTGCCCAGAAAGATTTTCCCCAAAACCTGCCCTTATTCCTCAGAGCAAATCCTGGATAGCCGGTTTTACCCCGGTGAGCCCAGTCATTTGCTTGAGGAGGGGGATTAATCCCAAAAATCGCTGCATTTTGCATTTTAGACAACGCTGGAAGCAAGGAGACAACCATGACCGTAACCCAACAAAACCCTATCCCTTCCGCTTCGCAAGAACGGGATCCCCGTCTCAAGGAGATCGATGCCCTGACCTTAAAACAGTGGCTGGATCAGGGGCGAGTCCAGCTCATTGATGTGCGGGAGCCGGGAGAATATGCCGATGAGCGGATCCCGGGGGCCATCAACATGCCCCTATCTACCTTTGACCCGGCCAAAGTGCCTGCTTCCACGCCAGAGAAGCCGGTGGTGTTGCACTGCCGCATGGGCAGCCGCTCCATCCGCGCCGGTTGTCAGTTGCTAGACCGCGGCTGGCCGGAGGTGATTAGCCTCAAGGGCGGGATCGAGGCTTGGAAAGCGGCCAAGCTGCCCGTTACCCGCACCCAAAATGCGCCCATCTCCATCATGCGGCAGGTGCAGATTGCGGCGGGATCCCTGGTGCTCACCGGAACCCTTCTGGGGGCCTTTGTCAACCCCTGGTGGCTGCTGCTGAGTGGCTTTGTGGGCGCCGGGCTGGTGTTTGCGGGTGTAACCAACACCTGTGGCATGGCTCTGCTCTTGGCTCGCATGCCCTGGAACCGAGGTCAGGCGCTATGAGTGGGATCCCTTCTGCTTCCTCTTGGGGGCAAGGGATCCTGGCGCGGTACCTGCCCTTTGCTAAGGAGTCCCTTTGGGTCTTCCACTATCAACGATCAGATTTGCCGGGAGATCTGATCGCCGGCCTTGTGGTGGCCATTCTGTTGGTGCCCCAGAGCATGGCCTATGCCCTGTTGGCCGGGTTGCCCCCCCAAGTGGGCCTGTACGCCAGTATTTTGCCGGTGATCGTCTATGGACTACTGGGATCCAGCCGCGCCTTGGCGGTAGGGCCAGTGGCCATCATCTCCCTCTTGGTGGCGGCAGGGTTAGAGCCGCTGGCCGGTCGCGTCAGCGGGACGGAGTCCTTGCCGGGCAGCCCGGAGTATGGACAGTTGGCTTTGGGGCTGGCCTTGGAGGTGGGTCTGGTCCAGGGGGCCATGGGGTTGTTGCGGCTGGGGTTTTTGGCCAATTTCTTAAGCCACACGGTGGTGACTGCCTTTGGCAGCGCGGCGGCCTTGATCATCGGCTTCAGCCAGCTCCGCCACCTCCTGGGGGTCAAGATCGCCAATACGGAGTCCTTCTTGCTGTTGGTGCAGCGGCTGTGGCAAAGCCTGGACAAGGTGAACTGGGCAACCTTTGGCCTAGGGCTGCTGGCCGTATCCCTGCTGGTGTACGCTCAGCGAAAGTTGCCCCACCAACTGCGGCGTTGGGGTGTGCCTCCAGGTTGGGCCTTGATTTTGACCAAGGGGGCACCGCTAGCGGCTGTGCTCGTGACCAGCCTGTTGGTCTGGGGCCTAAACCTCTCGGAGAGGGCAGGGGTATCCGTTGTTGGCTCCATTCCTTCCGGGTTGCCCCCCTTGGGCTTTCCCTCGTTGAGCTGGGGACAGTGGACAGCGCTTCTGCCCACCGCCTTGGCCATTAGCTTGGTGGGCTTCACGGAGAGCTATGCCGTGGGGCAGTCCTTGGCCAGCCAGCGGCGGCAGAAGGTGGATCCCAACCAAGATCTGGTGGCTTTGGGGGCAGCCAACTTGGCAGCAGCCTGCAGTGGCGGCTATCCGGTAACGGGAGGCATCAGCCGGTCGGTGGTGAACTTTCAAGCAGGCGCCAACAGTGGCCTGGCCTCCCTAATCACCGGCCTGTTGGTGGCTTTGACGGTCATCTGGCTGATGCCCCTGTTCACCTTCTTGCCCCAGACCACCCTGGCGGCCATTGTTCTGGTGGCGGTGCTGGCCCTGGTGGATTTTCACCCCCTGCTGCAAAGCTGGCGCTACGACCGCGGCGATGCCCTGGTTTGGTTGGTAACCTTTGCCAGTGTGCTGGGGATCGGGGTGGAGCAGGGGATCGGAATAGGGGTGTTAGTCTCATCCTGCTCTTTCTTTGGCGGGCTAGCCGTCCTCACATTGCCATCGTGGGTCAGGTGCCCGGTACGGAGCACTACCGCAACGTGCAGCGCCATGAGGTGATTACCGATCCCCGTATCTTGGCAGTGCGGGTGGACGAGAGCCTGTTTTTTGCCAACGCAGCCTACTTGCAGGAGTATCTGCTGCGAGAGGTGGCGGCGCGACCCACAGTGGAGCAGGTGCTGCTCGTTGCCAGCGCCATCAACTTCATCGACGGCAGCGCTTTGGAAGTGCTGACCCAGTTGGTGGAACGTTTGCAGCAGGCAGGGGTGGGCTTTGCCATGGCCGAGGTGAAGGGGCCGGTAATGGATCGCCTCCAAAAGGCTGGGTTTGTGGAGAAAGTGGGCGCTGAGCGCTTCTTCCTCTCCACTCACCAGGCGATGCAAGCCCTCGGATCCCAGCAGAGCCTCAGTCAGGTGTCATCTTCCTGATCAGCACAAGGGGGGTTTGTTCAGCGGCATTGCCGGCGGGGTTCTTGCCCAGGGCTTGCTCCACCAGCTCCCGCTCTACGCCGGGGCTGGCTGCCAGGATCTTGACCTGCCCCAGATCGTTGGCATCCACGATGGCCACTTCGTAGCCCGTCTGCCGATGCAGATCCCCCACCAACTTGGCCGGATCCCGCGGCCCCAGCACGATGAACTGGTCATAGGGAGGCAGGGTGCCAGTAACGTCGTCGATGAGATCGGCCTGCTCCCCCGCCAGGGCATAAAAGACCCCCGGGATCCCCAGCAGTTTGGCCAGGGATCCCACCACAAAAGCCCACACCACCCGCCAGGCCCCGGAGCAGTCGATCAAAGTCTGCATCCCGTAGCAGCTTGAAAGACTGGTCTTGGAGGGGAAGAAGTAGCACAGGGTGCGGGCCAGCCAGCCGGGCTGCACCTGCAGGGGATGGCGGAAGTTGCCCTGGACAATAGCCACGGCGCTTTCCGAGATGGCCACCATATCGCCGGGCTGGATGTGAGGGCCTACATACCGCCGTAGCACCTCGGCCAAGTCATCGCTGGGGGTCAGCAGATGGGTGGGAACGGCGGCCCAAAGGAGGGATCCCTGCTTCTGCCAGTTCAGCTCTGGCAAGGGCTCCACCTCCTGCAACGGCAGGATGAGATGGCTGGTCTTGAGGGTGCGCCGCTGCCGCCCGTACTGAATGTAGTCCAGCTGGAGCCAGGCAGAGCGCAGATCCGCTAGCCCTTTCCCCTTCAGCTCGATCTCGACTTCTAGGCCAGTCTGGCTCTGGGGGGTGATGATGTAGGCCTGCCAGTAGTTGTCTTGCCGGGGGGGAAGATCCGGATGGCGAGAGCGCAGGCGTAGGCGGGTGTCAATGCCTTCTAGGGATCCGGCGCTGAGCAAATGCAGTCGCGGCTGCACCTGGGCCAAGGTGACCTCCAAAAGGGGGTTGAGGTTGCGGGCCACAAACTCCGCTTGAATGACCCAGTGCTCGGGGGTGTGGCGGCTGATGCGCCAGCCTTGGGGCTCCACCACCAGGTGATCGGCGGGGCGGGTCTTGAGCCAGTAGAGCAAGCTGCCCAAACTCAGCAGCAACCCGGCCACTACCTGAGCCCAAGCCCCAGGGATCCCACAGCCAACGCCAAGCCCCCCATAGGCTGAGTCCTACCCCGGCCAGCACTGTGGCCAACACGCCACGATTCACCATGCTGCTACTTGTTGCCATCGGGATCCCACTCCTCAAAAAAAGACAAGTCCTTAAACCCTGCTAAAGTCTGCCCCTTTGTCCACCACAACACCCTAGACTACGGGTACGCTCTAGCTCTTCTCCTGAACCCTAGCCATCCTACCGGGAAACCGAAGCAGGCTGCGGCGGGATCCCTACACCAATTTTTAGTCTCAAACAGTTAGCTTACAAATAGATTTCATCTCAGGCTTTTCAGAACACCCTTGGAGTTTCCTATGGCGCACAAACAGCAATTCAAAAGCTTTGCCGACATGATTCAGGGATCCAAAACCCCCATCCTGGTGGATTTTTACGCCACTTGGTGTGGTCCCTGTCAGGTGATGGCCCAGGTGCTGGAGCAGGTGAAGCCGCAGGTGGGTGACGCCATCTCTTTCGTAAAGATTGACACAGAAAAGTACCCCAATATTGCTGCCCGCTGGGGTATCTACGCCGTGCCAACCCTCATCCTGTTCAAAGACGGGAAGCCGGTTGACCGTATCGAGGGGCTGTTGCAGCCTCGCGCCTTGTTGGAGCGGTTGCGGGCGCAGGTCAACCTGCCGGTAGGCTAGGTGGACGTTGCTGGGATGGGGTCTTTTGGTCATCTTCTGGTGGCACAGCGAGCTCTCCAGCAAAACCGCCTTTGAGATGTCCTCGCAGGTGTTTGAGCGCTCTTTGGGATCTCCGCCTCTGGAGGTTCACCTGGCGGGAGAGGTGCCCTATCGCACCGCTTGGGCTTGGCAGCAAGCCAGGGTGGCTCGCCTGATCTGCAATCCGCAGCTGCCAGATGGGCTCCTACTGCTCACCCACCCGCCGGTCTACACCCTGGGGGCAGGGGCGGATCCCAAGTTCCTCAAGAGCTTGGCTGGACAGATAGGATCCCCAGCTGCCCGCCCAGAATTCCTCTCTGGACAAGGGCCAGAAATCCTGCGGGTAGAGCGCGGCGGCGAAGTCACTTACCACGGGCCAGGCCAGTGGGTTGGTTATGCGATCCTCAACCTCAGGCGCCACCGTCTGGATCTCCACTGGTACCTGCGCCAACTGGAGCAGGTGCTTATTGAAACTGTGGCCCACTTTGGCCTGCGGGGGGAGCGGATCCCTGGCCTCACAGGGGTTTGGGTGCAGGGCCGCAAAGTGGCGGCCATCGGCATCAAGGTCTCCCGCTGGGTGACCTACCACGGCTTTGCCCTCAACGTCTGCCCGGATCTAGCTGCCTTCGAGGCCATCGTGCCCTGTGGGATCCCTGATCGCCCGGTGGGATCCCTGGTTCAGTTTTGTCCCCGAGTAACGATGGCGGCAGTGGCCCCGGTGGTGGTGAAGTCCTTTTGTCAGGTCTTTGGGCTGCAGGCTCAGGCAGTTTCCCTGGCCGAGTGGTTGGGAGAACGCAAGTCTCTAAAGACTCAAGGCTAATCCACCCCCAGACCTGGCGCAAGTGAGGGAAAGACCAGACAGGTTACCCAACTTCGAGGTGGCCCTAGGTTAATCCAAGGGCGGCTACTCCACCCCCAACTGGCGCAGCAGTTGCTGCAGGATGGCCTGGTTGGCAAAGTTGCCGCTCTTGGAAAAGAGAGCCAAGGCCTGGCGAAAGTCGGCCATGGCGGCTTCTCGATCCCCCAGTTGCAGGTGGGCCACGCCGCGGCTGAAGTAGGCTTCTGGAATTCGCGGATCCAACTGGATGGCCCGCTCCGCATCGGCCAACGCCTCTTGGGGCTGGCGCAACTGGTTGTAGACGTAGCTGCGGTTCACATAGGCCGGCGCATAGGTGGGATCCAACTGCACCGCCCGATCCAGATCCGACAGGGCAGCCACGGGATCCCTCCGCAGCAACTTGAGGGATCCCTGCCAGTTGAACTCGGAAGCGGTGTTTGGGGCCGAGGTCTTCTCAGGAGGAGGTGGGAAGGCAGGCAAAGAGATGGCAGGGGCAGGAGCGAGGAATGCTGCCAAGAAACCTATCAGAGCTATCCTTCCCCATCGACACTTGATTGTGCTCCGCACCGCTAATGACGTCCTCTTCGGATCCCGAACTAGTTCAATATAGACCGTCGGCGAGAGGGGCAACCCCCTGCACTTAACTTGCAAGGGGTGCGGGGAGCTACAAGTTCCGCGCTCTGGCGGGAAAGTCAGGGTCGAGATACCGACTCCTCTGCCAAGTCGTTCTGTGACGCGGGGCAGGAATGCCCAATGGCAAGGTTGGGAGGCCCAAGCTCTATTGGCTAGAGTGAGGGCGGGGGGATGTTACAAGGAAAGCTTCTGGAATAGATGAGCCACCGGCAGGGCAAATCCTGGAATAACCTCTTCACCTTCTAGAAGATCAACCGATTTCAGGAGGCGGTCAGGCTCTTGAGAGCTGCGATACACCAGGACGTAGTGCTCGCTGGGGTGAACCAGCCAAACCAGGCGGCTGCCATTTTCAAAGTACTCCACCAGCTTGTCATGAATTTCTTCAACCGTATTGCGGGGGGAAAGCACTTCAACAGCCAGATCTGGAGCGCCTTCCAAAAATCCTGTGGGCAGTTCAGCCATGCCCTGCAAGCGTTCTTTAGCAAAAAAAGAGATGTCAGGGGAGCGCCAATTTCCACTCTTCATCTTAAAAGCAGTGCTGGAATCTAAAACGATCCCCAGCTTGTTGGACAAAACGTAGGGGGTCAAAGCTGCCAGTAGGAGGCTGCAGACATAACCATGGAGTGCCCCCGCGCTTCCCATATCAATTGGCTTCCCATCAACAATCTCGTAGCGATGTCCCTCCCTGGACAACGCCATGAATTCTTCGGCTGTCCAAGCTCTTTTTCCCTGAGTTGGCACAGCTCCGACGGTCATCTGCAAACTCCTTGCTGCTCCTTCGACACCGCAAGCCAAGCCC
>AFSR01000530.1_pt1 | contig 12097 bp, 8 predicted proteins | sample 296848 | NCBI WGS metagenome assembly AFSR01 (sample SAMN02954305, study PRJNA68063) | hot springs metagenome | biome: terrestrial; feature: Mushroom and Octopus hot springs; material: microbial mat core samples; isolation source: Yellowstone National Park Mushroom and Octopus hot springs ...
TCTAAGTGGGAAATGCCCCCCAAGATGACGCCACTCACGGCAGCAGGCCGGTAAGTCCCCCGGCAGACGACCGGGAAAGCGGCGCCAGCTGGAGGCCCCGTGAGGGGTAGAGGCGAGGCGTGCGCATGGACGAGGGCTTCCCTGCTGGGACGCCGGACGTGACGGCGCTGCACCCGCAAGATAAGGTGTGCTGATCCGCCCCCCTGAACCAGTGGCGTGCGCGAAGCGCCGCGGACCCACCCCGTTCCATCCCGAACCGGGTCGTGAAACGCGGCAGCGCCGATGGTACTGGCGGGACGCCCGCCGGGAGCGTAGGTCCGTGCGCCGCAGCAACGCGGCGTGGAGCAGTGGCAGCTCGTCGGGCTCATAACCCGAAGGTCGGTGGTTCGAATCCACCCGCCGCTACCACATCCATCAGAGAGCACAGGTGTGTACAATGAAGTGCATACCTGTGCTTTTTTATTGTTGCCAGAGATGAGTTGACACGTGATCAAACCATTGCGATAATCCTGAAAGGCAGGTCGTGGATGTCTTCTGCATCTCATTCATGTGCTCGATGAGGGAAGGAGGAGACTTGAGATGGGAAAGGAGGACGCAGATATGACAAAGCCAATCCACGAAATCCAACACGCCCATCCGACTGATGTAGCGCGCGATCTTGCACGGGCAGTCGCAATCCTTAAGGCTGGAGGTTGTCGGGAAATCTACCTGTTTGGCTCGACGGCAACCGGTGCCAGACATGCAGGATCGGATATCGATTTAGCGGTACGTGGCTGTCCTCCACATGCCTTCTTTCAATTACTCGGACAGCTGCTTTCTGATCTTGAGCATCCGGTTGATCTCGTCGATCTCGATCTGCCCGGACCTTTTGTAGAAGCCTTATTGAGCAGCGAAACATTGGTGCACCTTGGCTGAAGCCCTGATTCAAGCGATCAAGGTCGATCTGGCACAGATTGATCTCCTTCTGACAACCTATACAAGCCTGATTGATCGAGTGCAACAGCAATCACCCGACGTAGTAGAGTTAGCTGCGCTTGCTACCGTGCTCCATTCGTACTATAACGGAATTGAAGTCTTCCTGAATTTCCTCACCAGACGGACTGACGAGTCGTAAAGAGTATTGCTATGCTTTTTCGCTTCATTGTTGCCAGATTGGTGTTGTTATGTTTGATGTCGAATTCGATGTGCTCGAGGGGCTGGAACCATATGCGCTCGAAGAAATCCGTGCAAGCTGCGGACGTGCGTGCTCGCCAGTTGCACTGTATCCCGGCAGGATACGCGTCCAGTTCATCGGCGATCTGCGCGTGCTCTTCCGGTTGCGCTCGGTTGTCGCGGCGTACCTGATTGTGACCTATGATGTGCCGCGCCCCCGCGCACTGCTGGGACATCAGCATCTCACGCGCCTGCTAACGACGCTGGAGCTGGTGCGATCGCTCACAAAACCAGAACACTATCGCACTCTGCGCCTGAGTGCCGCAGGATCCGACTCTTCTGTTATGTCCCGCATCAAGGAAACACTCGCCGCCCATACCGGTCTGGCGCTGGCAGACGATGAGGGCGATCTCCTCATTCGCCTGCGCCGCGCAGAGTCGAACGGCGGCTGGGAAGTACTGGTGCGATTGTCGCCGCGCCCACTGGCGACACGCGCCTGGCGCGTGTGTAACTGGCCCGGCGCGCTCAACGCCACCCTCGCGTCGGTGATGATGCGACTGACCCGTCCCTCCGCCTCTGACCATGTGCTGAACCTCGCCTGCGGCTCTGGAACGTTGTTGATCGAACGTTTGTTCCTCGCGCCAGCACGACTGGCAATTGGCTGTGATCCGGATCAGCGGGCGCTCCAGTGCGCCCGACGCAATCTGGAAGCGGCTGGATTTGCACCTGTGGTCCGGCTCGAACCATGGGACGCGACATCGCTGCCGCTCGAAACCGGATGCATCGATGTGATATGCGCCGATTTGCCGTTCGGTCAGTTGATCGGATCGCACCGCGATAATGAAGCGCTCTATCCCCGCCTGATCGCGGAAGCGGCGCGGGTGGCGGTCCCCAATGCCCGGATGTGTCTGCTCACCCACGAAGTGCGCCTGATCGAACGGGTATTCGCCAGCTGCACCGATGTCTGGACACCGGTTGAGATCGTGAAAGTGCGCACAGGCGGTATGACGCCACGCATCTACCTGATGCGACGCACGTCTTCACCGGTCAGACCGGCATAGTCAGCGCCCGAACCACTGCCACGATTTCGGACTGTGGCGTCTTCGTGATAACGCCGCTTGCGCGCTGTTTGACTTCTACCAGACCGTCGCTGAGAAAGCGGTCGCCGATTACCAAACGCAACGGCGCCCCGATGAGGTCGGCATCGTTGAATTTGACCCCGGCAGTTTCGTCACGATCATCGTAGAGTACGGCGATCCCGGCTGCGGTGAGTTCATCGTACAGAGCATCGGCGGCCTGACGGGTGGCGTCCTGTTTGCCAAGACGCACCAGATGAACATGGAACGGCGCTATTTCTGGCGACCACACAATTCCTGATTGATCGCAGTGCTGCTCAACGGCAACCAGCAGCACACGTTCGAGAGCGATGCTGAACAGGCTCATCGTCATTGGGCGGGCAACGCCCTCCCGGTCAAGAAATGTTGCGCCGGCTACCTGAACGCTTTGAGCGCCATAGCGAAGATCACGACCGATGATGAACCCGGTTGTCTGGCGCAAAGGAGCGTTGCAGCTACAACAGGGATCACCGGTGCGCGCCTGTGAAATATCGGCGATGAGGTCGGCGCTCCAATCACGTCCGTAGACGACATTGCGCAGATGATACCCATGGCGGTTTGCACCGGCGATCAACGGTGATCCGGTCGTGACCGAAGGATCGGCGATGACCACCACGCCGCCGGATGACCGTTCGCGCAACCCCACCGGCGACGCATACCCAGCAACGGCGCCGGTTGCACTGATCTGTTCGGTCTGTGCCGGCAGAAGGGTTGAAACTCCGGCAGCGATGCGGAGTTTGGTCACATTGACGTCGCGATCACCGCGAATGACAGCGAAAATGAGACCTCGTTCGGGTGAGTCAAAAAAGACCGCTTTCGCAGTTGCCGACTCTGGTACACCGCAAAAGCGTGCAAGATCAGCAATGGTTGCGCAGTTGGGGGTGGCAAATTCTTCTGGATGGTCTGGCTCGTTCGATAACGTGGTCGGCATGAAGGCTTCACAGGTAGCAGTGCGAGCGGCTTCTCGCAGGGCGGCATAACCGCACGCATCGCAGCGCATCAGGTCGACGTCGCCATACTCAGAAAGAGCGACATATGCAAACGCTTCGTCACCGCTGACCGGATCACGACCTGCTTCTACCGGTGCAACCTGCACATTGATACGTTCAAACAGGCGGGTGAACGCTCGGCGCACCAGTGCACTCGACTCCTGAACATCTGCGTTGCTGCGGTCGAGTGCATAGACCATCGCAGTAACACCTGCGCGCAGCCACGATGAACGGCAGTCGCCGTAGTAGGTGGGACGCACCTGATACAGCAGCACCGGCAACTGCCGGTATGACGCGATCTCGGTCGAAGCCAGGCTGGCAATCCATGCATCATCGGTTGGTGGAATGCTCAGAGAGCGTCCAAACTGATCGGTGCAGTGGAGTATCGAAGAAGCCGATGCAAGACTGGAGAACAGGGGATCCGATGGTGTGGCTGATCGAAACAGCGGCAGATAGACCTCCTGCGATCCAATGCGGGTCAGTTCCTCACGAACGATCATCTCGATACGGCGCAGGGCGCGTGCACCAACCGGCAGCAACGTCAGGGCGCCCGATGAAAGACGCACCAGACCGGCGCGCACCATCAGACGCAGGGTCGGATGGTCAATCTCGGAAGGCGACTGGCGAAGCGTGCGTCCAAAAAGCGTGGTCATGCGCATAATCGTGTCCTGATGATGCTCCAACGATGTCTGGCAGGAATACCCATCATACACTATCTTCCATCGTTTGAGCATGAGGGATTGAGAGCAACGTCGATAACGTGCAGTGGTCGTAGGCGCGAAATAAAGCCAGGCGCTTTACCTGAATAGCAGTTCGTACAGGTGGCGCACTGTTTGCAGGCGCAACCAGGCTTATGGGGCAACCGCGCCGGCGTAAGAGCGAGGTGCGGCAGGCGACGGCGCGGTAATTGTCAGTATCATATGCTCGATAGCCAACTCGAGTTGCGTCAGCCAGGCGCGATCTTCGCGCGAAAGCGACGTGTATGCCTGCGCCGCCTCGAAATACCAGCGCACCTGTTGCAGCAAATGCACACGCCTGACGCCGAAGCGCTGAACAATAACCCAGAGCCAGCGGTATTCCCGCTCGATGACCGCCAGCGTATGGAAGCGAAGGGCTGCCAGCAGAATAACGTGAAAGCGTTGCGGGGTCTGCTGGAACATGATCTGCTGCGAGAGTTCGGGATCGTCCGACGGAAGGTTGGGGCAGAGATCCGGATATTCGGCTGCAAGCCTGCGGGAAACCTCTTCACAAATCGCGCTACGCTGCGCATCAAGCGCCTGCGCCAGCGCCGATCCGCGTGCACTGAGCCACGCTTCGAGTGATTGCATCGGCTTCTTCCTTCCAGGAAGGACAATGCCTCCGTGCCCAACGATGCTGTAGCACATTGAGTATAGCACGGTAAGGGTCGGTTGTGGAGAAGACAATCGAAGGCGGACGATACACACGGATATACTCAAATTATGCTAGACTTTTGTTGCGTAAATGAACAGTTCTGGTGAAGTCAGCACCTACACCGGGAAGTGAGTAGTTATGTCGAGCAACGAGCGCAACAGGCACCCGAATCGCCTGATCAATGCGACGAGTCCATACCTTTTGCAACACGCATACAATCCGGTTGACTGGTATCCCTGGGGGGAGGAAGCATTTGCACGCGCAAAAGCGGAGGACAAGCCCATCCTGCTGAGTGTCGGCTACGCGGCATGTCACTGGTGTCATGTCATGGAGCATGAGTCGTTCGAGGATGAAGAGACTGCGGCGCTGATGAACCGGCACTTCATCAATGTGAAAGTTGATCGTGAAGAACGCCCGGACATCGATGCCATCTATATGACGGCCGTGCAGGCGATGACCGGCAGTGGCGGATGGCCGATGACCGTCTTCCTGACCCCCGACGGTGTGCCGTTCTTTGCCGGGACGTACTTTCCACCCGAAGATCGCTGGCAGATGCCATCATTTCGGCGGGTGCTGCGCTCGGTTGCCGAGGCGTATGCTTCCCGCCGGAACGAGTTGCTGGCGCGCGGGCGCGAACTGGTCGAGCGGATGCGAGAGGCGATCAGTATGCACATGCCGGGTGGCACACTCACGCCAGCTGTGCTCGATACTGCATTCATCGGGTTGCAGCAGGCATTCGATCCGGCATTCGGCGGTTTCGGGCGCGCACCGAAGTTCCCGCAACCGATGACGCTGGAATTCCTGTTGCGCTATGCGGTACGGACCGGTAGAGGCATGGAGATGCTCGAAACGACGCTGCGCAGGATGGCTGAAGGGGGAATGTACGATCAACTCGGCGGCGGTTTCCACCGATATAGCGTCGATGCGCAGTGGCTCGTACCGCACTTCGAGAAAATGCTCTACGACAATGCGCTGCTGGCGCGAGTCTATCTCGAGACATTCCAGGCGACCGGCAATGCTTTTTACCGTCGTATTGCCGGGGAAACACTGGATTATATGCTGCGTGAAATGCACCATCCAGAAGGAGGATTCTTTAGCACGCAGGACGCCGATTCATTGCCGACGCCGGATGCAACGCACAAGCACGAGGGGGCGTTCTTCGTCTGGACGCCTGCCGAGATCCGGGAAGCGCTTGGCACGGATGCGATCGTTTTTTCGGCATTGTATGGGGTCACAGATCAGGGTAACTTCGAAGGAAAGAACATTCTGCACGTGCGGCGTTCACCGGATGAAGTCGCGCGTGTGATGGGGATGCCGGTCGAACAGATCGAAACCATCGCCGCGCGTGGACGCCGGATACTGTTCGAGGTGCGCCAGCGGCGCCCGATGCCAGATCTCGACGATAAAGTATTGACGGCATGGAATGGTATGGCGATACGCGCTTTTGCGCTTGGCGCCGTTGCTCTTGACCGCGAGGACTACCGCACCGCAGCAGCGCAGTGTGCCGGGTTTGTGCTGACCAACCTGCGCCGCAGCGACGGTGAATTGTTGCGTTCCTGGCGTCGTGGCATCGCTAACCCGACCCCCGCGTTCCTTGAAGATTATGCACTGCTGGCGGATGGACTGCTGGCATTATACGAAGCGACCTTCGATCCACGCTGGTTGCTGGAAGCGCGCGTTCTGGCGGATTCCCTGCTGGAACGCTTCTGGGATGAGAGTATTGGCGGTTTCTACGATACCGGCAAAAACCACGAGCAACTGGTCATTCGTCCGCGGGACACCGGAGACAATGCGACGCCGAGCGGCAGTTCGGCGGCTGTGGATGTGCTGCTGCGACTGGCGCTGATCTTTGACGAGGCGCGCTACCGCGAACGGGCGTTGAGCGTGCTGGAGTCAATGGTTCCTGTTATGCAGCGGTATCCAACCGGCTTCGGGCGCTACCTGGCGGCGGCTGAGTTCGCATTGGGTCAACCGCGCGAGATCGCTCTGATCGGCAACCCGGAAGATGCCGACACCCAGGCGCTGGCAGCAGTTGTGTTGAAACCATTCCTGCCGAACCGGGTCATCGTACTGGCTCGCCCCGGTGAAGATCCGCCGCGCATTCCATCGCCGCTGCTCAACGGACGCGGGCAGATTGATGGCAAGGCAACCGCTTATGTCTGTCAGAACTATGCCTGTCAACTGCCGGTGACCGAGCCCTCAGCGCTGGAAGCGCAGGTGCGCGGAAGACAGAGCGGGTACAGTTGTTCCACCATGCGCCAGAAATGACTTCGCTGCAAAAACGCACCGCCGAGACGCTGAGTGCGCAGAGAACGCCAAAAACGAATGTTGTTCGATGCGCGGCGAAGCATACGTTTGAGTCAGGCAATAGACAATCTTGCTCGGTGAACTCCGCGCCGCTGCGGTGAAATAACCTTTTTGCAGGACACTATCCATGTAAGCCAGGAGAAATGCTGTGAGTGGCGAACTGCTCTTCGTTGCGCTCTTTTGCGTCGTTCCAGTGATCATTTTTGGGCTGATCGCGTATGGACTGATCCAGCGCATGTACCACTTCCAGGAGGTTCTGGCGGATGGAGTCGAAACCGAGGCAGTCGTGATACGCAAATACAAACGTTCACCGAGATTCGACTTTCGGCGGCGGATCGTCTTCGAGTACCGCGATGCGTCAGGGACGGTCCATCGCAAGGATGAAGCAGTCTTCTCATCGGAGTATGATCGCCTGCAGGTAGGAGACACGATCAAGGTGCTCTACTCAGCGAAACGACCGTATGTGTATGCCTTCAAGGAAGCCGTCGAGCAATCCCGCGCCGCCATGGCACGCGAGAAAGAGCGACAACAGGATGGATCGTCCGGTGAGTCGTAAAGAAGCGGATGCGCAGACATCCCCACAGCAGCAGAATGCCCAGGTTATGGTATTATTCTACCATTGCTGCACAGCATACATCGATCCAGCACGAATACCACGCGCAGGATGATCAGACGACGACTTGATACGTTTCTGATATGGGCAATCGCACTGGTCTGCGTCGTCGGTGGAGCAATGTGGCAGATCGATGCCGCATCCCGCCAGAGCGTCGTGATCGGCGGTCTGAATGATCGTAGCTATATTAGTGGCCTCTACGACCGTGAAGTCAGTCTGTCCGATGGCTCTCCTTTTCGTTGGGCGCCGCCCCAGGGAGGCAAGATACATTTCTGGCCGTTGCCTTCCGGCGCTCCGGTCATCCTCCGCTTCAGAATGTACCGGTCTGAAGCAGCGCCTGTTGCTTTGAGGGCGGGCGATCAATCGTTTCGCTTTGAAGTTCGTCCGGGTTTGAGCATCTACCATCTGCTTATGGCGCCCGGTGATCAACCGATCATGCTGGGCACGCTGCCTGTGCCTGCATACCCTGGTGAAAATCGCGTGTTAGGTATTGCGCTATCCAGCGTTGCACTCACAGGTGTATCACCCGTGGCACTATCTCACCTGATAGCGGCGATCATAACAACGCCGTTTCTACCACTTGCGTTGCTTGGTCTGTTCTGGGCCAGCCTGGCAAGCGGCAAGCGCATGTATGCAGTCATAACGCCGTTGACACTCGCAGCGACAGTCATAGCCGGATCGATCTGGCGAGCGTGGCGATTAGAAATTGCCTGGATCGTTGCGCATCTCTGTTTGGTTGCTGTCATTAGCGTGTTCGTTTATCGACTTGCAACGCGCTGGCCCGCGCTACGTCTGCGCGATGATCGCGCTGCTGTTGTATTGTTGCTCAGCGCCGGTATGCTCACACTTGTTACCATCTATGTTCCTCGCATCATCGGGGATGGGGTAGGATACTACGCTTATGCTCGCTCACTGGTCTATCGCGGCGATCTTGTAATGGATGAAACAATTGCCGCTCTCTCTCATCCTCCTCTTCCTAAAACTGAGAAGGGGTTGCTGGCAAATCCGTGGTCGGTGGGACCGGCAATGCTTTGGATGGGACCGCTGGCATTGTACCGGTTGGTTGTCGGAGGAGATGGTCACGATCAGGGCGCCTATGCTACTGTTTGCCTGGTGAGCGCGTGGGCTGGCATCGGCACAATGATCATTGCATACCGTTGTGCGCGGCGCTGGTACAGTCCTGCAGCAAGTGCAGCAGGAGCATTTGCCGCATTCTACGGCAGCACCCTCTGGTATTACAGCATGCGAGAGGGAGGATTTGCCCACGCAATCAGCGCATTCGCCTGTGCGCTGACCGTGCTGGCATGGCTGCGCGTCGTCGAGCGACCTGATTTCTCACGATGGATGGCGCTCGGGGCTGCGGCCGGTCTGGCGGCGCTGACCTACTGGGCAACGGCGTTGCTGCTGATTGCACCAATGCTCGGCGTCGCGCACATGTTGTTCAAGGCGCGTCATGACGTGCAACAATTCGTGCGCATCTGCGGCTTTTGCCTGGTCGCAGGACTGGTTGCCATCATCGTGTTCAGCCCGCAAATGGCAGTCTGGTACGCGATCTACGGTTCACCTCTGGTCAAACCGCCTGGAACGCCGTATCTTGTATTGAACGATCCGCATATTCTCGATCTGTTTGTTATGCGGTTTGGACTGGCGCGCTGGACACCTCTGGCAATGCTTGGTTTGATAGGTCTACCACTCCTGGTGCGCCGCAGCCCGGTGTTGGGCGGCGCTTTGATTGTGGCAGCAGTCACATACATCGGCTACAACGGGTTACTGAGTGACTGGCATGGAAGCGGTGCATTTGGCGTGCGTCGCCTGACCAGCCTGGCTGCCTGGTATGCGCTTGGTCTTGCGGCTCTGGCAGAAGCGTTGATCCGTCGCAGGCATACGTTGACAATGCTGATCGGTATGGTTGCCGGGAGCTGGTGGATGCTGATGCTGCTCGTTCGCAAAGGTGATCTAGGCGACACTAGCGCAGGCGCTCTTGAAATGCTGAGCATTGCCGATCTCTACCTGGGACGCACTGCGCTTCCAGCCTTGCAGTTGGGGGATTTTCTTAGAAGTGGTTTTGTCTGGGATACGGTGACGACGGCGCCGCTTGAATTCTCGGTGAAAGTGCTTGGTTATTTTGCGATTCTGAGCGGACTGGCGCTGTGGGCATCCTGGAAACTCGCTGCCGGAAGAGCGCCAGAGCGCGCAGCGCCAGGCGTCAGGACGACGATTACCGAATCAATGCACGTGCGTGATTGATGTGCGTCTCAAGATACGCGTCCCCAAACTGCCTGGGTGCGCAGGCGTCGCGCCCGCACACGACGCTGCGATCCATCACGGAAGCGAGGGCATCTTGCCTGCCGCCACTCCACGGGAGCGAGACGCCTTCGCGCCGTGGCAACCAGTGAACGAACACCAGTGTGTCGCGCAACGTGTTCTGGCTGATGGGATTGACCCCGCCCGTGCGGGCTGAAGCCCTCCCTGAGCGTGTGGAAGCCCCTGCGGGGCTATAGCTTCCGTCATGCTCCACACGCTGTATAGCCAGAGGATTATGAACTCCAGGAATTATAGCAGTTCTCACACAGGTTGAAACCAGGTTCTATTCTTTTTCTCGATCAACGACATCTCGCCAGTCTGCATGCAGATCAGCGGACGACGAGCGGGAGAAAAACGGCTTCGCTCAAATTGGGCGCGGAACTGCCGAATTCAAATGCACCGCTGTCACAGGCGCCAACGCGCGGAAAGCCGCGCTGGTCGAAGGGCGGGCAATCACGCCCGACATCGATTGCGGCAGCGCCGGGTGGCAGAGCAATGGTTGGCGTTGCGCCGCCGTGCATCGCCGGAGCACTCAAACCAAGCGCCACCACCGGCTGGCTGGGGAAACAACTCGTATCTCCCTCCTGAATATTGCCGCCTTCGCTGGTTGATACAGCGCGGATGCAATTCCGCCCATTCGAGCCAGGCACAAGCAGAGTGTTCCTGAGCGTCATGGTCGTGGTTCTCTCCCAGTTCAGGTTGGCGCCGTTTGCGCTCTGGTTGCGCACCAGGGTGACATTCACCAGACGGGTGTCGCGCAGTCCGTAGATTGCGCCGCCGTATTCGGCGGCATTATCGTAAAATGTACTGTTGACCACGGTAGCGCTGCCAGCGTTCCCGATTGCACCGCCGAATCCCTGGCGACCGACCACCTGGTTGCCGGTAAAGGTGCTGGCATTGATTGTCATGGTCGCCCGATAACTGACAATCGCGCCGCCACGAGTGTCGCCCCTGCCGTCCACGCCAGCGCGGTTGGCGTCAAACAACGACTCGTTGACCGTCAGCGGACCGGTGTAGTTGTACAGTGCGCCGCCATCACGCCCGGCGCTGTTTCCGGTGAATGTGCTGGCAGACACGACCATGGTTGTTGCTTCACCGCTCAGAATTGCGCCGCCTCCGCCGTCAGAAACATTGTCGGTAAAGGTGCACGAGTGCACATGCGCCTGTGCTTTCCAGGTTCCCAGCGCCCCTCCCTGCGAACCAGAGCGGTTATTGCTGAAGTTGCTGGTCTGGACGCGGAGCGTGACGTTGTAGTCGGCGAACAGCGCGCCACCTTGCAGTCGTGCGTAGTTCCGGCGAAACTGACTGCCGACGATCGTTATGGTTGCGCCGGGATTGTTGCCATAGATCGCGCCGCCTAAACCGATATTTGGCTGAGATTGCGTCCCCTGCGCCTGATTGTCTTCAAACAGGGAAGCATACGCTTCGAGCGGCGAGTTGTCCATGAAGATGGCGCCGCCATCGCCAGTGGATGTGTTGGCGGCAAAGGTGGAGTTGCGAATGACGACGCGGCCGCCCTGGAGCGCGTAGATCGCACCACCATCGCTGGCCTGGTTGCCGATGAACGTGCTGCGCTCGATGGTCAGCGCGCCGCCGTAGACATAGAGCGCAGCACCGTTGCCCGCCCTACAGCCGGTAAACGTGACATCGATCAGGTCGACGGCGCTCTGGCGTGCATAGACGCAACCGCCAAACGACGACTCGAACCCGCTTGATCGACCGTTGGCGAGCGTCAGATTGCGCAGTGTCAATGTCGTGCCAGCGCTGAGTTTGTTAACATACATGATACGGGTCGTTCCCTGACCATCGAGGGTCACCAATCCCCCGCCATCGATGGTTGCCGCAGTACGAATATCGAGGGTTGCCGCAATCGGGATAGTCACCGGCGCACTGCCGCAGTTGAAGCGGATCTCGCCACCCGAAGCCAGCGCAGTCGCCAGAGCGTCACGCGTGCAACTCGCTGGCGTTCCATCGCCGACGACACCGGCAGCGTGCGCGGGAGGCGTCGGAAGAAACATACCGATGCCTAGCAGGATTATAACGATACGTATGTGCATATAATTCCCCTGATGATCACAGCATCACAATCGCAGGCAACAGAGTTGCTGTCCGAACGAAACTGTAAACAAAAAGGGAACACGTGAAAAGATGGTTTTGATTACGGGGTGATCTCAGTTGCGGTGCCGGAACACGACTGTTGGTTCAATGTTGCGTGCATATCGAGT
>AFSR01003306.1_pt1 | contig 12095 bp, 9 predicted proteins | sample 296848 | NCBI WGS metagenome assembly AFSR01 (sample SAMN02954305, study PRJNA68063) | hot springs metagenome | biome: terrestrial; feature: Mushroom and Octopus hot springs; material: microbial mat core samples; isolation source: Yellowstone National Park Mushroom and Octopus hot springs ...
AGCTGGGTCACTTGGAGAGTCAAAGCGGTCTTTGTTTTGTTCCCACCATTCCTCGCCAAATTCTTTGTAACTTTTTATAATCTGCACCAACTCGGTTACAAAGCGATAGTCAAACCCCTTCATAGAGGGTTCAAAACGCGCCATCGTTCGTTCAAACTCGTTATGAACATATTTACATAGCGCGTCGAGCAGCTCCTTAGAACAAGCTGTAGCTTGCTTGCATCGTTCCAAGCGCCACCGATGTTCATCAATCTGCTTGAGTTCTACCTCTAAGCCATTTCGCAGCAGGCTCTGCAGCGACTGCCAAGTGCGCTCTTTCAGGCACAGCAGCGCCAAGCATTCACGCAGGTCGGGAGCGCATTCTACTTTTCGTGTACTGGTGGAGAGTCGTTGGCAAATCTCAGGGAAACTGTACCATCCCAACGGGAAGGAAAATCGCTCAGGCTCACTGCTGAGCGCTTGGAGACAGAGTATTGAGCCAACCAGACTAATGTACAGGCGTGCATATTTCATCGCTTTCGCCTCCCAACGAAACAGCTGACGATGATACATAATCCAAGTAAGTGCACCAACCATCGATTCTGCTGTACCTCAAAGTCAGGCAAAGCAGTGCCCAAGAGCAAACTGAAGCCGAAAACAACAACCAGACCGACCAAGCGCGCCAACCAGACCGACCAAGCGCGCCAACCAGACCGACCAAGCGCGCCAACTACCTATCTCAAACCCAGACCGATCGAATGTCCTCATCGCTGACCTCCATAACATAAAACGCTCAAAACTCCCGTTGGGGGACGCCAAAACCTAACAAACCCCCCATTTTCCCCCCCCCCCGCTGCTTCTCGCCCACTGCTGCATCTTTTTGATGGCGCGTTGGCTTATCTTCTTGGCGCGTTCCACAGGCATACCAAGTGTGGCAGCAATCGTTTCAAAGGTCTGCTCCTCCAAGTGGTGCATCTCTACAATCGCCCGCTCCAACGGGCGCAGCTGCCCCAACGCCTGCTCCAAAAACGCCCGATCTTCTGCCTGCTGAAAGCCCATCTCGACAACGGCAACGCAACAGCAGGCGTCCAGCGGCTGGCAGTTCGGCTCGCGGGCGCACTGGCGGAGATGGTCGTACAGCACGCTCTGACAGACGCGGTGCAGATAGGCGCGTGTGAGGGGCTGCCCCCGCTGCTGACCTCGCAGTAGCCGCAGAAGCGCCTCTTGGGTCAGGTCTTCTGCCAAGTTCGCCTCGACCCCACGAGCAAGGAACCACCGCCGCGCCGCCTCGCGCCACCCAACTCGTCTGCTGTAGACCAGTCGCTGCGCGTCATAACACTCACCTGCGCATAAATACAACAGGCGGGTGGGGGATTCCTGCTGGTTCGTGGGCGGCTTTGCGCCTGTGCAGGGCGCTGCTAAGCGGCACGCTGGCGCTCGGAACCATACGCACTGTGCTGCGCTGAGCGAGGTATCCTATGGGCGATGAAACGGCTACGCCCAATCTCGTTCGCGCAAGTGGCAATTGACGACGCCTTCTGGACGCCGCGCCAACAGACCAACCGCACAGCGACCTTGCCCCACCTGTTCGCGGAGCTGGAACGCGCGGGCAACATCCCGAACCTGCGCCTCGCCGCCGACGGCAAACGCGAGGGCTATCAGGGACCCGTCTACATGGACTCTGACCTCTACAAGGCGTTGGAGGCAGCGGCATATGTGCTGCAGCAGCACCCCGACGACCCCATCCGCGCCACTGTGGACGAGGTGATTGGCGTTCTGGAGCGGGCGCAGCAGCCCGACGGCTACCTCAACAGCTACTTCCAAGTGGTCGCCCCCGACAAACGCTGGAGCAACCTGCGCGACTGGCACGAACTGTATTGCGCAGGGCATCTGATTGAGGCGGCAGTCGCCCACTACCACGCCACAGGCAGCGAGCGGTTGCTAACCGTCGCGCGACGCTTCGCCGACCACATCGACTCGGTCTTCGGCGACGCGCCAGGCAAGCGACTGGGCTACTGCGGGCATCCCGAAATCGAACTCGCGCTGTTTCGGCTGTACCGCGCGACGGGCGAGACGCGCTACAAGCGGCTTGCCGAGTTTTTCCTGCTGAGTCGCGGCAAAAAGCTCTTCGCGCAGGAGCATAACATTCCGCTGGAGGAGTACGACGGCGCGATTTGGCAGGACAACCTGCCGTTGCTGGAACATCGGGAGATTGTCGGGCACGCGGTGCGCGCGGCGTACCTGTTCGCGGGGGCGACCGACCTCGCTGCCGCGACCGACGACCCCGCCCTGCGCGAGCGACTGGTGCAGATGCTGCTGCGCGTGTGGGACAACACGATTCAGCGGCGCGTCTACATCACGGGCGGCATCGGCAACGAGCCGAAGCACGAAGGCTTCACGGCTGACTACGAGCTGCCCAACCGCACGGCGTATCAGGAGACCTGCGCGTCGATTGCGCTGATTTTTTGGGCGCATCGGCTGGGGCTGCTGCTGGGCGAAGCGCGGTTTTACGACGCGCTGGAGCGCGCGCTGTATAACGGCGCGCTGGCAGGCGTCTCGCTGGACGGCAAACGCTTTTTCTATGTGAACCCGCTGGAGAGCGACGGGACGCACCACCGCAAGGCGTGGTACGGCTGCGCCTGTTGCCCGCCGAACATCGCGCGGCTGATTGCCGCGCTGGGCGACTATATCTACGCGCAGGGCGACGACGCGCTCTATGTGAACCTGTATATCGGCAGCCGTGTGCGCACGACGCTGGGCGGCGCGCCGCTGACGCTGGAGATGCGCACAGGCTACCCGTGGCAGGAGACGGCGACCATACGCCTCGTGGAGGGCGCGCCGCGACGCCTGCGCCTGATGCTGCGCCTTCCCGCGTGGTGCGACGCGCCCGAACTGTGCATCAACGGCAGCCCCCTCCCGCTGCAGCGCGAGAGCGGCTACGCCGTCGTTGAGCGCGACTGGACGCCCGACGATGCGCTGGAGCTGCGCCTGCCGATGAAGCCCGTGCTGATGGAGGCGCACCCGCGCGTAGCAGCCGACCGCTGGCAGGTCGCCCTGCAGCGCGGACCCATCGTCTACTGCCTCGAGGAATGCGACCAGCCCGCGCCGCTGGAGCGCATGGCAATTCGGCGCGACCAGCCGTTCACAGCGTGTGGGAACCTGAGCTGCTGGGCGGCATCGTTGTGCTGGAGGGCATGGCGGAAGTGTTAGACAGCGACGAGGCGTGGGGCAGCGCGCTGTATCGCCCGTTGCGCGAGCGCGCCCGGATGCCCTTCCGCGCGATTCCGTACTATGCGTGGGATCACCGTCGCCCGTGCCCGATGCGCGTGTGGCTGCCAGTTGTATGAACGGAAAAGCCCGCGAGGCTACTGCTCTTCACGGTTTCTCTCCAGCGCTGGAGTCGCGCGAAAGCGCAATCGGTAGGGGCATGCGCAGGCAAGATACACCACTGGCGCCCCCGGCGGGACTCGAACCCACAACCAACGGCTTAGAAGGCCGCTGCTCTATCCTTTGAGCTACGGGGGCGCGAGCAATACAATTATACACCACACCTGCGCCCGCAACAATCCGACAATTTGCCCCGAAAATCGCAGAAATCGCTTCAATACCTGTCCGCTTTGCGGGGAATTTTGAGTCTTTAAGTATGGATGTCGAAGCAACCGATGCCTGTCATGGCATGGCAGGCACACACGGCATCTAATCTCACTCGGAGGTACAACAGGATGAAAGGGCTTAAACTTTTCGGTATCGCGCTGTCCATAGCAGCGGTCTCAGCAGCATTTGCCAGTGGCTGGACGGTCAGTGTCTCGACCAGTAAAGGCACACTGTTCGGACCGACCGTGCCGACGACGCAAACCAATGTGCCGTTCATCATCAACACATTCGGGCCATTCAACGCGCCAGCGATTCAGTTCGTCAACACCCTGCCACAGGTGACCTTCCAGACGGCAATTGGCAACCCGAACCCAATTCTTGTGGGTGACGGCACATTATTCACGGGCGGCACCTACACCGCTGCGTACACCATCACCAGCACGAAGGCGCCACTGATCGGCTTCAACTTCGTCGTAAGCGGGTTCGTCTTCGGTCTGGGACAGATCATCTGGACGAAGAAGGTGGTGGACTTCAACACCAGCCAGGTGCTCTATAACGGCAGCGGCGTGTTCAGCGGGGCGAGCTACCCTGGCGGCAACAACGGCAATGTCGGTATCAGCGCCTTTGTGCCGCTGGCACAGCCGTCCTCGAATGTGCAGGTGATTGAGAGCTTCATCGTGCATGTGGACGGTGCTGCAGTGCCTGGACCCGACACCGCATCACTGTTGCTGGTGGAGCAAGACTGGGTGCCTGAGCCTGCGAGCATGCTCGCGCTGAGCGCGGGACTGACAGGACTGCTGCTACGCCGACGCGCGAAGAAGTGATGCTTTGAATTGCTCGTTTTGAGCGACGCTGCGAAAGACCGCGCCCCGCCCAGCACAGTGGCGGGGCGTTTCGCCGTTAATCGGTCTGAATGGGGCTAAACAGGTTCATCCCCTCCCGCGTGCGGTAGAGCCGCTGGATAGTTGTCCAGTGCAGGCGCGGGGCGAGCGTCTCCAGAATCGCCCCGACCTCCGCCTCGTTCAGCGGCGTCTCGGACACATACCGCGCGCGGAACCAGTTCAGCAGGTAGCGGTCGCCGACTTGCGTTGGCTCCAACGCGACGCCGCGGTTCGAAATCGCCTGCAGGCGCGCCGCGCCGATTTGCGCGGGCAGGTCGGTCGGCGGGGTGAGCGCGTGGAAAAACAGGTCTACCCCAACGGTCTGCCACCCTTCGGCGTCGGTGCTTCGCGGGGGCAGCATCGGCGTGCGGTACGGCTCGCCGATGGGTTCGTTGCGCGCCTGCACTTGGCTGCGCGGGGGCAGGTTGCTGATGATGGCTTTGGTGAACTCGCGCGTGTTCGCGTTGCCGCCCAAGTCGCGCGTGCGGATGCCCGACACAAGCGTGTAGCGCAGCGCGTTCTCGATACGCTCGGCGTCCCCGTGCAGCCCCAGATGGCGCAGCATCTGCACCGCCGAGAGCAGAAACGCCGTCGGGTTGGCAATCCCCTTGCCCGCAATATCGGGCGCGGAGCCGTGCACCGCCTCGAACACCGCGTAGCCGTTGCCGATGTTGCCCCCCGGCGCGACGCCCAGCCCGCCAATCAGTCCCGCGCACAAATCGCTCACGATGTCGCCAAACAGGTTCGGCAGCACCAGCACATCGAACCGTTCGGGACGCATCACCAACTGCATGCAGGCGTTGTCGACCAGTATATCGTCGCTTTCTATGTCGGGGTACTCGGCGGCAATCGCGCGGAAGCACTCCAGAAACAGCCCGTCGGAGAGTTTCTGGATGTTCGCCTTGTGGACGCAGGTGACCTTGCGCCTGCCCAGCCGACGCGCCAAGTCGAAGGCATAGCGGATCACCGCCGCCGAGCCTGGGCGCGAAATCAGGCGCAACGACTCGGCGACATCGGGCGTCTGCCAATACTCCACCCCCGCGTAGGTGTCCTCGATGTTCTCGCGCACCAGGATCAGGTCGATGTCGTTGTAGCGGCTCTGCACGCCCGGAATCGAGCGGGCGGGGCGCACATTGGCAAACAGCTCGAACGCCTTGCGGATGGCGACATTGATGCTCCTGTGCCCGCCGCCGACGGGCGTGGTCGTGGGACCTTTGAGCGCGACGCGGTTGCGTCGGATGGACTCCAGCGTCGCTTCGGGGATGGGCGTGCCGTGCCGTTGCAGACATGCCAACCCCGCTTCTGCCTCCTCCCAGCGGATGGGCGCTTCGGCGGCAGCGAACACTTCCAGCACGCTCTCGGCGATTTCGGGACCGATCCCGTCGCCGCGAATGAGGGTAATCGTGTAGGTCTGCATCGCGGGAGGTTATACCCCATTCCGCTTGTGGACGCCTGCCCTGCTGCTGTCGTGCGAGTTTCGGCGCGAATTCCGCGTTGGTTGGAGGCGTTTGGTGGGGGCAAGCTGTGCGAGTTCCGCGTTGGTGAGCGCGCGCCACTGCCCAGGCTTGAGGTCGCGCGGGAGGCGCAGGTCGCCAATCGCGATGCGCACGAGCCGCTGCACGGGATGCCCGACGGCTTGACACATGCGTCGGATCTGGCGTTTGCGCCCTTCGTGCAGCACGATTTCCAGCAGGGTTCGGTCGCGTTCGGCGCGCAGGCGTTTCACTTGAGCGGGCGCGGTGATGCCGTCGTCCAGCGGCACGCCCTCGCGGAGTTGCCGAAGCGCACGCTCGGACGGATTGCCCGCCACCCACACGCGATAGGTCTTGGGCAGTTTGTAGCGTGGGTGCATGATGCGGTTGGCGAACGCGCCGTCGTTGGTGAACAGCAGCAGCCCTTCCGAGTCGGCGTCCAGCCTGCCGACGGGGAACACGGGCGCAGGCGCGTCTTTGAGCAGTTCCATCACGGTGCGCGGGGCGTGGGGGTCTTTGCAGGTCGTGACATAGCCGCGCGGCTTGTGGAGCATCAGGTACACAGGCGCGCCTTGCGGCGGTTGCACGGGCTTGCCGTCCACTGTGATGGCGTCGCGTGTGGGGTCAACTTTCATGCCGAGCGTGGCGGGCGCGCCGTTCACTGCCACGCGCCCCTGCTGAATGAGCTGTTCGCAGGCGCGTCGGGAGCCGTAGCCACAGTGCGCCAGCCACTTCTGCAAGCGCAGGGGTTCCATAAAATGCGTATGGCTCCTGGGGCAGGACTCGAACCTGCAACCTGGTGGTTAACAGCCACCCGCTCTGCCCGTTGAGCTACCCAGGAGCGTCGGCAAGGATATTGTACCACATTTCGCGCCCGATTGTCAAGGGGTTGGGGGTTCCCGCTGCCTACCGCCTGCCACGCCGCAGGCGGTACACATACGCCAGCACCTCGGCGACCGCTTAGTAGAGTGCGCTGGGGATTTCTTCGCCGACCTCCACCTGCGCATACAGGCTGCGCGCCAGCGGCGGGTTTGGCACAATCGGCACATGCCAGCGTAGCGCCTCTTCGCGGATGCGCTGCGCGAGCCAGCCCCTGCCTTTGGCGACCACGCGCGGCGCGGTCATCGTCGCGCGGTCATAGCGCAACGCCACCGCGTAGGTCACGGGGTTCGTAACGACCACATCGGCGCGGCGCACATCGCGAATGGAACGCTGGCGCGCCGCTTCCTGCATGCGCTGCCGAATGCGCGCCCGCAAGTACGGGTCACCCTCCGTCTGCTTGAACTCCTCCTTGAGTTCGTAACGCGACATGCGGATCGTCTTCTCGAAGTCCCACCGCTGGTACAGGTAGTCCAAGATTGCCAGCACGAGCCACAGTGCGCCCACGCGCAGCCCGACTTGGTAGAGCGCGTCGGTCATCGGCGCGAGCGCGTGCGGCATCGGCAACTGCGAGGCGGCGACCAGCCGTTCGGTCTCTACCTGCAGTGTGCGCCACGCGACCCAAGTAATCAGCCCGAACTTCAGGACGGCTTTCAGCAACTCCACCGCCGAGCGCTGGGAAAAGAGCCGCTGGAAGCCCTTGACGGGGTTGATGCGGTTCAGGTCGGGCTGGAGCGGCTGCGCGGTGAAGTAGATGCCGACCTGCATCGCGTTGGCGACCAGCGCGGTCAGGAACGCCGCCGCCATCAGGGGCGCCAGCACCATCAGCGCGCTCAGCCCAATCGCGTCGGAGAGTCGCCCCACGCCCGCCTGCAGGATCTGCTGCTGGAACGCGGCAAGGAACCGTTCGCCGCCCCAGCGCATCGCCAGCGGCAGCGTCAGCACCAGCGCGAGGAAAATCGCCGCGCCGTTATTTCGGTGGAGCGGGCGACTTGCCCCTTTTTGCGCGCCTCTTGCCGCTTGCGCGGCGTCGCCTGTTCCGTGCGTTCCTCGTCTGCCATCCCCGCAGAATTATCGGCATGCGGTAGAATATCTCTATGCAACGCGCCCCAAGTGCGTGGCGTCTGGTGCTGGTTGCGGCGCTATTGGCGTGCGCGCCGTTCGTGCGCGGGTGGCTGCAAGGAGAGGTTGTCTTCGCCCCGCTGAAGTTGCTGTACCATTTCGAGCCGTGGCGCAGCCTGCCGAACGCGCCGCAGCCCCCGCCGTGGGATGTGCTGGTGTGGGACGGCGTGGCGCAGTTCTATGTGTGGCGCGACCTCATTCGCGGGGGATGGTTCGGCGAAGGCGCGCTGAACTGGAACCCCTACGCGCTGTGCGGGACGCCGCTGCTGGCGAACAGCCAATCTGCGCCGTACTACTTGCCCCACATTCTGGCGACGCTGATGCCCACTTGGCTGGCGGTGGGCGCGCTGGCGTACTTCCACCTGTTTTGGGCGGGGCTGGGGATGGGGCTATGGCTGCGCCTGCGGGGGCTACACACAGGCGCGTTCGTTGGGATGGGGCTGTGGATGCTGAGCCTGTTTTTCGTGTCGTGGCTGCCGCTGAGTTCCGTGCCCGCGACGCTGAGTTGGTTCGGCTGGCTGCTATGGGGGGTGGAGATGGCGCGCAGGCGCGGCGTCGGGCTGTTTTCGGCTTTTGGGCTACCGTTCGGGCTAATGCTGCTGGCGGGGCACTTGCAGTTCGCGTTCTACGGCGTGTTGTTGAGCCTGCTGTACGCGCTGTGGCTGGGCTATGAGACGCGCGCGCAGGGCAAACTTTGGCAGTACGGGCTGGCGGTCGGCTTGGGGTACTTGTTGGGCGGGCTGTTCGCGTCGGTGCAAGTGCTGCCCGCGCTGGAGTTGGTGGGCTACAGCCACCGTCAGTCGCCGCCGACGGAGGCGGGCTACGCGGCGTATGTGCGCAACGCGCTGCCGCTGTTCCACCTGATTACGGCGTACTTCCCGACGGCGTTTGGCGACCCGCGCGCGGGCGGATACTGGGGCGCAGTGCATTACGCGGAACTCGCGCTGTCGGTGGGGGCGTTCGGGTGGCTGCTGGCGTTGATGGGCGTGCGTCGGCGCGGGCAGGGGGCGTTGTGGCTGGGCGTCGGGCTGCTTGCGCTGCTAATTGCGCTGGGCACGCCGCTGACGCGCCTGCTGTATTTCTACCTGCCAGGCTTCAGCGCGACGGGGTCGCCTGCGCGGATTTTGTGCCTGTGGGCGTTCAGCATGGCGGTGCTGGCGGCGCATGGAGTGCAGGAGCCGCGCGCGTGGCGCACGGCGCTGGGCGCGTGGCTGGCGATTCTGGCGGGCGCGCTGCTGCTGACGCTAACGACGCTGCCTGCGGGCGTGTCGCGTGCGCCGTTGTGGGCGGGCATCGGCGCGAGCGCGCTTGTGCTGACGGCGGTTGCGCTGGCGGTCGGGCTGGCGTGGGTGGGGCTGCCGCGCCTGCGCACCGCGCTGACGCCTGCAGGGTGGCTGAGCCTGCTGGCGCTTGCGCCTGTGGTCGTCTACGTGCTGGGCTACTCGTGGACGGCGCCGTTGCGGGCGGTGTTCCCCCCCGCTGCCCGACCTGCCCGTGCTGAACACGGGCGAGCGCGTCGCGATTCTGAACACGCAGTGGAGCCTCTACGCGCCGCCGCCTGCCCGCATGCCGCCCAACACCGCCGCGATGTATCGCCTGCCCGAAATCGGCGGCTACGACTCGCTGCTGCCCCGCCATGCGAAACGGTTTCTGGACTTGCTGAACGGTCAGGACAGCGCGCCGCCTGAGAACGGCAACATGCTGTTCGTGAAGCGGGTGCGCCCTGAGTTGTCGCACCTGCGCGTGCGCGCCGTGCTGACGCTCGACGGCTGGGTTGAGTTGCCCCCCGCGCCCGTGCGCCTGCAGCCTGTCGAAGTGCTGCCCGACGAGGAGTCGGTCTGGGCGCGCCTGCAAGCGAACCCGTTCCCCGACGCTATCCCCGTGTGGGGCGAAGAGGCGCGGAGTGCCGTGCAACAGTATGGGCGGGGTGCGCGTGTGCCCAACGCGCAGGTCGTCTGGGAAGAGTACGGCGACAGCTGCCTGCGCCTGCGCATAATCAACCCGTCCCCGCAGACCGCGTGGCTGCTGATTACCGACACATGGTATCCCGGCTGGCGTGCGACGGTCAACCGCGAGCCTGTGCCCATCTTGCAGGCGAACGGCGCGTTCCGCGCGGTGCCCGTCCCGCCAGGCGAGTCGGTGGTGCAGATGGATTTCCAAACGCGCAACTGGTGGATTCTGTGGTTGGGCTGGATTCCCCTAATCGGGGCGCTGTTTCTTGCCAAACTTGTGGCGCCTCGGAAGCGTCTTCAGGCAGCCGAGGCTCAGACGGTCGAGAGCCATGCGTCGCAAGGCGCGCTGCCATCAGGTACAATTCCCCCGCTATGAATCAGGCGTTGATACGCAACTTCTGTATCATTGCCCATGTTGACCATGGGAAGTCCACGCTTGCGGATCGCCTGCTGGAGTATACGGGGGCGATTCAGCGGGGCACACCCGTTGAGCAGGTGCTGGACACGATGGACTTGGAGCGCGAGCGGGGCATTACGATTAAGATGACCGCCGTGCGCCTGTCGTACACCGCCAAAGACGGCAAGACCTACCAACTGAACCTCATCGACACGCCAGGGCATGTGGACTTCACCTACGAGGTTTCGCGCAGCCTCGCCGCGTGCGAAGGCGCGATTCTGGTGGTGGACGCCGCGCAAGGCGTGGAGGCGCAGACCATCGCCAACACGAACCTCGCCTACAACCAGAATCTCGCAATCGTGCCCGTCATCAACAAGATTGACCTGCCCGCTGCCGAGCCTGAGCGCGTCAAAGAGGAGATGGAACACGCGCTGCTGATTGACCCTTCCGAAGTGATTCTCGCCAGCGCGAAGGAAGGTATCGGCATCGAGGAGATTTTAGAAGCCATCGTCGAGCGCGTGCCGCCCCCCAGCGGCGATCCGAACGCCCCGCTGCGCGCGCTGGTGTACGACTCGCACTACGACGCCTATGTCGGCGTGGTCGCCTATGTGCGCGTGGTGGACGGCAGCGTCAAACCTGGCGATAGGATTATGTTCATGTCCAACGGCAAGACCTTCGAGGTCGCCCAAGTCGGCTACTTCACGCCGAAACTGTGCCCTGCCGAGCGGCTGAACACGGGCGAGGTGGGCTACATCACGGCGTCTATCAAGTCGGTCAAGGACGCCCAAGTCGGCGACACGATTACCAACGCCGACCGCCCCGCCAAAGAGCCGCTGCCGGGCTTTCGCAAGGTCAAGCCGATGGTCTTCTGCGGGCTGTACCCCGTAGAGGGTGACAAGTACGCCGACCTGCGCGACGCCTTAGAGAAACTCAGCCTCAACGACGCGGCAATCACCTTCGAGCCTGAAAGTAGCGCAGCGCTGGGCTTTGGCTTCCGCTGCGGCTTTCTGGGACTACTGCATATGGAAATTGTGCAGGAGCGGCTGGAACGCGAGTTCGGACTGGAACTTATCGCCACCGCGCCCAGCGTCGCCTACCGCGTCTACACCGAAGACGGCAAGGTGCTGGAAATCGACAACCCCACCCACTGGCCCAACCCCGGCAAAATCGACAAGGTGGAAGAGCCGATTGTGAGCGCGACGGTGATGGTGCCCAACGACTATGTGGGCGCGGTGATGGACTTGTGCATGAATCGGCGGGGCGAGTTCGTGCGCATGGAGTACCCGACCCCGCAGCGCGTGATTCTGTATTACCGCCTGCCGCTGAGCGAGATTCTGCTGGACTTCTATGACCAACTGAAGACGCGCACGCGCGGCTACGCCTCGTTCGACTACGAGCCTGCGGGCTATCGCGAGGCGGACATGGTGAAGATCGACATCCTCATCAACGGCGACCCTGTGGACGCGCTGAGCTTCATCGCGCCGCGCGAGCGGGCGTACCCTCGCGCACGCACGCTGGTGGAGAAACTCAAAGATGTCGTGCCGCGTCAGCAGTTCGAAGTGCGCCTGCAGGCGGCGATTGGCGCGCGCGTGATTGCCTCTGAGACCATCAAGCCGTTCCGCAAAAATGTGATTGCCAAGTGCTACGGGGGCGACATCACGCGCAAGCGCAAACTGCTGGAGCGCCAGAAAGAGGGCAAAAAGCGCATGAAGCACGTCGGCGCGGTCGAGGTGCCGCAAGAGGCGTTTTTGAGCGTGTTGAAATGAGCGACTGAACGCGATGCTGACGCGCCTGCTGGGTACGACGGTTCAAACTCTTT
>AFSR01005903.1_pt1 | contig 12079 bp, 10 predicted proteins | sample 296848 | NCBI WGS metagenome assembly AFSR01 (sample SAMN02954305, study PRJNA68063) | hot springs metagenome | biome: terrestrial; feature: Mushroom and Octopus hot springs; material: microbial mat core samples; isolation source: Yellowstone National Park Mushroom and Octopus hot springs ...
TGATGTCCAGCAGCAGCAACGCCAGCGCCAGCCACAGGAAACTGCGCCACAGGTCGCGCACCGACTGCCCCTGCCGCGCAACAGGGCGGAACGCCTCCGCAGGCGCAGGGTTGACCTTGCCGCCTGTGAGTTCCGCAAGGCGCGTCAGCAGCGGCTGGTTCGCCCGCGTGAAGCGGTACTCACTGGGGTACGGTATCGCGAAGCCCGTCGTGTTGATGCGCGTCTTGCCGTCGGGGTCTTTCTCGATGACGCTCAGCGTGTAGTCGCCGACGCCGCGCGCAGGGAACCGCCCGACATAGCGCCCTGGCGCCTCCTGCGCCAGCGTAATCGTCAGCCCTTCGCCCGTCGGCAGCCCAACGCGCACCTCAGGCTGCAGGAAGTTGATGGGTTCGCCCTGCGGGGTGAACGCTTGCATCTCTACAATTGCCTCGCCGCCCTCCAAGCGCACGGCAGTCTCGTAGCGCTGCTTGCCGCCCTTGCGCAAAATTCCGCGCGTGAGTTGCGTCCAGAGCGGCGCGAACTCGCTCCAGCCGACCCAGCGCTGCGCCCACTTCGGCTTGGCGTCCGAAGTGAACGCCAGCGACTGCCCCAAGCCGTACTGCCACACCGCCAGCAGCGGGTCGTCTTTGTGCGTGCGCATGAGCGTGCGCGCCAGCGGGCGGTCGGAGGTCAGGTCATACGCCAGCAGGGGCGGCGTGCGGCTCCAGTCGATACCCTGCAGCAACTCGTCGCCCGCGCTGACCTTGGGGATGAACGCGCCCTCCTCAATCGCCGAACGGGTCATCAGCGACACATCGGCAGTGAACAGGCGGGGCAAGTCGCGCGCCCGCTCCGTCAAATAAAAGTTGCCCCCCGCCACCCGCGCCAACTGCTTCAGGAACTCCACATCCTTGCCGCGCCCCAGCGACACCACCGACATCGTGATGCCCATCGTGCGCATGCGCTGCGCAATCTGGAAACAGCCCTCCTGCTCGTCGCAGTCGTCGCCGTCGGCAAGCAGAATGACATGGCGCGTGGTGGTCTGAATCGGCGTCAGCGCGCTCTCGGCGTACAACAGCGACGGGCGCACATAAATCCCGCCGCCCCCCGCGTACATCCGCGACACCTGCTCGATGACGCGCTCGCGATTCTCCGCCTTCTGGATCGGCGCAAGCCAGTCCACCCCCGTGCCGCTGACAATCACGCCGAACTGGTCTTGCGGGCGCAACAGTTTCAGCGTCTCAATCGCCGCGCGCGCCGCCAACTGAATCTTGGGGATGCCGTCCTCTTCCACGCCATACTGCCCGAAATGTCCACGATGATCACCACCGTCGCGGGCGGGAAGACCTTGCGCTGGCGCACATCCAGGTCCACAGGCAACATCTCGGCGATGGGCGTCTCGTAGTAGCCGCCAGGCAGGAACGAGTTCTCGCCGCCAATCATCGCGAAGCCGATGCCCGTGTCGCGCACCGCGCTCTGCAGGGCAAGCATCATCTGCGGCGAGAGGGCGGTCGCGGGGAAGTCGTGCAGCAGGATGGCGTCGTAGTTCTGCAGGTCTTCGGCGCGGGCGGGGAAGGTGGCAGGCGAGACGCGCGTGACCTCCAAGTTGTTCGCTCGAAGCGCCCGTTCCAGCGCGCGGGTCGGGTCGGGCGCGCCGCCTTCAGCCAGCAGCACGCGCGGCTTGCCCCGCACCCGCACGAAAAAGCGTCCCAAGTTGTTGCGCGGGTCGCCGTCGGGACTTGCCTCCAGCGACACGCGGTAGCGGTGGAACCCCTCGCGGTCGGTGCGGATGGGCACGACGACGGCGTTTTTGCCCGGCGCGAGTTGCACAGGCACGCGCTTGACAGGCTCGCCGTCGCGGTCAATCACCAGCACGCCTTCCGCCGCCTTGCGCGACTCAATCACCACGCGCAGGTTGAACGGCTCGCCGATTTTGACCTCGCTGGGCGCTTGCGTCTCCAACACCAGCACTTCCGCCTCGTGTCGGGCGGTCTCCAGCGGCACGACATCGATTTCGATGGTCTCGGTGGCGGCGACCAGTGCGGCGTCTTGCGCGTTGCCTTCCGTCTCGTTGCCGTCGGATAGCAGCACGATGCGGCGATTCTTGCCGTCAGGGAACATCGCGCTCGCGAGGCGCAGGGCGGCGGCGATATTTGTGCCGTCGGCGGCGGGCTTGGAGTAGATGGTGGGCAACTCGCGCAACTCGGCGGGCAGGAAGTCCACCACTGCGTCGCGCCCGAACACCACCAGCCCCACCAGGTCGTCCTCGCCGCGGGTTTTGATGGCTTCCTGCAGGTAGCGTTTGGCGGCTTGCCTGCCCGCGTCGGAAATGCTATCGGAGGCGTCCAGCACGAAGATGGTGCATGTGCCGCGATTGGGGCGCACGGCTTGCGGGGCAGCCAGCGCGAGGATGAGTAGGGCGAACACGACCATCCGCAGCGCCAGCGCGAACCGCTTACGCCCGCGACTCATCCCCAGTAGCCGCCGCCCGCTCCACCAGACCCCCAGCAGCGCAATCGGCAGCAGCAGCAGATAACTCGGCTCCAGAAAGCGCATGCGCAGGGTATTGTACCCGCTTCGGCGAAGGAACTTTGCGCACACGGCATCACCCTGCGCAGACGCCGTGAATTGACCTCCCCGCTCCGAGAAACTCTACGATGGCTCCGTATATGTATCCGGCGGTTTCGTATAGGTATCCGACGGCTCCGTATATGTATCCGACGGTTTCGTATAGGTATCCGACGGCTCCGTATATGTATCCGACGGTTTCGTATAGGTATCCGACGGCTCCGTATACATATCCGACGGTTTCGTATAGGTATCCGACAGCTCCGTATATGTATCGCGGCTGTATATGTATCAAGCGGTTTCGTATACGCATACGATGGCTCCGTATACGCATACAAGGTGTTTGTGTTTTTTCGCCCTCACCCCCAGCCCCTCTCCCACAGGGTGGGAGAGGGGTATACGCGCATTCCCCCTCTCCCGCGAGGCGGAAGAGGGGGACACAGGGGGTGAGGGCGCATCGCTGGGTTCACGGCGTGCAAGCAAACAAATGGTGTCAGGTACACTTCAGGCAGGTGAGAGCGTTGCCAAAACTGGAACTTTCGGAGGAGCAGATCGTTGAGCTGGTGCGCCAGTTATCGCCTGATGCAAAGCGCAGGGTGATGCAACTGTTGGGTAGCGTGCCCGACCACAGCGCCGAGCCAGAGGCGTCGGTAGGTGAGTTTGCCCAACTCCCATGCTTTGGCATGTGGGCAGACCACGAAGCCCTGCAGGATAGCGACGCTTGGGTACGCAAGGAGCGTGAGCGGTGGCACAGACGAGCGAGCCGACGCGACTAATCGACACGGATATACTCGTTGACGCCCTGCGCGGCATAACGGATGCTGTTGACTTCTTAGCGAGTCTGCAGGCGGACACGGCATTGCAGATTAGCGTCATTTCGGCGATGGAGCTGATAGCGGGCTGCCGCAACGCGCGGGAACTTTCTCATCTGCGCCAGTTCCTCCAGCAAATCAAGGTCTTGCCAATAGACGCTAACATCTCATGGAGAGCACACGAGTTGATGAATTCGTTTTTCTTGAGCCACGGACTGCTTATCCCCGACGCCCTAATCGCTGCCACAGCGCTTGAGTTGGGATTGACCCTCTGTACCAAAAACATCCGCCATTTTCAGATGATTGAGGGACTCGAAGTCTCCCGACCCTATTAATCGCAGGAATCAACCCAGTTGGCGCGAATTGCCTTCGTTGCGTATGCGTGTAGACCTGCGTTCCGATACTGTGACCCTGCCGACGCCCGAAATGCGCCGCGCGATGGCAAACGCCGAACTCGGCGACGATGTGTACGGCGAAGACCCGACCGTGAACCGCCTGCAAGAGCGCGTGGCGGAACTGCTGGGGCACGAGGCTGCGCTATTCACCCCGTCAGGTACGATGGCGAACGAAATCGCTGTCAAGGTGTGGACACAGCCGGGCGACGCCATCTTGGTGGACGCCGAAAGCCACATCCTGCACTACGAACTGGCAGCCCCCGCCGTGATTGCGGGCGTGCAGGTGGAGACCTATCCCATCGCCGACGGCGTGTTCCACCTCGCCGACATCGAATCGCGCATTCGTCGCGCCGACGACCACACGCCCGGCACGCGCCTGCTGTGCGTCGAGAACACGCACAACCGCTGCGGGGGCACAATCCTGCCGCCCGAAGTGATGCCTGACCTGCGCGCGCTGGTGGACAGGCACGGGCTGCGCCTGCACTTGGACGGCGCGCGGCTGTTCAACGCGAGCGTGGCGCTGGGCGTCTCGGCGCAGGCGTGGACGCGCGACGCCGACTCGGTGATGGTCGCCTTCTCGAAGGGGTTGTGTTGCCCCGTGGGGTCGGTGCTGGCGGGGTCGGCGGCGTTCATTCGCGAGGCGCATCGCGTGCGCAAGATGCTGGGCGGCGGCATGCGTCAGGCGGGCGTGCTGGCGGCGGCGTGCTTGGTCGCGCTGGACACGATGATTGACCGCCTCGCCGAAGACCACGCCCGCGCCAAACGCCTCGCCGAAGCCATCGCCGAACTGCCAGGCTTTTCGGTCAACCTGCGCACCGTGCAGACGAACATGGTCTATGTGCAGACCGCCCGCCCCGCGCAGGCAGTGGAACGCGCGCTGGCTGCCGAGGGCGTGCTGTGCATCGCGTTAGACCCGCACCGCCTGCGCCTCGTGACGCACAAGGACATCGACGACGCCGCGATTGAGCATGCCATTCGCGCGTTTCGGCGCGTTTCGGGTATCCTATCATAGGAGGCAGAGCGATGGCTGGACATTCCAAGTGGCACAACATTCGCATTCGCAAGGGCAAGCAGGACGCGCTGCGCAGCAAGCTGTTCACGAAGTTGGCGCGGGAAATCACGGTCGCTGCGAAACAGGGCGGCGGCAACCCCGACGCGAACCCACGCCTGCGCCTTGCCATCGAGAAGGCGCGCGAGAACCACATGCCCGCCGACAACATCAAACGCGCCATCCAGAAGGGCACAGGCGAACTGGAGGGTGCCAGCTACGAGGAAATCACCTACGAGGGCTACGGTCCTGGCGGCGTCGCGATTATGGTGGAGTGCATGACCGACAACCGCAACCGCACGGTCGCCGAGCTGCGCCACCTGTTCTCCAAGCACGGGGGCAACCTCGGCGAGACGGGCAGCGTCGCTTGGCAGTTCAAGCGGCAGGGCGTCATCACGATTCCTGCCGAAGCCATCGCCGAAGAGGAGCTGCTGGAGCTTGCGCTGGAGGCGGGCGCAGAGGATGTGAACCAAGAGGAGGAGTTCTACCGCGTGCTGACGACCGTCGAGGAGTTTCACCGCGTGCGCGAGGCGTTGCAGGAGCGCGGGCTGCCCATCGCCGAAGCGCAACTGGAGCTGACGCCGACGACCACCGTGCGCGTGGAGGGCGAGACCGCGCAGAAGCTGATGCGCCTGTTGGAAGCCCTCGAAGACCACGACGATGTGCAGCACACCTACGCGAACTTCGACATCCCCGACGAGGCGTTTGCGAGCGTCTCGTAGCCGTTGGTGAGGCGCGCATGCGCGTCCCGTTGCCCCTCGCGACCCTCAGCATGCTGGGGGTAAACACCGTCATTACCCTTGTGGCTGACCGCCCGCGCCGAGTCGGTGGAGGCGTGGGGGTTCACCCCTGCGCAGCCGTCGCTTGGCAGCGCGCTGACGAGCCTGTTTGTGCATGCGGGCTGGTTGCACTGGCTAAAAAACGCGCTGTTTCTGGGGCTGTTTGGGGTCTATGTGGAGCGTGCGCTGGGCGCGTGGCGGTGGCTGGCGCTGTACGGGCTAAGCGGGCTGGGCGCGATTGGCGTCCACTGGGCGATGAGCCTGACGATTCAACCGTCGCTGTATCGCGAGGGGCTGGTGGGCGCGTCGGGCGCGATTTCGGGGCTGGTGGGCTACTTCGCGTTGCGGTTCTATCGGCGGCGGGTGCGGCTGGTGTGGGCATCGCCGAATCGGTGGGGGCTGTCCGTGCCGATGTGGGTAGGGGTGCTGGCGTGGGTGCTGTTGCAGGGCGCGGGCGCGATACTGGAAGCGGGTCAGCCGACGCCGTCCGCGATTGGCTACTGGGCGCACTTGGGCGGCTTCGCGACAGGGCTGACACTGGCGCTGCTGTGGGGCGCGGGCGCACAGGGCGAGCAGGAGCATCTGCTGGAGTGTGCGGAGCGTGCGCTGCAGCAGGGCGCGGCGGGCGACACGCTGCGCTACCTGCAGCAGCTGCCCGCAACCGACGCGCCGCGCATCCGCTACCTGCAAGGCGCGGCGTGGGCGATGCTGGGCGACCCCGACGAAGCCGCGCCCCTGCTGCGCGACGCGTTGCACGGCGCACTCCAGCGGGGCGACTACGCCCAAGCCGCCGACGCCGCCGACCTGCTGAGCGAGTTAGACCGCCTGCACACCCTAAATGCGCCGACCCTGCAGACGCTGCTGCGCCATGCCGAGCGCCGTCAGGAGCGCGCGCGCGCCCTGCGCTGGCTGGAGACGCTGACGCGCCACCCCGACCTGCCCGACCGCCCCGAATGGCTGCTGCTGCACGCCCGCCTGCTGCACCAGCAGGGGCAACCCGACGCGGCGAACGCCATCCTCCAACGCCTGATTGCCGACCACCCCGACTCGCTCCAAGCCGCCCTCGCTAAACTGGAGGGGAGGCGGTAGGAACGAAACCAACAAAACTGGGGTGAACTGCCGACCGAACCGTTTTGCGGCTCTACCTGCTGGACGCAGAAGCCGCTGGGTATACTTGCTTTGAGGTAAAGTGCAGATGAGCCTGCGCGGTGTTGTACGAGGACGCACAATTGAACTGGAGGAAGACCCCCACCTGCCCGATGGCGCAACGGTGGAGGTGCAACTGTCCGTGCCCGCAACTAACCCTTTTTGGGGCTTACTGCGCAACTATGCCGACCTACTTTCCGAAATCGAGCAGGAAGTAATGACCGAACGCGAGCGTACTCAGTGGAGAGTCCCCAGTGGAGAAAGCACTGATTGACACTGACATCTGGCTGGATATAGTGAAAGGGGTTCATCCGCGTGTGCGTGAACGCGCGGAGGTCTACTGGAACACCTTTGGACAGTTCACCCTGTCTGCGATTACTGTGGCGGAGGTGGTGCGGGGTTTAGCCAAACGCCAACAGGTGGAAGCACTGGCACAGTGGCGTGCGCAGATGGAAGGGTTGGAAATTCTGCCGATAGATTGGGCAGTCGGCGACTTGGCGGGCGAGTTGTACGCGCGTTTAGAGTTGGCGGGCACGCCCATAGGACGCTGGGATCCGCTGATAGCGGCGACGGCGTTGTATCATCGGCTGGTGTTGGTGTCAGCAAATGTGCGTCATTATGCGCGTGTGGTGGAGGTGGGTTATCCCCTGCGCATAGTGAACTGGCGGGAGGAGGAATAGAGGCGAGGTTAACGATAGACCGCCCTACCCCACGAACAGCCGCGACTTGCTGAGTTCCATCTGCATCGTGACGAGGCGATGGTAGACCCCTTCGCGTTCCATCAGCTCGTCGTGCGTGCCGACCTCCACCACGCGCCCGCGCTCCAGCACGATAATCCTGTCGGCGTTGCGCAGCGTCGACAGGCGGTGCGCAATCGCAATCGTCGTGCGGTTCTGCACCAGCCGCTCCAGCGCCTCTTGAATCAGCCGCTCGGTCTCGGTGTCCACCGACGCGGTCGCCTCGTCCAGAATCAGGATCTGCGGGTTGCGCAGAATCGCACGGGCAATCGCAATCCGCTGTCGCTCGCCGCCAGAGAGCCGATGCCCGCGCTCGCCGACCCACGAGTCGTAGCCGTCGGGGAAGCGCATGATAAAGTCGTGCGCATTCGCCGCCTTCGCCGCCTCGATAATCTCCTCCAGCGTCGCGTCAGGACGCGCGTAGGCGATGTTCTCGCGAATCGTGCCTGGGAACAGGAAGTTGTCCTGTAGCACGACGCCGATGTGCCGCCGCAGGTCTTGCATGCGCACCTCGCGCAGGTCTTTGCCGTCCAGCAGGATACGCCCGCGCGTCGGGTCATAAAAGCGGCAGATGAGGTTAATCAGCGTCGTCTTGCCCGACCCCGACGGACCGACCAGCCCAATCATCTCGCCAGGGCGGATGTGCAGGCTTACCTCGTGCAGCACCAGATGATGCTTCTCGTAGCCGAAGGAGACATTCTCCAGCACGATTTCGCCCTTGACTTCGGTCAGAGGCTGGGCGTTGGGCGCGTCGCGCACTTCGGGTTCGGTGTCCAGCACCTCGAACACACGCTCGGCGGCGGTCACTGTGCGCGACGCCCAGTCCATAATGTTGGTGATGATGCTCAGTGGCCCGAACAGCATCCCGATATATGACAGGAACGCCACCAGCTTGCCGAGTTCGAAGTTGCCTTCCAGCACGCCGCGCCCGCCCACATACCAAATCACGAACGAGCTGGACATCACCAGAAACGAGATAAGCGGGAACACGCTCGCGTTGATTTTGCCCGCCACCATGCCCGTCTCGGCGATTTCGAAGTTGCGCTTGTCGAAGGTCTGGATTTCGCGCTGCTCTTGGGTGAAGGCTTTCACCTCGCGGATGCCCGACAGCGTGCCGCCCAAGTGCGCCGTCAGGCGCGACCAGCGATGCCAGTGCCGCCGCCAGACGCGAATCACCTTGTGCCACGCATAGCGCGAGAGCCACACGATAAACGGCGCAGGCAGCAGCACCAGCAGGCTCAGCTTCCAGTCCATCAGCACCATCACGGTCGCGATGCCGATAATCATCAGCAGGTTGAGCGCAATCGTCGGCGCGCTGTTGACCACGAAGTCGTACAAGGCGTCCGTATCGCGCGTCACGCGGCTCATAATCGAACCCGTCTGCCGCTTGTCGAAGTAGCTGAGCGAGAGCCACTGCAGGTGCTGATAGAGCTGCGAGCGCAGGTTGAACGAGATTTCGCTGCCCAGCCATGCGTTCAGTCGCCCGCGAATGATGTTGACGCCCGTGCCGAACAAACGGATGCCAATCAGCGCGCCGAGCAGCCAGCCGAACAGGTGCGCGTTCGAGCGGGGCACCAGCACCTCGTCGATGAGAATCTTGGTCAGGTACGGCGGGGTCAGCTCCACTGCGGCGGTCAGGATCGCCAAAAAAGTGGAGAGCCACATATACTTCCAGTAGGGGCGCACCAGCCCCATCAGGCGCAGCAGTACCTGCTTCTGGGAGCGGCACGCGGGGCACGAGACGCTGTCTTCGGGGATGGGACGCCCGCACTTTTCGCACACCAGCTGCTTGTGTTCGAACGGGGGCGGCTCTTCGTCCTTGAGCATCGCCTCGAGGCGCAGGCGCGCCTGCCCAAACAGATGCGCCAGCGCGCTGCTGTAGCGAATCAGCTCCAGCACGCGCCCGTCGTGCAGCACCGCCTCCAACGCGGACGCGCCGACCAGCTGCGTCGTGCGCACCTGGGCGATGTCTGTCAGCGGCGCGACCATCTGAATCGACACGCGCGGCGCGCTGCCGTTCAAGTAAGGCGCGCCGTTGCTGTGCGCGACGCCGTTCTGACTATTGTTTTTGCGCAGCCACGGCAAACGCGCGCTGGTGCTGGTCTCAACAGGGGTGTGATCGACGCGCAGGGTCAGCAGGGTCTCATTCGCCAGCACGAGCCAGCTTTCGCCGAACCGCCCGTCTGGCGACAAATCGGACGCCAGCGCGAACTCGATGTCCGCAGTGCCCATCCGTTGCTCGACGGCCGCGCGCACAAACTCAGGCAGCCGTCGTTGCGCCGTATCCATACGCGCGTTATTATACCTCTGATGAGTGTGAAGCAAGTGTTAAGCAACGCATAGGCGCGCGAAATAGGCTATAATAGGCTATGCGCATGCGCTCAGGCTTTTGGATGGCAGGGCTTGTCTTGGCAGGCAGCTTACACGCCCAATCGTTGGTCGATTCAGACCTTACTTACGACACCGTTGTCAGCAGCGGGCTGTCGTTCCCAATTGCGATGGCGTTTTTAGACCCGTCTGACCCGACGCGCTTTTTCGTGATTGAGAAGAACAGCGGGCGCGTCAAGCTGGTGCAAAACGGCGCAGTGGTCAGCACCGTGCTGGACTTGCCCGTGAACAACGCCAGCGAACGCGGGCTGCTCGGCATCGCGCTGCACCCCGACTTCGCCACAAACGGCTATGTCTACCTCTACTACACCCGCTCCAGCACAGGCGCGGACACCTCCACCCAATCGGCGTGGCTGGATAACCGCGTGGAGCGGTATCGCTGGAACGGCTCTGCGCTGGTGGAGCCGACGCTGATTGTGGCGTTCCCGCGCGACACCACGCAAAACAACGGTCCCAACCACGATGGGGGCGTCATCCTGTTCGGACCTGACGGCAAGCTCTACGGCGTCACGGGCGACCTGAATCGCGGCACGCTCAGCAACCCGCGTATCGAGCAGAACACCAGCGCGACGGCGGTGGCAGGCGTGGGCGGCGTCTTTCGGCTCAACCCCGACGGCTCCATCCCGCCCGACAACCCGTTCGTGAGCCATGCCGACCCGCGCATTCAACGGCTGTGGGCGTATGGCATCCGCAACAGCTTCGGCATGGACTTCGACAGCCTCACGGCGCGCCTGTGGCTCACCGAAAACGGACCGAATGTGTACGACGAAATCAACCTCGTCGGGCGCGGCTTCAACAGCGGCTGGCTGAAGCTTATGGGACCCGACTCGCGCAACGCAGCCTACTCGGAGAACGGCAACCAAGCCTACGACGCCAGCGACTTGGTCTACCTGCCGAACGCCTACTATGCCGACCCTGTTTTTTCGTGGCTGCAACCGATTGGCGTGACGAGCATCGTATTTGTGCGCTCGGCGCGGTTCGACGCGGGCATGCGCGACGAGGTCATCGTCGGCGAGAGCAATAACGGCAGGCTGTATCGCTTCACGATGAACGCCACGCGCGACGACTTTGTGCTGACGGGCGCGCTCGCCGACCGCGTGGCGGATTCTGCGACCGAGCGCAACCTGCAGACCTTCGGCACGAACTGGGGCGTGGTGACCGACTTGCGGGTCGGTCCCGATGGCTACCTGTATGTGGTGAGCCTGTACGCGAATCGGGTGTACCGCATCCGCCCTGTGAACCCGCCCGCAATCGTGTCGGGTCAGGCGCGGCTGGAGGGCAAGCAAGGGCTGCCGCTGGGCGCGCCGCTCACGCTCGAACTGCGTCATGGCAGCAACACCGTGCAGACCATCGCCACAACGCTGGACGCCTACGGGCGGTTCTCGGAGCGCGTGGCGAGCGCAGGCGTCTACACGGTTCGCGCGAAAGCGGCGGGCTACCTGTCCGTGAGCCTGCCAAGCGTCTCTATTGTGGACGGCGGCTTCGCGTACCTTGACCTACGCTTCCAGACGCTGGGCGATGTGAACGGCGACGACTGCATCGACGACGCCGACCTGTTGGCGGTACTGTTCGCCTTCGGCGGGGGCGACCCCAACGCCGACCTGAACGGCGACGGCATCGTCGACGATGCGGATCTGCTGCTGGTGCTGTTCAACTTCGGCGCGGGGTGCTAATCGAGTGGGACAAGCGTCGCCGAGAAGACGCACTCGTGCTGGCGTATCGCGTGCAGGGTCGCCTCGGTCGGCGCGCTGTCCAACTGGATGCGCGCCACCGCCGACTCTGCGCCCGCGAAGATGATGTTCTCGGTCTCCTGCGCGTTGATATTTGCCTCGCGCAGGCAGTTGAACACATGCGCCAGCACGCCCACGCGGTCTAAATGGCGCACGACCAGCAGGTACTTCGCAGGCGTGCGATCGGCGAGGTTCACCACATTCGGCACGCGCCCCGTGTGCATGTAGGTTCGCACGATATGCACCACTTCGGCGGCGATGGCTTCCTGCGCTTGCTGGGTGGACGCGCCGATATGGTGCGTGCCGTACACCAGCGGCAGGCTTGCCAGCGGGTGCTGGAACGCGCCCTCGCCCGCGCTCGGTTCGCCCTCGAACACATCCAGACCCGCGCGGATCTCCTTTTCGCGCACTGCCCACGCCAGCGCGTCTTCGTCGACCACCTCCGCGCGCGAGGTGTTGATGAAGTACGCTCCGCGCCGCATCGCCTCGAAAAACGC
>AFSR01000480.1_pt1 | contig 12024 bp, 12 predicted proteins | sample 296848 | NCBI WGS metagenome assembly AFSR01 (sample SAMN02954305, study PRJNA68063) | hot springs metagenome | biome: terrestrial; feature: Mushroom and Octopus hot springs; material: microbial mat core samples; isolation source: Yellowstone National Park Mushroom and Octopus hot springs ...
ACACACCCATCCGCGCGCCGGGTTCGCTTACGGTGAGGTAACCGATATGGCCGCTACGATCCTCGTTGTTGAGGATGAGGAGCCGATTCTGAATCTGGTCGTCGCCTATCTCAAGGCCGACGGCTTTGTCGTTCATACTGCGCGCGACGGTGAATCGGCGCTGCAACAGGCGCAGATGGTGCGTCCTGACCTGGTTGTGCTCGATCTCCTGCTTCCTGGAATCGATGGTCTTGAAATTTGTCGCCGCCTGCAGCACGATGGCGGTCCATACGTCCTCATGCTGACTGCACGCGCGGAGGAGGTCGATAAGGTCGTTGGTCTGTCGGTGGGCGCCGATGACTATCTGACCAAACCGTTCAGCCCGCGTGAACTCGTGGCGCGCGTCAAAGCGATCCTGCGCCGCCGGCGTCATACGGGGGCGGCGGCGCCAGCTGAGAATACACTCCTGACCTTTCGCGATCTTCAGATCGATGTTGCGCGACGAGAAGTGCAGCGGCGCGGCGTGCCGGTGACGCTGACGGCGCGTGAGTTCGATCTGCTCTACACGCTGGCTGCCATGCCGGGGCGCGTGTTTACGCGCGAGCAACTCCTGGAACGGGTTTGGGGGCACGATTTCGACGGCGTTGATCGCGTCGTCGATGTGCATATCAGTCTGTTGCGCCGGAAACTTGAAGATGATCCCGCTGAGCCGACGCTGATCCAGACGGTGCGGGGAGTCGGATATAAGTTTACCGGTTGATCGTGTCGTTCGACCGTCAGTGCGGAATCGATCCACGTTGTGTGTGACCGCATATGTCCTGGTTTCATCGACTCCGCTGGAAATTGTTTGTTTCCCACGCGATCATTATTGTGATCGCGGTGGTCGTGCTGCTTGGCGCCGCGCAGATTCTGGTGCGCAGCAGCATGATGGAAAGCGCGACCCTGGCGTCATTGTCCGCAGGGGATGATCTGCTGGTTGCGTCAGGTGAAGTCGCCGTGCAGCGCCGGTTTCAGTCTATTCTTGAACAGGCGCTGTTACTCGCAAGTTTTGGCGCGCTCGCCGCAGCGGTCGTCGTCAGCCTGTTCGTCTCCCGGCGCATCGTTGAGCCGTTGCAGGATCTGACCGCCGTGAGTCGTCGGTTGGCGCAGGGGTATTACCGTGAGCGGACGTTCATTCATTCCGATGATGAACTGGCTGAGTTGAGCCAGAGTATCAATCATCTGGCGGAGGCGCTTGATCGCACGGAACAGCGTCGCCTGGCGCTGATCGCGGATGTGGCGCACGAGTTGCGCACGCCGCTGACCACGATCGAGGGGTACATGGAAGGATTGCTGGACGGCGTTATTGCACCGGACGAGCAAACATTCACCCTGATCCGTCATGAGGCGGCGCGGCTGCGTCGGCTGACCGAGGAACTTGGTCTGTTGTCACGCGCCGAAGCTGGCGAACTGCGCGTCCAGCCGCGCCTGTTCGATCTCTGTACCATGTTGCAGGAGTTGATCGCTCGCTTTCAGCCGCAGTTCGCCGCCTGTGAGGTCGAGTTGCGCCTGCATCTGCCGGTCCAGTCTCTCACCATCTATGCCGATCCTGATCGCCTTATGCAGGTCATGGTGAACCTGCTGTCGAATGCGCTGCGCTACACCCCCGCCAGCGGTCTGGTGGAGGTGTCGTTGACGCTGCTCGGCGAGTACGCGCGCATTTCGGTGCGTGACACCGGCATCGGCATCGAAGCCGAACATCTGCCGCTCATTTTTGAGCGCTTCTATCGCGTGGACAAATCGCGCACGCGCCATAGCGGCGGAACCGGCATTGGATTGACCATTGCCCGTCACCTGGTGTATGCCAGCGGCGGTGAGATCTGGGCGGAAAGCGATGGCGCCGGCAAGGGATCGACGTTTCATGTCACCCTGCCGACCGCCGTTGTCTACCAGCCGGTTCAGATCGCTGTTGCGGATGGCTGAACGGACGCAGGGTCGTTTGTGGCGTTGGAGAAGCCGAACGTACAGGTATTCGCCTGTTCAGACCCGGCATAGCAGGAGGCGCACGCTGAACTGGACCGGTCTGTTGGTTGGGGGCATGTTCTGGCTCGCGATGGTCTCCATCGCGCTGCTGCTCCTGACATTGCTGTTTCCGCAGCTTGAACGCCGCGACGAGGAGCGCCCCCGCACACTGTCGCCGCCGTATATGCCGCGTCGTCAACCTGAGCAGCCTTCCATGCCGGCGGTGACGATCGTTGAAACCCCGAAGACTGCGAGTCTCCCCCGTTCAGTACAGACTGCCTACTGGTCGGCGAATATACGTCTGATTCGCATCCTGCTGCTGGTATGGGGCGGGAGCGTGCTTTTGCCGACCCTGTTTGCGGCTGAATTGAGCCGGATACGGGTGTTGACCGGCTTTCCGTTGTCCTACTTTCTTGCTGCACAGGGCGCTCCGATCCTTTTCCTTGTCCTGGCTGCCCTCTACACCGCGATTATGACGCGCCGCGATCGTCAGTTGGGAGGGCGCCAGGTCGATCCATCCCTGCCGGTTGCCGACGCAATGTTGCCGGTGGCGCTGGTGATCGGCGGCGGTACGCTGATTGTCGTTGTCGATGTGGTGTTTCGACTGCCGGTGACGATCATTGGCTGGGTCCTGATCATTCTGACGATCGTGGTCTATGCTTCAATTGGCATCCGCAGCCGCGCCCAAGACCTGGAAGCGTACTATGTGGCGGGGCGACGCATCCCGGCGTTGTTCAATGGGCTGGCGATCAGTGCGGACTGGATGAGCGCAGCGATCTTTATTTCGCTTGCCGGTACGCTCTGGATGCTGGGCTATGAAGGGCTGGCGTACATCATCGGTTGGACCGGCGGATATGTGTTGCTGGCGCTGCTGCTGGCGCCCTATCTGCGCAAGTTCGGACAGTACACCATTCCTGAGTTTATCGGCGCGCGCTATGCCTCGACCGTCGCGCGTCTGGTCGCCGCGATTGTGACGGTCATTGTTTCGTTCACCTATTTGACGGCGCAGGTGTCCGGGATTGGGCTGATTATGGGGCGCTTTCTTGGCGTCAATTACCTGTTTGGCGTTGCGATCGGTCTTGGCGCGGTGCTGTTCTGCTCCTACCTGGGAGGAATGAAGGCGGTTACGTGGACGCAGGTCGTCCAGGCGATCGTGATCGTGGCGACCTATCTGATCCCCGCTGCACTGCTGTCGCTCAGAGATACAGGGGTCGCTCTGCCGCAGATCATGTATGGCGCTGCCTTCGATGTCATTGCCGATCTTGAATCCGCACAGAATATCCCAAAATCGTATGCCGAACCATTCAATGACTGGTCGGTCTGGCAATTTCTGGCGCTGGCGTTTTGTCTGATGTGCGGCACCGCAGGTCTGCCCCATATCCTGGTGCGGTTCTATACGACGCCATCGGTGATCCATGCCCGGCGCAGCGTGAGTTGGGCGCTTTTGTTCATTGCGCTGGTCTATCTGACCATCCCGGCGTATGCCGCCTTCTCGCGCTGGGAAATCCTTGCGCATGTCGTTGGTCAGTCGGTGCGTTCGCTGCCGCAGTGGGCAGTGAACTGGGGGAATGCCGGACTGTTGAGCATTACCGACCTGACGACGCTTGAAGGAGAGTCGGTGGCGACCGTGCCGGGATGGGCGAAGAGTCTACTGGAAAGCGGGGGGCTGCAATTTGTCGATGCGAACGGTGATGGACGCATCCAGATCGAAGAGTTGAGCGGGCGCGCAGTTACTCCCACGTCGATTGACGGCATGTTACAGTACAACGAGTTGAAAATCAGCCCCGATCTGGTCGTGGTCTCGACGCCTGAAATCGTCGGTCTCCCTGGCACTGTCGCTGCACTGGTGATCGCCGGCGGACTGGCAGCAGCGCTAAGTACTGCCGATGGATTGTTGATCGTCATTACGTCGTCGGTGGCGCTCGATGTCTATCAATCGTTAAATCGGCACGCATCAACACGCACATTGCTTGCAATTGGACGTGTCGCCCTTTTCCTGGCAGCGGTGCTGGCTGCGCTCACCGCACTACGCCAGCTAGGCATTATTGTCGAACTGGTTGCATGGGCATTCTCCATTGCGGCGGCAACGCTGTTCCCGGTGCTGACGCTCGGCATCTTCTGGCGACGCGCCAATCGTCAGGGGGCGATTGCTGGCATGATCACCGGTCTGCTCGCTGTCGCCAGCGCAATCGTTATCAACCTGTTGAGTCCATCCACGAACTTCTATGGAATTTCTGGTCCTGCAACCGGTATCTTTGGCATGATCGCCGCACTGGTCACGACTGTCGTTGTTAGTCTCCTGACTCCTCCGCCTCCGCCAGCGACCCAGACGTTGATCGATGCCATTCGACGGCCGTAGAACGTACAGATGCATGCGGATGGTGCTCTTGACACGCACATCCCAGTCGTGTACCATACGGATGCATACATGGTACATCGATAGTTTATCCAGTTGCGTTGACGAGGACGAGTAGCTGCGAGTCCGCCTTCAGGGAGGGTGTGCCGATGACTGTGAGTGCACCCGGCGATAGGCGCAGCGAAAACCACCTCCGAGCCGCTTCTTGAACGTCTCCGACAAGTATGGAAGCGCGGGTTCGCCCGATACAGCGATCACGAGGGAAAGCGTTGCTGCGCGCAGACGTGCGCCATTACAACGCTGTTCCGAACATGGGTGGAACCACGAAGCGACCCTTCGTCCCATCAGTGGATGAGGGGTTTTTTCATTCGAGAATGACGATGCGCTCTCGTTCGACACGATTTCAATCGCGCCCGCGGCGCAGTCTTTCCTGCCTGGGGTGGACTGTGGCGCTCATCTGGTTGTTTGTGGCGCTTGTGGCGCTCTACCTGTTCTGGTTGCGCCCGTCTCTCAGCCGCATGATCGGCGAACAAACCGCGCTACGGCTCGATACCGGCAGTTCTGCGGCAGCAACCGGCGTTCTGCCGACGCTGGTCGCTGCGCTTCCTGCTGGCGAGGTGCGGATTACCGAGCAAGAGGCGAATGCCTACCTTCAGGCGCATGCCGATCTGCTTGCGCCGATCGAACAGGCAAGCCTCCGGTTCGTCTCCGATGGTCTGGAAGTTGATGTGCGCGCCTTCGGTCTCGACGGCACGGCGCGTATGGGATTGGCGCTCCAGAATGGTCGAGTCATTGCGCTCAATCCGCGTCTTGACGGTCCGCTTGGCCGTCTCGTTGCCCTCGACGAACTGCTGGCGCCGCTTGAGCAGCAGTTGAACGACCAGCTGAAAGCGCAGGGTCGCCGGATCACCGATCTGCGAATCATCCCCGGTGCATTGGTCGTCACGTTAACCGACGCATAACGACAATGAGGTTTTGCGTATGCCAGTCAAACCAGACACAGATCCCTACTACCGTCTGCGCCATTCTGCTGCGCACGTGATGGCGCAGGCAGTGCTCGAAATCTTTCCCGAAGGGAAAATCGCCATTGGTCCGCCCATCGAGGATGGGTTCTACTACGATTTCGATCTGCCGCGCCCATTGACACCCGACGATCTGGAAGAGATCGAACAGCGAATGCGCCGTATTATCGCCGGCAGACATCCATTTGTCTACCGTGTTGTCGATCCCGATGAAGCGCGTGCGCTCTTTCGCGATCAACCATACAAACTGGAGTTGATCGAAGGGTTGCTGCACGGTCAGGACGAGTATGGCGAGCAGAGCGGGTCAGGAACTGTTATCTCGACGTACAAACACGATACGTTCGAGGATCTCTGTCGCGGTCCGCACCTGGAACACACCGGGCAGATACCGCCGGACGCCTTCAAACTGATGAGTGTGGCCGGCGCCTACTGGCGTGGCGACTCAAACCGACCCATGCTGCAACGGATCTACGGTACTGCCTGGAACAGCAAAGAAGAACTCGATGCCTACCTGCACCGTCTCGAAGAGGCAAAACGGCGCGATCATCGTCGGATTGGAAAAGAACTGGGGCTGTTCTACTTCTCCGATGATATCGGACCCGGTCTGCCGCTCTTTACGCCAAAGGGCGAGATGCTGCGCCATCTCATGGAGTCGTATGTGCGCGAGGTGCAGACGCGCTACGGGTACCAGCACGTCTGGACCGGGCATATCGTCAGAGAGACGCTCTACAAGAAGTCCGGTCACTATGAGGCGTACCGCGAGAACATGTTCCCGCCGATGGTCGAGGATGAGGAGCATATCTACCGGCTCAAACCGATGAACTGCCCCAGTCATATGACACTCTACAAAGAGATGGGGATCCACTCGTACCGTGACCTGCCGCTGCGTTTCGCGGAATTTGCCACGCTCTACCGCTATGAGGATCGCGGAACGCTGACCGGGTTGACGCGGGTGCGGGCGCTGACGCAGGACGACTGCCACATTTTTTGCCGTCCTGATCAGATCGAGGAGGAATTCGGCCTGGCGCTGCGTCTCATCCGCGAGGTGCTTGAAACCTATCGGTTCACCGATTATCGCGTGCGCCTTTCGTTGCGTGGCGCGGGCGGCAAGTATATTGCCGATGACGAGGCGTGGGACCTGGCGGAAAACGCGCTGCGTGCAGCGCTCGACCATTACGGTGTTGAGTATGAGGAAGCGCCCGGCGAAGCAGCGATCTACGGTCCAAAAGCCGATTTTCTGGCGCGTGATGTGCTTGGTCGCGAGTGGCAATTGTCGACCATTCAGGTGGACTTTATTCAACCACGTCGGTTGGGTCTTGAATATATCGCCGAGGATGGACAACCGCGCACACCGGTGGTGCTGCACCGCGCCGTCACCGGGTCGACCGAACGTTTTCTGGGTGTTCTGATTGAGCACTATGCTGGCGCTTTTCCGCTCTGGCTGGCGCCGGTTCAGGCGATTGTCATTCCCATCTCCGACGAGCGGCACAGCGCATATGCCGCCGAGGTCGGACGCCAGTTGACAGCGGCTCAGTTGCGGGTCGAGGTCGATCTGAGCAAAGATCGCATGCAAGCCAAGATCCGACAGGCGCAGTTGCAGAAGATACCGTATATGCTTATAATCGGCGACAGGGAACAGCACACTGGCGCGGTTGCAGTACGAACCCGATCCGGCGAGGACCTTGGCGCGATGCCGGTTGCGGCGTTCATTGAGCGCGCCCGGGCTGAAATCGAAGCAAAGGCATAGCAACGAGGAAGCATCGATGAAGCGGTTTGTGATCGGCTTTGCTGTCGGTATGGCCATCGGCGCGGCTGCCGTCGCAATTGGAACGTCGCGCTTTGGCGGGGTCGAGGCGCTGGCTGCACGGGTGCGCGGCGCACTTGCTGCCGGTCGCCAGGCGATGGAAGCCTGCGAACAGGATATGTGGGCTGATGTGCGCCGGCGACGCGCCTTCGGCGCTGCGCATACCGGACCAAATCCGCCCGATCCGCTGGGGGCGCCGTATGAACGCTGAAATCCTGGCGGTCGGTTCGGAGTTGCTGCTCGGTGAGACGGTCGATACCAACAGCGCCTATCTGGCGCGGCAACTGGCGTCGATAGGCATCGACCTGTTTCGCAAGTCGGTCGTCGGCGACAACGAAATGCGCATCGCCGCAGCCATTGACGAAGCGCTCAATCGCGCCGATCTTGTGATCTGCACCGGCGGGCTTGGTCCAACGGTCGATGATGTCACCCGTGAGGCAGTGGCGCGCGCCCTGCAACGACCGCTGGTGTTCCATCAGCACCTGCTCGATCAGATCGAGGCGCGTTTCCGCGCCTTCGGTCGGTCAATGCCGGAGAGCAACCGTCGGCAGGCGTATGTTCCTGAGGGTGCGCGCATTGTCGAAAATCCGCGCGGCACCGCTCCCGCCTTCATTGTTGAGGATGCTCGCGGTACTGTAGTGGTTCTGCCTGGCGTTCCTTCCGAAATGCGCTACCTGTGGGAGAACGCCATTCTGCCGTACCTGCGCGACGAACGCGGCGAAACCGGGGTCATCCTGGTGCGCACACTCCACGCCGTCGGTCTCGGCGAGAGCGTGATCGGTGAGAGGCTTGCCGACCTGATGGTTCAGACGAATCCGACGCTCGGCATTTCTGCCAAGCGCGCCCAGTATGAATTGCGCATCGGCGCCAAAGCCAGCAGTCGCGCAGCCGCCGAAACGATGATCGCACAGGTCGAGGCGGTCATCCGTGAGCGCCTCGGTTCGCATCTGCTTGGTGATGAACGGCTCGATCAGACCGTCGCCCGAATGCTCCGCGAGCGCGGGAAGACGCTTGCGCTGTATGAGGGCGCGGTGACGGCGCCGCTCTACCGTGCATTGAGCAAAGAAGCGCTCGAAAGCGTGCGCGGGGTTATCATGCATCCCACCGACATCCCGGCTGATGATGATGCAGCGCAGAGTCTTGCGCGCACTGGCGCCGTTGATGTGCGTCATCGCTGGCGCACCGACATCGGACTGGCGTTGCAACCGTCCGGTTTGATCGCCTCTGATGGCTTCGCAATGGTATGCGTGGCAATTGCGCACGCCAGCGGGGTCGATGAATGGCAACGCCGCTTCGATATGCGAAGTGACGATGTCTGGGACTTTGCCGGAACAATGGCGCTCGATGCGCTGCGCCAGCACCTTGTGTCAGCATAGGTGATGGTCGCTCTCGCCGTTCTTGCGTGACTGCATGGATCTTCGCACTGCTATCCGAACTGTCCACAGCGACCCGCTCTGGTGGCGCAAAATCCTGACAGGCGGCGCGTTAATCATGTCGATCGTTGGTGCGCCGTTTGCCGGCGGGTGGATTATCGAGTATATCGATAATTCACGGAAAGGGTATGCCACGCCGCTGCCTCCCTGGTTCGACTGGTCGACGCGCTGGATTATGGGCATGTTCGCCTGGATCATCGATTTTCTGTTCTATGTGATGCCGCTCATGATCGCAGGCGTTCTCTTCTTCTGCGTTGCATTTTCAGCAGTGTTGAGCAACTCGCCCGGTCTTGCCGGGCAATTGTTCGCAGTGGTGGGCGCCATTCTCGCTCTTTACCTGACATTCGTCTTTCTGAGCAGCGTTTCGATGGTGGGGCGTCTGATCTATGTGCAGGACGCTTCGCCGGAGCACGCCATGAGCATGCGCGCCATGCGCGAGGCGTTGCGCCCCGGAGCGCGCGCTGTGTATTTTCGCGCCCGCCTGGCGTCGCTGCCCGCATACCTGCCGGCAGTCGCGCTCGGTGCGCTGACGTTCCTGGCTGCCAGTCGTTTGACCATTCCCGGTACGTTGCTGATTGTGGCGCTGCTGATCTGGTTGACGTTGAGCGCGTTGCTGTATGCGCATCTCATCGTCGTCCAGATCTATGTTGCCGCAGAACGCGAACTCGAACGGCGGGGACTGGCTCGTGCCCGTGAGTTAGTGTAAAAAGGAGAAGGAACGATGGAGATTGGCAAGGCGTTCACCTTTGTGACCGAAGACGAACAGTGGATCACCAAGGTGCTGATCGGCGGTCTCATTCAATTCGTGCCATTGTTGGGAACAATCGCTATTCTGGGGTACTCCTACCGTGTGGCGCAGAATGTGGCGCGCGGCAATCCGCGTCCGCTGCCAGCGTGGGGCGAGTTTGGCGACTTCCTGGGACGGGGTTTCTTGGCGCTGATCATCCAGATCGTGTATCTGCTGCCATTCATCGTGCTCTATGGCGTTTTTTTGTTCTTGACAGTTGCAGGTGCAGCGGCAGCAGAAGATTCGGAGGCAGTCGCTGGGGTTCTCGGTTTGCTCGGTGTTGTGCCTCATTCCGCTCCAGTTGGTCGTAGCGCTGGTGTGCGGCTTTGCATCGCTGGCGGCGATTATGCGCTACCTGGCGACCGACTCGCTCGGTGAGGCGTTCAAGTTTGGCGAGGTGATCGCAACCCTGCGCAATCATATTGGGTCGTTTCTGATGATTCTGGTTGTAGGCATCCTGGCAGGTCTGGTGGCCGGTCTGGGTGTGATCGCCTGCGGTATCGGCGTTCTCTTTACCGGGTTTTATGCGCAGTGCGTGATCGGACACGTGATCGGTCAGGCGATGCAGCGCATCTTCCCGCCCCAGCAACCGGTCTATGCCGCGCCCGGCTACTACGGTCCGCCGCCGGGATACGGTCCTCCGCCGTCATACTGATGAAGCCTGCACGTTTGCGCCACGCATTCAACTGGCGTGAAGCGCTCTACCCTGCCAACCTGCTGACGCTTGCGCGTCTGCTGATGTTGCCGGCTGCGCTGCATGCGATGCAGCGACCGGAGCAACGCTGGCGCGCGCTGGGCATTCTTGGCGCAGCGATGTTCACCGACGCTGTTGACGGCGCGATTGCGCGCCGACGGCATGAGGTGTCGCCGCTGGGGAAACTGCTCGACCCGGTCGCCGATAAGGTGATGATCGACGCAACGGCGGTGACCCTCTCGCGGGTGCGCGGTTTTCCGTGGTGGGCGACGACGCTCATTCTGGGGCGCGATGTTGCGATCATCCTGGGCGGCTTGTTGATCTACCGTCGGCGACGGATCATTGCGACGGCGCATCCTGCCGGGAAAGCAACGACGCTGGCGCTGACGCTGGCAATGTTACTCTACATCGCCGATAGTCCGCGCAGCGGGCGCCCTGCGCTGTATGCGGCGATGGCACCCTTTGCCATCTCGGCGTTCGTCTACCTGCGCCAGTTGATCCAGGCGACCGGCGAGGCGTCCGATTGATCCCATGGGTTGAACAACCGGTACGGAGGAAGAAGTGCCGCTCGCTCTGATCGTCCATGGCGGCGCATGGGACATTCCCGACGACGAGGTGGCGCCGCACCTGGCAGGATGCCGTCGCGCGCTGGCTGCCGGATGGGAAGCGCTGACGAACGGTCGCAGCGCGCTCGATGCTGTTGAGATTGCAGTGCGTATCATGGAGGACGATCCGACGTTCGACGCTGGCGTCGGTTCGGTGCTCAACCGTGATGGTCTGGTTGAACTCGATGCCGCAATCATGGACGGCGCGACGTTACGATCAGGCGCCGTCGCAGCAGTGCGCGGCATTCGCAACCCGATCTCACTGGCGCGTCGCGTCCTCGAAAGCGAAGCGGCGCTGCTGGTTGGTCGCGGCGCCGAACGCTTCGCCGATACGGTGGGCATTGAACGGTGCGCCGACGAGGATATGATCGTGCCGCGTGAACGCGCCCGTTGGGAAGAACTGTGCCGTCTGGCTGCGTACCGCACGCCGGACGCCTTTCAGCGCCCGCCGGGTGAGGTTGCCGGTCTGCGCGGCATCGTAGCGGGTGGTGATCACGCGCCCGACCAACCCGGTTTGCGCATCCAGCACCCCGGCGACACTGTCGGCGCTGTGGCGCTCGACCGCTACGGGAACCTGGCTGCCGCCGTCTCGACCGGCGGCACGCCATTCAAACTGCCGGGTCGCGTCGGTGATACGCCGTTGATCGGCGCCGGTCTGTACGCCGATGTGCAGACCGGCGGATGCGCATCGACCGGATGGGGCGAGTCGATCATAAAGGTATTACTGGCAAAGACCGCCACCGATTTCCTGGGCGCCGGGTACGCGCCCGTCGAGGCGGCGCGCGCTGCAATCGAACGGCTCGAACAACGTGTCCATGGATTAGGGGGCGTCATCCTGATCGACGTGCGCGGTCGGGTAGGATATGCGTTCAATACGCCGCGGATGGCGTATGCGTATCGTGTCGAAGGTGGAGCAGAAGTCGCAGGAGTATGAACGATGAGCAGTGATCTGGAAACCCGATTCACGGCTGCAGCGGAAGCAGCCACGCGCCTGCCGAAGCGTCCCGACAACGAAACAATGCTGCAACTCTACGCACTCTACAAACAGGCGACCGTCGGCGACGTCAGCGGATCGCGTCCGGGAGGACTGGATTTCGTCGGACAGGCGAAGTACGACGCATGGGCAAAACTCAAAGGGGTTGCGAAGGATGCGGCAATGCAGCGGTATATCGATCTGGTCGAGCGGTTGAAGGCGGGGCGGTAGGATGGCTGGATGCCGAAAAGGGTCGAGACGGGATCATCCCCGTCTCGACATATTTTTCCGATCTGGACACGTGGTTGCGACAACGCACGACAATGCGCTTGAACGTGATTGAGAAACCCGTCGGACAAAAGGGATGTGC
>AFSR01000720.1_pt1 | contig 11993 bp, 12 predicted proteins | sample 296848 | NCBI WGS metagenome assembly AFSR01 (sample SAMN02954305, study PRJNA68063) | hot springs metagenome | biome: terrestrial; feature: Mushroom and Octopus hot springs; material: microbial mat core samples; isolation source: Yellowstone National Park Mushroom and Octopus hot springs ...
GAGCCTGCGGGCTGATGGAGAGTGAGCAATAAATCCGCCATCCCGCGCCAGCCGTGGGGCTAATGCCCTCGGCTCTGCGAGGCGAAGCCCGCCTGCGCGGGCGAGAGCGGAATGATTACTCAAAGACCATCATTTCGGTCTTCGCTCCGCGTGCTCCGCGTCTCGGCGGTGAACAATACATCCACCGCAGCGACGCTGAGGGCGCGGAGAGGCGGAGCGCAGCGTTTACACGGACGGTTGGACGGGGCTGCACCTGTCGCCGCACGCGGGCGCCGCGCGCGATACGGTCAAGTCCAGACTATTCCAGACAAAACTTATCAACATCCGCGCCCATCCGTTGCATCCGTGCCGATCCGTGTTCTATTCTGCCATCCACACCCCCTTGCAGCGCGAAACCGGCACAGCTACGGCAGTACAGCGGGCGCAGCGCAACACACAGCGACACACAATGCGCAGTTCTAGTTCTCAGTTCTCAGTTCTTGGTTCTCAGTTCTCAGTTCTTGGTTCTTGGTTCGTAGTTCTTGGTTCTCGGTTCTCATCCCCTTCGCATTGTGTGGACGAACGCAGCGAGTCTGTGGTACTATACCAGCACTATGTTGTGCTTTCATTCACAAGCTCGACGGTGGCTTGCAGTCGGTGCGCTCGTCGCACTCCTGGCATTGACCGTCGCGCCGTCCGCCTTGGCGCACGTCGGTGACGCGGGACCGGTGCAGACCATTGTGATGGACGCCGGTCCCTACGAACTGGCAGTCACGATGACCATTCCGCCGGCGCTTCCCGGTCCGTTGCTGGTCGATATTGCGCCGGACGGCGAACCATTCCCGGAGACGGCTGAGGTGCGCCTGACGCGCTACGGCAGTCCGTTTCCTGAACAACCCGCCGCGCGGGTGTCGCTCGCCGGTGTGCTCAGCGCAACCACGCGCCTCGACATCGACGCTCCCGGTGATTGGGAAGTGGAAATCATTGCGCGAGGCGGTCCTGGCGAAGGGAAGATGCGTATCCCCGTCACCGTCTTTCAGCCGCCGTTGCCGCCGACAACCATTCCGCTGGCGGTTGCGCTTGGTGTGCTGATCATCAGTCTGCTGGCAGGCGCCGCAGTCGGGTCTGGCAGTCGCCATACCCGCCCTGGCTTCGCCGGAGCACTGCGGTTCCTGAATTACACTGCATTTGCATCGGCGGTTACGTCGGCAGTGCTCGCCTGGTTGCAGTTCACACCGCTTGAGGCGTCATCCCCGTCGGTTCCCATGTACAGCGGCGGCGCTCCGCATGTCAATCTCCTGCTGGCGACGGAACCACCAACGTTGACGGCAGGCGAGCCAATGATTCTCACCCTCGACCTGCGTGATGGCGCCACCGGTCTGCCTGCTGATGACCTCTCGCCACACCACGATGCACTGCTCCACCTGGCGGTGGTTGACGAAAGTGGCGGCTTTTTTGCGCACGTGCATCCTGCCCGTCTCGCGCCAGGATTGTACGCCGTCACAATGACGCCTGATCGCGCCGGTGCGTACACGGCATACGCCGAGTTGATGCGGCATGGCGGCAGTTTGCAGGTCGTCACCGGGCGCTTTGCGGTTGGCGGGGTGCTGCAGGTGCACGACGACCAGGCACCTGGTCTGGGGGTGCGAACCGTGGATGATCTGACGGTTGAGGTGCGCGCGCAGCCAGCGCCGTTGCACAGCGGTCAGTTGACGACCCTCTCATTGATCGTGAGCGATGCGAGCGGTCCGGTGCGCGATCTGGAACCCTGGCTCGGCATGGGCGGGCATCTGATGATGCGTCACACTGAAGCAGCGCTGTTCAGCCATATCCACGCCGCAGCGCCAATAGCGATGCCGGGCAGCGCGTTGCGGTACGGTCCGGAATTGCGCTTCGTGCATAGTTTCCCGCGCCCTGGCGTGTATCAGGCGTGGTTCCAGTTTCGCCGCGCCGGTCGGGTCATAACCGTGCCGGTGACGCTGGATGTGGCTGCAAACCCGGGCCGTTGAGGAACGGAGCAGGACTGCCCATGATCCACCGTCTGCCACGCCGTCGCGCATTCATCGCCCTCACACTCATCGCAACGCTGATCCTCGCCGCGTGCGCATCCGACGGTCCATCGACTGTTCAAACCTTGAGTTATAATGTCACCCTGACTCTGGACGAGCGTCGGGTTGGCGAGTATCCTGCCATCATCACCATCGAGCATCGTGAGGGAATGCAACCCGGTCCTATCGAATCGGTCAGCGTCGTGCCGATGATGCGTCAGCACGGTATGGCATCACCAGAAGTCGTGGCGCAGCCGTTGCCGGACGGACGCTACCGGGCGGAGGGGTTGCTCTTCTCGATGGATGGCGACTGGCAGATCGAAGTGTATATTGACCGGAGCGATGCCCGCGAAATTGCTACGTTTCAGGTGCGAATCTGGCCCTGAGCGACTGGTTCCTTGCCCGATCAGGGTTTACAGGTCGGGCAAAGGCGCGCCGGAACGCAGAACGTCGCTGATCGCTCCCAACTAACGCTCCCCTTGAACAGAGACCTGTCTTCCTAATCTCCGTCTGATCTGGAAAGGCTCGACCTATGACCAGGACCGTCGTACTTGCAGGCGCACTGGATACCAAAGGTAGAGAGTTCGCATTCGTGCGCGACCTGATCGCGCAGCGCGGGTTACAGACACTGGTGATCGATTTCGGCGTCATGGGTGAACCGGCATGTTCGCCTGATATTTCGCGCGCCGAAGTAGCAGCGGCGGGGAATGGCGATCTGGCGACGCTGGCGGATGGCAACCACAAAGATGAAGCCATGCGGGTGATGGCGGAAGGGCTGGCAAAGATCGTGCGGCGTCTTATGACGAAGGGCGGCTGCACGGTATGCTGAGCATGGGCGGCTCGGGCGGCACATCGATTGCAACGGCTGCAATGCGTACCTTGCCGGTCGGCGTGCCCAAGGTGATGGTTTCGACCGTCGGCGGCGGTGATGTGTCGGCGTATGCGGGCACGAAGGATATCACCTTCATGCCGTCGGTTGTCGATGTGGCCGGCATCAATCGTATCAGTCGCACGATTTACACGAACGCTGCCGGCGCCATCAGCGGTATGGTGAGTATGGAAGCGCCGCAGACGCAGCGTGATGCGCCGTTGATCGTCGCGTCTTACTTGGGCAACACCACCGCAGCGGTGGATCACGCCCGCATTCTTCTCGAAGAAGCCGGGTATGAAGTCCTCGTCTTCCACGCGACCGGCACAGGTGGCAGAGCGATGGAAGGGTTGATTACTGATGGGTATATCACTGCATCACTCGACATAACAACAACAGAACTTGCCGATGAGGTCTGCGGCGGTGTATTGAGCGCCGGACCGCAGCGCTGCCTGGCTGCGGCGCACGCTGGCATTCCGACAGTGCTGGTTCCGGGGTGCGTCGATATGGCAAACTTCTGGGGCATCGACACGGTTCCTGAAACGTATCGTGGGCGTAAACTCTATCGGTGGAACCCGAACGTTACCCTGATGCGCACCAGCGTCGAAGAAAATGTCGCCATTGGCGCCATGATTGCCCGTGCCGCGAATGAGTCGCGTGGCCCGGTGGCAGTCCTGATCCCGCTCAAAGGGGTCTCGATGCTGGATAGCCCCGGCGGCGAGTTCTGGGATCCTGACGCCGATCAGGCGTGTTTCGCGACGATCAGGAAGAATCTCAGACCCGACATTCCGTATATCGAAATCGATGCGAATATTAACGATCCAGCGTTTTCCGGTCAGGTCGCGCGAACGCTGCTGGACCTGATCGCGCAGAGCCGTCAGGAGGCATAATAATGGCATTCACACGCGAGGAAATTCTCCAGCGCTTGCGCGCACAGATCGCTGCCGGTAAACCGATTGTCGGCGCAGGCGCTGGTACAGGGATTTCTGCCAAATTCGCAGAAGCAGGGGGCGCGGATATCATTATCATCTATAACTCAGGGCGCTATCGCATGGCGGGACGGGGATCACTGGCAGGGCTGATGCCGTATGGTGATGCGAATGCCATTGTGCTTGAGATGGCAAACGAGGTGTTGCCGGTTGTGAAGCATACGCCTGTGCTTGCGGGGGTGTGTGGCACCGATCCGTTTCGCCTGATGCCGGTGTTTCTCAAACAGTTGCGTGAGATTGGCTTTTCGGGCGTGCAGAACTTCCCCACCGTCGGGCTTATCGACGGCAATTTCCGCGCGAACCTGGAAGCCACCGGGATGGGGTACGACAAAGAGATCGAAATGATCCATCTGGCGCACCAGATGGACCTGTTTACGTCACCGTATGTGTTCGATCCCGATCAGGCGCGCGAGATGGTGCGCGCCGGCGCCGATCAACTGGTGGCGCACGTCGGGTTGACCACCTCAGGAAGCATTGGCGCTGGCGTTGCTCTGACCCTCGACGAAGCCATCGAGCGGGTGATGGAGATCGCTGAGGCTGGACGTCAGGTGCGATCCGACATCATTGTGATCTGTCACGGCGGACCGTTCGACGAACCCGAACAGGTCGGCATGGCACTGCGCCGTATGCCGGGAATCGCCGGATTCTTCGGCGCTTCGAGCATCGAGCGCCTGCCGACGGAACGCGCCATCCGCGCGCAGGTCGAGGCGTTCAAGAGTCTGATGCTTGCCCGGTAGAACACTCTCAATCCAAAGGCAGGTGATTAATAAAACATCTCACTGCTCTCGTCGTGTGCATCGCTCTGTGTATCAGTGCGTGCGGATCGCTTCCATCGCCCCTCTCCCAACCGACCGCAGCGCCGGTTAGAGGATAATGTCGGATCATTCACCTAATGAGATGCGATCCGATCAGCCAGTCACGTTGTTACCATGAATGTTCCGTATTCTGCCGCGCCCGTATCCCTTGTTCTCCAGCACCCTTCTCCTACAAGGGGAGAGATCTTCTATCCGAGGCGAGGGGGTGAGGGTCGCTTTTCTGGTTGCTTTCGTCGTGTTGAGCGACTTGACAGATAGAGAGGCAGCAGTGTATAGTAGACACCGCACTGACCCCGGCACAACTGAATAAGCGTGTATGAGGGAGCTCGGAGGACCGGGCTGAGAGGATGGTCAAATCCACCATCGACCTCATGAACCTGATCTGGGTAATACCAGCGAAGGGAATACACGGTAGTAAAGCCAGCTCATGTCTGGCATTCACGCCACCCTTCGCAGGTGGCGTTTTTAGTTGGAGGAAGAGTATGTCACTACAAACTCGTTTCTACAAGTGGCTGCCGCGTCTGCAAGCTCCACCAACATGGGGAATTGATCCTGTTCCTGCCGAACATCGTCGCCTGCGATGGTTTGACATCTTCGTATTGTGGTCGAGTCTTGGCGTCGGATTACTGGTGTTGGAGCCGGTGCACTGTTGGTTCCTGGCTTGAGTTTGCCGCAAGCACTACTTGCTATTTTAGTCGGTACCGCAATTGGCACACTCTTGTTGGCATTAGTTGGGGTGTTAGGGAGTGATCACGGCGTGCCTACAATGGTTTTGCTCCGCCCCGTGCTTGGGCGACGAGGTTCTTATCTGGCGACAATTTTCAATATCGTGCAGTTAATTGGCTGGACGGCCTTCGAGCTGTGGGTGATCGGTTTGGCTGCCGATCAGGTGGGTCAGGCGCTATTTGGTTTTAGTAACCATTATCTCTGGGTGGCGGTCTTCTCAGTCTGGTGCACTCTGTTGGCCCTTGGCGGACCGCTGGTGGTCGTGCGGGAGTGGCTCGAGAAATTTGGGATTTGGATCGTCTACGGTGTGACCATTTGGATGACAGTCTACCTTTTTACCCGCTACGATATCATTGCGCTGCTTAACCGGCCGGGAACGGGAGAGATGCCGTTTTGGCTGGGAGTGGATTTGGTCGCGGCAATGCCGATCTCGTGGATCCCGCTCGTTGCCGATTATAATCGGTTTGTGCGTCGTTCGCGGGATAGTTTTTGGGGCACATATTTCGGCTTTGCCCTGACCAATGTCTGGTTTTATACGCTTGGCGCTCTCTTCTTGTTAACGGCGAACGTAAGCGAACCTAGGCCTGATCATCTCATCACCGCAATTATGGCCATGACCGGTGGCATTGTGGCACTTGCGGTCATCCTGGTTGATGAAACCGACAATGCGTTTGCCGACATCTACTCGGCAGCTGTTTCAATTCAGAACATTTTCCCACAAATCAGTCAACGTCTCTTGATCGTGATTATTGGTGCAGTTGGCTTCTTATTTGCAATATCTCTCACAATGAGTGAATACTTCAACTTCTTGCTCCTCATCGGTTCGCTCTTTGTGCCGCTGTTTGGCATTGTACTGGCCGACTATTTTGTCATTCGCCAGCGGGCGTCGGATCAGACTGCCCTTGTGGGTGATCGGCGCCTGGAGTGGCAAGGGGGCGGATTGGCGGTGTGGCTGGTTGGGATACTGGTCTATCAGGCGATTACACAATGGGCGCCACAGATCGGGGCAAGCATTCCGAGTTTTGTCATTACCTTTCTGCTTTACACGGGTTTGCGCCTGGTTCGACAACAGCGCCTGACTCGCGTCCCCTATTGAGTGGCACAGGAGGTTTGGATGTTTCGCAGATGGGTTTTGATGCAGGCGATTCTTCCGGTAGTGATGGTGGTGGCGCTGGTGGCGTGTGGTGGTTCTCAACAGCCCCAGGTTCAGCAGCCCACGGCGCCAGCAGTGCAGGCAACCGATGTACCGCAACCAACTGTAGCGCTGGCTCCAACGAACGCGCCAACCGCAGCCCCCCGGACTGGAGGGAAACTCACAATTCTCTCCTGGCAGGCGGTAACGACGCTTAACCCGCATCTGGCGACCGGCGTCAAGGACTTTAACGGCGCTACGGTTATGCTTGAACCACTGGCTCGCTACAATGAGCGGGACGAACTGGTTCCATTTCTGGCGGCTGAAATTCCGACCATTGAGAATGGTGGTATTGCCGCCGACGGTACCAGCGTGACCTGGAAGATCAAGCCGGGCTTGAAGTGGTCAGACGGCAGTGATTTCACAATTGACGACATCATTTTTACCTGGCGTTATTGTACGGATGAGGCTACGGGTTGTACCAATAAAACATCATTCGATCCGATTGCCAACATCGAGCCGATCGACGATACCACCTTCAAGATTATATGGAAGGAGCCAAATCCCAATCCATACATCTCCTTTGTTGGTTCGTCAGGTATGATCTTGCAAAGGAAGCAATTTGCGAACTGTATCGGCGCCGCAGCGAATACCAGTGCGGAGTGTCAGGCGGCGAATCTCGCTCCGATTGGGACCAATGCCTGGAAATTACGCGAGTTCCGTCCCGGTGATACGGTGATCTACGAGCGCAACCCCTTTTATCGCGATGCCGATAGCGTCTTCTTTGATACGGTCGAGATCAAAGGGGGTGGCGACGCCGCCTCGGCAGCGCGTGCCGTCTGTACGACGGCGGAAGCCGATTTTGCCCTGAACCTGCAAGTTCCCAAGGCGGTACTGGAGCCGATCCTGGCCGGTGGCAACTGTGATGTGATTGCCGGTGGATCGACCGGCGGTGTGGAGCGGATTGTGATCAACTTTGCCAATCCCGATCCGGCGTTGGGCGATAAGCGCAGCGAGCCTGATCAACCCCATCCGTTCTTGACCGATCCGGCAGTACGGCGGGCGATTGCCCTGGCGATTGATCGCAAGGCGATCGCCGAGCAGCTTTACGGTCCAACTGGTGCGCCGACCTGTAATCTGCTCGTTGTACCCGCAAGTGTCAATTCACCCAACACGACGTGTGAGCGCAATGTCGAAGAAGCCAGACGCATTCTGGACGAGGCTGGCTGGGTGCTCAAGGGTTCAGTGCGCGAGAAGGATGGTATCAGGCTGATCGTTACTTTCCAGACCAGCGTTAATACCTTGCGTCAGAGCACGCAATCAGTCATTAAGGCGAATCTGGCTGAGATTGGGATTCAGGTTTACCTCAAGGCTATCGATCCTGCCGTCTTCTTCAGTGGTGATCCGGGTAATCCTGATACCCTGAACAAGTTCTACGCCGATCTCCAAATGTATACCTTTGGCCCAGCCTCACCTGATCCGCAGTCATATCTGGAGGGTTGGATCTGTGCCCAGGTTTCATCGGCGGCTAACCGCTGGAACGGTAACAACGTCAGTCGCTATTGCAATCCGGCATACGATGCGCTCTTTGAGCAATTGAAGACCGAGTTCGATCCACAACGTCGGACACAATTGGCTATTCAGATGAACGACCTGTTGGTGAACGACATCGTAGAAATCCCGTTGATCAACCGGTATACGCCAGCGGTCAAGCTGAAGAACCTGACGGGTCCAACGTTCAACACCTTTGACAGCAGTCTTTGGAACATTGCTACCTGGAGGCGAATACCGTAAGCAGGCGCATGTGTTGTTTCTCAAGCCGAACGCCAGCAGACCGCCTGCCAGTCCCCGCTGCGGCGGATGCCGTCTCTTGCAGGGGCAGGTTTTTTGGAAGCCCCTGCGTGCCATCTCCCGTTTCAGGCATCGGGACGACCAAACGCCCCCTTCTCCCCTTGTGGGATTCAAGGGCGGACAGAAAATATGTGCGATACAAACCTCGGACAGCATCATAACGCGGTAGACTTGCCTCAGATTCGCCCCTCTCCCGCAGTGCAGGAGAGGGGTCGGGGGTGAGGGCGGATTGCCCATTGCAACGCCAGAAAACGCATCTTTGCTCAAACGTTCTGTCCGCTCCTAAACCTTGTGGGAGAAGGGGGTTGGGGGACGCCCACAGAGGTAGGTTTTCTGGGAAGCCCCTGCGTGCCATCTCCCGTTTCAGGCATCGGGACGACCAAACGCCCCCTTCTCCCCTTGTGGGAGAAGGGGGTTGAGGGGATGAGGGGAAAAAGCGCACGGGGATACAGAAAACCGCCCCTGGAAGCATTCCTTTCAGAATCACAACCTGAACGTCACCGTCAGGCGTCCGAACTGGAGGCGTGCGCCATCTTTCAGCGGATGCGGCGCCCCCGGCTCGATCCGCACGCCATCGACCCGCGTATAGTTCGTGCTGCCGAGATCAACAATGGACCACTGTTCGCCGCTCCTGATCAGCCGCGCGTGCTGACGGCTTACGCCGCCGCTCTCGCCGCCAAACGGAGTCAGGTCGATCTCCGGGTGGATGCCGCTGATCGGGTCTTCCCGCCCGATGGTAATCTCCGGTCTGTCCATGGGAACCGGAATTTCGCCCACCCCGTTATCGAAAACGAGGCGTGGTCCGGCTGGAGGGATATGCATCGTCGCGCCCGGTAGAAAATCAGCAGGAGGCGAGGTCACCGTTGCAGCCGTATCAGGTGTGTGCGGCACGGCGCGGAGCAACGGCGCAGTGAACGAGACGGAGCGACCGGTTCTGCGGTGAACGGTGGCGGGGCGGCGATCTCCATTGCTGCTGGCGCAGGCGGCGCAATGGGTCGTCGGGGGTGGTGCAACCGGCGCAGATGGTGCAGCGGATGGCGCCGGTGCAGCAGCAGGTGAAACGCCAAGCGCTGCCAGTTCTGCTTCGGCTTTGGCGAGCGCCTGGCGCGCTTCCGCCAGGGCAAGTGTGACGGCGTGGGGCGTCGCAGCGCCGAAGGTCGCCTGCAACTGCTCCAGTTGCTCGATAATCTTCTGCTGTTTTGCGATTTCATCGTTGAGCGCTGCAACGACCGCCGGATCGACGGGCGGCGGCGGTGGTTGCAGAGTGTCGAGTTCCGTCTGCGCTCTGGCGAGCGCCTCACGCGCTTCCGCCAGGGCAATGGTGACGGCGTGGGGCGTCGCAGCGCCGAAGGTCGCCTGCAACTGCTCCAGTTGCTCGATAATCTTCTGCTGCTTTGCGATCTCGTCGAGCAACGCCTGGCGTCTGGCTTCATACTCCGCCTGCGCATCGGCGGGGGCAGGCGATGGCGCTGCCACTTCGACCGGCGGCGCAGGTGGAACCGGCGCAGGGGCTGCTTCGACCGACGGCGCGGGAGGAATCGGTGCGGGCGCTGCTTCGATCAGCGTTGCGCGGCGGCGCAGGCGGCTCGGCAGGCGGGGGCGCAGGAACCGACCACGGTGGTTCAGGCGCCGCAGCGGTCGGCGCATCGGCGATCGCCGTTGATGGCGCCGGTGCGAGCGTTGCGCCGCACGCATCGCAGAAGCGGTCGCCCGGCATGGTTTGATGACCGCAGGATGGGCAGATCGAACCCGCAACCGGCATCGACGCAGGCGCGATCATGGTTGGTGCATCCACGCTGACCGGCGCTGCTGCAGGAGGCGCCACTGCCGCAGGAGGCGCCACTGCGGTCAGGGCTGTCCCGCACTCTTCACAAAACGCCTGTCCGGGGAAGACGGTTGCACCGCAGTCGGGACAGGTCTGGACCGTCGCTACGGGTGGCGCCTGAAACGTGGGCGCTGATGCCTGCGGAATCGGACCACTCGGTTCGAGCCGCGATCCACACTGGTCACAGAAACGATTGACCGGGTCGTTGAGAGCGCCGCACGTTGGACACGTTATCATACCGATCCTCCGAATGCTTCAAGAGGCTATTCCTCGAGTTTTTGCGTCAGGCGACGGGTTGCATAGCGCAGTTCTTTCTGATTTTCGGCGCTGATCGCCTGCCCCTGTTCGAGATGCGCCGCCTGCTCGGAGACTTTCTGCGCCAGTTCAAGTTCTCCAAGATCGAGCAACCGTGTCGCAGCCGCGCGCAGTTTTTGCGTCGCGCCCGACAGGTTGCCGGCTTCTGCTTCAGCCAGCGCGCGTGTTTGCAATTTGAACGCCGTCACCTTTTCGACCAGATTCATCACACGCGGATCATACGCCGACGCAGTCGGGTCGGTCACGAACTCGAGCAGCAGGTCCTGTTTGACGACCTGTTCTGCGCCGCCAACCGGCGTGTAGTGAAGTTCCGCCTGGGCGATGCGAAAACTCCCCGCGTCGCGCGCCGGAACCATCAGATCGACAACGATGCTCGACGGTGTCTCTGCCTCGATGGCGCCGAGCCGCACGGCAATCTCACTGTCGCCGATTGGCTGGTAGCCAAGATTGGCGATCACAGGACTGGCGCGGTAGACGGCGCGCGGCGTTGCGTCACGCACCAGGCGCAACAACAGACGTGCGTCGCGGGCAACCGTTCCCTGTGCTGTGCGGACTGCATGCTGAAAGAACGTCGTGATCTGCGCCGGATCGGCGATGTAGTCTGAAATGCCGCCGGTCGCTTCGGCAATATCGTCGAGCAACGCTTCGTTCCATTCAGCGCCGAGACCCAGGGCCGTGATCCGCACCCCATCACGGGCGAGTTCCTGGGCGAGTGCGCGGCAACGATCCTCATCACCCCATGTCTGCCCGTCGGTCAGCAGCAGCATCGCCCCGACACGTCCGGGGTCATGGTTCTTGCGCAGTTCCACAATACCCGCCGCCATCCCGCCCGACATCGCCGTGCCGCCAGCTTCTTCGATGGCATCGACCTGTGCAATCAGCGTCGCTTTGTCGGTGGCAAACGTCGCAGGAACCAGCGTTTGCACGGTGTCGTCGAACAGCACAATCGCAACAATGTCCTGCGGGGTCAGGGTCTCGATCACCCGTTTGACGGCATCCTTCAGCGCCGCAAGTTTGGCGCCCTGCATCGACCCGGAGCGGTCGAGCACCAGGCAGAAATTGAGCGGCATTTTCTCCGCAATCGCCGCCGCCTGCGCTTCGATAAGCAGATAGGCGACCTGTGGAACCTTGCTGGCAACCAGCGGTGCGCGTCCCCAGGTGCACGTAAGCGTTATGCCGGTATTCATCCTGCTTCACTCCCTCTCGCAACGTTCAATCCGCAACCGGTTAGACGCTATGCCGTTCTGAATCGTTGCACCCCTGACCATCGAGTGCGGTTTAGCTGTTTCCCCCTCCAACAACGAAAATGACACAGCAGAGCAAGCCGGTCGCCAGTCCGGTAGCGACGGCAATCGTTGCGTGTTGCCGCCCCTTGAGCGTTTGTGCTGTCGCAGGGGAGAACAACGCGATCAGACCGAGCAGGAAGGCAATCGGTCCTGTTGCAA
>AFSR01000663.1_pt1 | contig 11974 bp, 10 predicted proteins | sample 296848 | NCBI WGS metagenome assembly AFSR01 (sample SAMN02954305, study PRJNA68063) | hot springs metagenome | biome: terrestrial; feature: Mushroom and Octopus hot springs; material: microbial mat core samples; isolation source: Yellowstone National Park Mushroom and Octopus hot springs ...
CCAGCGCTGTATACCTTGCTGGCGCCATTGTTTCACCTCGCCACCATTGGGTTGATCGTACTGATTGCGCTGCGTCCTGCCTCTGCCGGTCGCGTCCTGGCAGCGTATATGGGGGTGAATTACCTGGTGATCGGGTGGGTTCAGTCGCAGGGTGTCACCGAGTCTTACGGGTATGTCGTGCAGACGGGCAACCTGGTTGCCTGTGCGCTGCTGGGGGTGATGTGGCTGGCGGTATCCTTTCAGAACCGTCTCAACATTTCGTTCAACAACCTGGATTGGCGCCACTATCTGGTGCTGCCGCTTGCGCTGCTGGCATTCTGGTCGCCAGCTGCGGTCATCGACGGTGTCGTGTACCCCGACTTCAATCCGATCCTGCTGCTCACCTCACCGGCATATGGTCTCTCGTACTGTCTGACGACGCCGGTCTTCCTGTTTTTGCTGATCGTTGCGCTGCCGAACGTTCCGCCGCTTGCCTATCGCATCACCGCATTCAATGCGCTGCTCTACGGTCTCGTCAATATGATGTCGTGGTTCGATCCGACAGTGTGGTGGATGGGGGCGTTGCACGTCCCGTTGCTGGCACTGTCGATTGTGGCGCTGATTCTGGTGCGGCGTCAGGCGCCGGTTGCCTGACCTGATCCCCGCGTGTGACGCGCTCCTGTGTCTCTCTGTTGCTCAGATACCACTCAGCGTTGTCGAAACGCAACCATGGGTTAAGAAACGACGACACTATGTCGGATCAGGTTCAGATACGGTATACTACACCTTGAACGGAGCAGTCTGTTCGCGTCTGGTGTGCCGCTGACGACGGTGTCTGCGCACATGTGCAATACCTCTCAACACGCGTGGGCGTCCGTGTCGTGTGCGGCAGCGGGCGCAGTGGCGCGTGTTTTTTTTCCGACGGCACAGCACGATGCCACGCGCCGATTGCCAGCGAGGAAGGAGGAATCGCTATGGCAGCGGAACTGACGATCAGTTGCATCAAGGCTGATGTCGGTGGGTTTGTCGGGCATTCGGCGATCCATCCGGCGTTGCAGGACGAAGCCGGGCGGCAACTGGAGATCGCGCGTCGTCGCGGTATGTTGATCGATTTCCACGTCACTGCGTGCGGTGATGACCTGGGGTTGCTAATGACCCATCGTCTGGGGATCGACAACCATGAGGTCCATCGGCTTGCCTGGGATGTATTCGATATCTGCACCCGTGTGGCGAAGGAACTGAAACTGTACGGCGCCGGACAGGACCTGCTGAAGGACGCATTTTCCGGCAACGTGCGCGGGATGGGTCCGGGGATCGCCGAAATGACGATTGTTGAGCGTCCATCGGAGCCGATCATTGTCTTCTTCGCCGACAAAACCAGCGCAGGGGCGTGGAACCTGCCGCTTTTCCGCATGTTCGCCGATCCGTTCAACACGGCGGGTCTGGTGATTTCACCGGCGATGCACGACGGGTTTCGCTTCCGCGTGCTGGATGTCAGGAAGGGCACGACGATCACCCTCAGCACGCCGGAAGAGATGTACGACCTGCTGGTCTTCATTGGCGCACCGGGGCGCTACGTCGTCGAAAGTGTGACGGCGAAGAGCACCGGCGCGATTGGTGCGGTTTCGTCAACGCAACGACTGGCGCTGATTGCCGGGCGCTATGTCGGGAAGGACGACCCGGTGTGCATCGTGCGGGCGCAGGGCGAGTTCCCGGCGGTCGGCGAGGTGCTGGAGCCATTCACCATGCCGCACATCGTCGAGGGGTGGATGCGCGGATCGCACTACGGTCCGCTGATGCCGTGTCGTGTGGGAGACGCCCATCCGGGGCGCTTTGACGGACCGCCGCGGGTCATTGCGTTAGGGTTCCAGATCGCCGAGGGACAGTTGATCGGACCGCGGGATATGTTCGATGATCCCAGTTTTGATGAGGCGCGTCATTTGTGCAACGTCATCGCCGATCATCTGCGCCGTCATGGACCGTTCGAGCCGCATCGTCTGCCGATGGAAGAAATGGAGTACACCACGCTTCCAGAGGTGATGAAAAAACTGGCAGACCGCTGGCAACCGGTGAATGGTCATGCGGTGAGCGGCGAAGTGGTGGAGACGTTGCCCGCCAGCGTTGCATTGTGATTGAAAGGAGGGGGCAATGCCGATCCGTGACTGGAGACATGCTGAGGAGCGTGCCGCGCACCTGATCGATGATCGTCAACATTATGTGGAAGGGGCGATCATCGACTGGCTGATCCGCACCGGGCAGTGGGATCCGCAGGCAGAGGAAAAGATCCGCGCCTGGCTCGAACGTCAGGCGGCGGAACTGGCTGAGCAGCAGCGGCAGGCGCGCAGTTAAACATCGAAGATCAACGCATCTTCTGTGCCGTGCGGCGACTCGGCCAGGATGTCACCTGTCGGGCTGACAACCATTGCGCCGCCGAATGATGCTTCGGGCTGCGTGGGGTCTTCCAGTGCATTGACGATCAACGCCGTCACCTGCAGGGTTCTGACGGCATCCGCGTATGCCTGACGCTCCTCACGCAGCCAGCGCTCCGTGTCGGGGGATGTTCCATCGAAACTGCGCGCCAGCGGAACAACCACAATGTCTGCGCGGCTGCCGAGCATCGTCCGGGCACGCTCATCGAACAGATCGCCGCATATCAGGATCGCCAGCCTGCCAGCCGCCGTATCCACGATGTGAATGTCGTCACCGGCGGCAAGGGGAGGCTGCTCGCTCATTTTGCGCTGTACAAGCGCCAGACGACCGGATGGCTCCACCAGGACGGCGGAACTGTACCACCCTTCCGTCGCGCACTCCAGCATCCCAAAGCAGATAGCGCAACAATACGTCCTCGCCAGCGCCGCAACTATCGCCGTCGTCTCACCGGGTATCGGCGTGGCGTACTGTTCGAGATCGTGTGGCTCATACAGATACCCGGTGAATGCGCATTCCGGCAAACAGATCAGATCGGGAGCATACCGCGCCACTTCTGCCAGTCGTTGCCGGAAATGCTGCAGATTCACCGAAGGATTTCGAGGCTCGATTTTCAGTGGAAGAAGACACACACGCATGGTTCGCGGTTCTCGGTTCCTGGTTCTCGGTTCCTGGTTCTCGGCGGTTCCTGGTTCCTGGTTCCTGGTTCCTGGTTCCTGGTTCGCGGTTCGCGGTTCCTGGTTCTCGGTTCCTGGTTCTTGGTCCTCACCCCTCAATCCTCACCTGCGCAATCTCCATCCACTGCGCCCCCGGTACGTCGAGCAGACCCCAACCGAACTCGCCGCGCGGCGTGGCGATCAGCCACTGGTTATCGACCCACGCGACGAAGCCAAGCCGACCGCGTGGCGCGCAGTCGGTTTCGTGAACGACCTGACCATCGATCAAAAAACGTGCGCCGCCGGTCAACCATTCAAGGGTGAAGGTGCGGAACGTGTCGTCCGGCGGCGGGATGAGCGCCTCGCTAACCGAAAGCGCCTGCTGCACGCGGTGCCAGAGGCGCTCGTAGATGCCGGGCAGACGATTTGCCAGCATAACCAGCGGCGCAACCGGCGCCCAGCGCAATGCCCGGCGCGTGGTTGCGTCGATTGTCGCAACTTTCCATCCAAAACCTGGAACGCCATATGCCAGCGGCATATTGGCAGGCGGCGAAGCGTAGAAGAACCAGATCGCCGCAGGCAAGACCGGTAACACTTTCCCGATCGGCGAAATGGGCGCATTCCAGAAGCCGAACCCCGCCGTTCCCCGAACCGGCGTCCCGACTCGCGCGACCACCGTCAGGCGCAGCGGCGCGTGCCAGGGGAAGCGATGGCGCGGCAGACCGGTGTAATCGTCGATCTGGGCATTTGCGTAGCGCCGCGTCGTCGCGCCGGCGACCACAAAACGCATACCCTCAGGAGTCAGAACCAGGCGACCGCCGCCAGTCTGCGTGAGTCGCCAGCCAGGTTGTGGACGGGGGTGAAATGTTTCGTTCATAGGACGTTCTGGCGCCGGTTGTTTATGGGCGTTGCCGTTGTGCGATGATGTTACCCGCTCTCTGGCAAAGAAACTGCGCCCCTGGAAGACTCCAGGGACGCAGCCGCGCCACAGTCGGGGGGGCGCGTGCAGGCGCCTGCACGCCCATTGTTGTCAGCGCCTATAACCTTTCGATAACCACCTTGTGTCGTAGCGCGCTTGTTTGTGGTCCTAAAGATTGTCGATTTGAATCGGTTCAACCGGATCGGCAAGTTCAAATCCCAGAATGCGCGAGTAGAAGTACAACTCGGCTTCGAGCGCCCGCATGATCGTCTCTGCCTTGCGGAAGCCGTGCTGTTCGCCCTCAAATGCCAGATATGCGACCGGTATCCCCTTTGCGCGCAGGGCTGCCGCCATTCGTTCGGACTGATCCGGCGGCACGACTCTGTCTTCCAGTCCTTGCAGAAAGATGACCGGGCAGTTGAGTTGTTCGATATGGTGGATCGGCGAACGCGCGTGGTAGAGATCGATGCGTTCAGGGTACGGTCCGATCAGGCGGTCGAGGTAGCGTGACTCGAATTTGTGCGTATCACGCGCCAGCGCCTCGAGATCGCTGACGCCGTAGTAACTGGCGCCAGCCTTGAACACCTGGCGGAAGGTGAGCGCCGCCAGGGTCGTGTAGCCGCCGGCGCTGCCGCCAGCAATGATCAATCGCGCTGGATCGGCGAGACCCTGCGCCGCCAGGTATGTTGCTGCGTTGCAGCAATCATCCACATCAACGATTCCCCAGCGTCCGTCGAGACGCTGACGGTACGCACGACCGAAGCCGGTGCTGCCGCCGTAGTTGACATCCATCACCGCAATGCCGCGACTCGTCCAGAACTGAATGCCGACATCGAACGACGCCGATGTTGCGCCGGTCGGTCCGCCATGGCTCAAAACGAGCAAAGGCGGCTTTTCACCTTCCGGCGCACGAAAGTCGCGGTTGTGCGGCGGATAATAGAAACCGAACGCAGTCACGCCGCCTTCGGTGGGAAATTCCACTACCTGCGGCGTCGAGATATAGCCGGGATCGATCTGGATATCCATCGAACGGCGAAGAGTCGTCAGCGCACCGCTCGCCAGATCGAGCATTACCAGTGTCGAGGGTGTGTTCGCTGAAGCGCCGATGAAGACAACCCTGCCATCGGCAGCGCGAGGACCGCTGAAGCCAAAGTCGCTGAACGGCAGGGTGAGCGGCGTCAGTGTTCGATGCTCCACATCGAGCGTCGCCATCTTTTCCTCACCGCGCTCGATATACGTGCATACCAGCCGTCCTGCCGATTCGACGGCATAGGTGCGTGCACTGAAGACCCAGAGCGGCAGACCGAACTCGGCTTCCATCGGGCAGAGCGCCTCGACATTGCCAGCGTGCCAGCGGTAGAGGTTCCACCAGCCGGTACGTTCGGCAACGAAATAGAGCGCGCCGTCGGGTCCCCACTCAGGTTGAAAAGCGGCATCGTCCGGTCCACCCGCGATCCGTTCGGCAGTTCCCGGCGAGCCATCCTCGCGCAATGGCGCAACCCACAGTTCGGCAGCGTCCCACGGCATGTTCGGGTGGTTCCAGGAGAGCCATGCCAGCCAGGTTCCATCCGGGCTGAGACGCGGGATGGGCATAGAAATCCGAACCTGCGACCAGAACCTGCTGCCCGGTTGTTCCGTCGAGTGGAACGGCGACAATCGCATTGACCGCCTCACCATCGCCGGAATGATCCTCGCGCACGCAGATCAGACGGTTCCGCCCGCGATCGACAGTCATATCCGCATAGCGCAACGGCGCTTCAGGAGTAACGGGGGTTGGCGTTTCACCCGCTTGCTGGCGGTAGACGCGGTGATCGGCAAAGTTGCTGAAATAGACGACCCCCTGATCAACTGTGTATGGTGCGCCGCCATATTCGTGGACGCGGGTGCGCACGTTAAAGCCGGGTGGGGTCACATCGGCAATCGTTCCATCGGCAGCGCGCCGCACAATGACCACCCGACCGCCTTCAGCCGGTCGCCCTTCGAGCCAGTAGATGTCGTCGCCGTCGAGGGCAATGTCGTTCAACGAAACGCCCGATGTTGCCACCAGCGCAGCAGTGATCGGCGAGCGCCACGAACCGTATGGCGCGATCTGCGAATGGGACATTGATGTTTCTCCCGTTCATAAACCGAGAATGACGGACAGCGCGTGCGCTATCTATTGCATATGTGGCTCATCCAGATGACCAGGAACTTTGATGATTCGCCGCCTGTCAATGACCCGAATCTGCTCACAAAGCACAACCGAGTCCTGGGTCAAGCCACCGATGCCTGCGGGGACGAATACATGGGAAGGCAAAAGCGCACGACGGATTTTTGTCGTGAACGGCGCAATGATGGTATGTGGACTGACGGCGTTAGCACGGTCATTTTGCAACACGACAACAGGGCGCACGCCAGCCTGTTCTGTACCCGTCACTGGATTGAGATCACACAAAACCACGTCACCGCGCGTGATGATCACCACTGGATTTCTCCTCGTGCCAGGCGATTCTCGTAGTCTTCGAGATTGGGCAAGTAATCAGCGAAGCCCGACTCGGAAAGCGTGATCGCATCGGTAAAGTGAATCCACAGTTGCCAGCGAGTGCTATCCTGTCTCACCAGCAAAAAGTCGATGAAATCGTTCACTTCCTGCACAAGTGACTCGGGCAACTGACGAATCTTGGTGACAGTCGTATCATACACATTCATGTGTTTCTACCTTTCTATCAGACGCTGAGTCTGACCACTGACAGATTGAATGTTTCCATTTGCTTGACCGATAGGGTGCGACGTATGTCGTTCAAGTATATCATCTGTACAGGCTCTTAAGTCGCGGCTTTGATACTGCGCAGGCGATAGAGCAGTTCACCGGCTTTTGGCACGAGGAGCAACCCTTCCGCCTCGCGTCCCGCCCATTCGGCAGGGTTGATTGTCGCGGGGTCGCAGTAGCCGACATGATGGGCGGCGCAGCGTTCTGGCGAGATGCCGGTCGCCAGCGTTACCCGAATACGCGGGCGTTCACCCCGCTCCGGGTCGTACTCCCCGCTGCCGGCGAGATGGGTGCTGTGCGCCAGGACGCTCCAGGGGTAATGACGGAAGCGATCCCACTGCCGGACAAAGTAGTCGCGCACGTGGTACCCGATTTCTGCCAGCGTTGCGCCGTGGGTCGCACTGAATTCGGTGATGTGCGGCGCGTAGATGATGATCTCGCCTCCGTCGGCAACCACCGGCTCGAGTTTGTACATGCCCTTGGCGGCAGTCCACATATCCCGGTACATTTCCGGTATAACCGACAATACCCGCCGGAAGGGGCGATCAACGTAGCGGATATGCACCTGCGCCGAGAGATGGGCAGCATCCTGCCAGGCTTCTTCCGGCGTTCCGCTGAAGATGCCGCAGAGCCGTCCATTCTCCGGCGCCACGACAACCGCGATGCACCATTTCGGGGTCGGCACGAGCGCAGCCGCGCGGTCGATCAGGCGGCGCACCGGCGTTGCGCCCGGCACGCCAATAATGGCGTAACTGGTGATCAACGCGCCGAGCCAGTGCGATACGTCGATTACCTCACGACCGCTGATGCCGGGGAACAGATATTTGTTGCCGCCGGAGAACCCGACGACCTCGTGGGGAAACACGGGTCCACAGATCACCAGATGGTCGTACTCCAGCGCCTTCCGGTTGATCCGCACCTCGACCGGTACAGCCAGCAGTCCGTTGCTCAACGCTTCGATCTCAGCAGCGTCGATGACGCCGACCGGGATGCATGTGGCGGGGTCTGACCATTCATGGTTGAAGACGCGGACGCCGCGAAAGGTTGTTTCCCATTCGCCGGGCATTACTCCGAGATGCCGGTTGATCTGCGCAGGGGTCATTGGCTGGTGTGTGCCGAGCGCTATCAGTACGTCGAGGGCGGCGACGCGGGGGGCAAGGGCTGCGTGGATGCAGCGAAACAACAGCGGCAGTGGTACGGTGCGAGTTCCATCCGGTACGATGAGCAACACCCGTCGCCCATCGACAGCGATAGGATCCAGCCCTTCGTGCACGGCAGCAGCAACCTCATCATCACTGAGGAAACGGGCTGCATCGCCGGATCCATAGACTTTTTCCGGCAGATCGATGGGTGTGGCGTTCCGGTTTGGTGCGTGCATGGTCGTCCCCGTGCATGTTCACGTGCAGTGCAACGTGCAACCTTCAACGTGCAACCTTTGACCTTCAACGTCCAACCTTACAACCGCCCAAGGTGCTATAATCAAAGCCATGTCGATACGCACCCGGTTGACAGTTTCATACGTCGGCTTTTTTGCGATTGCGTTACTGGCGCTGCATGTTGGATTGTACCTGATCGTGCGCAGCGCGCTGTTGAACAGCGTCGATAATGAGTTGCGCCTTGGCGTCGAAGTGCTGCGGCGAGGCTTCGCCGAAAGCAATCAGACCCCATACGGCTACTTTCGTGATGACCAGTTGCGCGCTATTCTGTTGCGCCAGCCGCCGGTGCGCGACTTCGAAGCGACCAGTTTGTATGTCCAGTTTTTTGACATCGACGGCGATCTTGTCGGTCGTTCACCAAACATTGGCGATGGCGAACTGGCGACGGCGCTTGCTCTCGACCGGCAGCGCTTCGCCAGCGTGCTCGAAGGCAGCGAGCAGATTACAACCATCGAACACGGGAACATTCACGTCCGTGAGTTAATGGCGCCGCTGTGGTTCTTCAATCCGGTCACTCGCCGCGAAGAGGTCGTCGGCGTTCTCCAGGTCGCGCGCTCAATGGCAGAGACCCGACATGCGCTGCAACTCCTCTTCTACGCACTGACCTTCGGTGGTGTGATCGTCCTGCTGGCGGCAGCACGCGGCGGCGCGTGGTTGACGCGCGCCGCATTTCGTCCAATTGACGAGATCGCTCAGACGGCGCAGAGTATTGTGCGCGCCGAAGATCTGAGCCGGCGTATTCCGGTGCCGCCAGCTGCCGATGAGTTACAGCGTCTGACGATTACGGTCAATGATCTGCTGGCGCGGATGGAGGAACTTTTCAATACGCAGCGTCGTTTCATCGCCGATGTGTCCCACGAGTTGCGCACACCGCTGACGGCAATGCAGGGCAATCTTGAAGTGCTGGCGCGCGGTGCGGCGCGCGACCCGCAGTTGCTGAACGAGTCGCTCGATGATATGCGCCGTGAGGTTGCCCGGTTGATCCGTATGGTCAATGATCTGCTTTTGCTCGCGCGGAGCGATGCCGGTATTCAGATCCGTCGCGATCCTGTCGAACTCGATACGCTGCTCCTCGAAACGTATCGTGAGTTGCGTCTGCTGGCGGGACAGGTACATCTTCGCATTGGCGAGGAGGATCAGGCAGTGGTGATAGGTGACCGCGATCGTATCAAACAGGCACTGCTCAATCTTGGCGTCAATGCCATCCAGCACACGCCGCCCGGTGGCGAAGTGACGCTGAGCCTTACGATACGCGACGGGTATGCCGCGTTGAGTGTCGCCGATACCGGATACGGTATTGCGCCGCAAGATCTGCCGCACATTTTTGATCGTTTCTATCGCGCGGATCGTTCCCGCAGTCGCAATGGCGGTGGAGCGGGACTGGGATTGTCAATTGTTCGTTCAGTAGTTGAGGCGCATAGCGGGCAGGTGCTGGTGACCAGCGAACCGGGCAGAGGGAGTGTCTTTACAATGCTGTTGCCGCTTGCGGCTCAACCAGATCGAATACCCCAGCTGGAGATCAACCCCGTCCCTGAAACTGCCCCCCAAACGGTCGATGCCGCATGAACCCTGAGATGATCATCGTTTTCGGCATTCTGACGCTGACGGTCATCCTGTTTGCCAGTGATCGTCTGCGTCTGGATGTGGTTGCGCTGATGGCGGTGTTGCTGCTGCTCCTGACCGGCATTCTGACGCCCGCCGAAGCCCTTGCCGGGTTTTCTGATCCGATTGTGCTGATTATCGCCGGGTTGTTTATCGTCGGTGCGGGCCTGTTTCAGACCGGTGTCGCCGATGCGCTGGGGCAGCAACTGGTGCGGCTCGCGGGCACAGGTGAAGCGCGTCTGATCGTTGCGATCATGCTGATCGTCGCCTTTCTTTCAGCATTCTTGAGTTCTACCGGTACGGTCGCCGTCTTTCTCCCCGTGGTCGTCAGCCTGGCGCAACGCACGGGCATCAGCCCGACGAAACTGCTCCTGCCCCTCGCCTATGCTTCGCTGATCGGCGGCATGCTGACATTGATCGGTACGCCGCCCAACATTGTCGTCAGCAATCAACTCCAGTCCGCTGGCATGACGCCCTTCGGCTTCTTTTCGTTTACGCCGGTTGGCGCAGTGATGCTGATGATAGGAATCGCATATATGGCGACAGTTGGGCGTCGGTTGCTGCCAGAACGCGCCCATCTATCGGGTGCGTCGCGTGATGGAAAAACACTGATTGACCCGGCTACCCTGCTGGCGCTGTACGATCTTCCCGGCAAACTGGCGCGGGTGCAGGTCGAACCAGCCTCGCCGCTGGTCGGGCAGACGCTGGCGCAGGCGAATCTGCGGGCGCGCTATCGCGTGAATGTGGTCGATGTCGAGCCGCCAGCGTCGCAGGGAATGATCGCCTCGCCACAGGTTGCACGCTCCGAGATAACGCTCAAGCCGATGGATGTGCTGCTGGTCAAAGGATCAGCGGACGATGTTGCACGTCTGGCGAAGGATCTGCAGGTGCGCGTGCTTGCGACCGGCGTCAACCCGGATGACCTGATCACCGAAGAAACCGGGATCGTCGAACTGGTGCTGACGCCGCGGTCGCGGTTGATCGGTCACACGTTGCGCGAAGTGCGCTTTCAGGATGCGTATCAGGTGCTGGTGCTGGCGATCCTGCGGATGGGTGCGCCGCTCGATGCACCGACGTCGCAGGTGGAACTGCGCTTCGGCGACACTCTTCTGGTGCAGGGCGACTGGGAACGGATCGCATCTCTCCTCGATGAACGCAACGATTTTGTGGTTGTCGGCGAGATGCGCCGTCCGCCCGTCAGACGCGCGCTGACCCGACGCGCTCCGATTGCGCTGGCGATCATGATCGGCATGCTGCTCCTCATTTCATTTGAGGTGATGCCGATGGTCACTGCGGTGCTGCTGGCTGCCGTGGCGATGGTGCTGACCGGCTGCCTGTCGATGGATGAGGGGTATCGGTCGATCAACTGGGAGAGTGTGGTGCTGATCGCCGGTATGCTCCCAATGGCGACCGCGCTCGACAAAACAGGCGGCATGAGTCTTGCTGCGAGCGGGTTGACAGCGACTCTCGGCGCAGTGAGTCCGCTGGCATTGATGGCAGGTCTCTTCATCCTCACAGCAATGTTTAGTCAGTTTATTTCCAATACTGCCACTACGGTGCTGATGGCGCCGATTGCGTTTCAGGCAGCGATTGAACTTGGTGTATCGCCATATCCGCTGCTCATGGTTGTTGCGCTTGCGGCTTCGACGGCCTTCGCCACTCCGGTGGCGTCACCGGTCAACACGCTGGTGCTGGGACCGGGCGATTATCGTTTTACTGATTTCGTGCGGGTCGGGACGCCGCTGCTGGTGATGATGCTGATTGCGTCGCTGCTGGTTGTGCCAGTGCTGTTTCCGTTGTAGTCGGCAGGTTGTCGGGTGAACATATGCGATTGCTTTACAGCGTGTAGGTTTGTGATATGATGTAAGGTACATCCCTTTCGCCCCACGAATGATGTGCGGTGCCTGTTGCAGGAGTTGGGGGGATAGCAGGTCGCATATCACTCTTTCGTCGTCGCTTCGAACACCGGTATGGCATTGCTGCTCGAAATGCGAGGAATCAGCAAGCGCTTTGGCGGCACACAGGCGCTTGATCAGGTTGATTTCTCGCTGGATCGCGGTGAAGTCGTCGGATTGCTGGGAGAAAATGGCGCCGGTAAATCGACCCTCATCAAAATCCTTGCCGGCGTGCATCGTATGGATCAGGGCGCTATCTTTATCGATGGGAAGCCCGTTACCCTTCAAACGCCGCAGGATGCACAGCGCCT
>AFSR01006593.1_pt1 | contig 11949 bp, 7 predicted proteins | sample 296848 | NCBI WGS metagenome assembly AFSR01 (sample SAMN02954305, study PRJNA68063) | hot springs metagenome | biome: terrestrial; feature: Mushroom and Octopus hot springs; material: microbial mat core samples; isolation source: Yellowstone National Park Mushroom and Octopus hot springs ...
GATGTTTTGCTGCGTCTGGCAAGTCCGGCAAAGGTCTTGTGATACTAGATTCTTGCACACGGCAAGCGTAGTAGAGTCAATGAAGGTGATACCTGTGCATGTGCCCAAGCAGGCACAGCGCAGGTAAGTGGCACTATAACTGAAGGGATAAGCTCAACAAATCGGTTGTAGCTGACCAAATTTGGAAACTCATTGCGCAAGTGTGTCATGACATGCTCGAGATAGTTAGCTTTGAAGTTGCGATAGTTGGACTGATAGAAGTGAATGAGGAGAGTCATAATCTCGCTGGTGCATAAGCTAACGCGCGGGCGACGGGCTGAAAGTAGCTGCTTGTTCCAGTGGAGCAGGAAGGCTTTGCAAAAGTCATCGACATGGCAGAACAACTCGAGTAAACTATCCATTGGGGCTCTGTCGGAGGCTTGTTTGTCAGTAGCACAAGTCTACTCCTCAGAGCCCCTCTCGACCTCTTGTAAATCCGAACTGACGTTAGATACTTCGCTGGCGCTTCCTTCTCTGGTTCATAGCTATGGGCAGAACCCCAGAGTGATGCCCTCGCCTGCCCTCATATTCGATGCCATCAATCAGCAGCTCGCGAAGGCTTGCCCATATTCGTGAACGCACCTTCTAGTCCATTAAGAGTGTTCTTATAGTATGCTCCGCGCCGGAGGGTACCGTGTTTAGCACACTTGCGAAGTCCAGGTTGTTTTCTCTCGTCGTGATCGCTGCGATCGTGTTTGTCTCTTTCACAGGCAGCGCACGCGCCGGCGATGCTGCCAGCGCAGAGCAGACCGCGACGCTCACCGGCTGGCTGACGGTGATCTGGGGCGATGGTGAGCCGGGCAGCGACTATAGCACCAAAGAGTACTGGCTCAATCAGGAGTCTGGCGAGGTGACGGTCCTACTGATTGACGACAAGCTGATTAGCGCAGCCGGCGGCCTGCTGGCGGTCAACGGCAAGCGGGTGACGGTGAGCGGGCCGCTGCGGCTGGCCGCGGCCGGCGCCGGGCCGACCACGCTCCAAGTGGAATCGCTGACGCTGCTGGAGACGGACATGTCGCCGGCCGGCGTTGCTGGGGGGCAGAGCATAGCCACCACTGGCAACCAGCGCTGGATCTCGATCCTGTGCAAGTTCAGCGACGTGCCGGCGGAGCCGAATCCACTGAGTTATTTCCAAAACATGTACAGCAGCGCCCGCCCAGGGCTAGACCATTACTGGCGCGAGCTCTCATACAACAAGGTCAACTTGCTAGGTAGCACAGCCGTAGGTTGGTTCACCCTGCCTCAGCCGCGCAGTTACTATGTGGGCAGCACTACCAACCTGGATCAACTCGCAAATGACTGTATCAATGCCGCCGACTCGGCTGTGTTCTTTCCAGACTATCAAGGCATCAATCTGATGTTTAACGAACGCATAGGTTGCTGCGCGTGGGGAGGGTGGCGCTTTCTCGACCGTGATGGACAATATCGCCGCTACGGCATCACGTGGTTGCCGCCATGGGGCTACCAGAACATCAGCGTTGTCGCCCATGAAATGGGGCACGCTTTTGGGTTGCCGCACTCCTCGGGTCCATACAACACGGCCTACGATAGCCAATGGGATGTTATGAGCTCTCCCTCGGGGAACTGCAATCGTTCAGGCGGAAGGGATAACACGTTTGGCTGCTTGGGCCAGCACACGATTGCGTTTCACAAAAACATGCTGGGCTGGATCACGCCGACGCTGATTTACACAGTGACCCCCTTTAGCCAAGTAGTGATCACGCTGACCAACATCGCTGCGCCGGTGCCAGGTCGCTATCTGATGGTTCGCCTGCCCCAGGGCAGCCCCAACCGCTTTAAGACGATAGAGGCTCGGCGCAGAATTGGTTACGATACCCCCTTACCGGGCGATGCAGTGATCATTCATGATGTGGACACCACGCGGTGGGACCGCTGGGCTCAAGTGGTGGATATTGATAACAACGGCAATCCCAACGATGACGGCGCGATGTGGACGGTGGGTGAGCTTTCGAGGACGCAGCGAATGGCGTTGCGATTAGAGTTGCCGCGCAGACGGCAGATGGCTTTGTGTTGAATATCTCCCCCTTGACCAATCCAAGGCGCACCTTCCTGCCGCGCGTGCAGTTAGAGCCCCCTCCGCCACCTCCACCACCGCAGGCAGATGGCTATGAGCCAGATAATGATGTCGCGCAGGCAAAGTCGATCGCCCCTGGACAGTCACAGCAACGCAGCATCCTCCCGGTTGGCGACGTTGACTGGGTGCGATTCACACTTAGCAGCCGGTCTGCAATCATCTTAGAGACCTCAGGTCCCAACCCTGGTCCAGACAATGACACTGTCCTAAGGCTCTACGACGCTAGCATTAATCTGATTGATTTTAATGATGACATAGACTGGCCTAGGAACGCTTACTCGCGCATCCAGCGAACGTGCAGCAATGCTCTGGACGCTGGGACATACTATGCTAGGGTTAACGAATTATGGAAACCGCGCAATCCGGCTTTACTACCTCACGTTAACGGTCAGTCCATGTCCGTAAACTGCGTGAACTGATCGATGCTGCATGCGCGTCAAAATCTGCGGGCTAACTAACCTGGACGATGCGCTGCTCGCGCTGGAGGCCGGCGCGGACTTGCTGGGCTTCGTGCTCTATCCCAAAAGCCCGCGCGGGGTGGGCTTGGCCGCCGTCGCCGAGATCGCCAGCGCGCTGCGCAGCGCGCCGGCCTTCCAACAGCGCCGGCCTGCCCTGGTGGGCGTGTTCGTCAACGAGCCGCCTGCTGCCGTCCGGCGCGCACTGGACGAGGCCGGCCTGGACCTGGCCCAGTTGAGCGGCCACGAGCCGCCGGACGACCTGCGTGCGCTGGGCGGGCGCGCCTACAAAGCCATCCGCGGCGAAGCGGATATCCTGCCGTCGGCGGGCGCGCCGCCGGCCCACCCGTACTGCCCCGATTTCCTCCTGGACGCCGCGCATCCGACGCTCTACGGCGGCAGCGGCCAACTGGCCGACCTGGCGCTGGCGGCCAGGCTGGCGGCGCGCCATCGGCTGTTGCTGGCCGGCGGGCTGACGCCGGACAACGTCGCCGCCGCCATCCGCGCCGTGCGGCCGTGGGGGGTGGACGCCGCCAGCGGGGTGGAGGCCGCGCCGGGCAAAAAGGACCCGGCCAAGGTGCGCGCTTTCGTCCAAGCGGCCAAGGCTGCGCTACGGGTATAGCCCGCGCGTGCGGGTCGCCTCGGCCACCCGGCCGATCCCCAACACCAGCGCCGCCGTGCGCAAGTCCAGGTCCATGCGGATGGCCAGCTCGTACACGTCGTGGAAGCTGCGGATCAGGATGCGCTCCAAGCGGTGGTTGACGTCGTCCTCCTCCCAGAAGAGCTGTTGGAGGCTCTGCACCCACTCAAAGTAGCTGACGATCACCCCGCCGGCGTTGCACAGGATGTCGGGGATCACCAGCACGTTGTTGGCCATCAGGATCTCGTCCGCTTCCGGGGTGGTTGGGCCGTTGGCGCCCTCGGCGATCACGCGGGCGCGGATGTGCGCTGCGTTGGCCGCGGTGATCTGGTTCTCGCGCGCCGCCGGCACGAGCACATCGCAGGGCAGCGTCAGCAGCTCGGCGTTGGTGATCCGCTCGCCGCCGTCGAACTCACAGAACGCTCTATGGGTCTGCATGAAGCGGCGCAGGCGTGGGATGTCCAGGCCGTTCGGGTTGTATAACCCGCCCTCGATGTCGCTGACCGCGATCACCTTGCAGCCCATCTCGTGGGCGGTCTGGGCGGTGATCGCGCCGACGTTGCCGAAGCCCTGCACGACCACGCGGATGCCCTCGAAGCGCCAGCCGAATGTCCGATAGGCTTCGCGGACGACGAACATGATGCCGCGGCCGGTGGCCTCGAAGCGGCCGGCCGACCCGCCGATGTTCACCGGCTTGCCGGTGACGATGGCCGGCACGGAATAGCCGCGGTGCATCGAGTAGGTGTCCATCATCCAGGCCATGATCTGCGGATTCGTGCCCATGTCCGGCGCAGGGATGTCCCCCTCTGGGCTGATGAACGGCGTGATCTCGGTGGTGTAGCGGCGGGTCAGGCCCTCCAGCTCGCGGGGTGAGAGTTCCTTGGGGTTGCAGACCACCCCGCCCTTTGCGCCCCCGTAGGGGATATTGACCACCGCGCACTTCCAGGTCATCCACATCGCCAGCGCGCGCACCTCGTCTAAATCCACGTGGGGCGAGTAGCGGATGCCGCCCTTGGTCGGGCCGCGCGCGGTGTTGTGGTGCACGCGGTAGCCGGTGAAGCGCCGCACCTCGCCGTTGTCCATCTTCACCGGGAAGTTCACGGTGAGTTCGCGCTTGCAGGACCGCAGCATGCTGGCCATGCCGGAGTCTAGGTTGAGGATCTGGGCGGCGCGGTCGAACTGCGCCAGCGCAGTGGCGTAAGCGCTCTCCTGCTTAGGAGGCGGTTGTTGAGGCGCGCCGTTGCTCGCGGGGACGGCAGACGGTGCATGGGGCAGGTCAGCGATCGTCATGGATCTTCACCCTTTACATGCTCTGGCCTGATCGGCCAAGGCTTGTTAAGATTCTATTACGCCATGACCATTTACGAAACTGCCACACCGACGAGCCAGGCCGAGCTGCACATAGATGTGCGGGGCCATCGCATCCGCCTGAACCCTCGGGATCCGCACTTTTACAACAACCCCTACCCTTACTACGACGCCCTGCGCACGCTGCCGCAACCGTTCTACTGGGAAGACTTCGACCTGTGGTGCTTCGCGCGCTGGGATGACGTGAACGCCCTGCTGCGCGACCGGCGCTTTGGCCGGCAGATCACCCACCTGCGCACGCGCGAGGAGCTGGGCTGGCCGCCGATCCCTGCTGAGCTGAAGCCCTTCTACGACGTGGACAACGCCACGATGATCCAGATGGAGCCGCCCGATCACACCCGCTTGCGCGGGCTGGTGCAAAAGGCCTTCATGGCCCGCCAGATCGAGCGCCTGCGCCCGCAGATCCAGGCGCTGTGCGATCAGCTCATAGACGAGATGCTGGCCCAGGGCAAGGTGGACTTGCTGCCGGCTTACGCCACGCCGGTGCCGGTGGTCACCATCGCCCGCATGTTGGGCGTGCCGGTCGAGATGAGCGGCCACCTGCTGCGCTGGTCGCACGCGATGGTGGCCATGTATGAGCTGGGCCGCACGCGCGAGCAGGAGCGCCAGGCAGTCCAAGCCACGCAAGAGTTCTATGCTTATCTCAAAGACCTGGTGAACGAGCGCCGGCGCGCGCCGACCGATGATCTCATCAGCCACTTGATCGAGGCCGAGGACCAGGGCAACCGGCTGACCGAGCACGAGCTGATCTCCAGTTGTATGCAGTTGCTCAACGCCGGCCACGAGGCCACGGTGAACGTGATCGGCAACGGCGTCTACGCCCTGCTCACCCACCGCGATCAATGGGAGAAGCTGGTCGCCCACCCAGAGCTGACCCGCTCGACGGTGGAAGAGCTGCTGCGCTTCGACACGCCGCTCCACCTGTTCACCCGCTGGGTCTTAGACGACCTGGAATGGAACGGGCATCGTTTCAAGTTCGGCGACACGGTCGCCCTTCTGCTGGGCGCAGCCAACCGCGACCCACAGCGCTTCCCGCAGCCGGCGGTGTTAGACATCACGCGCAGCGATAACCCTCACCTGTCGTTCGGCGGCGGCATTCACTTCTGCATCGGCGCGCCGCTGGCCCGCCTAGAGCTGGAGGTCGCGCTGGGGACGCTGGCGCGCCGCGCGCCCAAGCTGGCCCTGCTGGAGCAGCCGACCTATCGCAATGCGTATCACTTTCATGGGCTTCAATCGTTGATGGTGGATGTGTCATGAGGGGCGGCGTCACGCCATGCCATCGTTGATGGGGATCACGGCCTGGTCGGCGATCGCATAAATGCGCTCGCCGGCCCCCGGACGGATCACGGCTGTGCCGGTGAAGCCGCCAAAAGCCGGCAGGATCATCTGGCGCGGGCTGACCACAAAACATGGCAGGCGGGCGCGCAGCTTGCCGCGCCCGCGCAGGCTCACCGCTGGGTGCAGGTGGCCGGCGAGCACATACCCATCGTCGCTTAACCCCGGTGCGTGGCGCAGCACGAACGGCCCCTCGCAGTATGGCTCGTCCGCGCATTCCATTGCCCATTCGGGCGGCGGGTCGCCGGCGCGCCGATCGTGGTTGCCGCGCACGACGAGGAATTGACAAGCAGCGTGGCTGCGCCGCCAGGCCGCCACCTGGGCGATCACCTGGGCGGTCACCCCCTGCGCCGCGTGCAGCAGGTCGCCCAGAAAGATCACTCGCCGCGCGCCGACCCGCGCGATGGCCTGCGAGAGCCGGCTGAGGTCGTCGGCCAAGTGGCCCTCCGGCACAGCCAACCCGGCCGCGCGGAAGGCCGCTGCCTTGCCGACGTGCAAGTCGGCGACGAACAAGGCGCGCTGCCGCGGCCAGAACATCGCCCGCTCCGGCAAAAGGCGCACCACCTCACCTGCGACGGTGATCTCCATGTCCCAAAACACGTGATGCTCAACACGAAATACGGAATACGAAATACGGAATACGGAATACGCACTACGTAATACGTATTCTGTATTGCGTATTGCGTATTACGTATTGCGTATTGCGTAGTGCGTGCACGCTAAGCGAACTGGCTCTGCATCTTGCGCACGCGCTCGATCAGCGCCTCGCTGCTCAGTTGCTCGCGCAGGCGATCTACCATCAGCGGGAAGGCCAGCGGGGTGGGCTTGGGCACGTCCAGCAGCGTGATGCGGCTGGCCGCGATCCGCTGGAGGGCGCGCATGAGTCGGCTTTCCTCCAACTGGCGCTCCAGCACCTCGCGCCGCGCCTGGACGAGCAGCAAGTTGTCGGGATCATACTTGCTGAAGACCTCGTAGAACAGGTTGCTGGAGGCCTGTAGCTGGCGGGTGCTCTTGCGCCGGCTGGGCAGGCCCTCGAAGAGCAGGCCGGCGATGCGGGCCACCTCGCGGAACTGGCGGCGCGCCAGCTCGGCGGCGTTCAGGCTGGCGACCAGGTCGTCGGCCAGGCCATCCGGCGCGAAGAGCGCCGGCAGGTCGCTTATATCCGGCGGGTCGGGCGAGAGCAGCTCGAAGCCATAGTCGTTGACGGCAAACGAGAACGAGATCGGTTCACGGCGAGAGAGCCGAAAGGCGACCAGCGCGGCCAGGCCCTCGTGCACAGAACGGCCCTCGAAGGGGAAGACGAACAAATGGTGTCCCTCTCGGGTGCGGACGCGCTCGATCAACAGCTCGTCCGGCGCGGGCAGCCGCGAGCGCTGCGCCTGTAGCTCCAAGATCGGGCGGACGGCCTGCATCTCTGGCTCGTCCCAGCGGCCCTGGCGCGCGGCTTCGATCTGGGCGCGGAACGCGCCGGCCAGCTCGGTGGAGAGCGGCATCCGCCCGCCCATCCAACGCGGCACGGCCGCCCGCCGTCCGCTCGCCCGACGCACCCAAGCCGTGTTGTCGCGCAGCCGGACGAACTCCAGCAGCCGCCCGCCGAACAGGAAACACTCGCCCGGCTTTAGCCAGCTCACGAACGACTCCTCCACCGTGCCCAGCTTGCCGCCCTTGAGGTATTGCACGGTGATCGCCGACTCGCTGACGATCGTGCCGATCGAGAGGCGGTGGCGCTGCGCCGTGGCTTCATCGGCGACCCGATACCAGCCATCCTCTACCACCACGCGGCGGAACTCCGGATAGGCATTGAGGACCTGCCCGCCGCGCGTCACGAAGTCCAGCACCCAGGCCCATTCGACCTCAGTCAAGTCGCGGTAGGCATAGGCGGTCCGCACCTCCGCGAACAGGTCGGGCGCGCGAAAGCCCCCGCCGGCAGCGATGGTGACGACGTGCTGGGCCAGCACATCGAGCGGCTTATTCAGCGGCGGGCGGGCCTCGATCTGGCCGCGTTGGGCGGCTTGCCGCGCAGCGGCGAACTCCACCAGCTCCAGGGCGTGGGTGGGCACGCCGATGACGCGGCTGGGGCAGCCCGGCGCGTGGCCGCTGCGGCCGGCCCGCTGGAGCAGGCGCGCGACGCCTTTGGGGCTGCCGACCTGCAACACGCAATCCACCGGCGAGAAGTCCACGCCCAGGTCCAGCGAGGAGGTGCAGACCACAGCTCGCAGTTGGCCTTCTTTCAGCCCTGCTTCCACAAACGCGCGCTCGGTCTTGTCCAGCGAGCCATGGTGCAGCGCGATCTGGCCGGCCCACTCCGGGCGCGCTTCCAGGATGGCCTGGTACCACAGCTCGGTCTGCGAGCGGGTGTTGGTGAAGATCAGCGTGCTGCGGTTGGCTTCGATCGCCGCTATCACCCGCGGCAGCATGGTCAGCCCCAGGTGGCCGGCCCAGGGGAAGCGCTCGATCTGGTCGGGGATCAGCGTCTCGATCACGATCTGCTTTGGCAGGTCGGCGCGGATCAGGCAAGCCGCCGACTCGTCCGCGCCCTGGCCGAGCAGGGCGCGCAGGGCGACGCCCAGGTCGCCCAACGTGGCGCTGAGGCCCCAGGTGCGCAGCCCTGGCCGCCAGCGGCGCAGGCGGGCCAGGGCCAGCTCGGTCTGCGTGCCGCGCTTGGTGGAGAGCAACTCGTGCCACTCATCCACGATCACGCAGCGCAGGTGGGCGAAGCGCGCCTGCGCATCCGGCCAGCTCAGCATCAGCGAAAGGCTCTCCGGCGTGGTGATCAGCGCGGTCGGCAGGCGCGCCTTTTGCTTGGCCCGCAGGCTGGACGACGTGTCGCCGGTGCGCCGTTCGAGCGTCCAGGGCAGGCCCAGCGCGGCGATCGGCTCGCCCAGGGCCTGTTCGGTGTCGGCGGCCAGCGCGCGCAGCGGGGTGATCCACAGGACGCGCAGCGGCGGCGATGCGTCGCGCGCCCGCCGGCCCTGGGCCGCTGCATCGCCCTCGGCCAGCGCCTCGATCAGCGGGCCGAGCCAGACGGCGAGCGTCTTGCCGGCGCCAGTGACGGCGTGGACCAGGCCGCTCCGGCCGGCCAGATAGGCCGCCCAGGTCTGGCGCTGGAAGTCGAAGGGCTGCCAGCCGCGCGCGGCAAAGTACTGCTCGACGCACGCGAGCGCCGCGCGCTGTGCGTCAGTGCCAGCGGTCATAGCTCTGGTAAGGGCGCAGCGCTGCTGCGCCCCAGCGTGGCGCTGCTGCGCCCCAGCGTGGCGCTGTCATGCCGAGCGTGCGCACTCATGACGGCAGCAGGGCGCGGATCGCGTCGAGCGTGTCGGCCTCCTCGATGCGCTTGTCCTCGCGCAGGCGCAGGATGCGCGGAAAGCGCACCGCGATCCCGCTCTTGTGGCGGGCCGAGCGCTGGATGCCCTCAAAGCCCAGCTCGAAGACGAGCTGGGGCTTTACCGCGCGCACCGGCCCGAACTTCTCCAGCGTGTTGGCGCGGATGAAGGCGTCCACCCGGCGCATCTCGGCGTCGCTGAGGCCGGAGTACGCCTTGGCGAAGGGCACCAGCCGCCCGCCCGCCGCCGGGTCGCCATCCCACACAGCAAAGGTGTAATCGGTGAACAGGCCGGCCCGCCGGCCATGGCCGGCCTGGGCGTAGATCAGCACGGCGTCCACGCTATACGGCGCCACCTTCCACTTCCACCAGTCGCCGACGACCCGACCGACGCCATAGGCGCTGTCCAGCCGCTTGAGCATCAGCCCTTCGGCATGGTGGGCACGGCTGGCCTTTTGGCAATGGGCCAGCGCCTCCCAGGAATCGGCTTGCACCAGCGGCGAGAGATGCAGGGCGGGGTGGTTCGTTTCGGCCACCAGGCGCTCCAATTGGGCGCGCCGCCAGCGCAGCGGTTGACTGCGCACGTCGCGCCCCTCCAGTTCCAACAAGTCGTAGGCAAAGAGCACGACGGGCGCCTCGCTCAGCACCTTGCGGGTGAGCGTCTTGCGCCCGATGCGCGTCTGCAGGACGCTGAAAGGCAGGGGGTGGCCGTCCCTGAACGGCATGATCTCACCATCCAGGACGCTGCCATCGGGCAAATGTTCGCCGATCGCCGCCAGCTCTGGGAATCGGTCGGTCACCAGCTCCTCGCCGCGCGACCAGAGAAAGGTCTGTCCCTGCCGGCGGATGAGCTGGGCGCGGATGCCGTCCCACTTCCACTCGGCCTGCCAGTCGCTCACTGCGCCCAGCGCCGCCTCAAGGGTCTGGGCGAAGGCGGTTGGGTCGGCGTCCAGCAGCCGGCCACGCGCATCGGTGGGCAGCTTGGCCTCCAGGGGATAGGCGAGGAAGAAAGGGTAGGGCTGGCCCGGTTCGGCCCGATCGGCGTCCGCCGGCGCGATCAGGCGGGCGAAGAACGCCGCGCTCGGCTGCCAATCGCCCATCAGGCGATGGGCGATGGTCGGCTCGTCCAGCCCGCTCACCTCGGCCAGCGCGCGCGCCACCAGCTTTTGCGAGACGCCGACGCGGAACGCGCCGGTGATCAATTTATTCCAGACGAAGCGCTCGCGCACCCCCAATGCAGCCCAGGCCGCGGTCACCATCCCCTTCTGGGTCTCGGGGTCGGCAGCGCGCAGAGGTAACAAGGTCTCCTCAATCCAGACGGCCAGCGGGCGATCGGTCAGCGCGCCCTCGGCAGTGGCCTGGCCGGTGAGCAGGGCGATGGTCTCGGCCAGGTCGCCGACCGTCGCATAGCATTCCTCAAACAGCCAATCGGGGATGCCGGCGGCCTCCGCTGCCCAGGCCCGCAGGCGAGCAGCCGGCACGGCCTGGCGTGGCCGGCGGCCGATCAGGAAGTAGGTCGCCCAGGCCGCGTCGGCCGGCGGGGCAGTGCGGAAGTAGCGCACCAAGGCAGCCACCTTCTCGCTCGTCTTGTTGGTGGCATCCAGCGCAGCGTAGAGCGCAGCAAAGTCACGCACGGCGGAAATGATAAAGCCGTAGCGCGAGCCAGGCCCGCGCTACGGCTTTCGGGTTGGCTAGGCCATGCTGCTATGGCCTGCGGACGATCGGCGCGAAGACCGGGTAGTAAGGCTGTAGCTCGAAGGCGCCGATGTCGCAGCGGTTCGTCCGCCACCACGGCCGGCTGAAGTAGCGCTGGTCCGTGCTCACCGTGCAGAACGCAGCCGGCACTTTGTCTATCGCCGGGCTGCCCAGCGAGAGCGCGTGGTTGAGCGTGCCCCCGCCGTTCAGCGCCAGCGGCTTGAGCAGCGGGTTGCCCATTGACATGCCCAGACAGGAGGCGTCGCTGGATAGCGAGAACAGCGGGAAGGCAAGGCCGGCGCAATTGCCGCCGCTGTTGTAGGCCAGCAAGGTAGCAAACGTGGTCGCGTTGGCGCCCGTCGCTACGTTCAGACCGGTGAGCGTGTTGCTGGCCACCGTGACAAACTGGAGTTGAGTATTGCTGCTGCTGCTGCTTGGGCTGGGGTCGCTGTCGTCGGCATAGAGGCCGTCGCCGGTGTTGCCGCTGACCGTGCTGTTGCGCATGAACAGCAGGCCGGCGAGGTTATAGGCGCCGCCGCCGCGCTGCGCTGTGTTGCTCACGACCGCGCTGTGCTGGACTATCATCCCGCCGACGGGCACAGATGCGTTGTTGTATAGCCCGCCGCCGTCGCTGATCGCCTGGTTGGCGGCCAGCGTGCTGGCCATGATGTCCACCAGGCCGTTAAAGCGATAGACGCCGCCGCCGTCGCTGGTGGCGGTGTTGGCCTGCACCGTGCTGCCCTCGATCCGCATCGTCCCGCTGCTGAAGGCGCCGCCGCCCTGGCCAGCGCTGCCGCCCCGGGCCTGGTTTTGCTCAAGGGTGGAGAAGGTGACGGTGAGTACGCCTGAAGCCTCGTTGAACGCACCGCCGCCCCGAGCCTGCTGCGTTGCGGTGGCTGTGTTCTGCGCCACCAGCGTCGCGGTGATCAACAGAGAGCCACCATTGAATGCGCCGCCGCCCTGCGCGTTGTTCGTCGCACTGACCACGTTGCCCGCGATC
>AFSR01000218.1_pt1 | contig 11941 bp, 12 predicted proteins | sample 296848 | NCBI WGS metagenome assembly AFSR01 (sample SAMN02954305, study PRJNA68063) | hot springs metagenome | biome: terrestrial; feature: Mushroom and Octopus hot springs; material: microbial mat core samples; isolation source: Yellowstone National Park Mushroom and Octopus hot springs ...
CTGCCGATAGCACAGCCGAACATGGCCTGTAAGTTTAGCAGCGCCCCTTCGCCTGAGCGTACTCTTCTTTAGATTGGTAGCTGGGATCCCATTTTCCCAGCGATTTTGCTAGCAAAAACTTAAACATTGTAGAGTCATCCTCACCTGCACGGCAAAAAGAATCCACAACCCATGCGCCGCCGGCCACCTAGCCCTACCTGCTGGAGGCGAATTGAGTCTTCTTCCTGTAGGTTCTCTACTAAGGTTGAGAAACCTACAATCGTATGCCCTTTAATTCTCAAGGTCTTGCGCAAGGGTTTCCCAGTTTTATCTTGCAGTACTGATACCCGGCCTGAGATCTTAAGCTTCTCTAACTGGTCTTGGGCAGCTTGCACAAATGGATCTGGCTCGGTGTAGCCCTTGATTGTAACAATTCGGGCTTTTAGGGAAGTGCTTGGTTTGAGAGTAAAAATCCTGGGGATCCCTAGCTGTACTTCGTGAGATCCAATCTTCAATTGCTTGCCGGCTAGCTTGTACACCTCCGGCACTGCTTCCATGGGCAGCCGAATTCTAATGTGGGAGTGCGGAGTCAGTAAGATTTTGCCTCGTCTGTCTCCAATTCCCGCTGTTGTCAAAATCCCGATGTGAGGGTTTCGGTGCAGTGTTGGTACTTGGTGGCATAGCGCCGCGAGTAGAGCGTACCCGTGATCTGCTGGGAGGGTAGTTCCTCGCACGGGCAGGCATAGGTCCACTACGGGAGCTTCGTAAGGGACATGTGTTGGGTTTGCCATTGAAGCTTCAGCAGTCATTGAGTGGCTAATCACACAACTGCCACGTGAAACATATGTAAGAAGTGCTAGTGAACACAGCTCGCTTCTGTCAAGCAGCGCGCGGCGCCCCAGGGCGATCAGTGGAAAGGGCAGTCAGGGGTGCTAAGGCCTGCTGCCAGCAGCAAGGCACTTTCGACCACAGCAGCCACGTGAAAGTGCTCAACGCCCAGGGGCTTACCTCTGACAATACCATTGGTCTTAGCCCTCTTCAGCCAGGAGGTGATTTTCGGAAGAGTTCCCAGAAGAGGGCTGGATCCCCTACCCCCGCATAGGCAACCTCGAAGGGTAGAGCTTAGGATGGCTTGACCCATCTCCTCTTTATCAGCTCTCTCGCTGCCTATGAACCTGTCATCCATTGCCAAGCCACAGCAGCTTTCTCTTTTGCTGATTGCCCTTCAGCTAACTCTGGGAGCACCGGCGACAGCTCATCCGGTCACCAGTTCTGCAACGGACTCGACGGCGGCGGCCATTCAGCGAGTAACGGAAATTCATGGCGGAGCTGGGCCTTGGGCCGTGGTCGGCTATCGCATGGGGATGCGCGCTCTGAAGGAGCTGGGCTTGATGAGTCCAACTCCCCACACTTCTAGGAACCGTTTTCTGGTGGAGGTCATTCACGAGTCGCCGGCAGAGATCCCGTTCGTGTGCATTGTGGATGGCTTGCATGCTGCAACAGGAGCCAGTTTGGGCAAGTTGAACTTGAAGCTGGTGGAGGTCGAATCTCTTGAAAAAATGCGCAGTGTGGTCATCCACCGAGAGACCGGCAAGCGGGTGGAGTTTCAAGTTTTGCCCGAGTTTATTGACAAATACCGGAACTTGCCCCCGGAACAACTGGCGGCTGCAGGGCAGGAAGTTCTTCAACTGGCCGATGAGAAGCTTTTCCGTCTCGCCATTAGCCCCTAGCAGGGAATATCGCTTCGGGATCCCTTCGGCATTCCTGAGCCAATCAGCTCCAGACCCGAGCGGGTGGCCACCTCTGCCGGATGCTCTCTTTCTGGAACTAACTCTGATTATCGTGGGCTCGCTAGGTACCCCCTAAGGGATCCGGGCTTGAGCGAATACATCTTGAGGGATCACCTTTAGACCCGGCAGGAAATCATCTTGAATGGCTTGGGATCCCGTAAAGGTGCGCGGCGGGGCATCGGGATAGAAGACGGTGATGCTCTTGGCTTGGGGATCCACAACCCAAACCCTGGGGATCCCAGCTTCTAGATAATCGGTTGCCTTCTGAGCTATGGCTCCAAAACTCTGGCCAGGAGAAAGGATCTCGATCACCAACTCGGGAATGGCAAAACAAGGCTCATCGGTCATGGCCTCAACCGGCAATCGCTCGTTAGAGATGTAAGTAACATCAGGAACTGGGATCCAGGGCTCTGCCTTTCGTGTTAAAACAACTGCCCACTCAGTATGTGCTGACCCAGGCTTAGGACACTCAGGGCTAGAGCACCAGTCCTCCAAAATTTGCCACAACACCGGTTGGAGACGAGCATGGAAGCGTTTTGGCGACATGGGTTCGTTTTTGGAGACGGCCCGCCCATCGACTAGCTCATAGACAATATCCCCCTCCGGCAAGGCCAGAAACTGTTCGGGAGTTAGCTTTTGACCTGAAATGGACAACTCTGGAGTCGATAGCATCACAGGATCCCCGTTGTTTAGGATGGCCGAATCTCTGTCTAGGCTAGCTCTGACATCCCCCACCTTCACCGTTTTGAAACAGTTGTCGAGCAGGGATCCAAATCCAGCGGCAAGATGGCTCCACTCAATTTTGGGGGTAGAGATCCCCATCTTTCTGGCACCGGCTGAGCAGAGGATGCCACTTTTCGGGAGAGGATAGGGCAACATTCAACCCAGAACCCTCTCCAGGCAACTTGAGAAGGGGGGGCTTCCAAGCTGCAGTAGCTTGAAGATGCCCGTGCTTCAATGCTTGAAAGCCGTCATCGAGAGGATCCCTATGGCTAATACCCTTTTGACCACTCTAGGCACCAGCCCCTACAGCGAGACGGTGTATGTTTTTGGGGAGCGGAAAGCCGATAGAACCCGTTATGTTGCCAAAGCCCTCTGTCAGCTCTTTGACATCGAGAGGGTGATTGTGCTGCTAACCCAAGAAGCACATGACACCCATTGGAAGCATCTACAGGACTGCCTACCCCCCCACGTGGAGAAAATTGCCAAGGCCATTCCTGAAGGGAAAACCGAGGCAGAGACCTGGGAGATCTTCGATGTGCTGGTCGATAGCATCGAGCCCCATACGCGGCTGGTTTTCGATATCACCCACGCCTTTCGCTCCATCCCCGTACTGGTGCTCTTGGGAGCCGCCCTTTTGCGCAAGGCCAAGAATGTAAATATTCAGGGGCTGTACTACGGTCTCTATCTCAAAGACCAGCAGGAAACACCCATCATCGATCTCACCCCCGCCCTTCGTCTTTTGGATTGGCTGACAGCTACCGACAAATTCATCAGCACCGGCTCGGCCTTGGAGTTGGGCCAACTTTTGGATACAGTTCAACGGGACTTTTACCGCCAACCAAAGCTCGGCAAAAGGGATCCCAAGCCCATCCGGCTGCAGAACTTTGGCCAAGCCATCCGCAATATCTCTCGTTCCCTGGAGCTGGTAAGACCGGTCAGCCTTTTGGAGGATGACTTGCTTAGGTTGCAAAGGCACTCCACCCAGGAGTTGGCAGAAGAGGTGGGCCAATTTGCCAAGCCCTTTGGCTTGCTGTTGCAAAGCATTCAAGACAGCTACAGCCAACTGGCTTTGCCAGCAGACAGAGCTACGGATGCCAAGGCTCAAGTTCAAAAGCAATTTCAACTGCTGCGCTGGTATGTGGAGAAACGCTTCACCACGCAGGCAATTCTCTTAGCTCGGGAGTGGGTGATCTCGGCCCTCTGCTTGTGTGAGGGGCTGCCCAACTACCGCCAGCGGGAAGCGCGGCAGGAGATCGAACACCAACTGGGATCCCTCATTCCACGGGAAGACCAGCCCCAGGCGCCTCCTGACATTGCTGCCCATGTTCCCGATGTGCAGAAACTTGCCAACCTCTGGTCTCGCCTCAGCCAGTACCGCAACGATGTTGCCCATGTGCAGATGAATCCAAACCCTTTGAACAGCGAAGCTCTAGAAAGCTTTGTTTTGCAAGACCTGCTGCCTGGCCTGGAAGAGCTGTTTCCCAAATTGACCTGGGCAGAAGGGAAGTTGGAAGGGGATCTTTCCACTTCTCCGTAGGCTAAAGACATCGGTTCGCCCTCAGGTTCTGGGTTTTTGGTCAAACAACGGCTATTGAGAAATACTGAAGAAAACTGAGGGCTGGCCGGGATCAGATCGATTTTGTTTTGTAGCTTCTGTAGCCACGACATCGGGTGGCTACCGGGGTTTTGTTCCTTGTTCGAGGAGTTCCTAACTGTTCTGTTTCTCCAGCGAAAACACCATGTCTTACTACTGGCAAGCTAAGCTCTGGGGTCTGTTACATGATCCCGCCCTCAAAGCCCTACACGACAGGACTGGCCGCTCCAAGGAAGGGCCGTGGGCCAAACTGGCAGCGATGCAGGGATGGTCTTCTCCCAAAGCCGAGGGATCCCTCTCCCATAGGCGATGCCGATCTCATCGCCTCGGCCAGCGACCGCGCTGCCATTGGCCATTTGCCCATAGCCATCGACTACCAGGTTGAGGATCGCGGCCAGGGGTTAGGCTCTGGACTGGAGATGAGCCATCTGCTCTCGGGGCGCAAGCACTTTTGGCAATTGGCCGATGAGCAACACCAAGCCCTCAAGGATGCCCGCTCCCGTGCAGACTACCTGATGGAACGGGAGGAGAGCGCCATCCCCGATTGGGTTCGGCAAGAGGACGGATCCCCAAAAAGTGTTTTGGTGGTTTTGGCGGTGCTTTCCCCAGGCTATTTGTCAGGAGTTTGGGGATGAGAGCTTGCTGTTATTGCCGGCAGAAACCCGGCTGCCAGACGGATCCCTGTGGAGCCACGCCAGCGTCACCGCAGCCTTAGCGGGATGTTTGGCCGGCTACGAGGAGCCCAAGTTCGCGCGTCCCTTCTTGGTGAGCTTTACCTTCAACCCCATCCAGGAGCTGATCAAAGCCAGCCGCAAGATGCGGGACTTTTGGGCCGGATCCTGGCTGCTGCACTACCTTTCTGCCCGCATAAGTTGGCGACTAGCTGAAAAATACGGTCCCGACTGCCTACTCTACCCCAGCCTCTACGGCCAGCCATTAATCGACTACTGGCTGCGGGAGAAGTACCCCGAATTTGAAGAATGGATCCCTCAGCCTTCTGCCAACGCCCTGCTCACCGCCGGCTTTCCCAATGTGCTCCTGCTGCTGCTGCCAGAAGAGCGGGTGGAGGCGGCCATGCAGATTGCGCAGCAGACCCTCAAGGAAGAATGGAAGCAGTTGGCCCAGAGGGTGCTGGATCACCTGCAGGGGGATCGCCGCTGGCTGAGGCAGTTGCACCCAGAGGATCCCACCTGGCAGGGATGGCTGGAGCATCAGTGGCAGCACTACTGGGCAGCCGTGCCCTTGGGATCCCCGGCTCATGCCCTCAAGGATACCGGCATCCTCAAGCCCCCTCAGGTTTCCATTGATGAGGATCCCTGGGTCAGTGCCCAAAACCGCACCTATCACCTAGAGGCCAAGCAAAAGCTCTTTGGGGATGAGGAGCTGGAGTTTCTGCGGGCTAGCTTTTGGGATCCCCAAAGACAACAGCGCCGCCAATACAAGGCCGGACTCAACGTCGGATCTTGGTGGGCAGCCGCAGTGGAGCAAAGTCGGCGGCTACAAGCCGCTTGTAAGCAGGCCCGCGATTGGCAGCTCCCCGTTGCCTTTGGGCCGCGCAGCACCGTTTCGGGCTTGGGGCCGGTGGTGCATCCCTCACCGCGGCAGGGGTGGATAACAGAAGGGGAGAGTCGGCGGCTTTGGCAGCGGCAGGCCGGGCTCTTCGATGGCCGGGAACAGCTCAATGCCACCGAAACCCTCAAGCGGGGCTTGTACAAAGTGCTGCCGGAGCTCTTCCCTGAGCTGGATGAAGACCAGATTGCCGCTTCCTACCCGGATCTCACGGCTGGGGTGGCTGGCTACCTCAAAACCCAAGGGCGACGGGAACGAGAGCACTTCGAGCAGGCCTGTCAGGCAGTGGAGGCCCGCTACCCGGAGGTCAGAGGGGTGCTGCGGGAAATGCGGGGCAAATGGGGGATCCCGTGGGCCGACCGGCAGAACCTGCGCTACCATCCCCGTCTGCTCAATGCCGGTTGGCTGGTGGAAGACCTGGAGCTGGACGAGGAAACGCAAAGAAGCTACCGGCAGGACATCGAGACGCTTCTAGGCCGCTACTACCCCAGCGTTAACCCCGCCAGTTGGTACGTGCTGGCTGCCGGGGATGGGGACGACATGGGCAAATGGCTCAGGGGCGAGAAGATGAAATCCTACTACGACTATCTGCCTCAACCCCTACAGCGGCTGGCCAACGGGCAAACGGAAGCCATTGGCGAGGTCTTTGGCAAGGACAAGGAGGAGCTGGAGCAAGTCAAAGACGCTTTTCAGAAGTTTGTCAAAAACAGCCGCAAGCGCATGGGGCCTGCCACCCACAGCGCCCTAAGCCGCGCCCTGCTGGATTTTTCCGGCCAGTTGGTGCCCTACCTAACAGAGCAACGCTATGCAGGCAAGCTCATCTACGCCGGTGGGGACGACGTTTTGGCCTACACCAACCTCTGGGAGTGGGATGGCTGGCTGTGGGATATTCGCCAGTGTTTCCGGGGGGGAGAGGATGACTGGCGGGAGTTTGAGAACCTGGGGGACTACTGGCAGTGGAAAAAAGGGCGGCCTCCCGAAGGTTTGAGCCGGCGCCCCCTCTTTACCCTGGGATCCGCAGCCACCATCAGCTTCGGCGTGGTGATTGCCCATCACTCGGTGCCTCTGGCCATTGCCCTGGAAAACCTTTGGCAGGCGGAAGAAGAAGCCAAGGGCCACCTCTATGCCCATGGCTGCCCCAAAGACAGCGTGCAGGTGCGGGTGCTGTTTGCCAATGGCAACCAACTGGTGAGCACCTGCAAGTTCGACACGTTCGACAAGTGGAAGGATCTCCTTGATTTTGACTGGAAGCTCATGGGCCAGCAGCAGGATCAAAGCTCCTTGTTTGAGCAGGCAGCCCAACTGTGGGAGCAACATCCTGCCCCGAGCCCAGAGGCGGTGCCAGCCTGGGCCACGCTCTTTTGCAGCCGCCGGGATCTCTTCAAACAGGAATCGGAGCAGAAAGAGCACTTCCAGAACAAGCTTGTGGAGTTTATCCAGCATTTTTGGCAGCACAGCCTGCCCGCCCAGCCCCAGGCGTGGGATCTGGAGATCAAAAACTGGTTCAAGTTGGCAGCTTTTGTGCTGCGCAACCGCACCGTGAAATTGGGGAGGAACAGCCGATGAGTTGGTTTACCCTATCACCCTTGGATGTGTGGATGTTTCGGGATGCTAAGCCCTTTGCCCCGGGAGAGCGGGCCTGGGCCAACAGCAGCTTTCCCCCTAGTGGCCACACCTTGGCCGGGGCTGTTCAAGCCTACCTGGGCCAGCCGATGACGCTGCGGCTGCGGGGCCCCTTTCTCTGCCATGACGAAAGGCTCTATTTCCCTGCCCCTCTGCATCTGGAAGACGGATCCCCCCTTGTTCCCGTTCCTTGGTTGGACAAGACGGATCCCTACTTCCATTGCCACTGGGATCCCACCCGGCCAGCCCCGTTGGTGTCCCTGAGGCCAGCAGAGGAGGAACCCGAACGCAGCCAGAGCAGCAAGAAGAAAAAAACAGGAGGCTACCTGCCCTTCGAGGTGGTGCAAAAGGCGCTGGAAGGCAAAGGCTGGGATCTCAGCCAGGCCGTTAAGCCGCCGCTGAAGTATGAAGTACGGCCCCACAACACCCTGCAGGTGAGCAAGCGGCAAGTGCGAGAAGCCGATGGCTACTTTGTGGAGACCTGCATCCGTCTTCAGCCGGGCTGGAGTTTGGCCCTTTCCATCGAGGGCTGGGATCCCGATCGCGAAGCCTGGGATCCCCTGCCCCTGCAGCAAGAAGTGGTTGTGCGGCTGGGGGGAGAAGGCCACTGTGCCTTGCTAGCCCCTTGTCCGAAGTTGCAGGCGCAGTGGCAGCAGTTGCAGGACCTTTCTCAGGCCGCCTTTTGCCAAGCCGGACGCGCTTTGGCCTACTTGGTGACCCCAGGTGTGTTCATCAAAAAGGTGGAGGGACGCTCCCTATGCCGCGCCTGGCCGTGGGAATGGCGATTGGCCACTCCCCATCCCGCTCATTCCCTCACCGGCCCCCTGGTGAGCGTGGCCACCGGCAAGCCCGTTCCCATCAACGGCCGCCTGCGGGTGGATCGCCCCCCAGAGCAGCGGCAGATGAGCCTGCCCGCCCCCCAAGTTTTTGCCGCGCCCCCTGGCAGTATCTACTACCTGGAGCAGCCGGCCCCCCTCAACCAAGAAGAGCCCGAGCTAGAAGATGGCCGGCTCAACGTGTTCTATCGCTGGCGGCTGTTGGGCTATAGCGAATTGCTTTGGCTCCGTTGGGCCGACTGAGCGCAGGTGTTTGAAGTTCTGTTTCAGAGTTGATGAAGGAGTGTTTTCCTATGGCTTTTCACGTAGTCTATCTCACCTTGTTGACCCCTCTGCACACTGGCGGCACCACCCAAGAAGGGAACCTCTTGGGCATTGCCCGCGAATCCCACACCCATTTGCCCTACATCCCTTCCAGCACCATTCGGGGCAGGTTGCGGGCCAGCGTGGCCGATAAAGACAAAAAATTTGAGCTCTTTGGCAACGAAATTGGGGAAGGGGATCAGCTTACCCAAGGATCCATTTGGATTGGAGATGGCTCTTTGCTGTGGATCCCGGTGCCCTCCCTCAGCCACGGGGTGGTGTGGATAAGCTGCCCGCTTCTGCTCAAGCGCTGGCTGCGGCTAACAGGCCAGAATCTGTCAGTGCCGGATCCCTACAGTACGAGCTTGGGAACAAACCGGCCCATTTACCTCAAAGATGCCATTCTCAAGGAGGGTCTTCGACAATGGTCGGAATGGAAGAGCTACACCAAAGACCCTAATATCAGTCGCGTGATCGTTTTACCAGATCAGCACTGTGCCACCCTCATTCAAATGAGCCTGTGGCGGCAGGTGAAAGTCAAGCTTAGCGAGCACAAGGTTGTGGAAGGAGGCTTCCGCTACGAAGAGGCCATTCCTCCCGATAGCTTGATGTACTTTACCTGGGGGGTTACAGCCCAAGCAAATGGCAGTTCTGAGGAGGCAATGAAAGAGTTTCGAGATCTGCTGCAATCCAACCAGATTATGCAGATTGGCGGCCAGGAAAGCTTGGGCCGAGGCTTTGTGGAGCTGTCTTTGAACTAGATCTCAACCTAGGAGGGAGGTTTTATGAATAGCTTTGACCCGCGTACATTGGCCAAGCCCGTTTACGAATCCCTGTGCCAGCTCAGAGCGCAAACCAGGGATCCAGAAAGGCTAAAAGAGCAAAAAAACCAGGCTGTGGAGCTCTACACCTATCTTTCTACTTGGGGCCTGCTGCGCCTCAAGGCCGAAGAAGACGCCCTTAGCCAAGAGGGCAAAAAAGAGGTGGTCAAGGAGTTTTTCGATTGCCTAGAAAAGATCTCCGGTCAAAACGAAATTGCCAAATCCAACGGCCTGGATCGTCTCATGGGGTTGGGAGTTGAAGAGTACCTGGGTTTAACAGGGCTGGGACTTGCTTTGGCGCAAGAATTCAGCTTCTGGGCTACAGCCATTTACCATGACGTTAGCGGGGGGGACTAATGAGTGTAGCTGTTCCAATCCAGTCTATTTCCCTGTGTGAAGGAAGCCAAGTGGTCATCCATTCGCTGACTTGGCAAGACTTTGAGAGCATTTTGGAGGAGTTAGGGGAAGACCGCCACACTCGCGTTGCCTATTACAACGGCACTTTAGAGATCATGTCTCCCTTGTCCAAACATGAGCGCCCTCACCGCATTGCCGGAGATATTGTGAAAGCTCTCCTTGATTCTCAAGGGAGAGACTGGGAAGACTTTGGCTCAACAACCCTTAAAAAGTCTGGCAGTGCTGGGGTGGAGCCTGACACCTGCTTTTATGTCCATCACCTAGAGCAGGTGCGAGGGTGTGAGGGAAGGATCGATGTCGATCTGTTGCCCCCGCCTGATCTGGCCATTGAGTCCGACGTTACTTCCCGGACCTTTATCGATGCCTATAAAGCTATTGGCGTGCCGGAAGTTTGGCTCTTGGGTGAGCGAAGTTTGCGGATATTTATTCTGCAGGGAGAAGACTACGTAGAATCGAGCTGCAGCCGACTTTTCCCAGACTTCGACATCCCCAGTCTTGTACCTCAACTCATTCGACGCGCCTTAGAAATTGGCACCAGCGCCATGTTGCGCGAATTTCGGGAAACGCTTCGCAATTCCTAATACTGCTTTCCAGCTTTAGGAGAAGATCAAATGCCTAGCAATCGTCCTGCCAACGCTCCACAACGCCATCCCTCTGGAAGACCAGCCCCAGCTCCAGATCCCACAGCGAGCTTTATTGAATATCTGCGTTGGATGAGGGCTCCAGCAACTCCTTTCAAAGACGGAGCCAAAGTCGATCTGGTGCACCAGGCAGAAGCAAAGGCAAACTACGGAGCGCGCGTGCAAGTTCTAAATGCTCGCATCCAACGCATTGCCGGAGAAAAAAACACTTTTCAGGTCACCTGTCCCTGGCGAATTCGGGTGGGCGGAGCCAAAGGCCCGGAGAGCATGCTGCTGCCCGCTTTTGATCACTTAGGGATCCCCTACATTCCCAGCTCCACCTTGCGAGGGGTAGCCCGCACCCAGGCTATTCGAGAGTTGATGCAGAAGCGCAATCTGTCTTGGAAAGAGGCGGATAAAGCAGTGGCACCCTGGCTTGGGCATCTAGAAGCTGAGGATAAAGATAGTGCTGGCAAGGTGATCTTTTTGGATGCCTACCCTGTGCCGACCAGGACTCAAAAACAAGGGGATCCCGATAACTCCAGGTCGGGAGGCTTGGCTGTTGATATTGCCAATAACGTTTGGAGATGGAATGGCAACAGCTTGGAATATAAAGCAAATCCCAATGTCTTTTTCTCTCTCAAACAGGCCACGTTTTTAATCGGGATCCGCAAAGGCCCAGGCTGCACCGACGAGATGTTAGCCCAAGTGAAAGAATGGCTTATCCGCGGGCTGGAGCAAGGAGTGGGATCCCAAGTCAATACCGGCTACGGTCGGCTGATTCAAACTGGCAAAACTCTATCTCAATACAAGGGAGAATTCTTGCGGCTGCCTTTTGAGCTGGAGGGTCAGTTGATCCACGGGCGGCAAGTGGTCAACTGGAGACCTGATAAGAACCGGTATGACAACAAATCAATTGCCGAAGTCCGACCGGTAGCCTTTAAGAACATGCTGCGCTACTGGTTTCGAACCTTTGCCCTGGGTGTTTTGCCCGTGAAGCAGGTGCAGGAATGGGAGGGGCAACTTTTTGGGGCCATCACTCCCCAGCAAAAACATGGCTGGATCCATGTGGATCTTTTGAAGGGGCGAGTAACTCAACCAGAGCCGGAACCCAACCAAGCGGGAAGGGGGGAGCCTGCTGGACAGCAAGAAGGGATCCTCATTCTCAGCCTTTCTGAGGAGTGCTACAACCATGCTTCAAAGGAGAAGCAGGAAGCAGTGCAAAAGCTCTTTCGGAATCTGACCTGGATGCTGTTTCATCTGGGAGGTATTGGCCAGGGGGCAAGAAGGCCCTGCTACTCTCGCCAAGACCGCGGTAGAGCTCCTTGGTGGCGGGGATCCACCCTCATTCCCAACTCCGAAGATTCATTTTGGAATCTGCCAGAGTCGGTAGAGGAATTCCAGAAACTCTTTCAGAAGCGGCTGCGGGGCTTTTTTGAGGCGCTCCAGGTTTTGACTGGGCAGGCCATTGATCCCAGCAATCCCAGGAGCTTTGGTCAGGTCAGCAAAGAAAAGTGTCCTGAAGCTGTGGATGCCCATTGCAGGATTGTAGTCTGCAGCGGCCCAGAAGAGTTTAATAAGCCCTATGCTTTGGCTGTTTTGCACAAGGTAGGCAAGATAGCGCCAGGAAAATACGACAAGTTTCTCTGCGGCGACACAGGCACGC